>Ga0209075_1001122_pt1 | contig 25555 bp, 18 predicted proteins | sample Stecom2011_FD_187523 | JGI IMG/M metagenome (GOLD analysis project Ga0209075, IMG submission 187523) | Agricultural soil microbial communities from Utah to study Nitrogen management - Steer compost 2011 (SPAdes) (version 2) | ecosystem: Environmental > Terrestrial > Soil > Agricultural land...
CCATGTGCGCTTGACGTCGGCCATCCTTGGCCGCCGACATTTCCTGAACACTTTCTCACCGCCCCTCACTCCCTCTAATTTATTTCGTGTCTGCCCAGGCTGGTGGGCGCTTTTGCATGAACGCCATGGTGCCCTCGTTGCCCTCGCTGCCTTTAACGGCTGCGGCGAACATTTCGGCGGCGCTGTCGAGTAAGCCGCTCATGGATTCGTGTCCAACCCGGTGGAGCAGGGCTTTGGTCTGTGCTGTGGCGGTTGGTGCACAGTTGCGCACGCGCTCAACAGCGTGAGCTAGCATGTCTTCCAACTCGACGTCTGATGATGCGACCTGGTGCACAATGCCCAGTGCGCAGGCTTCTTCCGCACCGATTCTCAAGCCAAGCAGTGCAAGTCGGCGGGCTTGGGTCAGGCCAATTCGCTCGACGACAAATGGGGCAATCTGGGCAGGGAGGATGCCGAGGGTCGTTTCCGGCATGCCGAATTTCGCGGTGGGCCCCGCGATAGCAACGTCGGAGACGCAGGCCAATCCAAAACCGCCGCCCATTACCGCACCTTCGGTGATGGCGATGACGACCTTGGAGGATTCGTTCACTTGCTGAATCATCGCCCCAAAGGCGCGATTCAGAACGTAAAAGGGGTCAGCTTCGCCTTCTCCAGCTATCTGGTTACGCGCACCAGCCATGTCTTTGATGTCGCCGCCTGCACAGAAATGGCCGCTGGAACCACGGATAACCACGGCGCGGATGCTGGTATCAGATTCTACTTCGGTAAAGATTGTGGACAGCTCTGCCACCATTTGCAGGCTCATGGCGTTCCGGGACTCTGGCCGGTTGATGGTGACGTGTAGGGCTGGCCCCTGTTTTTCCAGAAGCAGTGTTTCGCAATGAGGCAAGGTTTCCATAAAACGACTCCACGAACATTATTTTGGGGCCGGTAGCCCGGTTGAACTCTTCAGGACCGTTGAGGGCCAGGGATGGCCCGATCGAGCCCTGCACTCGCGGGCGTGTCCTGAAGAGTTCAACCGGGCTGCCGGTCTGGCACCAAGCTTCAGCCTTAGCGCTTGCCAGGCAAGGTGCCCATAAGCTTGCAAATGATCCCCAACATGATTTCGTCAGCACCACCGCCGATAGACACCAATCGCACATCACGGAAGGCACGGGATGCCGGGTTGTCCCACATGAATCCGTTACCGCCCCAGTACTGCAGGCAGCTGTCGGTCACTTCACGGCCCAGACGGCCAGCTTTCAGTTTGGCCATGGAGGCGAGTTTGGTTACGTCCTTGCCTTCAATGTGCAGCTCACAAGCCTTGTAAGTCAGGGCGCGCAGAGCCTCTACTTCGGTTTGCAGCTCGGCCAGACGGAAGTGAATGACCTGGTTGTCGATCAGTGGCGTGCCGAAGGTCTTGCGCTCACGGCAGTACTCAATGGTCTGGTCGATGCAGTTTTCCAGCGCTTTGATAACGTTCGCAGCACCCCAGAGACGCTCTTCCTGAAATTGCAGCATCTGCATCATGAAGCCAGTCCCTTCGGCGCCAATGCGGTAGCGCTGGGGAACGCGCACATCGTCGAAGAAAATCTGGGCAGTTTCGGAAGAGCGCATGCCCAGTTTGTTCAAATGCGGGCTGAAGGTTATCCCCGGAGTATTCATAGGAACTACGATCAGTGATTTGTTTTTATGTGGCTTGTCGTCACTTGTATTAGCCAGCAGGCAAATGAAGTCTGCCTGAGGACTGTTGGTGATCCACATTTTGGAGCCGTTGATGATGTAATCGTCACCGTCTTTCTTTGCGGTGGTTTTCAAACCAGCCACATCGGAACCGGCACCTACTTCGCTCACGCCTATGCAGCCCACCATGTCACCGGCTATCGCGGGCGCTAGAAAGGTGCGTTTCAGTTCGTCAGAACCGAAGCGGGCGATAGCAGGTGTGCACATGTCTGTCTGAACGCCAATTGCCAAGGGTACGCCGCCGCAGTTGGCCATACCCAGCTCTTCAGCTGCTACAAGGTTGTAGCTGTAGTCCAGCCCCATGCCGCCGTATTCTTCGGGCTTCTGGATGCCCAGTAGGCCAAGGTTGCCCAGTTTTTTGAACAGTTCGTGAATGGGGAACTGGCCAGCTTCTTCCCATTCGTCGCAATGGGGGTTGATTTCTTTCTGCACGAAATCGCGGACGGTTTTTCTCAGGGCTTCGTGTTCGGCTGTGAATTTCACGGTTTTAATCTCCTGCTGTTTTTTGGTTCGTGCTTTCGCTTGTTTGAAGCACGCATTCTGTCTTTTGATTGCCAGTATGTTGGCGGTTTGTATCAGCGCCGATCAGAGCCGCGCTACGCCAAACGTGTTGGGTCGGAGTTGGCGGGCATCGGCTTCCCGGAACATGTCGAGTACCAGTGCCACAACTCTTCGGGTATCCCGTGGATCAATCAGTCCGTCATCCCATAATCTGGCTGTACCAAACAGGGCCGTGGAGCCATCTTCCAGTTTTTTGGCAGTGGCTTGCTCCAGAAAATCGAGGGTTTTTGGATCGGGCTCGACACCGCTGCGGCGCTGCTTGTCTTCCGCCACAATGCGCATAACCTTGCCTGCCTGAGCCGGGCCCATAACGGCGGTTCGGCTGTTGGGCCATGCGAAGATGAAGCGGGGGTCAAGACCGCGACCACACATGGCGTAGTTGCCCGCGCCGTAGGAGCCGCCAATCACAACCGCAACCTTAGGTACGCGGCAGTTGGCAACAGCCTGAATCATTTTCGAGCCGTTTTTGATGATGCCGTTCTGCTCGGAGTGCGTGCCCACCATGAAGCCTGTGGTGTTGTGGAGGAACAATAAGGGTGTGCCTGCCTGATCGCAGAGCTGGATAAACTGGGCTGCCTTAGCGCTACCGGCCGGGGTGATCGGGCCGTTATTGCCGATGATGCCGACGGAGTGTCCTTCTACGCGAATGGTGCCGCATACGGTCTGGCTGTCGAACTCATTCTTGAAATCCATGAACTTCGAGCCGTCACTAATGCGCGCCAGAATCTCGCGCACGTCGTAGGGCTTTTTGGAATCCGAGGGGATAACGCCCAGTAGCTCTTCCGCAGGATAAAGAGGCTCTTCCCATTTTAGCTCGCGCTGTGGTGGTAGCTGTTCATTCCATGGCAGAGCTTCCATGACGTTTCTGGCCTGGCGGATGCCGTCTGCGTCGTCTTCGGCTAAATATTCGACGGTACCGGCAATCTGGGCGTGCATTTCTGCGCCGCCAAGCTCTTCGTCGTCCGCTATTTCACCGGTCGCCGCCTTCAGCAAGGGAGGGCCAGCGAGGAACATCTTGGCTTTGCCGCGGATCGCGATCACGTAATCCGACAAGCCGGGCTGATAGGCGCCGCCAGCGGTGGCGTTGCCGTGTACTACGGTAACCTGCGGTAGCCCGGCGGCAGACATGCGCGCCTGATTGGCAAACCCACGTGCGCCCTGCACGAAAATATCCGTGGCGTAGTTGAGATTGGCGCCGCCACTTTCGGACAGGGAGACGATCGGCAGTTTGTTCTCTTTGGCGATCTGCTGCAGGCGCAAGGTTTTGTCCAGACCCGCAGGCGTAATGGTGCCGCCTTTGATGGCGCTGTTGCTTGCAACTACCAGGCAGCGGATGCCGCTAACGGTTCCTATGCCGGCGATAATACCGCCGCCGGCCATGCTGCCGTCTTTGTCATCGTGCATTTTGTAGCCGGCGAGAGAACAAAGCTCCAGAAACGGTGTACCACGATCCAGCAAACGATTGATGCGATCTCTGGGCAAGAGTTTCCCGCGCTTGGTGAACTTTTCCCGTGCTGCCTCGGCCAGATCAAGAACCTTTTGCTCTACATCCCGAAAGGTCTGGATGTGTGCATTCATCGCCTCGATGTTGCCGCGAAACTCGTCGGACTGGGGATTAATGTTGGTTTCCAGTGTTTGCATAAGACGTTCCTTAACCCTCGCTAAGCACTTTAGGCGTGACTGCCCGATGAAAACCGTTGTACGGCTCGTTGTTCTTTGCCTTCGGGAACGGCCATACACGACCGCCCTGAGACGCTGCGCCATCAATGCGAAGGCAGTCGCCATTCACAAAAGAGGCTCCGGGGCTCAGTAAAAAACAGATGGCCGAGCTCACTTCCGATTCTGTGCCCATGCGTTTGATGGGCACGTTATCGCCAAGGCTACGAATCCACTGCTTCATGTGCTCGGGGTAGTTATCCATGCCGCTGGAGGCAATCCAGCCCGGCGCAACTGCATTCACGCGAACGCCAGAGGTGCCCCATTCCACAGCGGCTGTCTGGGTGAAATTCACCATGCCAGCTCTTGCGGCACCCGAGTGCCCCATGCCCGGCATACCGCCCCACATATCCGCCACAATATTCACGATGGCGCCGCCGGTTTTCGAAAGTGCCTGCGTATAGGCCTCTCGCGCCATCAAAAATCCACCGGTGAGGTTGGTGCGAACTACAGTCTCCCAGCCTTTCTGGTTGATGCCCGCCAGAGGAGAAGGGAACTGGCCGCCAGCATTGTTGACCACGCCGTTCAGGCCGCCATACTCTGCGATAATCGCTTTAACTGTGGCTTTTACAGACTCTTCCTCGCGGATATCGCATACGTGAGCCGAAGCAATGCCGCCGTCTTCAACAATTTCTGCTTTTACGGCTTCAACTTTTTCGACTTTGCGGCCTACCAGTGCAACTTTGGCACCAAGCGAGGCCAGTTCGTGCGCGGTGCAGCGTCCGATGCCAGAGCCGCCCCCGGTCACTATAAATACTTGACCCTTGAACAGATCAGGGTGAAAAACGGATTGATAACTCATAATTTAACAACCTTGCTCAATGTATGAGCGCTCTGGCTGGCCATCCCTCCCGGGACTGTGAGCAGCATGGATGCTGCGGCCAAGCCTACAGGGACGTATTTACGGCGTGTCTCGGGAGGGGCGGCCAGTCAGAGTGCATGCTCCATAGAATCAGGAACGAACCAGCCCCGCAGGCACCGGCACCGGAAACTCCAGCAACTGTTGGGCAAACGCCTTGCCCTGCGGATCAATGCGCAGGCTGGCAACGCCACCTCCGCCCAGGCTGTGCTCCAGCAGGAAGTTGAATGCATGCAGCCCGGGCAGTGTCCAGCGAGTGACCTTGCCGGTTTCCGGATTCAGTGTGTGCTCCATCCAATCGGCGACAGCCTCTGCACTCAATGCAGCTGCAATAAAGGGAACAAACTCGGGTTTGCGAGCAATAACGCCAATGTTGCTATGGTCGCCTTTGTCGCCGCTGCGGGCCCAAGCCAAATCAATCAGGGGCACAGTGGTATCGGTCGCCGAAGCGGCTTCGATTGAGGCTTGATCCTTGATCAGACCGGGCTGGAAGCCACCTGTGGAATCGACAGCAATGGGGGTTACCTGACCGTTCAGATCAACAGAAACCGTCACTTCGCTCTTGGGGACCAGGCAGGAATAGAGGCGAATCTTGGGCCAAACGGCTGGTCGACCACCCACAATGCCCGTCAGGCCGGGTGCCATGCCGGTAGCGGCTTGTGCTATCTCTCGGGAGAAAAGCACCAAGGCTCCCTTCTTTGCGTGGGCGGCACTAATTTTCACAATGATTTCCCGAGTGCCATGGCCGCGGCCCTGCTTACCGTACGTGGTTTCCGTGCCCAGCAGTTCGATACTGGTTTCGGTGTAGTCCGGCAGGCCACGCTCCTGAAACAGGCGTGATGTTTTCGTGATAATGGCTTCGGCCACTGCCTGCGCCTTCTTCGAGGCATCAATACCCGCAAGCAGGAAGGTTGCGGTGCATTTGAAACCGTCCGGCCAAGTGCCAGACACTTTGTAGCTGTCGGTGGGTGGCAAGCCGCGCGCACCGCTAACCGTTACTCTGTCCGGTCCGCTTTCTACCAGTTCAACGTCGGTAAAATCGCAGGTCACATCAGGCAGAAAATACGCTCGGGGATCGCCAATTTCGTAAACCAGTTGCTCGGCGACCGTGCCTCGGCTTACCAGACCACCCGTGCCTTCCGGTTTGGTAACAACGAACTCGCCACTTGCGCTGACTTCTGCAATCGGGAAGCCCATATCGGCGAAGCCGTCCGCAACGTCTTCCCAATCGGTAAAGTTGCCGCCTGTAGATTGCGCGCCGCACTCCAGCAGGTGGCCAGCAAGGCTGGCTTGGGCCAATTTGTCGTAATCCTTCCAGTCCCAACCGAATTCGTGAACCAGAGGCGCGAGCACCAAAGCGCTGTCGACCACCCGGCCAGTAAGAACAATGTCTGCGCCCTGATCCAAAGCGGCAGCCAAACCAGAAGCGCCAAGGTAGGCGTTCAGGCTTACCATCATCGCGGGCATGGGTTCGCCAGTGGCCATTTCGGTGATGCCAGCTTCACTCAAAGCCTGCTTTTTGGGTAGCAGGTCATCCCCAAGCACCAACGCAATTTTCATGTCTACGCCAGCTTTTTCGCACAGCGCTTGCAAGGCATCGCGGCAGGCCACCGGATTCACGCCGCCGGCGTTCGTCAGTACCCGAATACCCTTTGCTTTAATGTCACCCAGTAATGGACCCATAACGGTTTCTACGAAATCTCGAGCGTAGCCTTGGCTGGGGTCTTTCATCTTCTGGCCAGCCATGATTGACATGGTCACTTCAGCCAAATAATCCGAAACCAAATAGTCGATGTCACCTTTGTGCACCAGCTGTGCTGCGGCCGTCTCGGTGTCACCCCAAAACGCGGAGGAACAACCAATGCGGATGGTCTTCGGTGAGCTAGTCATGTTTGTGCATCCTGTTGCTGTGTTGGCCTGAGCGCACAGGTGTGTGTGCTGGCAAACGATTAACCGATGAATGAACCATACCAAGCAAGCGCTTGGTTTGTAAACAGGTAAATCTCAGGTAGAATGTCGGTTCTTTTAAAGCCGCTGGAATTACCTGTGAATCAAGACAACATTCTCCAATCACTCGTTGCTGAAAATCTGGTTTCAGATCCCGAAAGTGCCCGTGGACGACTGCTTCGAGAAGCTGCCCGCCTTTTTCGTGAGAAGGGGTATGAGCGCACTACAGTGAGGGACTTGGCGGCCGCCGTTGGCATTCAGTCCGGAAGCTTGTTTCATCACTTCCGCACCAAAGAAGAAATATTAAAAGCGGTGATGGTAGAAACCATCAGGCTGAACACCGCCTTAATGCAGGCTGCAATGAGCTCGGCTGATTCCAACCGGGAGAAGTTGAGAGCACTGGTAAGTGCCGAGCTGGAATCGATTAATGGCCAAACCGGAGAAGCCATGGCTGTTCTGGTATTTGAATGGCGCAGCCTCTCGGAAGCCTCCCGGGCCGAAGTGCTAAAGCTTCGTGATATTTACGAGGCTTTGTGGCTGGATGTGTTGACCGGCTTGAAAGAGGAAGGCGCCCTCGTTGCCGATCCCTTTATAGTGCGCCGTATGTTGACGGGTGCGCTGAGCTGGACCGTTACTTGGTACCGCCCAGACCGCGGTGGCTTGACCCAGAATGGCCTAACCGATCAGGTAGTGGCTATGTTGGGCTTGAGCTAAAAAGGCTGTTCTTGCAGGCCGGTCATTATGAGAGCCAGTCGTCAGTTTGTAACAAAATGTTCGAGTGCGAGTTATTTTTTTGTTTATCTCTATCTTGTTGTTTTAAATAAATATATATCAATAGAAAGCTTCCCATTTCAGGCCATTGGCCTGATAGGCACAAGCGGTTCGGCAAACGAGCCATTTTTGTAACGCCCCTTTGAACGCACTCTTGCCACCAGAATCACAGAACTGACTGTGCTTCATACTGATAAAAATAATGCAGATCAGGGTGACTTAACGATGTCCATACTGGCAACACAGGCCAGCCGTCTGGTGGCGGTGCGTAACAATTTGGTTTTACTGGCAACAGCGGTTTTGTTTACCGGCTGCTCTTTACACCCGATCTACAAAACGACCGGATTTGTATTGGCAAATTACTCTGAGGGTGAAGCCACCCCTTATGTCATGCAGATGTCCGATCCGGAAATGGCCTGCGCTCTTGGGGAAGGGATTGACCCCTTGCTCTATTCTTTCTCGCGGATCAACGACGCACCGGATACCAGTGGTTCGTTGTTGATGCTGCTGGCCGCCAATTGTATGGAGTACGAAGCCTGGGAAGCTGAACTCGCCTATTTGCGGGCAGATTTCGAAGGCGATGTGCCTGTTGCCAAAGATGCCCGCGAGCGATCCAAACGCTTGTATGCACTCACCGCTAAGCGTCGCCAGTTGGCTTTCTTCCGGGCTATGGCGGCATACGATTTCGACCCTTCCAAAGAACCTCTTGAATGCCCAACTCTGGAAAGTGAGCAGGACGAGATAACCTTTCTGCTTGGTTTGCTCACGGGTTTGCAGGCGGTTGTGAACGATGCCAATTCCGGCGCCCAGGCAGGCATACCACGCAACATCGCGCCGCAAGCCGAGCGCGCCGCAACTTGTATTGATAACGATAAAACCGGTGGGCTGCCCAACGCTGTGCGCGCGATGGTTTGGTTATTGTTACCGGACACCCGCCCAGAACAGTCCCCCGACCCTTGGCAGGTGCTTGAAAACAGTTCGGCCCTGGGTGTGCGCTCGGGTATGCGCGCTTCCATGGCCCTTGAAGCGGTTGCTGCGGAAACCTTTGGTCGCACGGATATTTTAGCTGACGTTATTCACCGCTTTGTAGAGGCGAACGACACCATTGAAGTGTGGGAGAAGTATCGCTTGGCCGACTATGTGGCCGAGAACATCATTCGGTTTTCCTCAGACAAGCACTGGACAGCTGAGTACGGCTACCGCACGCCACAGTCGTTCTTCGGAAAAATGAGCCCGGAACGCAACACCGAAAATATTGAAACCATGAGCCTGGATGGATTGCTCTGATTGGTTAGCGCCGGTGGCAGTAGTCGGCCGTCTAATAAACCCAATACAAACACAAGAATGACTAGGAGGTCGTTATGATCCGCAAATCCCTTACCGCCATGACTCTCGCTGCCATAGCGCCCTTGGCTTCAGCTCAAACCGTAAAAATGTGCGTCTTTGATGTCATTGGCGCAAACGGTGACATGTTCAACATGGTTAAGGACTACGCCCTAGAGATGAAATCTCATGGCGTGGACTTTGATCTGAAGCCTTACACCGATGAAGGTGTTGCGGTAGGCGACTTCAACGCGGGCCAGTGTGATGCCGTTGCTGCGACAGACCTTCGCACCAGGCCCTTTAACCGTTTTACGGGAACCGTTAGTGCCGTTGGTGCGCTCCCTACTTACGATGACCTTAAAACGCTTCTTGCGACTTTGGCGCAAGCCAAGGCTGCACCGCTTATGAAGCAGGATGGTTATGAGGTGCTGGGTATTGTGCCAGCTGGCGCCGGGTATTTGTTTGTTAACGACCGCAGCATGGATACTGCGGGCGACTTAGCGGGCAAGCGGATGGCGACTCTGGACTACCAGAAAGACGCTATTCACATGGTGAATTTTGTTAAGGCAACCGTGGTGCCTTCAGACATCACCAACTTTGCTGGCAAGTTTAATAACGGTTCCGTAGATACCGCTTACGCACCGGCATTCGCTTATGAAGCGCTCGAACTCTACAAGGGTATAGGTGATACCGGCGGTATTGTGGACTACCCCTTGGCCCAGCTTACTATTCAGGTCATCGCCCGCGAAGGCGTTCTGGACGACAAAACCGCCCAAGCTTCTCGTCAAGTAGCCTGGGATATGTACCCGCAGGCAATGAACCTGATTAGCAATCAGGAAGCGGCGATTCCGGAAGAAAAGTGGGTTCGCATTCCTGAGAAAGACGTTCAGGGGTACCAGGAAATGTTCCGTCAGAACCGAATTGAAATGCGTGACGGCCTAAACGGAGCACCCGATGTTTACCATCCCAAAATGCTGAGCCTGCTGAGCAAAATTCGCTGTGCCAGTAACCCGTCTGCTTCGGAATGTACCTCGGAAAACCGGGAATAATAGGGCGGACTACCCATGAATTGGCAAGCCATAACCGCACCAGCCGCAAGAGCCCTTTACCCCGTGCATAAAATGCATGGGGCCATTTTGTTGTTGCTGCTGTTTTTTACTCTGCTCCTCGGCATGGGTAACTCGCTTCACTCGCGCTTGCTTTGGATTGGTGAGCAAACATGGCCGAACTATTATCTGCTGAATCCAGATGCCACAGAGCCGTCGTGTCGTTTGGAGATGAATGTGGACGCAGAGGTTCGCAAGCGGGTCGCGGCGTATAAGCCGGACCCGGACGATCTGTTTGACTCCCCACCGAACCCCAACGCTATTCGCACCTCGCTGGAACGAAATCTTGCCCTGTGCGCGGATCAACATGCGGCCTATCAGAATAATCTTGAGCATGCTACGCCTGCGCTGGGCGCTTTCAAGACCGTTGAGCAAGGGTTGGCGGGGTTTCTGCTGGATAACATTGAGCTAACCAAGTACCTGTTTATCGCAATCTTCGCGATGGCGGCGGCGGTGGCAGCTATGGATGCCGACCATATTGCACTGCGGCTGCCCAGAAACCGGTCAGAGTGGCGCTTGAGCCAGGCGGTGCAGTTCGCGGTTAATGGCATGATGGTCTTCTCGATGAACGCCTATTTGGGCCGGTTGGCAAGCTCGCCCGGGGCCGAGTCTACAGTCATACTTCAGTATGCTTGGACAGGCGTGTTCGGCTTGTTCATGGTGGTCAACGCCTTTCGTTTTCTTTACGTGCCCAAGCATATAAAGCCTGGCGGGTTGGCTCTGTCCTCGGGTTTGGTGTTGCCGCTGTATTGCACCATGGGCCTGATAGCCATGGCCTACTTTTTCTTTGTTGATGGCTATGCATCAGGGCTGGCTATTTACTTCGGCATGATGTCCAACCTGTCGTCGATGTTTATCAACATCGGGCTCTATGTTCTGGTGGGCATGGTTCTTAAACAGACCCGCTTGCCAGAGTTATTGCTGAACGTCATCAAGCCCTATAACTTGCCTGCCCCCATGCTGGCCTCTGTGATTATCTTTGCGACAGCTTTTCCCACGGCGTTTACCGGTGCCTCCGGTATTTTCATTCTTGCTGTCGGCGGCGTGGTCTACGATGAGTTACGCAGGGCAGGGGCTGGGCGGCAGCTGGCGTTGGCGACAACGGCGATGTCCGGGAGTCTCGGTGTTGTTTTGAACCCCTGCTTGTTGATTGTGGTTGTCGCAGCTTTGAACAAGGAAGTCACGACCACTGAAATGTATGGTTGGGGCTTTTGGGTGTTCATTATGTCGGCCACCCTGTTCTCGATCATCGTATGCAAAACGGAAGGCAACTGGCGGCCACGACCGGCTCCGGGCGCTTTCAACGCATCGCTGCAACAACTCAAACCCCTGCTGCCATACGTGGCGGTGGCTGCGGCGGTTATCTTCGCTATCTACTTTGTGCTTGGCCTATCTTTCAACGAATACAGTGCCCCCTTGATCCTGCCTTTGGTCATGCTTGCTCTGGTGTTTCTCGATGCCAATAGTGGCAGCCGTGGAGACAACGAAACCCGCACCCAAGCCTTCTGGGGCAGAAGCTGCACTGCAGCCAGCGATTCGGCCGTGCATATTGGTGCTTTGCTGGCATTGATCGGTTTTTCGATTTGTTTAGGGGGTATTCTTGAACGTTCTGAGATTGTTCATGCGCTTTTCCCTGAGCATCTAACCAGTCCCTGGCTTGCGATGTTTGTGATCGTGCTCATGTTGACGGTTATCGGTATGGTTATGGATCCGTTTGGCGCGGTCATACTGGTGTCGGCAACCGTGGCACAACCAGCTATTCAACTGGGCATTGATCCTTTGCATTTCTGGATTGTTTGCTTGGTAGCGTTTGAGCTGGGTTACCTCAGCCCGCCTGTGGCGTTGAACCACCTCCTTACCCGGCAGGTGGTTGGAGAAAACGAAGTGCTGGTGGCTGAACGTGTTGGCTCCTTCTGGCATCGCTACGAGCGGCTCCTGTTACCTATTGCGGTTATGGGGCCAACCTTGCTGCTGGTCGCCTTCGTGCCTATGTTGTTCTACGCGACTTGAGTTTTACCGTGAGATGTAAGAGCCGCCTTCGGAAAGTTTCCTAAGGCGGCTTTTTTATTTATGTAGAATCATGCCAGAGTGATTAAGCAGCTCTCGGCATCTGGGAAGGGCCGTGTAGCGTATACTTGTTGGCACATCAAAACAGGGGCTAGTGCGAATGCCTGCTCACGCAATGGCAGCGACGTTTTTAAAGTGTTCAATTCTGGCGGGGCTGATTGTGGCTCTTTGGGGTTGTGACGGAAGTTCCGGAAGCATTGGGCGAACACCGGGCGATGTTGCGCTATCGGGCAGTATCGCTATCGAAGCCGGAACCCGGGTCGATGCCGACGATGGAGAAACGTTGGCACTGGGTGCTTCTCCCGAGTCTGATGCGCAACTTCTGCCTCCGGAATTTGTTCTTGCGGGTTATGTGAGCCCTGCGTTCGGAGTCTATTCCGGCGCGGGCGATGGGCTTGGGAATGTTTACCCCGCAGACCCTGTTGATATTTTTACTCTGCCCTTGCATGCAGAGCAGAGTATTTCCCTTCAGCCGTTTGCTACCAGTCAGGGCCCATCACCGCTGAGATTGTCTCTGTTCACAGGTAATCGTCTTATTGCCACCGCGTCTACGGGTAACCAATCAGACCCGGTCCAGATTTCACTACCGGAGACGGAGCCAGCAGGCTCTTACAGCTTGGCTGTTGAGGCGACCGGTTTCGAGCCCATGCTCTATATTCTATCGACATCCACAGCAGGTAATGCTTTATCGGCTGGGTTTGAGTGGCCAGATCACGACTTTGTCGATTCCGAGGCCATTGTTGAGTTTAAGCAGGGAATGAGCCAGATGTCCCAACACTCGTTTGGGCCACAAGAAAGCATGGAGCCCAAGCGGGAGTTGTCGCCGGGTGTTTGGCTGGTGCAAGCACCGGCTCAGGCGTTGCGCAATAGTGGCTTGCAAACACAAGACTCGACTCTTGAGTGGGTTCGTGCACTGAGCAAGCGTGCGGATGTGGCATCGGCTACACCCAACTACAAAATGAGGGCGATGAACACAACGCCGCTAAATGAGCCGCTATATAACCATCCGTCTGTAGGGCAGCAGTGGCACTATGAGTTGGTAAACGCTCCAACCGCCTGGCAATTAGCCAGTGACGGCGGTGCTGGTGTTACCGTTGCAGTGATGGACACGGGGTTGTACGGCGAGCCGGGTAACTGGCACAGCGAGTTGGATGCAAACGTTGTTGGTGGTGCGGATTTCGTATCCGCAGGGTTTGATAACGACTTTGATCTGCCTTCTGGGCGGGATAATAACCCTTCAGACCCAGGAAACGCTGTTGGCACTAGTGTTTATCATGGTACCCATGTGTCAGGTACCATTGCCGCTGCGGTAAATGGTGCAGGCGGAGCCGGTATTGCATATAACGCCTCGTTGCTTCCTGTTCGGGTGCTGGGTGAAGGGGGCACAGGTTCGTCTGCGGATTTGTTAGCGGCCTTGCGCTGGATTGCTGGCTCTGCTGGTGACAGTCGCCGCGCTGATATTGTTAACCTGAGCTTGGGCGGGCTTCCTTTTCAATCGCAGTTGAATGAGGCCATTGCTGATGGTGTTAGTAAAGGCGTGGTATTTGTCGCGGCGGCGGGAAATTCTGCGTCTACGCTGGCCTCCTATCCAGCGGCCTATGATCAGGTGTTTTCTGTAAGCGCTGTTGATGGGGCAGGTGAGCTGTCGGCCTATTCGAACTCCGGCAGCTGGATCGATTTGGCGGCACCCGGCGGCGATGCCAGCCGCGATGGTAACGCTGACGGCCGCAGTGACTTGATCAGCAGCACCAGTGCCAGTCTGATAAATGGCTCCCTGAAAGAGACCTACATAGGCTTACAGGGAACATCTATGGCGGCCCCGCATGTCTCGGCGGTTTTTGCTTTGATGAAGAGCCTCAATCCGGCTCTGGATCATGGCAGGCTGAGAGCCATGTTAATGGCTGGAGACTTGACCTTTCAGGATTGTGGCCGTGAAATCTGCGCCAAAACTGTGGATCGAGGCTGGGGTCTTCTCGATGCAGGCAAGTCCACTTTGGCGGCCTCTACGGCGGTGGTGCCCAATTTGTTGGCATCGTCCCCCGCCATTGTAAGCTTGTCGTCGGAGGGGGCTTCTTCCGCGAGTGTGACCTTGAGCGTTTATGGCAGCGACCCGGGCCTTGTAACTATTGAGTCTGTCTCTGTAAATGCACCCTGGGTGCGTTTGGATTCCGCGCCTGCCAGTGGGGCAACTGGAACGGAGTTTATCCTTTCCCTAACATTGCGCCCGGAAGCGCTTGAAGCTGGGATATCGACACGGGCACCGATCGTTGTGGAATACAAAAGTGATAGGTTGCGCAGGATTGAAATCCCGGTGATAGGCCAGAGGGTAACGGATCAGCAAGCTCGTGATGCAGGCAGACACTTCGTTTTATTGGTTGATCCCGAGTCGGAAGGTGACTTTTATACGACGGTTGCTCAGACGACAGCGGTGGTTGATAACGGGCAATACCGGTTTTCGTTTGCACCTGATGACGGCGTTGAGCCGCAAACGCTCAATGAGGTTCCGCCCGGTAACTATATTTTGGTGGCCGGATCTGACCTGGATAACGATGGGTTGATTTGCCATGCGGGCGAAGCCTGTGCGGAATACCCGGTAACAGGTCTTAGGCAGGAAATCACTATCAGCCCGGGGCAATCGCTTACAGGTATAGAAATGACAACCAGCTATTCGCGCCCATCCATTTCGGCGGCGACACCCAACGTATTGCCGCGCCCCGGGTTTAGAGGCTATAAGCTTCTGCCAGAGCAAATAGAGAGTGGTTCTGGCCATGAGCCAGCCCCCAAACTGATTGGAGCAGAGCGTTGATTTCTGTATGTAGAAGGGTATTTGCAGGCGTGCCATCAGCTTCTTTGGTGGCCGGGCTTGCGTTGTTGGCAGGGTGTGCGTCTTCCCATGTTACCGAGGATAAGCGCGATGCGCCCTTAGCGCGGCAGGTTACTCAGTCAGCCCATTGTGGGCTAACGGGCCCCGGATTGGCCTATGTTCAGACTGCCGAGCGGCTGCAGCAGATGCTTGATCTGCCAACTCAGAATATGGCGGTGCAGCAGTTGCGACAGGTGGATCTCGCCAAAGAACACTTGCTGTTTGTCACGTTAGGGGAACGGCCAACGAGCGGTTACAGCCTTAGCCTGAGTTCTGCGCAGAGCACCACAAGCACATTACAGCTTGCGGTGGCGATGCGTTCGCCGGCGCCCGGAACCATGACCGCTCAGGTTATAACATCGCCCTGCGTAGTGGTGGCGGTTCCTGCTAGTGATTGGTCGGAAATCCGAGTGTCGGGTGTTAGGGACAAAGATCTGATTTTAAAGCCTTGAGGCGGCCTTCGCCGATTCATTTGCCAGCGCTTCGTCCAACGCTGGCAACCCCTTACAGAACTCAAGCAACAGAGCCGCCAGAGCAGGGTAGAGATCGCTCACGGTTTTAACCTTCTGGCAGCGGGCTGCAAAAGCGGGGAGCCAGTTAAGCAACTCTTCCTCAACAAAGGTTTTTATCTGAGCTAACGTGACCCCTGAATTAGAATATTTAGAGGGTTCCAGATGTGCGTCGAAGCCATCGCCCAGATATTCAAGCATCACCGACAAGTGGTCTGAAGGCTCCCGAAAATCTGCTGACACCTCTTGCTGGCTAGCTTCCAGTCTCTCTTGCATGCGTGCCTGTGGCTCTGCAAAAAAGCGGCTGCCCTCAGAGCTGTAAAAGGATGCATAGGGGGGGGCGCTGTTTTGCCCGTCCAGCAGGAACATGGAAGCGAAATCTGCCGCCAGCTCCAATTGTGGATGGGCTAGCAAGGTCAGGCCATTGAAGGCATTGCGCAGCCGCTCAACAGCCTCTGTAAGGTCTGGTAGCTCAGACAGCGAGACGAGCACGGCCTCACCCTTTCCTCGTTGGTAAGCCTGCAGTTGTTCACCGGTCAACTCTGCTGCAAAGAGACCGGCAAACCAGTTGCAGAGCGCGGGGTGGCGCCAATCTGCATTCATACCTCAACCTCAATGGGCCCGCCGAATGAGGTGACAGCCGGTGCGGTACCCTTGAATTTCTCCATGTTGACCAGACAAGTATTGGCGCTGGTGGCCTGAGACAGGCGCGAAGTGCCTATATCCATGGTGAGGGTGTTGGGGTCACCGTATGTGTCCAGTGAGCCTATGCTGGCATCCTCCGGGCCGTACCATGCGCCTTCCTGAATGCGGATGACGCCTGGCGGGAAGTTGTCGGAAACCACGGCGCCAGCCAGGAGTTGGCCACGGTCGTTGAACACGCGCACCAGATCACCGTCGGCGATGCCGCGTGCCTTGGCGTCTTCCGGGCCCATAAACACCGGTTCGCGGCCCTGTACTGTGTAGGTGGCGCGGAACTCTTCCGATTCGCACATTTGTGAGTGCAGGCGATTGTCTGGATGCACTGATTGCAGCCATAAGGGGAACTTGTCGGAACCCGGCCCGCCGTGTGACCTCTCGGCTTTCTCCATCCAGCTGGGATAGGCCTTGCAGTCGTCATAGCCGTAGCGGCCGATTTTTCGGCTACTGATTTCAATAAATCCGGAAGGAGTACCCAATGCGTTCAGTTCCGGGTCTTCCCGGAAGTCGGCGTGCCGCACCCAAGGCTTGCCAGCCCCAAAGTCGATATAACCGGCTTCCCAGAACTCGTCGAATTCCGGCATCTTGAATCCGGCCTTCTGGTTTTCGTCCCGGCAGGCATTGTAGAGGTGTCGCAGCCACTGACCTTCGTCCATGCTGCGACGGTATTCTTCGTGGCGACCAAAGCGACGACAGAGTTCTGTGAATATGTCGAAATCCGTGCGCGAATGGAACAAAGGGTCCACCAGCTTATGCATGGCCAGCAGGCCGCGGTTGCTGTAGGAGCCATAGATATCGATATCGTTGCGCTCAAACTGGGTGCAGGCGGGTAGTACGAGATCCGAGAAGCGGCAGGTGGCGTTCCACGTAAAGTCGATGGTAACCGCAGTTTCCAGCTTGCGATAAGCCTGTTTCATTCGGTTGCGGTCTTGATGACGGTGCCAGGGGTTACAGCCACTGAACACTACCATGCGGATTTCCGGGTAGATTACTTCACTACCGTTGTACTCGATCTTTTCACCGGGTGTTAGGATGCTGTCAACCCAACGCGCAATCGGGATGGTGCTGCTGGCGCCTTTATAGTCTGTGCTCGGGTGCTTTGGTGCTTTGCCCGCGTCTATATTGCGTGGGAAGGCGCCCGGCGCGCTGGCGCCAGAAGCCGATACCCCAATCGAGCTGTAGTGGTGGGCGTAACTGATACCGCCGCCCGGCAAACCAATCTGGCCCAGCATGGTGGCAATTACGGCACCCATCCAGTAAGGCTGCTCGCCATGCTGTTGACGCTGAACCGCCCAGCCAAAGAGAAGCTGTGTGCGGTCCGACGCTAGCAGGCGGGCAAACTCACGTATTTTGTCTTCATCGATGCCGCAAATCGCAGATGCCCAGGTAGGGGTTTTCTCAACCTTGTCGTCGGTTTCACCCATCACATAGTCAATGAAGTCTTTGAAGCCCAGCGCGTAGGTTTCGATGAACTTCTTGTCGTAAAGGTTTTCGGTATACAGGGTGTGTGCAATGCCCAGCATGAAGGGTACGTCGGTCATCGGGTTTACGTACAACTGCTCGCAGCCCAGATAGTTCTGGGTTTTGGAGCGAACCGGGTCGACGCTGATTACGCGGATGCTGCCGTTGGCCACTTTGCCTTTCAGCTGCTCCAGATATTCGTAGGATTCGTGGGTTTCACAGTTCCAGCCTACCTGAAGATTTTTGACCGGGTCATTGGCCCACAGGATGACGGTTTTGCTGTTTTCCAGAATCAGCGGCCATGATGTGCCCTGACTGTATACCTCGGTGGAGCCCAGTATGTAGGGCAGAATGCCTTGAGCGGCACCCGTGGAGTAGTCGCCGATTGAGGCCACCGAATTGCCATGCATGCCGAGGGCACGAGCCATGTGGTTGCCGCAGCTATGTACCTGCCCGGTCTGGCGCCAGCCGGTGGAGTGGTGCAGGGCAGCCGGGCCGTGGGTGGTTTGCACCCGCTCCAGCTCCTCATAGAACAGATCTAGAGCTTCGTCCCAAGTCAGGCGTACAAACCGGTTGTCACCACGCTGGGTGCGGTCGCTATTCTCTCGGTTTTTCAGCCAGTCCAATCGGGCCATGGGGTAGCGAATGCGGGATGGGTTGTAGATGACGCCCATCACACCTTTGATCATCTCGGTTGGGTACTTGTCTTGTTCAAACGGCTTTATTTCAGCCACCTTGCCGCCTTTTACCAAGGCCTTGATGGCGCCCCAGTGCGAACCGGTGGTTTTCCAGGAGCCTTCAGCTGATACGGCAGCTTCTGCTGTACGCATTAAAAGGCCGGGGCCGAGCATGGCCCCCGCTGAAACAGAAGCCAGTCCTTGCATGAATTGTCTGCGTGTAATAGCCATCTTATGCCTCAAAAGTCAGTGTGCGTTTTCGGCAAAGTCCGAAGAGTGCAGCTGCAGATACTTCAACACCAGAGCTTGGGTTTCCGCATTCATGTTGGTGAAGCCCACCATGCCCGAGAACATTGCGGGCCAGGTGTTAGCATCGAAATGCCCTGGGGCTGGTTCGCCATGGCAAACACTGCAGCCATCTGAGTATGTCTGGTCGGCATAGCTCCAGAGGGCGTCGCGATCAGGCAACAGGCCGCCTTTTTTCGCCCACAGGGTAATATCTGCCTGCTCCCAAGACAGGCCAGTGAGGTCGTCCACTTTGCTTTCACCCAAACTGAAGCGGGCATCGTCTGTGGCAACCTCTTTTTCGAGAACCGCACTGGCTACGTTAAGACCAAAGCCTTCGTACATGATGCGGCCAAAACCTTTTTGCTTGCGCCATCCAGATACCTGAACTTCCAAAGCATCACCTTTGGTGCTGATCAGGTTTACAGAAGAAGCGGGGTCAAGGTAGCCGGCCAGATTCTGCAGTTCGGGGTCGGTGTAAAGATCAACCGATGTGACTGTGTAATAAGTCTCGCCAGTTGCCAGACGCGCGCCAGCTGCTTGGTCCATCAACCGGGCAAGGGCAGGGTCAACCCCAGTGTTCATCTCTTTGGGCAGGTGGTGGGCAATGCCCTTGTGGCAGTCGAGACAGCTCTGGTTACGCTCTGCGGCGGGCTTCATGAAACGGCGTGCTTCGTCACCCATTTTGTCCCAGTCCATGCTGTCGTAGTCATGACAGTTGCGGCACTCCAACGAGTTGTTGGCTGAAAATCTGGCCCACTCATGCTGCGCAAGCTCCAAGCGCTTAGCCTCAAACTTTTCGGGAGTATTGATGGTTCCGAAAATAGCACCCCATACTTCTTTACTGGCCTGCATTTTCCGCGCAATTTTATCTGTCCAGTTGTGGGGTACATGGCAGTCCGGACAAGTGGCCCTAACGCCCGTGCGGTTTTCGTAGTGCACGGTATCCTTCAACTCTTCGTAAACGTTGTCTTTCATTTCATGGCAGCTGATGCAAAACGCTTCCGTGTTTGTAACTTCGAGGGCCGTGTTGAAGCCGCCCCAGAAGATAATGCCAGCGACAAAACCGGTAATGATAACCAGCCCCAAGCTGATGTGGACGGGTGGGCGATTTAGAGTCCGCCAAAGGGACTTTATGCGTTTTAACATGAGGTTCTGCCCGGGTCAGATTTTCGTGGTTTGTAATACAGGTGGTCTGCGCTTGCGCTCATGGGTGCCCCGGAGGGCCTAGGAACATCTGTCCAATCCACACGGCAAAGCCATAACCGCCAACCACGGCAACGGCTGTGGCTGGCAAGATTACAAAGGTCACCATCAATAAGGCCTGCCACTCCCGAGCCTTGGTGATTGCTTTGCCGTCCTGATCGGTCGTTGCCGAAGTATCAGGCTGTTCGCCCATGACCATACTCCCTCTATTTTATTAGGATTCTCTATAGACTCTGCGCTTATCACAGCTGAGTGTAGTTGATTTTTGTCAATTTTGGCCGAACCTAATGGCCCCTGTTCGTTTTAGCAAGGCAGGTTGCTGATGGCTTTCAAAACGCACCGAAGCCCGGCCTTAGGTGCAGGAACTTCAATCAGCCGTTGATCTTTGGCCGCGAATCCATAAGCTATGGGAACGAATTTTCCTTCTCGTGGAGTTACGCCCAGCCTATGAGCGAGCAACAATACAACGCCGATGCCATTGAAGTACTGAGCGGTCTGGATCCGGTGCGCAAGCGCCCTGGTATGTATACAGACACTAGCCGCCCGAACCACTTGGCTCAGGAAGTAATCGACAACAGTGTGGATGAGGCTTTGGCAGGCCATGCTCGCCGTATTGATGTGGTGCTTTATGCAGACGGATCGCTGAGCGTTGAAGACGATGGTCGGGGTATGCCTGTCGACCTGCACAAAGAAGAAGGCCTCTCGGGGGTTGAGCTGATTCTGACTCGGCTGCACGCGGGGGGTAAATTTTCTCAGGGTAACTACAACTTTTCGGGCGGCTTGCACGGCGTCGGTGTTTCGGTAGTTAATGCGCTCTCCAAGCATCTTGAAATTAGCGTAAAGCGTAACGGCCAACTCCATCGCATGACGTTTGCCAACGGTGACAAGGCTTCTGAACTGGAAGTTATTGATACAGTTGGTAAGCGCAACACCGGAACCCGCATCAAGTTCACACCGGATGCCGCTTATTTCGATAGTCCCAATTTTTCTGTGAGCCGCCTGCGCCACAACCTGCGCGCCAAAGCAGTGCTTTGCCCAAGCTTGACGGTAACCTTTTTGCAGGAAAAGACCGGCGAAAAAGATGAGTGGTTTTATGAAGAAGGGCTGCGTGATTATCTGCGCACCGCGCTGGTCGATTACGAAGTTGTACCTCTGGAGCCTTTTATAGGCAGTTTTTCCAGTAAAAATGAAGCCGTTGACTGGGCTATTCAATGGCTACCTGAGGGCGGTGAGGGGGTCATGGAAAGCTATGTAAACCTGATCCCTACCGTTCAGGGCGGTACCCATGTGAACGGCTTGCGCACCGGGCTGCTCGAAGCTATGCGGGAGTTTTGTGAGTTCCGTAATTTGCTGCCCCGGGGCGTTAAGTTGTCACCAGAAGATATTTGGGAAAGGGCGGCTTATGTGCTTTCCTTCAAAATGCAGGAACCGCAATTTTCCGGGCAGACCAAGGAGCGCTTGTCGTCACGAGAGGCGGCGGGCTTTATTTCCGGTGTGGTCAAAGATGCCTTTAGCTTGTGGCTGAATCAGCATACCGATGTGGCCGAAGTGCTGGCGGAGCTGTTTATAAGCAATGCCCAGCGCAGACTCAAAGCCAGTAAAAAGGTGGCGCGTAAACGAGTGACTTCTGGGCCAGCGCTGCCGGGCAAGTTGGCGGACTGCTCGGGTGGTGATACCGCTCGCTCCGAGTTGTTCTTGGTTGAGGGAGACTCGGCTGGCGGTTCTGCCAAACAAGCCCGTGATCGTGAATTTCAGGCGGTTATGCCGTTGCGCGGGAAAATTCTGAATACCTGGGAAGTGGATTCCAGTGAAATTCTGGCGTCTCAGGAAATCCATGATATCGCCGTTGCCATAGGCGTAGACCCGAATTCGGACCAGTTGGACGGTTTGCGCTATAACAAGATCTGCATCCTCGCCGACGCAGATTCCGACGGCTTGCACATCGCGACACTCTTATGCGCTCTGTTCCTTAAACACTTCAGGCCGGTTGTCGCTGCAGGCCACGTGTTTGTTGCCATGCCGCCGCTTTATCGAGTTGATCTGGGTAAGGAGACCTTTTACGCCCTTGATGAACATGAAAAGCAGGGTATTCTGGACCGCATCGAAGCTGAAAAGCGTAAGGGCAAAATCTCGGTAACCCGCTTCAAGGGGCTGGGTGAAATGAACCCGCTGCAATTGCGTGAGACCACTATGGCGCCGGATACTCGCCGCTTGGTAATGCTCACTATCGAAGATGGAGATGATACCGATAGCCGCATGGATATGCTTCTGGGTAAGAAGCGCGCATCCGATCGAAGATCTTGGCTGGAGGCCTATGGAAATATGGCGGATGTTGGTACCTGACATTCTTTTATTGTTGGGCTTATCCTTTTTCGGCATATAAAAAGAATGCGTTATTCTTTTTAAGTCTTCCTTAAACTCGTTATCCTGCCGGTTTTCTGATGGGGAAGAGCCGTAAATGGACTGGCAAGGATGGTTTTCGCTAGGTCTGGCGGGCGTCGCGCTTATACTCATGAGCTCAGGGCGTTATGCGCCCCATTTGGTTCTGATGGGTGTGATGGTTGTGCTCAGTGCCAGTGGCATCGTTTCAGCTGACCAAGCCCTGTCGGGTTTTTCGAATACCGGGCTAATTACTGTTGTAGCTTTGTTTGTGGTGGCAGCAGGCATTCACCATTCCGGTGGCGTCGATTTGCTGGTCAGGCACTTGCTGAGAAACCCCAAAACCGTTCGCTCGGCGCAAGCGCGCATTACTCTTCCCGTCGCATTGTTGAGCGGTTTTCTCAATAACACCCCCGTTGTCGCTACCATGATTCCGGCGATCCATGCCTGGTCTCGGAAGATAGGTATTGCCCCCTCAAAGCTGATGATCCCTCTTAGCTACTCCGCCATTCTCGGTGGCACGCTGACCATGATAGGCACCAGTACCAATTTGGTTGTTAATGGCCAGTATGAGCAATTGACCGGAGATGCCGGGCTTTCCATTTTCTCTATTACGGCCGTTGGCCTGCCGGTGGCCATTCTGGGTATCGCCGCAATATTGCTTTTTATGCCCCGAGCACTTCCAAACCGGGAAGACCGGCATAAGTTTGGCTCAATGAGGGAGTTTACTCTGGAGGTTGCCGTTGCGGTTGATGGGCCCTTGGTTGGTAAAACCGTGGGTGAGGCTGGCCTAAGAGAGTTGGAGCGACTTTATCTGGTAGAGATCGAGCGTGAGGGCAGCGTGGTCACGGCTGTGCCTTCCGAAGAGCGCCTGTGCGGCAGCGATCGGCTCGTATTTGCCGGAGATACTCAGGCTATTTCAGATCTTCTGCGAATAAATGGCATTGTGCCATCTGTGCACGCAGATGAGCCGAGCTTGAGTCAGCACCGTGCGGAACGTTGTTTGATGGAGGCTGCGCTGTCTCCCCAGTCTGAGGTCTTGGGGCTGACCATTCGTGATGCTCGGTTCCGGGAACGATACGGAGCCGTTGTTTTGGCTGTTGCCCGTGGCGGTGCCCGAGTATCTGGAAACCTGGGCAATATTCGCCTCAAGCCTGGTGATGTGTTGTTGCTAGAAGCGCGCCCCGCATTCGTAAGCCGTCAACGTTACAACAAAGATTTCCTGCTTATAAATGATCTGGAAACCGAGGCTCCGAGGCACGATCGCGCGTGGCTGTCTTGGGGCATCTTGATTGTTCTGGTGGGGCTGGCGGCTTGTGGTGTGCTCAGCATGCTAAACGCCGCCCTGCTAGGTGCCGCCTTAATGATTCTGAGTGGTTGTTGCTCCGTAGGTCAGGCGCAGAAATCAGTGGATGTGCCAGTGGTCCTCACGATCGCGGCTTCGTTCGCTCTGGGCGCGGCCCTGCAGGAAACGGGGGCGGCCAGTTATGTTGCTGGCGTTATTCTCGGCCTTAGCAAGGGCCATGTTTTACTGGCTCTGTTTCTCGTCTATTTTTCTGTGTCTGTGTTGACAGAGGTGATTACCAACAACGCGGCAGCTGTGTTGGTGATTCCTGTTGTGTTATCGATGACTGGCACCATGGGGGTTGCGGCTGAACCCTTCGTGATAGCGGTAATGATGGCCGCGTCGGCCAGTTTTGCCACGCCGCTGGGGTATCAAACCAACATGATGGTATTTGGCCCGGGAGGCTATCGTTTTTGGGATTTCGTGCGCGTTGGCTTGCCAATGAACGTGTTCGTTGGGCTGGTATCGGTTGCGGTGATTGCGATGGTGTACGGAATTAGCCCGAGCTGAACGCTTTGGCGGTAAGTATTATCGGTTAGTTTGTCTTCTACTTAGCGGAAAATTTGGCAGCTCTCTGTGCGCGAAAAGGGATACACAGAGAGCTACCACATAATCAGTTGTTGCTTGGGATTACAACGGATTCGTCGAATTCAAGTTCCATGTCCTGTCCTCTCGTTCAATGAGGCCCCCGACGGGGCGCTTTAATCATAGAGAAAGTCTACCGGGTTAATAAAAATCGACAATCCGTACAACCCGAATGAGACCAAAGTCAAGCCGTTTCGAGTGTTACGCTCCCATGGTCAAAAATTTTGACCATGGGAGGCAAAACATTCCGATTTCTTTTAAGCGTGCGGCTTTTTATACTCAATACAGTTCAAATTGCCGACCTGAATATGAGGCCTAAATTTCTATGCAAGTAAACAATACCCCTGCCAGCTATGGCTTGTTGGCGATCCTGCTTCACTGGGTTGTAGCGTTTGCCGTGATAGGCCTGTTTGCCCTTGGCTTTTGGATGGTGGACTTGTCGTACTACGACGATTGGTACCGGCGTGCTCCGGACATTCATCGCAGCATTGGTATTTTGTTGTTCGCTCTAGTGGTGTTTCGACTGCTGTGGCGATTTATTTCACTTTCACCGAAACCAATTGCCACACATAAACGCTGGGAGGTTTTGAGCGCCCGGGTTGCTCATGTGTTGCTATATATCGTGGTTTTTGTGGCTATGGTGAGCGGCTTTTTGATTTCAACCGCCGACGGTTCGTCCATAAGTGTTTTTGGCTGGTTTGAGGTGCCATCGGCCACCGGGCAGATAAAGGGACTTGAGGACACCGCTGGTCTGGTGCACTACTGGAGTACTTGGGCGCTGGTCGCTCTTGTGTCTGTTCACGCCGCAGGTGCGTTGAAGCACCACTTCCTCGACCGTGACGAGACCCTTCGCCGGATGTTGGTTCCTGCGCGGCGGAATGATTGATTTGTACAGCGTTGTAATTAACGAGCGCGTTTCTATTTACCTAAAGGAGAATGTTATGAAGAAATTACTGCTTGCATCTGCCGTTTCTGTGGCGCTGGTAGGAAATGTTCAAGCCGACGAGCATAGTGGAACCTATGCATTCGACAAAGAGGGTGCCCACCAGTTCATCACCTTCAAAATTTCTCACTTGGGCTACAGCTGGCTCTACGGCCGCTTTAACGATTTTGATGGTCAGTTTGTATACGATGCCGAAAACCCGGAAAACAGTTCAGTAACGGTGTCCATTGATACCAGCAGCTTGGATTCCAACCACGCCGAGCGGGATAAGCACCTCCGTGGCAAGGATTTCCTGAACGTGAGCAAGTTTCCCGAAGCGAGCTTCAAAAGTAAGCGCGTAGTGGTTGACGATGAAGGCGAAGCGGACGTGATAGGTGATTTCACACTGCACGGTGTCACCCGCGAGATCACTCTTGATGTGGAAATGCTAGGCCACGGAAAAGATCCTTGGGGCGGCTACCGCATGGGATTCGAGGCTGAGACGGAGTTGCGCCTTGAGGACTTTGGCATTCCTACAAGCCTCGGGAAAGC
>Ga0209075_1001123_pt1 | contig 25549 bp, 22 predicted proteins | sample Stecom2011_FD_187523 | JGI IMG/M metagenome (GOLD analysis project Ga0209075, IMG submission 187523) | Agricultural soil microbial communities from Utah to study Nitrogen management - Steer compost 2011 (SPAdes) (version 2) | ecosystem: Environmental > Terrestrial > Soil > Agricultural land...
GAAACAGTCAGTTCTCGGTAAATGTCGTAGTTTCTTCAGTTGGAGATGGAACGAACATAACTGATGGTTTGGGAGGTTCTTTCCCTGTTGTGGCAGGAACAGTAACAGCTGGGCCTTATACAAATGGGGATACAGTAACATTAACTGTAGAACATTCAGATCCAGCTTGTAATTTTTCTTTAGGAGATTTTGAAACAGGTTGTACACTTCCTGGAACAGTATGTGAAAATTCGATGGTCTTGACACCTGGCACGCCACAACCTGGAGCTACAACTACTGGGGAGGGGAGTTTCTCAGACAGTAATACGGCACCAAATGTTAACCCTTGTAGTACTAGTTATAATGACCTTGAATACTGGTTTGAGTACACAGCCGTTGAAACGGGTGAAACTCTAGATCTAACCGTTACAGATTTCACGAATTCTTATTATGGTGTTTTTGTTTTAGATAACTGTCCAGATTCAGCACCAAATTGTATCGCTTCTTATACAAACGGAAGTTCTAGTGCAGATATTATGTTATCTACTCCTGCTTTAACAGCTGGAACAACTTATTATATTGTTATAACAGATTGGATTCAAGGGACAACTTCATTTATTATGAATAGTGTTGTAAATGCAGCGCCAACATGTCTTGAAGCTACTAATTTATCTGTTACCATTCTTTCAGGAGATGTTTCTGCAACTGTTTCTTGGAATGCTGAAGCTACTGCAACTTCTGGTTACAATTGGGCAGTAATGAATATTGGTGAAGATCCAGATGTAGATACTCCTGTTTCTATGGGGACGACAGCAGCTGGAGTAACAACAGATACAGCTATTGGTTTAACAGCTGGAAATAGTTACGATTTTTATGTGCAATCAAATTGTGATACCGATGGATTAAGTACATGGGCTGGGCCAGTTAACTTCACAGCTATAGCGCCTCCAGCAAACGATGAATGTTCAGGAGCTGAAGCACTAACCGTTAATGCTGATTATTCTTGTGCGGTAGTTACTTCGGGTACCGTTGCAGGTGCTACAGATTCTGGTCAAGATGATGGAACATGCTACGGAAATCCAAATAACGATGTTTGGTATAGTTTTACAGCTGCAGCTACGGCACATCGCGTATCATTAACAAATAAAGCTGGAAGCCCTACAGATATGTATATGGTTTTTTATGATGCAACACCAGGATGTGGTTCTTTAGGAACACCTATTTTATGTAGTGATCCTGATACGGCAAATTTAACTGGCTTAACTATTGGTACTACGTATTTAGTACAAGTTTATACATACTCTGCTTCTAGTGGAGCTACAACAACTTTCGATATTTGTGTAGGAACACCGCCACCGCCACCAGCAAACGAAACATGTGCAACAGCTACTTCTATTGCATGTGGAGACAGTATTTCTGGTTCAAGTGAGGGTTCAAATGGAACAAAAGAAGGAGCTTTTGCTTGTTCTATAGGAAACAAAGGTGTTTGGTATAGCTTTATAGGCGATGGAGGAGATATGACTATCTCTGTTAGTGGATCTTTTGATATTAAGATGGGAATAGCTAGTGGTTCTTGTGGAGCTTTAGTAGATATGGGCTGCGAAGACACCTATGGTTCTGCTGGTACAGAAGTATTTGAAATTACTGGTACTACCTTAGGAGAAACCTATTATGTTTACTTGGCAGGTTGGTCAAGTACAGGTAATACTACAGGACAACATACAATTGAATTAACCTGTTCTACGGTTTCAGTATCTGATTTTGCATCACCAGATGCATTTACATTCTACCCGAACCCTGTGTCTAATATGTTGAATATTAAAGCACAAAACAACATTAATAATGTAGCTGTTTACAACATGTTAGGTCAAGAAGTACTTCGTACTGCTCCTAATGCAGTTGTAAGTGAGGTAGATATGTCTAGCTTGCAAACAGGTGCATATTTTGTAAAAGTAACTATTGAAAATGCGACTAAAACTATTAAAGTAATCAAGAAATAAACTAGATTATTTAATATAAATTTAAAAGCCACTCGAAAGAGTGGCTTTTTTTTTTAATAAATATAATTATTTGATAAACAGTTCAACTAAAAGTGAAAACTATATCTAAATTTTCTTATATTTAATAGCAAAAATTAATTTATTAATCAAATTTAATCGACATGAAGAAAATTACTTTTTTATTTTTCGTACTCTCCTTATGTTTTTGCTCTGTTAGTTATGGGCAATATTTATCAGAAGGATTTGAATCAGGTGTCCCTCCAGCTGGTTGGACCCTAAATGACACTAACCCTGCTTTTTCTTGGGGAACAAATAATTTCAACCCACATGGCGGTCTTTATAGTGCACAAGTAACTTATGATCCGGATTTGGTACCTCAAAATGAGGACTTGATAACCCCGGTTTTAGATTTAACAAGTGCTACAAATCCACGGTTGATATTTTGGTTTAACATGAGTTATTATTGGGGTGTAGATCCAGAAAATAATTACGACTTTAATGTAGGTATTACAGATGGCACAACCACAACCCCATTATGGAGTGAAACCGAATTAGGTGTCTTTGTTAATTGGGAATGGAACGAAGTAATTATCGATTTGACTGCTTATGCAGGAACCAATAACATGCAAATTGTATTTAATTATACGGGAATCGATGGAGCTGCCTTGGATATAGACGATGTTTTAATTAATGAAGCTCCAACATGTACTACAGCGGTGGTTGATAGCTCGACCGTAGTTGATGATTGTAATGTACTCGAGTTTTCAGTAGAAGTTGTAGTTTCTACTGTAGGTGACGGTACCTTCATTACAGATGGTATAGGAGGTTCTTTTCCTATAGTTGCAGGAACAGTAACTGCTGGTCCTTATACAGGAGGTGATAATGTAACCTTATCCATTGTGCATTCCGATTCTGATTGCGATTTCGTTTTAGGAAGTTTCCAAACAGGATGTACGCTTCCGGGAGCTGTGTGCGGAAACCCACTTATTGTTGGTGCTCTTCCATATCTCACAACAGACAATACATCAAATTATGGGAATGATTATGAAAATGCTGACGTACCAAGTTTGGCTGGTGCACAATACACCATGGGAACAGGAAGCCCATATTATATTACAGGCGATGATGTTGTGTATGCATTTACACCGGATAACAATGGCTCATTCAATTTCGATTTAACAAATACATTGGATGATTGGATTGGGTTTTGGCTTTTTGAAGGATGTCCGTTTACTTCAGTGGTTGCATATCATACAGCTACTTCTGGAACAACTAGAAGCTTGCCAAACATTACGCTCTCAGGAGGAACAACCTACTACGTTGTCATATCTACATGGGCTGCTCCACAATCAACACCATATACTTTAAATATCAGAGAAAATACGTGTACAGCCGTAACAGTCGCTTACGAAGTCGTGAATGATTGCGATGTAAGTGGTGGTTTCCTAATAGATGTCGATGTTACAGATATGGGAAGTGCTACAGGTATTACAGTGATGGACGATCAAGGAAATGCTTCTCAAGCGTTAACAGCCGTTGGAACTTTACAATTTGGTCCTTACACACTTGGAACAAATGTTGTAATTACTATTAATGATGACAATGATGTGAACTGTACGATAATCAGTTCGGCCATGACTCAAGCCACATGTCCTCCAGATTGTGCTACAACACCATTTCCAGCCGATGGAGCTGTAGATATACCTGTAGGAAACATTACCTTTACATGGGAAGCTCCAACATCAGGACCAGCGCCAACCTCTTATAATTTATATGCTGGTGAAACCCCTTCTGGAGATGATTATGGTTTAATAGGTAACTATCCAGGAACGTCTGCCGCTATCACACTTAATGGTTTTAATATACAATTGTATTGGATAGTAAAGCCAGTTAATGGTACCGTGGAAGCTTCAGGGTGTCCAGTTTGGACCTTTACTACAGAATCTGCTCCAGGGTATTGCTTGTCTGCAGAATATGGACAATATCCTTCTGGCACTTATACGCCAACAACTTGCAATGGTACTACAGAGAATGTAATAACAACTATAGCTTGGGCTAGTGAGTTTTCTGTAGTGGCAGTTACAGCAGGAGTAACTTATCAGTTCAATAGCTCTGTACCAACAGATCTTATTACTATAAGTGCAGATGGCGGTTCAACAGCTGCTGCATATGGAATAACACCTGTTACTTGGACGGCTCCTACAACGGGTGTAGTTAATTTTTATATTCATGCAGACGACCAATGTACAAGCCAATCTGTTAGTAGAGTAAGGTCGGTTTATTGTGGTGGTGATTTAAGTGTGGGCTCTTTCGATTTAAACAGCACATTTACCTATTATCCAAACCCAGTTACAAGTACCTTAACTTTAAGTGGTGTAAAAACTATCGAACAAGTAACTGTTTATAATATGTTAGGACAAAAAGTTTTAAGTTTAAGTCCTAATGCCGTAAGTAGTGAGTTGGATATGTCTCATTTAAATGCAGGCGCTTACTTTGTAAAAGTGCTAAGTAACAAGGCGGAAAAAACCATTAAGGTGATAAAAAAATAAAAGTATCATCTTTAAATTATTTTAAAAAGCCACTCAAACGAGTGGCTTTTATTTATTGGTTTAGCTACATTTGTTGGATGCAGATACAGTTTTCATTTATTATCCCCGTATTTAATCGTCCAGACGAAATACACGAGTTATTAGATAGTTTTACAAAACTAAATACGACTTTAAATTTTGAAATTGTAATTATTGAAGATGGATCCACAATAACGTCTGAAGACATCGTTGCAGCCTACCAGAAAACGCTGAATATCGTTTATTTTAAAAAAAGCAATTCAGGACCTGGCGACTCGAGAAATTTTGGAATGCGTCAAGCAACAGGTAATTATTTTATTATCTTAGATAGCGATTGTATTTTACCACCACAGTATTTAAATGAAGTTGAAAAAAGCTTAAATGAAAGTTTTGTTCATTGTTTTGGCGGACCGGATTCTTCACATGAGTCTTTTTCAGATATTCAAAAAGCCATAAATTTTTCGATGACTTCTTTTATAGCCACAGGAGGGATTAGAGGACATAAAAATAGTGTGAATACTTTTCAGCCTAGAAGTTTCAATATGGGACTTTCTAAAGAGGCTTTTTTAAAATCGAAAGGATTTGGGGAAATCCACCCAGGCGAAGATCCAGATTTGTCTATTAGATTATGGAATCTAGGGTATAAAACCAAATTAATTCCAGAGGCTTATGTGTATCACAAACGTCGTATTTCTTGGTCTAAATTTTATAAACAAGTTAAGAAATTTGGCTTGGTAAGGCCTATTTTAAACCGTTGGCATCCTGAGACGAGGAAAATAACCTATTGGTTTCCAACAGGATTTGTTTTAGGGTTTGTTCTAGCTATTATCTTATGGGTTTTTACTAGTATAAAAGTGCCATTGCTTTTGTTTGGAGTGTATTTTTTAATGGCTTTTATTTTAGCCCTATTTAATACCAAACGTCTAAAAATAGCTGTATTGTCTCTTTTTGCCATTGCCATACAATTTCTTGGCTATGGTTTAGGATTTTTAAAAGCGACGATTTTAATAAATATTCTAAAAAGGAACCCTGAAAAAACATTTCCGGATTTATTCTTTAAAACACCATGTTAAAACATATCAAAACCAAAATATTGGCTTCAGTAAAAAATAAGAAAATCAATGTATTTCTCTTGTTTGTTTTGCTGTCTTTTGTTGTGCTTTTAGTTCTAAAATTATCAAATACCTATACCAATACCATCACTTTTGAAATTAATAAAATACATGTGCCCGAAAAACATTTGGTATTGAATAATACGTCCCAAAAACTTCATATTACCATCCGTTCCCAAGGCTTTAATCTTTTAAAATACTATTTCAATAAACCACGGGTAAATATAGATTTCAGTCAACATATTATTAGGAAAAAAGAGTTCTATGTTTGGAACAAGCATCAAGGTTTTTCAGATTTAAACCTTCAGTTCTCCAAAAATGAAGAAATTGTCAGCATTACCCCAGATACCATAAAATTTAGATACGATGTAAATGCGGTAAAAAAAGTTCCCATTAAGCTACTGGCAAATTTTCATTTTAATAAAGGCTTCGATTTACTGGACTCCATAAAAATAGTTCCAGATTCGATAAAAATTATCGGTCCTGAGATTTTGGTTTCCGAAATTGCTTTTATTGAAACAGATTCCATTCAAATAAAAGATATTAAAACAGATATTAATAAAGTAGTGAATTTAAAATTGCCTAAAAATGAAAATGGAAACCTGAACTTTTCATATACCAAGGTGGCTATTCATGGACATGTGGATAAATTTACCGAAGGGCATTTAAGAGTTCCTGTTTCTGTTATAAATGTTCCAGAAAATCTAACAATTAAGTATTTTCCTAAAAAAGTTTATGTAACTTATTACACGAGTTTGTCTAATTACAATAAGGTTCAAGCAAGCGATTTTGAAATTGTTTGCGATTACAATAAACTAGAGGATGGATCTGATTTTTTAATTCCAGAGATTGCTAAAAAACCAGAGAAAATAAAACATATTAAATTATCTCACGAACATATAGAATTTATTATCATAGAATGAAAATAGTAGGCTTAACAGGAGGTATAGGTAGTGGAAAAACAACAGTAGCCAAGCAATTTAATGCTTTGGGGATTCCCGTATATATTGCAGACGACGAGGCTAAATTACTTATGAATACCTCCAAAATTATAAAGAAACAACTGATAGCTTTATTTGGAGAAAACGCCTATAAAGACAAGACTTTAAACAGACCTTATCTGGCTGATAAAATATTTAATAATGCAGAAAACCTGGAAAAAATGAATGCGATTGTTCACCCAGAAGTGGCTGCACATTTTAAAGCTTGGGTCGCTAAGCAACAAGCACCTTATGTTTTAAAGGAATCTGCTATTCTATTTGAAAACGGCGCTTATGTTAATTGCGATTATATTATTACAGTTACGGCACCTTTGCCGTTAAGAATGGAGCGTTTGTTAAAAAGAGACGATACTACCGAAGAAAAAATACAAGCCATCATGAACAATCAATGGAATGATGAAGCCAAAATCGAAAAATCGGATTTTGTTATTGTCAATAAAGACTTAAAAGAAACACAACTTCAAGTGCAACTTACTCACGATAAAATCGTTAACTTCATAGCATAAGGTCTAAATTTTAACATTTTTGTTAATGTAAGGTTAAATGCTAACTAAAGTAAATGTTAAAATGTTAATTTTGAACGATGAGCAAAAAGTTATTCGTCATACTAATACTATTAATGAGTTTGTCGTTAGTAGGTATTATTTTCGTTCAAGCATATTATATAAACAATTCTCTTAAAAACGAGGAAGATCAGTTTACTTTTAATGTAAAAAAAGCACTGAGTTATACTTCCAAGAAAATAGAGGATACAGAGTTTAAGGAATATGTATTAAAATTTCAAGATCTTTTAGACCAAGGTGTTAAGCCAGATACTATGGCGTTTAGACAGCTGTATCTAAAAGAAGAGGGAAGAGGCTCTAACGAAAAGTTAATTTACAGAAACAGTATTTTAGAAGAGAATTATAAATTGTCTTCTTCGATCTTTGACATAGGTTTAGACAGTATTAATATAAAAAAAGTACTCAGCGATAGAGAAACAAAAATCTTAAAGAGCAATGCCTTAGAGTCTAATGCCAATTTAAATTTAGACGCTATGATGTTCGAATTTGGAAAGCTCTCAAAAGGAGTCGAAATATTTTACGACACGGCATACGAGGATTTATCTTATCGCGTACCAATCCATAAGCGCGTTACTAAAGAAGATATAAACAATCTTTTTAAATCGAAGTTGGCTGAAGATAATATCAATATCGATTTTCAGTTCGCTATTTACAGTAACGATTTGGCTACTAAAATACAATCGGATGATTTTGAATTGTTAACGGAATCCACTTTTAGTATTCCTATTTTTCAGAATAAAAATGATGTAAGTAATTATAGGCTCTTAGTTAATTTTCCAAAACGGAATACCTTTGTTCAGTCTTCGATTATAAGAATGACATTGCTTTCAATTATTTTTACTTCCATCATCATTATTGCTTATTCAAGTGCCTTGATGCAGTTGTTTAAACAACGTAAAATATCTGAAATAAAAACAGATTTTATAAATAATATGACCCACGAGTTTAAAACCCCTATTGCTACTATAAATTTGGCTTTAGATGCTATTAGAAACCCGAAGGTTATTGATGATAAAGAAAAGGTGCTTCGCTATCTCGGAATGATAAAAGAAGAAAACAAACGTATGCATGCGCAAGTGGAAAATGTATTAAGAATATCTAAACTTGAAAGAAACGAATTAAATATTAGTAAGGAACGTGTGATGCTACACGACTTAATAGAAGACGCTTTATCTCATGTGGAATTGATTGTTGAGGATGCCAAGGGTACAATTGATGTCAATTTAGCCGCAACAAACTCTATGGTGTTGGCAAACGAAACACATTTTACCAATGTTATAGTAAATGTCCTGGACAATGCCATAAAATACACGCCTGAGTCTAGAGCGCCAATAATACATGTTTCTACCGAAAACGTAGGAACTAACATCATTTTAAAAATAAAAGATCAGGGCAGTGGCATGAGTAAAGCTGCACAGAAACGTGTTTTTGAGAAATTTTATAGAGAGCACACGGGGGATAGGCATGACGTTAAAGGTCATGGATTAGGTTTAGCCTACGTTAAACGAATTGTAGAAGACCATCAAGGTCATATATCAGTTGAAAGTGAAAAGGACAAAGGAAGTTTGTTTATTATTAAACTTCCATTAATATCGTAAAAGCTATGAATGAACAACAAAAAAAAATATTATTAGTAGAAGATGATCCAAATTTTGGAACCATCCTTAAAGATTATTTAACCATGAACGATTATGAAGTAACCCATGCCAAAAACGGAATGGAAGGCTTTGAAAAGTTCAAGAAGGACGATTTCGATCTGTGTATTTTAGATGTTATGATGCCATATAAAGATGGATTTACATTGGCTAAAGAGATCAGAGAGAAAAATACCGATGTGCCAATTGTGTTCCTTACGGCTAAAGCCATGAAGGAAGACGTTTTAAAAGGCTACAAGGTTGGGGCAGACGATTATTTAAACAAACCGTTTGATAGTGAAGTTTTATTAATGAAAATTAAAGCTATTATGCAACGAAAAGCAACAGAAACCGTGGCAGACAGCAAACAATTTGAATTTAAAATAGGAAAGTTCGACCTGAATTCTAAACTGCGTTTTTTAATATTCGATGGTGGAGAACAGGTTAAATTATCTCCTAAAGAAAACGAATTGCTACGTATGTTAGCCCTGCACGAAAACGACTTAATGCCAAGAGAATTGGCCTTAACCAAAATTTGGAGAGACGATAACTACTTCACCTCAAGAAGTATGGATGTGTATATTGCGAAATTGAGAAAGTATTTGAAATTAGACGAAAACGTTGAAATTTTAAACATCCATGGCGAAGGCTTTAGATTGGTTGTTAACCAAAACGCCTAGTTATTAAATAGATTTATAGTATAAAAGACTGTCTGAAAGGACGGTCTTTTTTTTGCTAAACTTAAAGCAGACTTTTTATTAAACAGCTTCTTTTCTATATTTAGAAAATATTAAAAACCAAAACAGGAATGATTCTTCAAGGCCAAATAGTGGATGTTTTAAACAAACGTATTTTTAAAGGTGAAGTCACTATTAAAGATGGGAAGATTTTTAGCATCGAAGAAAAACAACACAACAATAACCAATATATTCTTCCAGGGTTTGTAGATGCACATATCCATATAGAAAGTTCCATGTTGGTTCCAAGTGAATTTGCCAGAATTGCTGTAACACATGGAACCGTTGCAACCGTCTCCGATCCGCACGAAATTGCCAATGTCCTTGGTGTTGAAGGGGTGGAATTTATGATTTCCAACGGAAAGAAAACCCCTTTTAAATTTAATTTTGGAGCGCCTTCTTGCGTGCCTGCAACTAGTTTTGAATCGGCGGGAGCTGTAATTGATTCGGAAGGTATTAAATCTTTAATGGCGAATCCGGACATCAAGTATTTAGCCGAAATGATGAATTATCCTGGTGTTTTATTTGATGATGCTGAGGTTTTGAAAAAAATAGCTTGGGCAAAACATTATAACAAACCCGTAGATGGACATGCGCCAGGGTTACGAGGTAATGATCTTAGTAAATACATTCAAGCTGGAATTAGTACCGATCATGAGTGTTTTACTTTTGAAGAAGGTCTGGAAAAGCTTCAAAAAGGTATGAAAGTCTTAATTCGTGAAGGATCTGCTGCCAAAAACTTTGAAGCACTTATCGATTTGCTTCCTGAGCATTTTGAAAACATCATGTTTTGTAGTGACGATAAACATCCAGACGATTTATTACTGCATCATATCAATAATTTGTGTGCTAGAGCAATAGCAAAAGGCATGGACGTTTTTAAGGTGTTACAAGCGGCTTGCATCAATCCTGTAACACATTATAATTTGGATGTTGGCTTATTGAAAGTAGGAGATTTTGCCGATTGCATTGTTGTAGAAGACTTAAAGGAGTTTAAAACCCTTCAAACCTATATTCATGGGGAACTGGTTTTTGATAAAGGAGTTTCATTCATTAAGTCTATTCCGTTTAAAATTCTAAACAATTTTCACACAGATAAAAAAAACCTATCCGATTTTAGATTTGAATCTTCAGCCAAAGAAATCCGGGTGATTGAAGCCTTGGAAGGACAATTAGTAACTAACGAACTCATTGAAGACAGTTTGTTACAAGATGGAAATCTGGTTTCAAATGTGGATAAAGACATTTTAAAAATGACGGTTGTAAACAGATACCAGAATCAGAAACCAGCCATCGCCTTTATAAAGAATTTCGGATTAAAGGAAGGCGCGATTGCCAGTTCGGTTGGTCACGATTCCCACAACATTATTGCGGTAGGTGTGAGTGATGAGGCTATTTGTAAAGCTGTTAATCTAATTATTGAAAACAAAGGAGGTATTTGTGCTGTTTCTGATTCTGAAGAAAAAGTTGTAGCGCTACCTGTGGCAGGTATTATGAGCGATCAGGATGCTAAAACCATTGGCGCGCAATATGCCCAATTGGATAAGATGGCGAAACAATTAGGAAGCACGCTTCATGCACCTTATATGACTTTGAGTTTTATGGCTTTATTGGTCATTCCATCGTTGAAGTTGAGTGATAAGGGGTTGTTTGATGGGCATGTGTTTGAGTTTACGTCATTGGATGTGAATTAGCTTTTCTTTTCTCGCAGCGTCGCTAAGACGCAAAGTTGTTACTTTTTAAGTTTGTATCTCGGCATCATAACGCATGTACTAACCAAATTTCTAATATATAAAAATGCCCATCATAGAATCCATATACAAAGCACCCTATTTTTTCAGAAATGGATTTGTTGCCACTGTTTACTCCGGTTTAATACGTAAAGTACATGGTCTTAACCAGAAAAGAGAACGCATCACGTTGTTTGATGGGGATTTTCTGGATTTGGATTGGAGTTATTCTGAAGGAAAAACAGAAAAACTTATCATTATTTTACATGGTTTGGAAGGGAATGCCCAACGCCATTATATGACAGGAACTGCAAAATTATTTAATCAGCATCAGGTGGATGCTGTTTCCGTGAATTTTCGTGGGTGTAGTGGGGAAGATAACTTGGCATATCGTTCGTATCATTCTGGTGAAACGGAAGATTTAAAGCAGGTGATTCAGCATGTTTTACAGACAACCGCGTATTCTGAAATTTATATTAAGGGTTTTAGTTTGGGAGGGAATGTTGCTTTAAAATATTTAGGTGAAACCACGCATATTCCAGAGCAGATTAAAGCAGGAATTGCAGTTTCGGTACCTTGTTATTTGGCGGGGTCTGCTAAGGAATTGCATACGCTTAAGAACAGGGCTTTCCATGATAAGTTTAAACAGCATTTAAAGGTAAAACTGCTTTTGAAAGCACAACAGCATCATGACGAATTAAAAGACTCGGACATTAGCGCTATTAAAACGCTTTACGACTTTGATAATCTGTACACGTCCAAAGCTCATGGGTTTTTGGATGCCTCCGACTATTATGAGCAGAGTAGTAGTTTGCAGTTTCTTCCAAACATCCAGATACCAACCTTGCTGATTAATGCCTTAAACGATTCGTTTTTATCTTCAGAATGTTATCCAATAAAAGCAGCCAAAAACAATCCTAATCTCTTTTTGGAAATGCCTAAACATGGAGGTCATGTGGGCTTTTATCAACGAGGTGGTTTTTATTATAATGAAAAACGGGCCTTGAAGTTTGTGGATGAGCTGTTACACGAAGATTCATAGAGTTGCACAGAGATTCACGGAGAATGTATGTAACCTTTGTCTCTTTTTCTAGTAAGGTTTTGTGAGGCCATCATACCCGTTTAGATTTTATTTAAATGACATTTTGTTACCCCAAGTTTGATATGGCTTAATCATGAGGTTGACACGCCTTTGACCCACGGTTTATATGCCTTTAACCCGACTTTAACCCGAAGTAGCTACGGGTGAACCCCCAAGGAAGCCCCTGTGTATATGGGTTTAAAGGAAGTGAAAATAGGGGATAACCTGCAGTTTTTTTGATTTTAAATGGTGGTTTTTGTTGGTTTTGGGTCATGTAAGATTTAATTCTCGCAAGGCCGCAAACCTTCCTATCAGCAGGCGAGGGCGTAATGAATTTATAACTAATATAGGAATGTTTTAATTAAAACTCTTCATGTTTATTGAATTTATTATTGAAAATCAGTGTTTTAGGTTAATTGTGACTTGCCTCTCTTTGAGACTTTGTGAAAACTCTGCGAATCTCTGTGTAATAACCAAAAAAGGTATTTGTATGAATTTTGATGGTTTTGGGTACGTAAGATTTAATTCTCGCAAACCTGTCTGTAATAACCAAAAAACCATCCGGGATAAACCAAAGAAGTGGAATTAAGATCTTACTTATAAACCTCCAAATATTTAAGTTGTTTTTCGATGGCTGTTTTAAAGTCTTTTTTAAGTTCAGAAACCAATTCCGAAACTTTAGGCACATTATGAATGTTCGTCACTCCTTGTCCAGCCGACCAAATGGTGGACCAGGCTTTTGCATCGTCTTTGTGGACGGTTAGTTCTTCACCAAAATCCACTTTCTTTTCTCTTTTCAACATGTCTTCGGTAATTCCCATGGCTTTTAGACTTGGCCCTAAAAAATTGGCTGCAACCCCAGAAATAGCTGCTGTATAAATAATATCGTCTGTTCCAGCTTGCATAATCATGTCTCTGTATGCTTTTGGTGCTTTGCTTTCTTCTGTGTTGATAAAACGGGTTCCCATATAGGCTAAATCGGCGCCCATTTGCAATGCAGAAGCCACATCGCGTCCTGTACTTATACAGCCAGCAAGTAAGATGGTTTTCTTGAAAAAGCTTTTAATTTCAGCTACCAATGGCATTGGGTTTATGGTACCTGCATGACCACCCGCTCCAGCAGATACCAGAATTAATCCATCGACTCCAGCCTCAGCCGCTTTTTCGGCATGGCGTTTTTTTATAATGTCGTGAAATACCAAGCCACCATACGAATGAACCGCTTTAACCAATTCTGGAACAGCACCTAAAGATGTGATAATTAAAGGAACCTGATGTTTTACGCATAATTTTAAATCGGCTTCTAAACGTGGATTTGTATTGTGAACAATGAGATTGACCCCAAATGGCGCCGCCTTTTTTCCTGTTTCTTTTTCAAATTCTGAAAGTGCCGTTTTTATTTCAATCAGCCATGCTTCAAAACCTTCGCTTGTTCTTTGGTTTAGCGCCGGAAAGGTTCCAACAATGCCGTTTTTACAACATTCAATGACCAATTGTGGACCAGAAATTAAAAACATGGGTGCGGCAACAACTGGCAGGGTTAAATTTTTTATAAAGGAAGGGTTGTTCATAATGTATTCAATTTTTAAATAGGAATTTGTATGTGTTTAGAAGAAACATCATTGGCATTTTATAATTAAATCTTGGATGCTAAATAGCTTCATTTACAAATATACCAATCTAAAGTATTGTTTAAATAATTTGTTTTAGAATTCTTTATACCGCTTTTCAAGGGTTTAGGTATATTTTACTAAAAGTTTTTTCTTACATTTATGGAAACCAATTGATTATGCTTAAAAAAGTCTTTGGAAGTGCCGTTTTTGGGGTGGAAGCAACAACTATTGTTGTTGAGGTAAATGTGGACATAGGTATTGGATATCATCTTGTGGGCTTGCCGGATAATGCCATTAAGGAAAGTAATTACCGGATAGCTGCTGCTTTGCAAAACAATGGTTTTAAAATTCCGGGCAAGAAGATTATTATTAATATGTCGCCAGCCGATTTGCGCAAAGAAGGCTCTTCCTACGATCTTACCTTGGCTATTGGGATTCTGGCAGCCACCAATCAAATTCAAGCCGAAGATTTAGAGGATTATTTAATTATGGGCGAACTGTCCCTCGATGGTTCTTTACAGCCTATAAAAGGTGCTTTGCCCATAGCCATAAAAGCTAAGGAAGAAGGGTTTAAGGGGTTTATATTGCCTTTGCAAAATGCCAAAGAAGCTGGAATTGTTTCAGGTTTAAATGTATATGGTGTTGAAAATATAGCCCAAGTGATTAATTATTTCGATAAAGGCGAAAGCCTAGAGCAAACCATCATTGACGTTGAGGAAGAATTTAATAAAAACCTCAATTTTCCAGAATTTGATTTTTCCGATGTTAAAGGCCAAGAATCCATAAAACGCTGTATGGAAATTGCGGCAGCAGGCGGACACAACATTATTTTAATAGGTCCGCCAGGCGCAGGTAAAACCATGTTGGCCAAGCGTTTGCCAAGTATTTTGCCACCTATGACTTTGCACGAAGCTTTGGAGACCACCAAAATACATTCGGTGGTTGGCAGAGTGAAAGAAAACACAGGACTTATGGCACAGCGTCCTTTTAGAAGTCCACATCACACTATTTCGAATGTGGCGTTAGTAGGCGGCGGAAGCTATCCGCAACCAGGCGAGATTTCCTTATCGCATAACGGCGTTTTGTTTTTGGACGAATTACCAGAGTTTAAACGAGACGTTTTGGAAGTGATGCGTCAGCCTTTAGAAGATCGGGAAGTCACCATTTCCAGAGCCAAGTTTACGGTGACCTATCCTTCGTCTTTTATGTTGGTTGCCAGTATGAATCCGAGTCCGAGTGGCTATTTTAACGATCCAGATTCCCCAGTAACCTCGTCTCCGGCCGAAATGCAACGTTATTTAAGCAAGATTTCAGGGCCTTTATTAGATCGGATAGATATACATATAGAAGTTACGCCTGTGCCCTTCGAAAAACTGTCGGATACCAGAAAAGGAGAATCTTCCATAGATATTAGAAAGCGAGTAACAGCAGCAAGAGTCCTTCAAACCAAACGTTTTGAAGCATCGGACACCGTACATTACAACGCACAAATGAACACCAAGCAAATAAGAAAACACTGTTTGTTGGACGAGGCCTCTATGCAGTTATTAAAAATAGCTATGGAGCGGTTAAACTTATCTGCTAGAGCTTACGATCGGATTTTAAAAGTATCCAGAACCATTGCCGATTTGGAAGGAAGCGATAACATACAAGGAGCTCATATTAGCGAAGCTATTCAATATAGAAGCTTGGATAGAGACGGTTGGTTGGGGTAAAATTATATAGAAGCTTTGTTTTAAGACAGTTATCAACCAAGAAGGTTGGTATTTATAAACATACTGAAAACATAAAACTTTGGGTTCGATTACTTTAATAGCGATTACTTGGAAGAAATTTCAATCTTTTTAATATATTTAAGGGCTATTAACCAATTACTATTAATTATGAAAAAATTTAGTCTATTAATTTTAGGCATTCTTATTGGTGGCTTTGCCACCTATTTTCTGGTTCCAAATTCCGGGGAATCACAAATTCAAGCCCCAGATGCTTCGGCAAAAAGTTTTATGGCTCAAATTGCAGCGCCCAAAGGTCTTATAACACCAGATGAAGCCAAAGCCTTAGATGGCGCATTCAACGACAGGCATGCTTTAATTAGCGAATCTATAGTAAAAAGACCAGACAACCGCTCGGCATGGTGGTCTTTAGAAGACATGCAAAATTATTTAAAATATGCAGAAAACGAATCTAAGGAGTTGGGTTACACCATGGATGGGGTACGTGTGTATTTAGGCGCCTATCCAACAGAAAAAGAAGTTGGTTATACGACCATGTTTATAGTGCCAACTGGCCATAAAAACCTTTCTAGAGGTAGTAGTGCTTTCTTTAATATGGCAGCGCCAGGAGGGGATATTCCTGGAGGAAGTGGGTTGAATAAAGGTGAGCCTGGAATGCCACCACTAGCTAACTACCCTCAATAAAGATTATTGAATGAACGATTTTTTAATTGCTTATTATAGTTTTATTACTAAAGGTGTTATTTTGTTTTCTGCAATCATAGGATTTGTTTTATTTAAAAAATACAAAAATACTTCTACCAAGTATTTTATTTTTTTTCTTGGCTATGTTGTGGTTCTTGAACTATTTGCTTATTACCCTACTTTGTTTTTGAAAGTTGAATTTTTAGATCCTTTAAAGGTTATAATAGATAAAACTGTTTTTAAACAAAACCTTTGGGTTTATACATTATTTTGGGACATTGGGAGCATTATGTTTTATTCATTTTTTTATTATAAAATTTTAAATAAGAAAAATAATAAGTTATTAGTTAAATATGTTTCAACATTTTTTTTAATAAGTTCCATTTTATGTATCATCATTAATTGGAATGAATTTTTTGTTGCATTATTTCCATTTATTACAATAATGGGGACCTTAGTAATAATTTTTTATATTGTTTTATTTTTCATTGAATCTCTTATGAGCAATGAAAGTTTAACATTTTTTAAATCTGTAAACTTTTATATTAGTGCTATTCTTCTAATTTGGTGGCTTATTACTGGTCCAGTAGTGTTCTTTGAAAACTATGTATCAGAAGCAGATTGGAATTTTATTTTTTTAAGATGGCAAATATATTTATCAGCAAATATCTTTATGTATTTAGGTTTTGCTTTTGCTTTAATTTTTTGCAAACCTGAAAGCGAATGAGTTGTATGTAAATTTTTATTTAAAATCGAATTATTTTTGGGGGACTAAAAGCGACTCATTTTTAACTTTATACTACATGATTTGAGGCTTTTTATCCATGCCCAAAAGAAATTAACGCATTAAATTTCAGTAACCAATTTTTAATATGCACATGAGTTTAAATAGTTCTTAGAGATAAATAGATGTCATTAGATAACCTACAATACACACTATGTGAGAGAGTTTTTATTTGAATATTATACGCTACTAACAAAGAGTTTTGAGATTTTAGCTCTAGTTGTAGGTATCATCGTCTATAAAAAATATAAACACACCCGTATAGCATATTTTATTTGGTTTTTGGGCTGGATTGTATTTGTAGAAACTATAGGTAACTATCCTACTTATTTAAAAAATTTCGGTTTGTTTCATTTTATAGAGGGGACGCTAATAGAGCGTAATTATTGGTGGTTTACTCTTTTTTGGACGTCTGCATCGACTATATTTTATTCGTGGTTATTGAGTAAGCAATACGTGTCTGTTTCTTTAAGAAGGATCATAAAGTATGGTAGCTATCTCTATATATTGGTTTTGTTATTAACTGTAATTTTGGACCATAAAAGCTTGTTTCATTCTGTTATAAGTCATTTACGTGTTTTAAATGTTTCACTTATAATTCTAAGTTCCATTTTCTATTTTTTCGATTTGCTAATTTCAGATAAACTATTAAACGCCTCTAGTTCCATTTATTTTTATATTGCATGTATTATATTAATTTGGTGGCTTGTTACCTTGCCTTTAGCTTTTTTTGAACCTTATTTTAATCAGGCAGATTGGGGTTTTATAACGATAAAATGGACCGTTATGTTAACAGCTAATATTCTCATGTATTCCGCTTTTGCTTTCGCTCTTGTTTGGTGTGAGCCAGAACCAGAGAAATAACTTATATTTATTGGAATTAAACCATGTCTTGCTAAGTATTTCAAAATAATATGTTAAATTGAAAATTAATTATTTAAATAAAAGATTTTAAGAGATGAAAGATTTTTTACTTTATAATTATGCTTTTGTTAATCTAGCTGTTGTGTTTATAGCAGCATTCTCAGGTCTTATCGTATTTAAAACGTATAAAGAAACACCTGTTAAATATATTATTTACTTTTTGTTTTATGTATTTATTACTCAAGTCATTGGATCTTATTCCTCGATCTTATATCAATTAGGATTCTATCATTTAATAGAAAATACCGTTTTTAGATTCAACTTTTGGTGGGTTACTTTAACCTGGTATATAGGATCTGCCATTTTCCTTACCTGGTATTTTAAAAAAATAATCAACAGTAGGTTTTTAAAGAAAATTCTAAAATATGCCGTTATTTTATTTTTAATTATTTCGATAGCTAGTATCGTCGTTAATTTGGAGCGATTTTTTGGAGGTACATTCAAAATTATTAGAATAGGTAACATGTCTCTTATTATGATAGGAGCGGCCTTTTATTTATATGAATTGTTACAAAGCCCAAAAGTTTTGGAATTTTATAAGGATGTCCATTTCTATATTAGTATTATTTTAATAATTTGGTTGTTAGTAACTATTCCTCTGGTTCATTTTGTTTGCGGGGAAGCAGATACAGACCCAGTTCAAGCCGAATTAAAATGGATAATTATGGTCTATGCCAATATATTTATGTATTTAGCTTTTGCAATAACCCTCATAGTCTTAAAACCGAAGAATGACTTACTTAATTAATACCTTTTTACAAATACAACCCATAGTTTCCACTTCTGCAGAACGTTATTTGCTAATTTATATGATTGGGGTTCTGTTAATAGTAACAAGCTTAGTTGTTATTTTCTTTATTGTTTTTCAAAAGCGAAAAAACAAACTTTTATTAGATAAAATAATACAGCAGCAAGTTTTCGACGAAGAGCTGGCAAGAACACAAACCGAAATCCAGGAGCAAACCCTAAAATATATTGGATGGGAACTGCATGATAATGTGGGGCAGTTATTGGCCTATGCCAGTATGCAGCTAAACATGTTAGCAGCAAAAATACCCGAGGATATGAAAGGGACTTTGGATTTAACTACAAGTACTATTAAAGAAAGTTTAAAAGAAGTGCGATCCCTGTCAAAATCTTTAAACAACGATGTGATTTTAAATATTGGTTTTGAAAAATCCATTACCAATGAATTGGATCGATTAAAACGTATGAAATTTGCTTCGGCCAAATTGCAAATAAAGGGAACAAAAGTGCCCTTAACCAATAAAAAACACGAGATTATTCTATTTAGAATCATGCAAGAATTCTTTTCTAATTCGGTAAAATATTCCGAAGCACATAATCTAAAAGTCGTGTTGGATTATTCCGATACCCAATTGCTTATTGTGGCCTCAGACGATGGGAAAGGCTTTGATGTGGAAGGCGCAAAAAAAGGCTCCGGACTTATTAATATGAAAAGTCGCGCAGATTTAATAGGTGCTAATTTTGATTTGTTCTCTAAGCCCAATGAAGGAGTGATATTAACAATTACCTATTCGTTATAAGGAAGGAATTAAGGCTGAAATAGAATTCATGTCCTAATGCTAATTTCCTTTCATGCGTTCCCACAAATCCTTTAAAAGCTGTTTGGCGTCGTCTCTGTCTTTAACGGTTTCTGTAAAAGTAACTTCTCCTAAAGCATCAGTTTTTATTTCATATTGAAAGGCGAAATTTTGGGCATGAGGTTGTAGGCTTAATAAGCCAAAGCGTAAATCGTTATAAAACAGCTGATCCTCCTTTTTTGTTATGCTATACCAACCTTTAGAAATATGAATCATGCGTTGGACGTTTTCGTTATGAATTAAATCGCCTAAAAGCTCCTGATTTTTTGGATAGGCGTCAAAACGAATGGGGTTTTTATCGAAAAAGGAGTAATATCCAATTAGGTAATGGTCTTTGGTATCCACATTTGCAGCCCATAATATGGTGTTAAACGGCGCTGGTTTTGTTTCAAATAGTGTGTATTCAATTTGCTGTTCTTTTAACTCCTTTTTAAATTGACTAGAAGCCATTGCTTTTAAACCAAAGCTTAACAAAAGATAGCTGCTACTAATTATTAAGCCCATATTATTGTAAAACCGTCTTTTAGGCGCGTCGCGTTTTTGAAAAGCTGCCAATAGTAAAAACACCAAAAAAGGTAGTGTGTACAACGGGTCTATTACGAAAATGGTTTTAAAAGCAATTGGGTAATCCAAGGGCCAAAACAAATGTGTTCCCCAAGTGGTATGCGCATCTAAAATGGGGTGTGTTATAAATCCCCAGAAAAACAACCAGGACCAACCCTTAACGTCTTTATAAGTTTCATATCTAGAAACCAGCCAACCAAAAATGGGTGCAAATACCACAGAAAATATGATGGAATGCGTAAAGCCTCTATGGATTTCCATGGCTGTAACCGTATCTGTAAAATAAGACGACAAAATATCCAAATCGGGAATGGTTCCGGCTATAGCGCCATAAAGCATGGCCTTGTTGCCAACTTTTTTACCGAGAACTGCTTCTCCAACTGCAGCGCCTAAAATAATTTGAGTTAATGAATCCATTTTAATGTAAAAGTCTCCTATTTGGTTTGCTGCAAACTAAACTATTTCTAGGCAACTATAAAAGCGAAATGCTTTAATTTAAAGTACTTTTTTATGTGACATTGGATATAAAAAGAAATTGTAATACCTTTTGCTATTGAAATACTTAAAAAAATGAGCCATGCTTTTAAACGAGACCTTTTGGGAGAATAGATACAAAACAAACGAGACAGGTTGGGATTTAGGGCAGGTCTCTCCGCCTCTAAAAGCGTATATAGATCAATTAACCGATACGGATGTAAACATATTGATTCCTGGAGGTGGAAATTCGTATGAAGCAGCCTATTTGTTTGAACAAGGGTTTAAAAATGTTTATGTCATAGACTTATCGGAAATCCCTCTGCAAAACTTACAAAATAGAATATCCAATTTTCCTTCAGAACAACTCATTCACGGGAATTTTTTTGATTTAGACCAAACCTTTGACTTAATTTTAGAACAAACCTTTTTTTGTGCAATACATCCGACTCTAAGAGCAAAATATGTGTTAAAAATGACCGATTTACTTGGAGAAAAAGGAAAGCTTGTTGGACTACTTTTTGATGCCAGATTGAATGACGACCATCCCCCTTTTGGAGGTTCCAAAGAAGAATATCTGAGCTATTTTAAGCCTCATTTTAAAATTGACATCATGGAAAGTTGTTATAACTCCATTGAGAGCAGACAAGGAAAGGAATTGTTTTTTAAAGTGCAACACGGAAACAGTTAAACGCTTCGATAATAAACTTGATGTCTGGCAGAATAATTAAACTGTTTTGTTTTTGAGTGCTATGTAATACTTGATACAAATAAAATTAATTGTAACTTATACTTTTGAAATACTAAAACCAAAAGATGGAAGACATGTTATTCTACGATAGAATGCAGTTTGCATTTACTATCACATTCCACTACCTATTTCCACAGCTAACTATGGGATTGTCTTTAATGATTGTCTATTTTAAATGGAAATTTCTAAGAACTAAAATTGATACATATAACGATGCGGCAAAATTCTGGATGAAAATATTCGCCTTAAATTTTGCTATGGGAGTGGTCACGGGAATTCCCATGGAATTTCAATTTGGTACCAATTGGGCCAAGTTTTCGGAATTAACTGGAGGGATTATTGGTCAAACGCTTGCCATGGAAGGGATGTTTTCCTTTTTTCTTGAATCTTCCTTCTTAGGTCTCTTTTTGTTTGGTGAAAAACTAATGGGACAGAAACTCCATTTCTTAACCGGGTTTTTAGTCTTTTTGGGCTCCTGGGCCAGTGGGTATTTAATAATAGCCACGCATTCATGGATGCAGTATCCGGTAGGTTATGAGATCTTGGAAAACGGAAGATTTGTGCTCACTAACTTCGGAGCCTTATTTTCCAATCCTTGGTTAATGCCCGCGTTTTTACACAATCAAATGGGGTCTGTAGTAACATCCGCTTTTGTGGTTGCTGGTGTTGGTGCTTTTTATCTGTTGAATGATACACATAGCGGTTTTGGAAAACTCTTTGTAAAAACAGGCGTTATTTTCGGTTTGATTTCAAGTATATTATTAGCTTTTCCAACAGGAGATTGGATGGCTAAAAATGTAGCAGAACATCAGCCTGTAACATTTGCGGCTATGGAAGGGGTTTTTGAAACTGAAGAAGGTGGTGCCGAAATTATTTTAATCGGTCAGCCCGATGTGGAAAATAAAAAACTAGACAACAAAATAGCCGTTCCAAATGTGCTTAGTTTTTTAACTTACCAACGTTGGGATGCAGAGATAAAAGGCTTGAATGAATTTGATGAAAGTGTATATCCAACAAATATTCCAGGCTTGTATTATGCCTATCATATTATGGTGGGTTTGGGAACCATTTTTATCGGGCTTTTGCTCATGGCAGGCATTCAGCTTTACCGTAAAAAACTTTATAAAACAAAATGGATTTTATGGTCGCTTATGTTTATGCTACCATTTCCATATATAGCCAACACAGCTGGCTGGTACACGGCAGAGCTTGGCAGACAACCCTGGTTGGTGTACGATTTATTACGAACGGCTGATGGTATTTCGCCTACCGTTTCATCTGGAAACACCTTGTTTACTTTGTTAGGCTTTATTGGGCTTTATGCGTTGTTGGGATTATTGTTTGTCATGCTTGCTGGAAAAATTATCAAGAAAGGACCTGAAACTTCAAAAATAAACTAACTATGGAATTATTTTGGTATCTCGTTTTAATGACCATGCTAACCATTTATGTCATCTTAGATGGTTATGATTTTGGAGCAGGAATTATTCATCTATTTTTTGCAAAAACAGAAAAGGACAAAAAAGCCGTCACAAATGCCATTGGTCCATTTTGGGATGCCAATGAAGTTTGGTTAATTGCCGTTGGAGGCGTTTTGTTTTTTGCTTTTCCAACTTTGTATGCCTCCTCTTTTAGTGGGTTTTACTTACCACTAATCATGATTTTATGGTTGCTTATTTTCCGGGCCATTGGTTTGGAATTACGTGGACAAATAAAAAATAGGATGTGGGAAGCGATCTGGGATAAAGCCTTTGGGATTTCCAGTTTGCTTTTAGCCTTATTTTTTGGAGTGGCTTTAGGAAACGTGGTTAGAGGTGTCAATTTAGGGAATGTCGTCAATGGGGTTTCCACTCACGAAGCACATTATTTCTTTTTGCCTCTTTGGAATCCAACTTTCAGTCCACAAGCAGAATTACTTGGCGTTATCGATTGGTTTACCTTGTTATTAGGGATTATTGGAGTGGTAGCATTAACCATTCATGGAGCCAATTGGATTATTTTTAAAACCAATTCAGACTTAAATCCAAAATTAAAAAGAGTGGTTTTTAATCTTAATTTTGTACTTCTAGCGCTCGTTATCATATCTCTATTGGTATGGCATGTTATTGAACCAAAACCCTTCCATAATTTTATGAAAAACCCTTGGATGTGGATTTTTCCACTCATCACATTTATAGGGCTTTTTGGATTGTTTAAAGTAAAAACCTTTGTAAAACATGGTTTGGGATTTTTGTTTTCATCTTTATTTTTATTTGGAGGATTAACAAGTACTGTCGCATCCATTTTCCCAAAAGTTTTACCATCAACAAATGCTATTAATCCAGATTTAACTATTTATAATGTTGCAGCAGACGCATACGGGTTGTCCGTTGGTGTCTATTGGTTTGTAATTGCTATTGTGCTCGTTGCCGTTTATATGGTTATCCAGTATAAAGTTTTTAAAGGAAAAATGGACCATGTGGGATATGGCGATCATTAACGGATAACAACAAATTACAGACTAAACATGACAGATACCTTAATTTCCATGATCAGCATTTTTAGTGGAATCCTAGGAGCAAACCTGATGGCTTTATTGTATAAAAAATCTTGTTTGGGTTTTACGGGAAACACCATTACTGGAATTTTTGGAAGTATATTTTTTATTAAATCCTTTGGAAGACTTGGTTTTGATCCAAGAACCATCATGATAACAGGTCAGGTAAATGACCTATTATTTACAGTTAATCTTATAGTGTCTTTTCTCGGCGGAGTTTTAGGACTTTGTTTTATTAAATGGGCCGTCCAAAAATTAAATAATACCAAGTAATTTATGCCTAATTAATTCTTATGTAACATAAGTTGCTGTGCAGTTTATTTTAAAAAGCCACCTTTACCATATCATAAAGTGTTTTAGTTGTCTAATAATCCGTATGATGGATATCATGTGCTAAGATTAATTTTTAAGCTAACTTCACGATAATAAAATATAAAGAAATGGCTAAAATTGTTGTTTTAGGTGCTGGTATCTCAGGTCACGTTGCTGCATCTCATTTACGTAGAAAACTCTCTAAAGAGCATGAAGTTGTGGTGGTTTCACCAAATAGCAATTATCAATGGATTCCTTCTAATATTTGGGTGGGAATTGGGAGAATGAAATCAAAACAGATTCTCTTTCCTTTAGAACCTTTATATAAAAAGAAAAATATTGACTTCAAGCAGGCAAAAGCTATCACCTTTCATCCGGAAGGTGATCAAACTGAAAACAAACCTTACGTTCTAGTAGAGTACGTTGTTGGAGATAAAAAAGGTCAGCAAGAAAAAGTAACTTACGATTATTTGATAAACGGAACAGGTCCGAAGCTTAATTTTGAGGCTACTGAAGGATTAATTCCGGGTCAAAATAAAGCATTCTCAGTTTGTACTTACACACATGCAGAACATGCTTGGGAAAATCTAGAAGCACTTATTCAAGAAATGAAGCAAGGTAAAAAGGCCAAAATCCTTATTGGAACTGGGCATGCAAAATCTACTTGCCAAGGCGCCGCTTTCGAATACATTTTAAATGTAGAACATGAATTACGTAAACATAAAGTACGTGATATGGTGGAGATTACTTGGATTTCCAACGAGTATAAACTTGGCGATTTTGGTATGGATGGCATGCTTTTAAGTTATGGAAGCATGACCATGAAATCCCATGAAATGATAGAAATGGTTTTTGAAGATAGAGGCATTAAATGGATCCTTGGTTCTGCAGTAAATAAAATTGAAGACGGCATCGCTCACTACGAAAACTTAGAAGGCGAATATAAAACTGAGACTTACGATTTTGCCATGTTAATTCCAGCGTTTTCAGGGCACGGCTTTAAAGCTTTCGATAAAAACGATCAGGATATTACAGATAAACTCTTTAAGGGCTTTATGATAGTCGATGCAGATTATACACCAAAACCTTACGAAGAATGGTCGGTTCAAGATTGGCCGGAAACCTATCAGAATCCTTCATATAAAAATATTTTTGCTCCTGGAATT
>Ga0209075_1001124_pt1 | contig 25544 bp, 29 predicted proteins | sample Stecom2011_FD_187523 | JGI IMG/M metagenome (GOLD analysis project Ga0209075, IMG submission 187523) | Agricultural soil microbial communities from Utah to study Nitrogen management - Steer compost 2011 (SPAdes) (version 2) | ecosystem: Environmental > Terrestrial > Soil > Agricultural land...
AAAGACATTAGCCGAAAGGTTTTTGCCCAAAGCTGAACCGTTCCAAACGGTACGGCTTTCGTGGTCGATAAAAGTCATGTCGTATATGCGCCCCTCATCGTTGCGCCGTACCACGGTATTGATGCCCTGCTCCATCAGTTGCTTTTTAAAATCCGTTTCATTTATAGCAGTGTGCATTGCCACTTCAATGGTGCTTTTGAGGACGGCTCTTGTAGGGTCGACTTTCATTTTCTCTTTAGCCGTTGCGAATTGCTTTTGCAGTTCGTCCAATCCTGCCTGCTTGCCGAAAAGGGATGCCTTAAAAGGATTGCTCGCTTTTTCTCCCTGCTCGTTCAGTGCAAAATAGACAAGCCCATTTTTGGGCTGTCCGTGCAATTCTCCTTTGACTTCCTCGGCTGTGATATTGAAAAGTGAAAGCAAAGCGTTGTATGCTCCAAAGCTTGTGTACCCGTAATACTTCGGCAGGTGTCGCACCACCGAAGCGATTTGGCTCTTAACGTCTCCGATTCTGTAATCCACCGGACGGAATACCTGCTCATTTCCCGTGCGCTGTTTTTCCGTAGCAGGTATAAGATTGTACGTTTGTTCCAAATCCCGACAGATTGCCATTGAACGTGGATGGTCGTAGCTGTCTGGTAGTTTCTTCCCGTCCAAACCCACACATACCGTTACGATATGGATATGGGTACGCTCAATATCGGTATGCTTGAAAACGATATAGGGTTGGTTGCCATACCCCATGCGCTCCATATACTGCTGCGCCATTTCCACGAACTGCCCATCACTGACCCTATCCGCAGGATCAGGGTTCAGCGATATGTGGCGCACTGGCTTTTCTGTTCTGATATTTGCGGACAGATACGGCTCAAAGCACTGGTGCAGGTAGCTTGTCGAATAGGTGTTATCCAACGTTTCGGGTATTCTGTTCAACAACAAAACCTGCCCGTTTTCGCTGTCAATCTTCTGCTGGTTGTAGGAAATCACACCGTATAAATTTTCACCTTTTCCAATCTTTGCTATCATTTTTATTAATTAATGTTCAATTCTCTTATTAGAAGATAGATTTTTGTAATTTGGTCTTCCTGATAACCAAAGTCAAGAAAACGATGATTAGACTAATTACCACAGAAGATATACAGCGAGTTAATGAATTGTATTTTGCTTTATTCAAATTAACTGCAGAAACAGAGCCATATTATCATAAGCCCACATATCAAAATGAAGATTTTTTAAAAAGCGTAATCGACCAACAAAATGGGTTTGTAGGCTATGTTTATGAAAAAGATGATTTAGTTGTCGGATTTGTCATCGCACAATTACAAGCCTCTCCACCTTATGAATGTTTTAAACAATTAAATTCTGTTTACTTAATGGATATTGTTGTTGATGAGCATTACAGAGGACACGGTATCGGTGCTAAATTAATAGACAGAATAAAAGATTGGGGTGTCCAAAATAAAGTGGACTATCTCGAATTATCGGTATTAGCTAAAAATGATAAAGCGTATCAACTGTATCTAAGAGAGGGATTTGTTCCTTACAACTTCTCTATGCGAAGTAAACTTAAATAAATTCACCCTTTGTCCGTTTCTTGCCAATCATTTATCTGTCTTTTTGCAGGTGTTCTTTTTCAAATTCCTGTGTCAGCTCAATCACTTTCCGGCACAAGTCCGCCATTTCTGCGGTCTGTTTTTCCAGTTTAAAGAGGTAGGCCGATGCCTTTTTCTCCGAGAAGTTGCGGTAAAGTATCTTCACGATTTGGTTGTAATTCACGCCAACGGCTCTGAACTGGCTGTAAAAATTGGTGAGCCTCGTATGAAAATCGACGGCATCCATATCAATTTTTACGGTCTTGATTGGCTTCTGAAAGATGCAGGCTGTAATGAAATGTGCCATCACTTTCATTCCCGATTGCTCGAACAGTGTAAGAAACTGTGCGTTTTCCATGTCGTTGAAACTAATCGAATAACGGTGGATGGCGGGGTCTTTCTTAGGCTTGCGACCAACTTTTTTTGTTCGATTTCTACTGTTGTTTTCCATATCTAAATCCATTAATAACCGAGCTTCAGCGAGCTCAACTTTAGTTAATTAACATAAACCCCGACTTCGGAGGGTGTTTACCAAGCCCCCTGCAAGGGCAAGTGGTTTTGAGGTGCGGAATTTATTTCGAGCATCTGAAAACATAACTTGCTCTGTTCGGGTGAACAGAAAATCCGCCCTACGGGTCGGATTGGGAAAAGCGGAAAAAAACGGCTTTATGCCGTTCCGCCCATAGTTTTCTTTCTCCAATGATTTCTCCATTTACCCTTTGCATTTAAGCCCTTACAAAGTAAGGGTAGCTTTTTCAAAGCATTGACCTATCCGTCACGACCAAACATTGCCAACAAATGCCCCTAACTACCGCATTAAAAGAGTGCATCGGAATAACCTGCTTATTTGCGCTATCAGTCACGCAAGCTTGTTTGCAGGCATCCGCTCCCGATTGCAGTTAGGAAAGCCGGAGCGCAGGATTGCAGGAACACCGGAACGCATGACGGCATTCCATACGGCAGGCAGGAACAACGGACAGCACGAAAGCTATCCCGTAGCCATTCCATCGGGCGGGATGACAGGCAAGCCATCGGTCTTGCCTGCATGAAAGCCCGAATGACGGCACAGCTGACTGAACGAATGACGGCACAGCTGACTGAACGGATGACGGCAAGCCCGACAGACGGAATTGTATCAAGACTGCCGGACAGTGTGCAGGGATGACAGCCCTGCTCCATGCAGGACGGCAGGCAGTCCACGGAAACAGAAACTTAAAAATAGAATAGAAATGGAAGCAACAAACAGGACAAAATTCATTGCTTTTTCAAGCCAAAAAGGGGGCGTTGGAAAAAGTACGTTTACAACGGTTACGGCAAGCATACTCCATTACCAAATGGGGTATAATGTAGCCGTCTTTGACTGTGACTATCCACAGCACAGCATCTGCCAAATGAGGGAACGGGATTTGAAAGCGGTCATGCAAAACGAGGTGCTGAAAAAACTGGCGCACCGCCAATTCTCCACCATCAATAAGAAAGCCTATCCGGTACTGCAAAGTAAGGCTGATAATGCACTAACGGATGCGGAAGCATTCATACAGTCCTCGACCGTTCCCGTGGATATGGTTTTCTTTGACCTGACCGGAACGGTGAACACTACGGGCTTGCTCAACACACTGGCAGGAATGCACCACATCTTTTCGCCCATCACGGCAGACCGTGTGGTCATGGAAAGCACGTTGAGCTTTACCGATGTGCTGACCAATGTGCTTATGAAACACGGGCAGACCTCCATCGAAACCATACGGCTGTTTTGGAACATGGTCGATGGCAGGGAAAAATCCCAACTGTACGAAATCTACGGCAACGTCATTAAGGAAGTCGGACTGCAAGCAATGGAAACACGCATTGCCGATAGCAAACGCTTCCGCAAGGAAAGCGAGGCAACGGCAAAGACCGTCTTCCGCTCTACGCTATTGCCACCCGACAAAAGATTGCTGAAAGCCTCCGGCTTGGATTTGTTCATCAGTGAGTTTTTAAGAACCATTAACCTGTAACTGCTATGGACAACGAAAACAAGAAAAAGCCGAATGCGCCGATTGACGAGGCATATCTCATGTCGATTATGGCAGGCGAAACAAAGAAGCCTCAACAGGCGGTAACACCCCAAGAGCCAATGGCAGAACCGCCAAAGGAAACACCCACGGAAAAGCCCGTAACCAAAGAGCGAACACGGCAAAAGAGGGCTTCCGATATGGGCTATGGCGAGCGGTTTCTCAACAGCCATACCATGACACGCCGAGGCGATAAGAGCATCTACATCCGGCAAGAATACCACGAACGGCTTTCCCGTATCGTGCAGGTCATCGGCGAGGATAAGATACCCTTGTATGCCTATTTGGACAATATTCTCGAACATCATTTTGAACAGTTTGAAAAAGCCATCATCGATGATTTCAACGATAAGTTTAAACCCATTTTTTAAAGTATTCGATTATGAACAAGAGACAGCAAAAACAACCGGAAAAGGTATTGCGCAAAGCGCATTACAAATTGGCATTTTTAAGACCGACCGGAGTTGTCGCAAGGTGCGGAAAATCGGTCTACATAAGCCCCGATTTCCATAAGAAATTATCCCGTATCGTCTTTCTGCTCGGAGAGGGAGAAATTACGCTTACCGATTACCTGCACAGTGTACTGAAACACCACTTTGAGGAGTTCGGAGACGAAATAAAGATTATCTACGCCGACAAGCAAAAGCCAATCTTATAGCTATGGAAACATTGATTGTAATATGCCTTATCATCGTCATCATCCTTTTGCTGAAAGATAAGGTGGTCATCAATAAGACCGTCCGCAGGGAGATAAAGCCGGAAAAGAAAAGTTCAGACCTGCCGGATATTATGGGGCTTCCCAAGCCTGTGGAACGCCACACCTTGCCACCGAATGCCACAAAGAGACAATCGGGCGAACGTGACGGGATAGCTGATAATTTTGGTACAGAAACCTACGGGATAGGTGTTGGATTGGAAAATCCGCAGATTGAGGGAGAGCCGGATGAAATTTTCGGGAGTATGTCCGATTTTGAAAATGAGGAAGACGAATGGGATGTGTACGGGTTTGAGGACAGCGACAATGAGTTTGCCACAGGGGTTACCTTTGATGAACTGACAACCGTGGGGGCATGGTTGGAGCAAGATACGCTCGAACCTGCCCTGCAAAAAAAAGCGGTGGATATAGTTCAGCGATTACAGGGAACTGAATTGTTAAGCCTGCTCGAAAACTCAATGGATGGGGCTTCGCGGAAGATTGCAGAGCTGTTGGACAAGAGCCTCTCCGCCGGAACGGATTTCAGTTCTCCCGATTTGCGGAAAAGTGATTTAGAGGATTTCGACATCGAGGAGTTTGTGTAAGCAAACTCTGTTTATTTATTCTTCTTAATCTTAATTTTCAAAACAGGTCATCATCTTCCGGCTCATTATTTATATTTTGCCATTCGTCCGTTAACGCTTTCCAATCGACATTTCTTTCTCTTTGCATAGTCCATACATCCCAAAAGTCAGGGTCATTAGATTTAGGTCGATGTTCTGGTTTTAGCTCGTTCATTTCCACTAAAATGGGGATAGGCGATGCCCAACCCAATAGTATTGCTTTTCTTGTTGGTAATATTGGAAGTTCTTGTAGTAATCCTCCAATATTATCAGGCACAAGTCTTCTAACAAGCTCTTGGTCTCTATCATTTACTATACGATGTAAAAGAAATGTATTGCATTGAGAAAGCACTGTTGCTGAAAGTTCTGATGGACGTTGAGAAGATAACGTCAAGCTTAATCCAAATTTTCTACCTTCTTTTGCAATCTTTTCAAAAGCTTCAGTACATAACTGAGATGTGCTAATCTCATCGGAACTATCATTGTATCTCTTAATAAAATTGTGTGCTTCTTCCATTACAATGACAGTAGGCAATAACTCATTATGCATCCTCCTATACCGTTGCAACGCTTCAAAAACCAATCTGGAAATTACAGAAACAACTAAATGTGAAATATCAGAGGGTACTAAAGACAGGTCGATTATCGAAATGCCATTTATCGTATTACCTAACCAATTATCCAAAGTAATATCTTCTTTATCAACAATGATTTTATTCATTCTTGTATCAGAAAGCATTGAACGCATTCTCATTATTAAGAAATCAACAAACTGCATAACTCCTGCCTCCTGTGACAATCGTTCAACGTGGTCAGCAATGGATGTCACGTCAAAAGGCATAGGTGTATCTTCATTGGGGCCAACATATACAGCTACGCCACCAAAGTTTTCTAATAGACTGTTTATCCCTTGTAAGCAACTCTCTACATCAGTTCGTGTAAACGCAACGTAATACTCAATAACCTGGCCTCCTTTTTCAAAAGATTTGAATTTTGAAGAGGCTATGCCATTTATTATTTGTGACAGGTCTCTAAAATGTTGTTTTATATCCTCTCCTTCAGCAGTATTCTCAAAAAGCGCTGCATCTTCAATAAGACTTTTTAACTTATTGCCGAAAGCAGTAGCACTGTCTTTATAATTAGCACTATTTGATAAATCCACTCTTAAAGAAGCATAGCAGCTTGAAAAATGGCTTCTAACTTTAGTCTCAAAAGAAGAAATGCCATCTACTTCTCCTGAACGTAGTTCTCGCAATGCTCTTCTAAGAATAGGTCTTTGAGTACGCCCACTTGCATTTGAAAAAGAACTCCATTCATAGCTATTCCAAAGCCAAGCTGGAACTTTCAATTCTTTAAATGTTTTCTTTTCTTCGTCCGTTAATTCGACTTTAAATTTCTTTATATCACAATTAAGATCATCAAACGCATTAGTATATTCACCGTTAGGGTCTAATACTATGAACCTATTGTTGAGCTTAGTTTCCGGCTCTGTCTTTCCTTCTGCAATTCTTGCTTGTAATGTTCTATCAGCCTCCTCCAAAGACCACCTAATAACGCCAGCCACACTACAAGATTTACCACTTCCTGTATTGCCAAGTATCGCAATGTGCCTGCCAAATAACTTATCTGGGTTAATTGTTACATCAGCGTTAGCAGCTATTGGGGCAGTACCAATCTTTACTACTGAATTAGGTTCTTTATTTTCTACAATTGATTTCAATTGTGCGTCTGTTGGCAAAATAACAGTATCTCCGATAGAAGGAAAACTATAAACGCCTCTTGCTAATACGTACCTCTTTTCACTTATTTTTCCCACCTGCTTTAATGTACCCATTGGAGTAATTGACATTTTCCTTAATGGAAACGGCAGGTCTATCAAGTCAAAATCTTTATACCCTTTTCTTTTAGGGTACTGACTATTTTCTACGCCTATCCAACTGATTAGTCCAACTAATGATCCTACTTCATTTGGAATAAGAACAAAGCCGTTTATTCTTGGAAACAAAGTGGGTGTACCTGTATTTAGGGCTGTATTCTGAGGAGCTGCTGTATCAAGCAACACTCTTATATCACCTGGAGAGACATAATCAACTGTACCAATGGTAAGATTACGCAAGTGGTCGAAATCATATCGGTATAATTCACTCATAATTCTTCGTTTTGTTGATTGTCATTATTAGCTGCAACGTTATGACCTTCACCTCGACTATCTTTCAGCTTTTGCATTTTTACCGTTAATCTGTCAATGGCGGATTTAGGTAAATAGTATTCAACCAAGTTGTTTAAATCCCCAAAGTGGCTTCCGATTAATAAAGTACATTGTGCTGCATTTTTGTTCTCTAAAAATTTAATGATGCGGTCTCTTGCCGCTCCATAATTGATATGCTCACCCTCTTTGGCATAATTTATATCCCAAGCAATAATCACCAAGTGAGTTGACGGGATAGTTAGCATATCTTCAATTACCCGGTTTATATGACTATCTCCAAAACCATAACCGTAGGTTATAATTACCGAATTAGGTTGGCAAATAGCTGACGAAAAATCTCTAAACAATTCAGCGTAAGGATAAAAAGCTGTTTCAATATCTTTTGATGAGTTTGGATATATTACAACCTTCTCACTTACTTCTTGCGGAACTTCAGGGTGGTCTGATTTTGCGCCGAATGGTAAAAGTGAACGTATTATTTTTTTGTCTTGGAATTTCCAATCAATTGATCCATGAAGTTTGGTAATCCTTGCCACACCTTCAACATAGCGTGGTTCACCTCTAATTCCGGGCGGATTATAATGGTAATCAAGTTCAAGCCTTGTATTTCTGAAAACAGGTTGGATCTTGCCTTTAAATCTGTCAAGTAACAAAACACCTGTCGCATCAGCTGCTAACTCAATAAACCTATCATAATTGGTAGTAAAAATATTCAGCCTTTCTCTGGAAGCTGCTCTGCTTGTGAAGCTTAAAATAAAGCTTTTCAATAAATTGAAAGCTTCAATTGCTTTTGCATCATCTTTACCCAATTTATCGTTAAACTGCTGTTCAGCATCTAATATAGCCTCAATAAACTTTAGTAACTTCGCATCTAATTCTTTTTTTAGAGGTTTGGCTCTTGCATCATCTAAAAGATATAAGCCGTTTATTAGTTCTAAAGCAATACGAATATCATCTTCAATATTCGCTTCTCCTCGCTCCATTTTTCCCGCGGCTTCGTCAGCTTTACTTTTAACTTGCTCTCCTAAGTCATCCTCTAAGGTAAGCCTGTCCATACCTTGTGCTTTTACATCAGCAACAAAAGATACAGCACTTGTAAGACCTGCGCCAACAAGTAATGAAAGATGTTCACTTTGAAATATCGCAGATAGCCAAGGTTCTACTTCTTTTTTCAAATTATCAGGCTCAATCGTATCAATATCTGATGTTGAAATAGTAGTCGTATTGGTTTTTAAAATGTGAGCATCATTCCAATCAATTTTAAAAAGGCTCATAATAATATGTTTTATAATTTTTAACCAGTTATATATAGTATTTGAAAGCCAATGGTGGTGCTTGGATATCGGTACTCGCAGTAAGTATCTCGCCTATTTTATCCGCAAAACGTAATGTTACTGGAATTCCATCGGCATAAATACAGGCATTATAATTTAGCTTTGTCAAAGCCATTATATCTTTCAAAACCTGTTCAATATCAGCATTCCCTTTATTGATTTCTATAAAAATTGGATTAGGGACTTCTAAGGATAATGTTGTTTGAGTTTTAGGAACGTAACCAATAGTCCAAAGAAATGCAGACCTTTCATTTACAACAAATGCATTTCCCCTCATTATCGGATAAGCACCCTCTTCTTTGAATAATTTTATTTGTGGACGTGTATCAATGGAAATTCCTACAAGGTTTGTTCCTTCAGGAACAACCTCTTTAAAAGCATCCCATTCCTCTTTGTTGAATTTGGTTTTAGAATGGATAAATATTTCTTTGGGATTTTCTCCCATTTGTTCTTGGTAAGATTTTATCGCTTGCGATAAAAGTGCTTTCGCTTCTTTGGGCTTTAGATGAAATTCTCCCTTTTTAGGATTATACCAAGGTCCAACAGCACCTTTAAAAACCGTTCCGTCTCCACTATCTAAAAACATTTGAGCTGCACAACAGGCGTTTTTAATGTTCTTATCCCTTTCCAATTGTTTATAGACTAAGCCTAAATAACATACCCCTTCACGAATATCAGAAAGCTTCCAGGGTTTACCTCCTGCTTTATAATAAGCTGCTGTTGAAACCGTCCACGCAAGATGTCCTTCTATTTTTTTGAAATTGCGTAGAGGTTGCCCGAATTTATTTGTAAAACTTTCCCAAGCCAATGTACTTTCTCTTAAAATTTGTGTGGTAATCATATGAGGAAGCAACCTTGCTTTTAGTTGGTCGTGAAATTGAGCATCGTATTTATAGGGCTCTGCGGCAACATTATCTTCATCAAAAAGTGATGGTGTAGAAATAAATTTCTTTGCCTGACTTTTCTTTAACGTTGATTTTCTTTGCAATAAGTCTTTGGGTAATATAGAATTGGGTCTGCAATATTGAAATATTACGTCTGGCACCATGACAAACCAAACATCTATTTTATCCTCGTCATTTTTTACAGCTTGAAGAATTTTATTTATAAATAGGTTTACCACTTCATACGTTCTTGTATGATTATTATCTAATGAAATTGCTTCGTTTATTTCTTCATCTGTAACCTCTTTGAATGAAATATTATTTGCTTCCCATTTGCAATTGAAAACTGCTTCAAATCCAGGAAAGAATGGGCGGGTAATATTGTTTGAATTATAAACAGGCTTTTGAATTTTATCAATGTAATTCTTAAAGATTTCTAAACCTCGTTTTGTTCCAATTACACCGCTTCTAATACCATAAATCTTAGGTTGTTCCAATGGGCCAAATAATGCTAATCCATCACGCACGTCTTCGCAACTTTGATTAAATGCGAATTTCATTTTAGGTTCTTCTATGTATAAAAGGTTGCTCATTGGTTTTCTACTGGTTTTTCTTCAAGTTCTTCATTTTCTACACTATCCAAGTAAGTCATATCAGAAAGCTCTACTTCTTCATCTAATAATTCCTTTTCCGGTATAACATAGCTTTTATTACTTAAAAATTCTTTGGGACTTGCTGATATGATAATCTTTTCTTCACTTCCCACATCGAAGGAAAAAGTATTTTCATTCCCAGACAGATAAGAAACAAAGGCTTGCATTTTGTTTTTCCAATCATCATTATACCAGCCCTTTCCTTGTTTTCTTCTCGCACTATGCTGAATTGAGGCTTTATCAATTAAAGTTTCCCCATCAGTGGTGAAATAAATATGCGAATTGAAAACCAATACAGGGAAAGGATATAGCTTTGTGTAGGATGATAACCCGTAGTGCCAATGTTTATCTTTCTGTTTACCTACCAAGAGAACTTTATTGTGCTTATCCTTGTCAAGTGTTCCTTTTTTAAACCAATATCCAATCTTGTTTGACATTTGATAGGGTTCTATATTTCTTTCCGCAAAAAATTTGTCAATAGCCAGATTACAAAGTCTTACAATTGCACGCCTCGCATCATTATTGGAAATAAAATCGTCTTCATAACCTTCCTCCAAAATTTTTTGGGTAGATATTCTTATTGTTCTCTGGGGGCTATACGTTTCCGTTTTAGGCAAATGATGCATAAAATCATACTCATAAGCAAACGTACAAACATAGTTTTTATAAGGTATTGCAGGAAATGTAAGCTGGTTCAGGTCATAGTTCTTAGGCATCAGTCTGTCGTAGAAATGAAACCTTAATTCTTCCGGAAATTCAATGATTGGAAACCAATTAGAGGTATATATTTCTTCTTTTTCAACCGGAACTAAATTCTGCAAAAATATTTGTTCGTATAAACTATTGGCTTTTTCAGCGTCAGTTTTAGCAGGACTGATGCCTTTGTCTTCGAGAAACTTTATTATATCTTGTAATCCAACTGCCCAAGACTTTTTAAAATCAATTGCATTCAACCTTACAACATCAATGTTGATATCATCATAAGAGAGGTCATTATCAATCATTAACGGAACCACAAAAGTGGCATCATTCAATGTTTTCTGTGTTTTTTGAGCAACTGTAATTTCCTTCAATACTCCCTCTCTGCTATTGGAAATAGCAGACATTACAACAAAAAATTGAATTGTGTTATCTCTAATCTCTGTCTCAATGGTCTTCCAGAAATCCACTCCTTTGTCTAAGTAGAATACATCACACCAAACGTCATATCCTAATGTAATCAGCTTTAATGCTAACCACTTAGTAAAGTCGTTGTCATTTGGTGTTGCGTGACTAATAAAAATCTTATTTCTCATCAATATCCCCGTGATAATTTATAATGTATTTAACTACTTAATTCTTTTAGCACAATCTTCAATGCCTGTTTTCCAAGTTCTTCATCCTCTATGAGTGTTCTTATCTTATCCGATAGCCACAAAACCAACAATTTATCTAATGGCACGTTCATAAATTCAGCAAGGTTTTCTAAATGCTTTCTCGGCAATAATCTTTCTTCATTTTCTACCTTACTAATAAAAGCATTATCTAACTCCAAAGCTGCCCCAACTTCTCTAAGGAATAAACCCTTACTTTCTCTCAATTCTTTGATATATTTCCCAAATGCCATTTTGATTTTTTACGACTTGTCTTAAAAGTTCAAATTTAAGAATTTTCTGCTAATAATCAAGTGATTAAATTACTATAAAAAGCCATTCACCGCCAACTAATTCCACGGATTTCCACTTTCCCGTACCGCTTCGATTTCCATAAGACTTTTGTTGCGAAAGCCCGCAGGAGACGGGAAAGTAGTAACAAATTAATTCAGTTAAATCATGGAAAAACAAAACAAAAAAGTGTTGCTGACAGGCGTTGCGTTACTGTCGGCATTTGGTGTGTTCGCACAGGGCAACGGCTCGGCAGGCATCCAAGAGGCTACGCAGATGGTAACGAGTTATTTCGACCCTGCAACGCAGTTGATCTATGCCATCGGAGCGGTGGTCGGGCTAATCGGAGGCGTTAAGGTGTACAACAAATTTAGTAGCGGAGACCCCGATACAAGCAAGACGGCGGCGTCGTGGTTTGGGGCTTGTATCTTCTTAATCGTAGCGGCTACCATTCTCCGCTCATTCTTCCTTTAACCTGGCGTACTATGAGCAATTACAATATCAATAAAGGTATCGGCAGAACGGTCGAGTTCAAAGGGCTGAAAGCACAGTACCTGTTCATCTTCGCAGGTGGTCTGCTCGGTGTGCTTATCCTCGTCATGATTATGTACATGGCAGGTGTAAACTCTTACATCTGCCTGTTTGTCGGGGCAGGCGGAGCATCGCTCATCGTATGGCAAACATTCGCATTGAACGGTAAATACGGCGAACACGGACTAATGAAAGTCGGGGCAAAGAAAAGGCATCCGAAATACATCATCTGTCGCAGAGCCGTACACCGCTATTTAAAATTCACTTCTAAATCCAGTCATTTATGAGAAATACAGGAAAAGCCACAACGTTGGAGAGCAAGTTTCCATTACTGGCGGTGGAACACAACTGCATCATATCAAAGGATGCGGACATCACGGCTTGCTTTCGGGTACATCTGCCGGAACTGTTCACGGTAGCATCGGCAGAATACGATGCCATTCATTCGGCATGGCACAAGGCTATCAAGACTTTGCCGGATTACACCATTGTACACAAACAGGACTGGTATATCAAGGAAAATTATGCGCCGGATATGGCACAGGAAGACCAGAGTTTTCTTGCAAAATCCTATCAACAGCATTTCAACGAACGTCCTTTTTTAAACCATTACTGTTACCTGTTCCTAACCAAGACGACAAAGGAAAGGATGCGGATGCAGAGCAACTTTAGTTCGCTTTGCAAAGGTGTCCTTATCCCGAAAGAAATTAGGGATAAAGAAACCGTGCGCAGGTTTATGGAAGCGGTCGCACAGTTTGAGCGCATTATCAATGATAGCGGTTTTGTGAAACTGGAACGCTTGACCGAGGATGACATTATCGGAACAAGCGACAGACAGGGATTGCTCGAACAGTACCTTACCCTGTCAAGGGAAGCCGGAACGCCTATGCAGGATATAGCTTTGGGCAGTGAGGATATGCGTATCGGAAACAAAAGGCTGTGCCTGCACACACTATCCGATACGGACGATTTGCCCAACACGGTATCGTCCAATTCGAGGTATGAAAAACTGTCCACGGACAGGAGCGATTGCCCGCTATCCTTTGCTTCTCCGGTCGGTCTGCTCCTTAGTTGTAACCATATCTATAACCAGTACCTGTTTTTGGATAACAGCGATGAGAACCTGCGCAAGTTTGAAAAGTCAGCCCGTAATATGCACTCACTGGCGAGGTATAGCCGAGCCAATCAGATTAACAAAGAATGGATTGAAAGGTATCTGAACGAAGCGCACAGCTTCGGGCTGTCCTCTATCCGTGCGCATTTCAATGTGATGGCGTGGTCGGATGACCGGAACGAACTCAAACAGCTAAAGAACGATACGGGCAGTGCGCTCGCTTTGATGGAATGCAAGCCGAGGCATAATACGGTGGATGTTGCCACACTGTATTGGGCAGGCATGGCAGGTAATGCAGGTGACTTTCCGGCAGAGGAAAGTTTTTACACGTTCATCGAACCTGCATTGTGCTTCTTCACAGGGGAAACCAATTACCAAAGTTCGGTATCACCATTCGGTATCAAGATGGCGGACAGGCTCACGGGCAAACCCATCCATTTGGACATTTCCGACCTGCCTATGAAAAAAGGCATTATCACGAACCGCAACAAATTTATTTTGGGGCCATCGGGAAGTGGTAAGTCTTTTTTCACCAATCACATGGTACGTCAATACTACGAACAGGGCGCACACGTCCTGCTCGTGGACACCGGAAATTCCTATCAAGGATTGTGCGAGTTGATTAAGGGAAAGACCAGAGGCGAAGACGGTGTGTACTTCACCTATACCGAGGATAACCCCATTGCATTTAACCCGTTTTATACAGACGATGGTGTATTTGACATCGAGAAAAGGGAAAGTATCAAAACACTCATCCTTACGCTATGGAAGCGTGACGATGAACCGCCGACCCGTTCGGAGGAAGTGGCGTTGTCCAATGCCGTGAGCGGTTACATCGACCGTATCAAGCAAAGTGATGAATATCCCTCTTTCAACGGATTTTATGAGTATGTACGGGGTGATTACAAAAGGGTACTCGAAGAAAAACAGGTAAGGGAAAAAGACTTTGACCTCGCAGGCTTCCTCAATGTATTAGAGCCGTACTATCGGGGCGGTGAATACGATTACCTGCTCAACTCGGACAAGCAACTCGACCTGCTTTCCAAACGCTTTATCGTGTTTGAAATTGATGCGATAAAAGACCACAAAATCCTTTTTCCCATAGTGACCATCATCATTATGGAGGTCTTCATCAACAAGATGCGCAGGCTCAAAGGTGTGCGTAAAATGATACTCATTGAGGAAGCGTGGAAAGCCATCGCCAAAGAGGGCATGGCGGAGTACATCAAGTACCTATTTAAGACGGTGCGGAAATTCTTTGGTGAGGCAATCGTGGTCACGCAGGAGGTGGACGACATTATCCAATCACCCGTGGTCAAGGAAAGTATCATCAATAACTCCGACTGCAAAATCCTCTTAGACCAACGCAAGTACATGAACAAGTTTGACGACATCCAAGCTATGCTCGGACTGACGGAAAAGGAAAAGGCGCAAATCCTTTCCATCAATCAGAACAACGACCCGTCAAGACTTTACAAAGAGGTGTGGATTGGGCTTGGCGGTACGCACTCCGCCGTGTATGCGACAGAGGTATCGCTCGAAGAATACTTAGCCTATACGACCGAAGAAACCGAAAAGATGGAAGTCATGCAACTGGCTTCCGAACTGAACGGCAATGTGGAACTGGCAATCAAGCGCATTGCCCAACAGAGACGTGAAAGTACAAATAGTTATTAATCATTTAAAAAAATCAGAACAATGAAACCTGTACCGTGCAACGGTACAAGCTTCATTGCCTTTAAAAAACAAATTATCAAAATGAAAAAAACAATGTTACTGGTGTGTACGGCATTTATGCTTGCCGTTGCACCCTCCGCTAAGGCACAATTTGTGGTTACCGACCCTGCAAACCTTGCATCGGGCATCATCAACAGTGCAAATGAAATCATACAGACCTCATCCACTGTATCGAACGTGGTAAAGAACTTTAACGAAGTCAAAAAAGTGTATGAACAGGGCAAGGAATATTACGACAAACTGCAAGCCGTAAACAACTTAGTGAAAGATGCCCGTAAGGTACAACAGACGGTTTTGCTCGTGGGCGATGTGTCCGAAATGTACGTGAACAATTTTGGCAAGATGATGAACGACCCCAATTTCAGCCCGCAGGAACTGACGGCAATCGCCAACGGTTATTCCACGCTCTTGAACGAGAGTACGGAACTACTCAAAGAGTTGAAACAGATTGTTACCTCCACCTCACTTTCCCTCAATGACAAGGAACGTATGGACATTATTGATAAGGTGTACAAAGAAGTCAAGGACTACCACAGCCTTGTACGGTATTACACCAATAAGAATATATCCGTAAGCATTTTGAGGGCTAAGAAACAGAACAACACCCAAAGGGTGCTTGAACTGTACGGAACTGCTGAACAAAAATACTGGTAAGCTATGGAATGGAATAATCTTCACGAACTCCTGCGCTCGCTGTACGATGAGATGCTCCCACTGTCTGCCGATATGGCGACAGTGGCTAAGGGCATCGCCGGATTGGGCGCACTGTTCTACGTAGCACTAAAAGTGTGGCAGGCGTTGAGCCGTGCCGAACCGATAGACGTTTTTCCGCTCCTGCGACCGTTCGCCATCGGTCTTTGCATTATGTTCTTCCCGACCATCGTATTGGGAACTATCAATGCGGTATTAAGTCCGGTGGTAAAAGGCACAAATGCGATACTCGAAAACCAAGTGCTTGACTTGAACAAGTTACAGCAACAAAAAGACCTGTTGGAACGGGAGGCAATGCTCCGCAATCCCGAAACCGCTTACCTCGTAAGTGATGATGAATTTGATAAGAAACTGGATGAATTGGGGTGGTCGCCATCGGATTTGGCAACCATGTCGGGAATGTACCTTGACCGACAAGCCTATAAAATTGAAAAAGCGATAAAGGAATGGTTTCGCAATCTATTGGAAATACTTTTCCAAGCCTCGGCACTGGTCATAGATACCATACGGACATTCTTCCTTATCGTGCTGTCCATACTCGGGCCGATTGCCTTTGCGATTTCAGTGTGGGATGGTTTTCAGTCCACACTCACGCAATGGCTGACCCGATATATCAGCGTATATCTATGGTTGCCCATCGCCGATATGTTCAGCTCCATGCTAGCCAAGATACAATCCCTCATCATCGAACGGGATATTGATATGCTTGCCGACCCCACGTTTATCCCCGACACATCCAATACCGTGTACATCATTTTTATGATAATCGGCATAGTTGGCTATTTCACCGTTCCAACGGTGGCAGGTTGGGTTATCCAAGCCGGAGGCGCAGGAAACTTCATGCGTAACGTCAATCAGACAGCATCGAAAACCGGAAATATTGCCGGAGCCGGAACAGGTGCAGTGGCAGGCAATATCGGTGGCAGGTTAATGAACAAATAAAAATAAGAAAGCAATGGAATTTAAAACACTAAGAAATATAGAAAACAGCTTTAGGCAAATACGGCTGTACGCCATCGTATTTGCCGTACTCTGTATTGGTGTGGTAGGCTTTAGCGCATGGAAAGCCTATGAGTTTGCGGAAGCACAACGCCAAAAAATATATGTATTGGACAAAGGAAAATCCTTGATGTTGGCACTCTCGCAGGATGCAAGCATCAACAGACCTGTTGAGGCAAGGGAACACGTTAAACGTTTCCATGAACTGTTCTTTACGCTCGCACCGGATAAGAACGCTATCGAAAGCAACATGAAAAGGGCTTTTAATCTTGCCGACAAATCGGCATTCGATTACTACAAAGACCTTTCGGAAAAAGGCTATTACAACCGTATCATTTCGGGCAATGTGCAACAGCGCATCGAAGTGGACAGCGTGGTCTGCAACTTCGATACCTATCCCTATACAGTACGGACGTATGCCAAACAGTTTATCATCCGTCCAAGCAATGTGACCAGACGGAATTTGGTCACTTCATGCCTATTGTTAAACTCGGTCAAGTCTGACAACAATCCGCAAGGTTTCAATATCGAAAAGTTTGCCGTGTTGGAAAACAGGGATGTTGAAGTCATAGACCGCTAAAATCAAGATTATGGAAGCAATATCAGATTTGAACACATTTGCCAAAATCCTTACCGCCAAAGGATATGACGGCTATTTCCAAACGCAGGGTGCGTATGCCGGAAAATTGAAAGACAGCATCAGCGAATACCTCGCCGACAACCCCAAAGGTATAGCTAAACAGGAATTGTTGCTGACAGGCTACCTTCAATGGGCAGGCGATGACAAACCCCGTGTAGAATGCTGTATGTGGGTGAAATACCTAAAAGGCAAATTCTTCCTCAATAAAATGGAGGTTGCGAGAAAAGACCAGTTTGGACAATTACTGAAACAAGAGAAACTGACCGACCTGTCCGTAGTGACCGCTCCCAAAGCAAAGGAGGCAATCGCAATGGTGAGCGATGCACCGGAGCAAAAGACGGCTCACAGACAAAAGCGGTTCAGTTTCTAAAACGGATTATGTCATGAAAAATCTAAGAACAGCAATCAGTAATTGGTTTGACAAGCTCGATGGACAGTGGCGATCGATGCCTGCCCGAAAACAGCATCGCTATACGCTACTGCTCTTTGCAGGCTATGCACTGCTGTCCGTCATTGTACTGCTCGAAGTGTGCTACGATGTAGCGCATTCCGATAATACCATGACCATTGAGCATATCGAAAACCCCATTAGGCAAAACAATTCCTCGGTATCTCCGCAGGACAGTATTACAACAATCTTAAAAGATAAAAATCATGAAAGACAGTGAAAACAAAAAGGTAAGTTTTTTGGTCGAAGATGACGACCCGAAAAACGGAATGGATGCAACCCAGGACGGGATGCAGAACAAAGCCGACAAGCTAAAGAAGCCTATCATTTTTGCCCTTATGGGCGTGGTGTTCCTCGGCTGTATGTACCTAATCTTCAAACCGTCCTCCGATAAGAAAACGGTCGAGGATATTGGTCTGAACGATGCCGTACCGCAGGCAAGCGATGCAGGGCTTCAATCCGATAAGCAAAAGGCTTATGAACAGGAAATGCTCGAACAGAAAATGCAGGAAAAGCGCAATTCGCTCTTGTCACTATCCGACTATTGGAGCGAGGACAGTACCGCCGATCCGGAAGCGGAGCAACCGGATGAGGTTTACGAGGACGGCTACGCTTACGGCGGTGGTGGACGCAGGAACAGCAACCCTGCTCTGAACAGTTACCGCCATGCGCAAAGTACGCTGACCTCGTTCTACGACAACAGCGATTATGAAACGCAGGAACTCCGCAAACAGGTTGAGGAACTCAAAGAACAGTTGGCAGAAAAAGACGTACCGCCTGTAACAACAATGGAAGACCAATTGGCTTTGATGGAAAAGTCATACGAAATGGCTTCCCGTTACCTGCCACAAACTCCTGCACAGCCGAACAGTACGGACACAATGGTTTCCGCAAAGAGTGCCTCGCAAAAGGAGCATTTTATGGTATTCACCCCTGCAAGGAAAAATACGGTTTCCGCATTGTACCGTGAACCGACCGACAGTGCTTTTTTGGCAAACTGGAACGAAACCCGAAACCGTGGCTTTTATACGGCAGGTGTTTCCCAGCAGGTCATACAGCTCAAAAACAGCATCAAGGCAGTGGTACAGGAAACACAGGTCGTGACGGGCGAAAGTGGTGTGCGTTTGCGCCTGTTGGAAACGGCACAAACGCCTGTCCGCTCCATTCCGGCAGGAACGGTGCTAACGGCAAATGCCAAGTTTCAAGGAGGCAGATTGCAGTTAAAAGTAACGTCCATCGAATATGAGGGCAACATTATTCCGGTCGATATAACCGTGTACGATATGGACGGACAGCAAGGGCTATATGTGCCATATTCGCCCGAAATGAACGCCCTAAGTGAGATAGCCTCCAACATGAGCCAAACCTCCGGCACATCCATTATGATGACACGCTCGGCAGGTCAGCAGATGGCAGGCGACCTTTCCCGGGGTGTGGTACAGGGTGTGTCGGGTTACTTCTCTAAGAAAGTGAGGACACCCAAAGTAACCGTCAAAGCCGGTCATCAAATTTTCCTTGTTTCAAAAAACTAATGTTCAACTAAAATAAAAACGAAAATGAAATGTCCATGTTTCCCAAAAAATCAACACACATGGACATTCCATATCACCATTGAAAATAAAATAATAACGATATGAACGCAATATTTAAAAGTCTCTTGGCAACGATATGTTTGATAGCCTTTATTACAGGAGCAAATGCACAGCAAGTTGCATCCAATACCACAAAATTGAGTATGGGCAAGGTAGAGCCTTACGAAATGCAGGTGACGTACAGCAAAACCTCGCATCTGATATTTCCGTCCGCTATCCGCTACGTGGATTTGGGCAGTGAATACCTTATCGCAGGCAAAGCCGAAGATGCGGAAAACGTCTTGCGCATTAAGGCAAGCGTAAGGGATTTTGACGAGGAAACCAATTTTTCGGTTATTACGGACGATGGTCGTTTCTACAATTTCAACGTCTTTTACAGTGCTTATCCCTCAACGCTGAATTATGATTTGCTGACGATGCAAAAGGCATCGGACAGGGAAAACGGCAACGATGTTCTGTTTGAGGAATTAGGGGGCAATTCTCCGTCACTGGCAGGCTTGCTCATGGAAACGATTTACAAGAAAAACAAACGGATTGTAAAGCATATCGGGTCGAAAAGCTACGGCATACAATTCCTGCTGAAAGGTATCTACGTGCATCATGGAAAATTCTATTTCCATACGGAACTGCGCAACAAAAGCAATGTGCCGTTCAATATTGACTTTGTGAATTTCAAGGTGGTGGACAAGAAAGTCGCCAAGCGTACCGTGGTACAGGAAAAGACAATGCAACCACTGCGGACGTACAAAACACTCGGCGAAATCACGGGCAATACGACCGACCAAAACGTGTTCCTGCTCGACCAGTTTACCATCACGGATGACAAGGTTCTTGTGATTGAAATCTTTGAAAAAAACGGTGGCAGACAACAGGTATTACAGGTGGAAAATTCCGACCTCGTAAATGCCAAGTTGATAAACGATATGCACCTAAAGATTAATTAACCCAAAACGAAAGAACAATGATGAAATACATTTTTGCCGTGGTGCTTGCCATGTGGAGCATCACGGCGGTACAGGCACAGCGAATGCTCCCCAAACAAAAGGGATTGGAAGTAAACGCAGGTATGCTGTCCAAAGAAGTAAGCGACAATTACTATCTGAATTTGACCCTTACCGTGAACGGAAAGAACGGCAATTACTGGATATGGGGTGCGGAATATGCCCATCAGCTTTCCGGTTACAGGGATGTACGGATACCGCTCGAAACCTATACGGGCGAGGTGGGTTACAGTCTTCAGCTATTGGGCGATGCACGGAAGACCACCACGCTGAATGCAGGGCTTACAGCCGTGGCAGGTTACGAAACCATCAACCGGAGCGAGGCAGTGCTACCGGACGGCTCAACCATCCTTGACAAAGACAATTTTGTCTATGGTACAGGCGGACGGCTTACGCTCGAAACGTATCTGTCCGACCGTTTTGTCCTGCTCCTGCAAGGGCGGACAAAAGTGCTTTGGGGTACGGATTTGAAACAGTTTCGTCCATCGGCAGGGATTGGACTAAGGTTTAACTTTTAAAATGATTTGCAATGAAAACATTAATCAGAAAATACAGGCTTCATTTACAGGCATCGTTCATGCTCTTGGCGATGTTGGTCTGCTCCGTGGTGCTTACCTCGTGCGAAAAAGACGAACTCGACATCAGGCAGAATTACCCTTTTGAGGTACAGGTGATGCCTGTACCCAAAGAGGTGACAAACGGGCAGACCGTTGAAATACGGATTACCGTTCAACGGTCGGGCAATTTCAGCGATGCGAAATACTTTATCCGATATTTCCAGTTTGACGGACAGGGAGCATTGCGCTATTACAGCGAACCGCCGTATATGCCCAATGACCTGTACGTGTTGCCACAGACACAGTTTAGGTTGTATTACACTTCCCAATCGACCGTATCACAGTCGTTTGATGTTTGGATTTCGGACAATTTCGGGAACGAAAAACAGATAAGTTTCCAGTTTAACAGCCGTGATTAAAGACGTGAAAATCCTGCCCGATGTGGCAGGATTTTTTTTAGGCTTAATATATAGTGTGTTTTACTCCTAAAGGATAGGATTATATTATTGTGTATAATAAACCGCTTCGTTATCTTTGCTAATAGAAAATATTAAAATACTTAAAGTGTTTTTGCTTTAAGTCTTGGTACTGAAAACTGGTAATTTTTATATCTCCGAGACAATAAGTAAGAACGCTCACGCTATAGGCGTGGGCGCTCGCTTATTTGGAGATAAGGTATACCAGTACCCCAGTATCGAGTAAGTGTAGTTGCCTGCGCTTTTTTTATTGCAGGTTGCTACTTTTAAAACAGATATTATGAATACTGGAAAAGACAACAAAAGTAATGTCTGTGTAGCAGTCATAGATGACAATGCACAGCTTCGGGATATGTCTGTAAAGCAACTTGAAAAATCGGGCTATACGGTATTGTTCCAAACAGGTAACGGGCAGGAAGCCTTGCAAAAGTTAAAAGAGCATGGCGGGTGGCCGGATGTCTGTATCATCGAGGAAGACTTTGCCACCGCTAAAGTTTTGCTCAAAAAACACCCCGATTTAAAAGTCCTAATTTCAAGTACGGAAGACGATACCGAGCGTGTAAGGGATGTGCTAAAGGCAGGTGTATCGGGGTATGTCTTGAAATTTTCCGATCCCGAAGAATTAGTGACAGCCATTAGAGCATTGAGCGAAAACAAAAAATATTTCAGTGTAGGGATTAGTGGAATAGTGACGGAATATTTTAAAAATCAATCATAAATATTGGTTTCTTTGCTACTTTCTTTTTCGTTTCACTCATGAAAGAAAGTAGTCCACTACGACACAACCTGTTTGGGAAATGCAGATGTGTTGGTATTGTGGAACGGAGCATTTTACAAAGTGGTTGTTCCGCTTTCTGCAAAAAGACGGTTCCGACCTGGGAAGGATCTGTCTTTTTGCCCGACCGAATTTTAGAGTAAAGCATTTTTCCGAATCATGCCCGTATCATGCTTTGAGGTCATTTTTTAAAACTTTAATTATTTTTTAGGCGACCATCTGCAAAGGTGGTCGCCTATGGGTTAGGAATTGTAAAATACATGACCTCCATCGCTCCAATAATCACCGCAAAACAGGTCACGGGCATAAGCCTCATAATCGAAGTACGTTTTTGCAAATTCGGGCAAGTCCATTTGCTCTACCTGTTCATAGGCAAAATCTTCCTCGTCCTTATATTCGCCTATATAGTCATCGTCAAAGTCGCTTATTAGGTCGTTAATATCGCCCTCGGATAGCTTACGGTGTCCATTGTTGCACCATATTAGAAATGCTTCTTGTCGGCTCTCGTTCATAGCTTCCAAAGCCTCCAAAACCTCAAATATGCTGTCGCTCATCCAACATTCGCCGATTAAGCCGTTCGGGATGTTCTCATAATCTTGGAACATAAATTCGGGGTCTGCCTCGTCATTGTGTAGCTCCCTGCAAGCTGTGTAAAACTCTTTTTTATCGGCATAGTCTGACAGCTTTAGCCATTCCCCGAAGATTGAACCGTTGTTATATTTTGCGTATGTGCCGACATATACTCTTGCTTCCGATGTGTTTATTTGCTGTATCATTTCTTTACAGTTTTGAATTATTTTTTTGATTTATTCGGCAATGAGAGGAGGTGCTGTTGTTTTGTTTCAATACTATTTCCAATGCTTATAATCCTCATGCCTGACATTTTTTTTATTCGTGTAAAGAGCCGGAGTATGCTGTGTTTCGTTTCGGGAGCATAAAAGGTTAGTGTTTAGTAGGCACAAGGTTTTGGAAAAAAAAATACTACCCATAGGTGGAGATTTTTTTTACAAACTTGTCTTGACCTTTTGACTACGTTAAGAACACGGACATACCTTTGCTCCATGAAACGTAAACAACAGGCATACTCGATTTTTACGTAAAACCAATCGTGGAAGTAGTGAGGATAGCATTAGGGAAATGGTTCAGAAAGAATTTAATATCTGTTGGTACAGCTACAGGTGATTGAAGTTTGGAGTGGAACAGCCAAATCTGTGGAACGACATCTTCAATCTCCTGTTCCCAATCATAGCCATAAGCTCTTTTGCGGTCAGTAGCTAAGCGAATGCCGTAAATGTGCTTAGGCTATTGTAATGCTATGAGCCAATCTAAGCCAAGTAATCCAGTAAGAAGACATATTCTAATACTCCTTCCATCAACTCGATAAGTTTGTCTATGCGGATTAATCCGAACGGTTAACATGCAAAATGAGTTGAGGATGGAGAAAGAAAAAACGAACGATTTAACTCCTGAACGAGTTATACAAATCTTGAAAAAGAAAGGAACAGAGGTCGATATAGAGGAAGCAAAAACCATCTTGGATTTTGTTAAGAAGATAGCTCACATTGCAGTTAACCAGTATCTAAGAGGAAAACTTTAATCTAATGAACAAGGAAAACTGTTGTGATGAGAAAGGCAGATTTATACATACGTGTATCGACAGACGAGCAAGCGGACAAAGGGTATTCGCAACGTGACCAAGAAGACAGGCTAAGAAGATATTGTGAAATCAAAGGCATTCCGGTAAGAGATGTGTACATAGAAGACCATTCAGCAAAATCTTTCAAACGTCCAGAGTGGCAGAAATATTTATCTAACCTACGTAAAACAAAGAACAACAAAGCGGGGTCAATAATACTATTTACCAAATGGGATAGGTTCAGTAGGAACGCAGGGGATGCCTACCAAATGATTAACCAGTTACGTACACATGGCGTTGAACCTGTGGCAATAGAACAGCCTTTAGACCTTACCATTCCCGAAAATAAAATCATGCTTGCGTTCTATCTTGCTTCACCTGAAGTTGAGAACGACAGGCGTGCATTGAACGTTTTTCACGGAATGCGCAGGGCGAAAAAAGAGGGGCGTTATATGGGTACTGCTCCATTGGGGTATATCAATAAGATAACAGAAGGCAAAAAGAAATTCATTGCACCCCATGATTTTGAAGCACCGCTTTTAAAATGGGCGTTTGAACAAATCGTTTCCAATAACTTTAATACGGAACAGATATGGAAAATGGTTCGGGAGAAAGCTGAGGGGAAAGGTCGGTTCAGCAAAAATAATTTTTGGGTAGCCGTCCGTAACCCTTTGTACTGTGGCAAAATATTCATCCCTCCCTACAAAGAGGAAAAGGGATATTTTGTCAAAGGACAACACGAGCCTTTAATCAGCGAAAAGACCTTTGCTGATGTGCAGGATATTCTCGATGGGAGAAAGAGGATTGTAAAGCCTAAAATCGTGGCTATGGACAATTTGCCACTTAGAGGGTTTCTCAAATGCCCTAAATGTGAGCGTATGCTGACCGGAAGTGCCTCAAAAGGCAAGATGGGGGTTTATTACAATTACTATCATTGCACTTCCGCTTGCGGAGTACGGTTCAAAGCTGAAACCGCTAATGAGGCTTTCTTAAAACAATTACGGTATATGTCGCCAAAAGAGGGCATGATCGATGTTTTCATCGAAGCCTTTATTAAAGATTTCAATAACAAAACCAAAGCCCAAAATACCGAACGGGCAAATATCATTGGTGAGATTGATGCGTTGAACAAACGCTATCAAAATGCACTTTTAAAGAATGCGGACGGAGAAATGGAAGACGATGATTTCCAAGAAGTAAAGAAACTGACCAAAGGAAAGATTGAGGTTTTGGAACGAAGATTAAATGACTTGGCGGTGGTCGGAACAGAGATTAAGGATTTAGTTGCATCTACCTTAAAAAAGGTCGCAAACATTGATAGACGCTATGAAAACGGCGATATTGAGGAAAAAAGGCTTATAGTGAGTTCGATGTTCCCCGATTTTTTGGAATTTGACGGAACAAGACATCGAACTCCGAGACTAAATTCTGCGATTGCTCTTATTTATCAGAATAACAGCAAGTTACAGGGCAAAAAAAAAGGGACAAGTCTATCATTTTTAGACTTGTCCCAAGAAGTGACCGGGCTGGGGCTCGAACCCAGGACCCTCTCCTTAAAAGGGAGATGCTCTACCAACTGAGCTACCAGGTCAATTTGCTATTGAGGGTGCAAAGATAGGAGGTTTTATCAGAAAAACAATAAAG
>Ga0209075_1001125_pt1 | contig 25543 bp, 21 predicted proteins | sample Stecom2011_FD_187523 | JGI IMG/M metagenome (GOLD analysis project Ga0209075, IMG submission 187523) | Agricultural soil microbial communities from Utah to study Nitrogen management - Steer compost 2011 (SPAdes) (version 2) | ecosystem: Environmental > Terrestrial > Soil > Agricultural land...
ACGCACTTCTTCTGCGGCGATTGCAGAAGAGGCGCACAGAGACAGAGCAACGGAGGCGGCCAGCGCCTGTGGCTTACACAACTTGAACATTGGATAACGTCCCTCACTGAAAAGGGATGGATACAAAGCGTGCAGGACGCACGCGGTGTTGTGCAGGTCTGCTGAGGGAAGGTCGCGGGCGCGACTCCTTTGAGGCTTGTCCTGGAAAACGGCGGTGAGGCTTTGGTTTGTACACCGACCGAATTCGCGGGATATTTAACACGAGAATGCGTGGCGCGCTACCACTATCTTGTTGGAATGTGCGAGGGGTTGTACCTATGAGGGCTTATCGGCATCAAGACCTACTCCCACGGTGCTGGAGTTTACGGCTCTCGGGCACCGTGAAAGAGTGATTGAATGGCGGATGTCATCCACGCCAATAGTTGTTGGCCGCCGCTACCGTCTGAAAGTTCACAGCGATAACGTGGGAGGCGGCGGTAAGCGCATCGGCTGAGTTTGCGTATTCGGGCCGTAGTTTTTTCAAAACATCCATATCGGGCTGAGTATATTTCACGCCACGGCGGCTAAGGGTAATCGCAAGCTCATAGCCTTGCTGAGGAGTATCGGTAATCAACGAGGTTAGCCAAGTATCAGACATTTTAAATACCTTTTTGTTTGGGTTCGCCGAAAGAATAGCAGACGACACACGGTTTTGTGCATCGTCTACATCAAGGCAAGCACTTTATACGCTGCTGATACCGGAAACTCTGAAGCCAATTAGCCTACAAACATCTTCTTCGCAAGCGGGATGCCTTTCAAACCGCTCACAGCAACGGTTGTCAGCAGGCCACCGAGCATGGCGCCCACTACTCCGGCAGTCATGATGTCCTGACCGGTGAGGTACAGGCCGGGTATGCGGGTCTTGGGCTTTAGCCAGTCCTGCTCGAAGCGGTCGGGAGTATGGTCGAGGCCATAGATTTCACCTTCACTGTAGCGGCAGAAATAGTCTGTGGACAGGGGCGTGGATAGCTCGTAGTAATCCACTTTGCCTTCCAGATGCGGGAATTTCTCGTAGAGCTTCGCAAGTAGGCGCTGGGCGTACTCTTCCTTCTTGGCTTCATAGTCATCACCGCGCTTGCCCCAAGGCTTGTCGGCCCACTCCTCGTACCACTTGAAGGGGCCGGGTGCCACAATCTCAATGGTGGCGCGACCAGGGTAGCGCTCCAGAAAGCTGGGGTCTTTCGCCGAGGGGAACGAAATATAGGTCAGCGAAATATCGCTGTTATCCGGATCTTCCTCGAAGTCTTTCACATGTTTTTCGTAGTCCGTGCCGGGATATATCCAGTAGTTGGTTTTCGGCAGGCCTAAGTTCTCTGCAGTATCTTCCAGGCCTATGTACAGGCAGTTGCTGGCCATGGAACGCTTAACGGTTTTGAGTTTGTCCTGATAGTAGTCCCATTCAGGCGCGTCTTTTGGCAGCAGCTTGTTGAAGGTGTTGAATACGCCTGCGTTGCTGATGACCAGTGGCGAGCGAATCTCTGCACCGTCGGCCATGCGAACGCCCACGGCTTTGCCTTTCTCGATGAGAATCTCGGTCACATCCGCGTAGGTAAAAACTTCACCGCCGCTTTGCTGAACCACCGGGATAATGGTCTTGGCCATTTCAGAGGCGCCACCAATCGGGTAGTAGCCGCCGTGCAGGTAATGGCGGGCGATGAGTGAGTGGACAATGAAGCTGGATTGGGCTGGTGGCAGGCCGTTGTCGCCCCACTGGCCGGTAAGCACGGCAATCAGCTCCTGATTGCTGGTGATGCCTTCAAGCACTTCGCGGGTAGGCTTGTTAAGGAACTCTGGCGCCTTACGTTTCGCAAGTATGCTTAGCGGTCCAAGAGCCAAGCTTGGCAATACCTTGCTCAGAACAACCGCCGGCATGGCCTTGGATACCTGACGTAGATAACCCAGGTAGGTATCGATGGCCTTTTCTTCTTCCGGGAAAGCTTTCACCAACTCGGCACGGAATTCGTCTGGGCCGGCAACCAGGTCCACATACTTTTCGCCGATGTAGATGCGGTCGTAGTTGGCGTCCATTGGCGCCCACTTCAACTGACTGTCAGTGATGTGATCAAACAACCGCTTGCCCAGTGTGTGGTCTGCGCCCATGTCACCAATGTAGTGCACGCCCACATCCCATTCGTAACCGTTACGGTCGTAGCTGTGGGTGAATCCGCCGGCAGTGTAGTGCTGTTCAAGAACGAGCACTTTTTTGCCCATCTTGCTCATGCAGGCCGCGGCGGTCAGGCCGCCGATGCCGGAGCCAATGATGATGGCATCGTAGGGGCCGTCCAGGCGTTTTTCACGATAACGTTTGCCGACTCGGAGGGTACTGGGTTTTGGGCTGCTCATGGTATTAGTCCTGTTGTGATTGTTGTTGCTCGTTCGACCGGGATCCATCCAGCAGCAAGCTGAGTACGCCTTCGGTCAACATGGGTTCGGCTTTTGCGCCGGGCAAATGGCCGTCGATGGTGAGTTGCGACAGCCCGTGCACCAGAGACCAGGCCGCGGCTGTCATCAACGAAACGGACGAGGGCTTGAGATAGCCCAGATCGCGGGCACGGGCCACGGTGTTTTCCAGAACCTGAAACGCACCTTTGCCTGCTGCATCCAAACGCGGATGTGCGCCCTTGGGTAACACCCGACCTCCGAACATTAAGCGGTATAGGTTGGGTTCTTCCTGAGCAAAGGCTACGTACACCAACCCAATCTCGATCAATGCCGTGCGCGGTACCTCTTGGTTCACCGCTTGAAGGCGATCGCGAAGAGATTCAAAGCCTCCGATGGCGAGCTCGGCCAGCAGTGTTTCGCGGTCTGAGAAGTGCCGATACAGTGCCGGAGCGCTGACACCGAGTTGCTTAGCCAGAGCCCGCAAGCTGATGGCGGTATCCCCATGGGTTCTGAGCGTGTCGAGGGCCAACAAGTGAGCTTGAAGCTGTAGATCCCCGTGATGATAGGCCGGTTTTGCCATGGGTAATTTGAACTCGGTGAATGTTATCGGTGGTAACAATGTTAACTGCGATAACATCATGAAATTGAAACCTAGTCAAACAGATTTTAAAAGGCGAAAAAAAGCCCCGGTGCGCAGCTAAGGCGAACCGGGGCTTGTGAATTCAGAGCGCTTCTACTTGAGTCCCATCTCCTCAATGGAGATTTCACGCATTTTAAACTTCTGGATCTTGCCCGTTACCGTCATGGGGAACTCATCCACGAATTTGTAGTTCCGTGGGATCTTGAAGTGGGCAATCTTGCCTTTGCAGAAAGCCATCAGGCCATCGGCATCCACAGGCTCTGCATCGGGTCGCAGTTTTACCCAAGCAATCAGTTCCTCACCGTATTTGTCATCGGGTATGCCGGTTACTTGTACTTCCTCGATGGAGGGGTGCGTGTAGAGGAATTCCTCGACTTCTTTCGGGTAGATGTTTTCGCCACCGCGAATCACCATGTCCTTGATGCGGCCAACGATCTGGATATAGCCTTCTTCGTCCATGGTGGCCAGATCGCCCGTATGCATCCAGCCAGAGGCGTCGATGGCTTCCCGGGTTTTCTCTTCGTTGTTCCAGTACTTCAGCATTACGCTGTAGCCGCGGGTGCACAGCTCGCCAATCTCGCCACGGGGTAATACGTTACCCGTACCTGGGTCAACAATTTTGGTTTCCAGATGCGGTTGGGTGCGGCCCACGGTCGTAACCTGCTTCTCGAAAGGGTCGAGTGAGCTGGTCTGGGTGGACACCGGGCTGGTTTCAGTCATGCCATAGGCGATCTGAACCTCTTTCATGTTCATCTTGCCATTGACCTTCTTCATCACTTCCGCCGGGCAGATGGATCCGGCCATGATGCCGGTGCGCAAGGTTGAAAGATCGTAGGAATCAAACTCGGGCTCTGCCAGTTCTGCTATGAACATGGTAGGTACGCCGTAGAGTGCCGTCGCCTTCTCCTGATGCACCGCCTGCAGTACCGCTTTGGGCTCAAAGCCTTCACCCGGATAGATCATAGTGGAGCCATGGGTTATGCAGCCCAGATTGCCCATCACCATGCCGAAGCAGTGGTACAGAGGCACGGGGATAACCAGTCGGTCCTTCTCGGTTAGAATCTGGCTTTCACCCACAAAGAATCCGTTGTTCAGGATGTTGTGGTGGGTGAGGGTGGCGCCTTTGGGGTTGCCAGTGGTGCCGGATGTGAACTGTATATTGATGGGGTCGTCGAACTGGAGCTGACTCTGAACCTTATCGACTTCTTCCTGGCTTACGTCGTTTGCAAAGCCGGTAAATTCACTCCAGCTCCACATGCCGGCGTGGTTTTCTGTGTCCAGATTGATTACCGCACGCAGATCTGAAACCTTCTGGGCTTTGAGCTTGCCCGGAGTGCTGGCTTTCAGCTCCGGCGCCAGATCGTACAGTGTTTTACGGTAATCGGAGGCTTTAAAACTGTCTGCGGTTACCAGCACGCTGATGCCCGCCAGGTTCAAGGCGTATTCCAGCTCGTGCAGGCCGTAAGCAGGGTTGATGTTGACCAGAATGGCACCCACTTTTGCGGTTGCAAACTGGGTAACGGTCCACTCGTAACGGTTGGGTGCCCAAATGCCCACGCGGTCGCCGCGTTTAACGCCAATGGCGAGAAAGGCCCGGGCTGCTTCGTTTACCTTGGCAAGGAACTCTTTGTAGGTCCAGCGTATGTTTTGATGCAGGCACACAAGGGCTTCGGTGTCAGGGTATTTAGCGGCGGTACGGTCAAGCATTTCGCCAATGGTCATGCCCAGAAGCGGTGTGTTGGAGGTGCCGCTGCTGTAGCTTGGAAGAGTCTGGTTCATGTTTGCCTCCATTTGTTTTTGTGGTTGAGGTCTGGAAGTTATGGCGCCGGTTACCGGCTCTGTTTGTGGTATTCCGGGTTCGGTCGCATGTCACTGGCAATCGCCACGCGATTCGACATATTGTAAAAGCCGATTACGTTGCTAAGGTCCCAGATTCCGCGGTCACTGAAGCCTGCATTCCGCAGTGCTTGTACTTCGTCCTCGGCCACGGTTGCCGGGGAGCGTGTCAGGTGCGATGCGAAATCCAGCATGGCGCGCTGGCGCTTATCGAGTTTCGCCGAACGGTAATTCATCACCAGATGTTCGCCAAGGGCGGGGTCGCCGCTCAAAACTCTTACTGCTGCGCCGTGTGCTACGAGGCAGTAAAAGCATTTGTTTTCGGATGAAACCACGACCGCAACCATTTCCCTTTCGAGTTTGCTCAGCTCGCTTTCACCCATCATCAGTTCGTTATAGAACCGTGTGAAACCGTCTAGCTGGTTCAGGTTTTGGCTGAACGCGGTGAGCACATTGGGAACCATGCCCAGCTTTTCCTGACATATTTCAAAATACTTACGGACATCATCAGGTAGATCGTTCATGTCCGGGATTGGGAGGTCTAGAGCGACAACGTCTTTTTTATTGGTCATGTCAGATCCTTACGGTTTTAGAGCCTGGCCCACTTTTGAGCCGTTATGACGGTTGAGCTGGCTGCTGATCCAATCACCGGTAGCCACTAGTTTATGTAAATCTACACCTGTGCCGATACCAAGTCCCTCAAGCATATAGAGCACATCTTCGGTGGCGACGTTGCCCGAGGCGCCCTTGGCATAAGGGCAGCCGCCAAGGCCTGCAACCGAGGCATCGAGAACCGCCACGCCTTCTTCCAGCACTGCATACAGATTGGCCAGAGCCTGTCCGTAGGTGTCGTGGAAGTGTGCAGCCAAGCGTTCAACGGGTACCTGTTTTGCCACTGCTTCCAGCATGCGCTTTGCTTTCAGTGGAGTACCTACACCAATGGTATCGCCCAGCGAAATCTCATAGCAGCCCATGTCGGCCAGCGCTTTGGCAACGTTTGCCACTTGTTCAGGCGCAATCTCCCCTTCATAGGGACAGCCAAGCACGGTTGATACATAGCCTCTTACCGGAATCTTGTGCTGATTGGCGGCTTCCATCACCGGTAGGAAGCGCTCGAGACTTTCCGCGATAGAGCAGTTGATGTTCTTCTGACTAAAGGATTCAGAGGCCGCACCGAATACTGCTACTTCATCCACGCCCGCTGCCAGAGCATTCTCGAAGCCTCTGAGATTGGGGGTCAAAACCGAATAGCGCACACCGGCTTTACGTTTGATACCTGCCATTACGTCAGCGGCATCACCCATTTGTGGCACCCATTTGGGTGACACAAAACTGGCAGACTCAATATGATTGAGACCGCAATCGGCAAGCCGTTCGATCAGTTGGGTTTTGATGCTTGTGGCAATCACCGGCCCCGATTCGTTTTGCAAACCGTCCCGGGGGCTCATTTCAACCAGCCGCACCTGTTTGGGAAAGGCCATCAGCCAGCCTCCTCATCGCTCTGCTCCGCGTTTGTTTCTGCAACCTCGATGGCAATCAGCTCTGCGCCTTCGGAAACCTGCTCACCTTCATTGAAGAAAATCTCGCTAACAACGCCGTCTGCCGGAGCTTTGATGGCGTGCTCCATTTTCATGGCTTCCATGATCACCAGCGTTTGGCCCGCGGTGACCTTGTCACCTACTTTGGCCTGAACTGCCACTATTGCACCGTTCATGGGGGCGGCCAGGCCGCCTTCGGGTGCCATGTCGTCGGAAACGTAGCTTTCCCGGTAGAGGGTGCACTGGAAGCTGTCGCCTTCGTAAAAGAGTACGAGCTGATTGTTGTGCAGGTTGCCGTGGACGCTGATGCGGTGGCCATTGATGACGGCTTGCAGTGAGTCGTCATCAAGCTTGGCGGTGAGGTTATAAACGCTACTATCTACAGATACCTGATAGTGGTCGTCTTTCTCCAGAATTTTCAGCTCATGTAGGTCGTCGCCCACTTGCAGTTGAAGGGGTTGAGCGTATTCCGAGTTCACACGCCAGCTGTTACGGCGACCGAACGGCGACCAGGGGTCAGTGCTCACAGAGTCGGCGGATTTGCGCTCTTCCAACACAAAACCTGCGGCCAGAACCAGTGCTTTATGAGTGTCGAGTTTTGATTTCGGGAAGAGCAATTCCCGGTGGCTGTCGATAAAACCGGTTGTAAGATCTGCTTCCCGGAATGGCTGGGAGTCGGCCAGCGCATGCAGGAACCGAATATTGGTTTTCACCCCAGCAATCCGGTAATGCTCAAGCGCCTGAACCATGCGGTTGATGGCTTGATCTCGGGTTTCGTCCCACACGATTAGTTTGGCAATCATCGGGTCGTAGTGGATGCTGATTTCATCGCCTTCGATAACACCGGTGTCTACCCGCACATGGGCGCTTTCGTCGGGCGTGCTCAGGTAGCGCAGGTTGCCGGTGGCCGGGAGGAAATCTTGATCCGGGTCTTCGGCATAAATGCGGGCTTCCAGAGCATGGCCGCGGGTTTTAACCTGAGCCTGTTCCAGTGGCAGGGGCTCACCCCAGGCGACTTTTAGCTGCCATTCCACTAGATCCTGCCCGGTCACCATTTCGGTTACCGGGTGCTCAACTTGCAGACGGGTGTTCATTTCCATAAAGAAGAACGAGCCGTCCACATCGTAAAGAAACTCTACGGTGCCAGCGCCTACATAATCGATGGCTTGAGCCGCTTTAACAGCCGCCTCGCCCATGGCTTTGCGGGTGTCTTCGCTTAGCCCGGGTGCCGGTGCTTCTTCCAGAACTTTTTGGTGGCGGCGCTGAACCGAGCAGTCACGTTCGGCCAGATATACGCCATTGCCGCTTTGGTCGCAGAACACTTGAATTTCAACGTGGCGCGGCTGGGTAAGATAGCGCTCTATAAGCATATCCGGGTTGCCGAAGGCGTTCTTGGCTTCGCGCTTGGCAGCGGCGAGGGCATCATCAAACTCGCCTATGTTCTCAACCACGCGCATGCCTTTACCACCGCCACCGGCAACGGCTTTTAGCAGTAGCGGGAAGCCGCATTTTTCTGCTTCGGCACGTAGGGTTTCCGGGGCTTGGTCGTCGCCGTGATAACCGGGCACCAAAGGTACACCGGCTTTTTCCATAATGGCCTTGGCGGCGGATTTGGAACCCATTGCCGCAATGGCGGAAGAGGGTGGCCCAATAAAGACGATGCCGTTGGCTTCGCAGGCTTCGGCAAACCCGGTGTTTTCCGAGAGAAACCCATAGCCTGGGTGGATAGCCTGAGCGCCACTGCGTTTGGCGATTTCGATGATTTTTTCACCGCGCAGATAGCTTTCCGAGCTGGGAGCCGGGCCGATATGGAAGGCTTCGTCTGCCATGGCGACATGGTGGGCGTTGGCGTCTGCATCGGAATAAACGGCGACACAGCGGATACCCATGCGGTGTGCTGTTTGGATAATCCGGCAGGCGATTTCGCCGCGGTTGGCAATGAGGATTTTGCTGAACATGGTTAGTTGCTCTCCGGAATCCAGTTGGCGCGGCGTTTGTTCAGAAAGGCGCTTAGCCCCTCCTGACCTTCTTTGCCTACGCGGATATCAGCGATGCGATGTGCGGTGTCGTCAATCACGTTGCTATCAATAGGTTTGTGGCTGACGGCAAATACCAAGCTCTTGGCGGCCTTCATGGCTTCGGGGCCATTCTGGGCCAATTGTGTCAGCATTTCGTCACAGCGGGCGTTCATGGCATCAACGTCGTCACAGACAATATGCACAAGGCCGTGTTGCTCGGCGGTCCGGGCGCTAAAGACTTCCGCTGAAATGAAGTAGCGACGGGCCTGACGCTCGCCGATGGCGCGCACCACGTAGGGGCTTATCACAGCCGGGATCAAGCCAAGTTTTACCTCACTCAAGCAAAAGCTGGATGTTTCTGTAGCAATAACTATGTCGCAACATGCTGCAAGGCCGACGGCACCGCCGTAGGCAGCCCCCTGAACAAGCCCGATGACGGGTTTGCTGAGGTGGTTCAGGCAGTCCATCAGGCGCGCTAGCTGGCGTGAGTCTTCTAAGTTTTCTTGCTGGCTGTTGTCTGCCATACGGCGCATCCAGCCCAAATCTGCGCCTGCTGAGAAGTGTTTGCCTTCGGAGCGTAGGACCACCACTTTGGTCTCACTATCGGCGTCTACTTCTGTTATCGCACTGATAAGCTGTTGGATAATCAGGTCATCAAAAGCGTTGCGTTTGTCTGGCCGGTTCAGAACGATTTCTGTTACGCCTTGAGCGCGGCGGTTGAGTAGAACGGCGGATTCCTGTTCTGTCATGATCATTCTCCCCGGTTACATCCGGAACACGCCGAAGCGCGTGGGCTTCGCTGGCCGGTTGAGGGTGGCAGAGAGGCTGAGGGCAACGACTTCCCGGGTTTGTGCCGGGTCGATTACGCCGTCATCCCACAGGCGGGCGCTGGCATAATAGGGGTGGCCTTGCTCTTCATAGGTGTCAGCAATTGGTTTTTTGAACGCGGCCTCTTCTTCGGCGCTCCACTCTTGGCCTTTACGCTCCATGCCATCACGGCGAACCTGGGCCAGTACGCCTGCGGCCTGTTCGCCACCCATTACGGATATGCGGGCATTTGGCCACATCCATAGGAAGTCGGGGCTGTAGGCGCGACCACACATGCCGTAGTTGCCAGCGCCATAGCTGCCGCCGATCAGTACGGTGATTTTTGGTACGTTGGCGCAAGCAACGGCCATGACCATTTTGGCGCCGTGCTTGGCGATGCCTTCGGCTTCGTACTTTTGGCCAACCATAAAGCCGGTGATGTTCTGCAGGAATAGCAGAGGGATATTGCGCTGGCAGCAGAGTTCGATGAAGTGCGCACCTTTTTGTGCAGACTCGCTGAACAGTATGCCGTTGTTGGCGATGATGCCGACCGGGTAGCCATGAATGTGGGCAAAGCCGGTGACTAGAGTTTGGCCATAGTAGCGTTTGAATTCGTCAAACTCGGAGCCGTCTACGGTGCGTGCAATCACGTCGCGTACGTCGAAGGGCTTGCGCAGGTCGGTACCAACGATGCCGTAGATCTCGGCAGGGTCGTATAGGGGCGCTTTGGGTTTTCGGATTTCAACGGGTACCGGTTTTTTGCGGTTGAGGTTGGAAACGCAGCGGCGGGCTATTTCCAGCGCGTGGGCGTCGTTTTCGGCGTAATGGTCTGCAACGCCGGAGATTTTGCAGTGTACGTCGGCGCCGCCGAGGTCTTCTGCGGTAACGACTTCACCTGTGGCGGCTTTTACCAGAGGCGGGCCTGCCAGGAAGATGGTGCCTTGGTTGCGCACGATGATGGATTCGTCGGCCATGGCGGGTACGTAGGCGCCACCAGCAGTACACAGGCCCATTACGACGGCGATTTGCGGGATGTCGTCGGCGGACATGCGGGCTTGGTTGTAGAAGATGCGGCCAAAGTGGTCGCGATCGGGGAATACTTCGTCTTGCCTTGGTAGGTTGGCACCGCCAGAGTCTACTAGGTAGATGCAGGGTAGGCGGTTTTCCAGGGCAATTTCTTGGGCGCGCAGGTGTTTTTTGACGGTAAGCGGGTAGTAGCTGCCGCCTTTAACTGTGGCATCGTTGGCGATGATCATGCATTCGGTGCCGGAGACGCGGCCTACGCCTGCAATAACGCCTGCTGCGGGGACTTCTTCACCGTAGACGTTGTAGGCGGCAAACTGGCCTATTTCGAGAAAGGGGGAGCCGTCGTCTAGTAGGTGGTTGATGCGGTCTCTCGGCAGGAGTTTGCCGCGGGCTATGTGGCGTTCCTGATAGGAGGGGCCGCCACCTTGTTGGATGGTGGCGACTTTTTCCCGCAGGTCTGCGACGGCTTCTGCCATGGCGGTTTGCTTGGCCTGAAACTCTTCAGATCTTGGGTTTATTTTGCTTTGGAGTATTGTCATGTTTTCCGGGCCTCGAGTGTCGGGGCGTCGGGGTTGGGGGCGGGGCATTCCGGGAGACGCTACGAGCACCCCTTGCGGGGTCCGGCCAGCAATCACAGATTGCTGTCGTTCGGCTGCGCATGAAGCTCCGCTTCATAAACGCTTGCCTTACCCATGTGCGCTTGGCTGTGGCCATCCTTGGCCACAGACACTCCCGGAATGCCCCGCCCCCAACCCCTAGTCTAACTTGGGTGCTGGCCGTCCAAAACTAATTCGCTTTGGCGGGTGTCTGGCTTGAAGCTACTGCTTAGTTGTTCAGGAACAGTTCCCGACCGATCAGCATGCGCCGAATTTCGGATGTGCCCGCGCCGATTTCATAAAGCTTGGCATCACGCAACAATCGGCCCGTGGGGTATTCGTTGATGTAACCGTTGCCGCCCAGAAGCTGGATGGCGTCCAGAGCCAGTTTTGTGGCCATTTCGGCTGAGTAGAGAATTGCACCGGCGGAGTCTTTGCGGGTGGTTTCGCCGCGGTCGGCAGACTGAGCCACCATGTAAACGTAGGACTTGGCGGTGTTCATGAAGGTGTACATGTCGGCAATTTTGCCCTGAACCAGCTGGAATTCGCCGATGGCTTTTTCGAACTGTTTGCGCTCGCGAACGTAGGGGATTACAACGTCCATGGCGGCTTGCATAATGCCTAGCGGGCCGCCCGCCAGTACCAAGCGTTCGTAGTCTAGGCCGCTCATGAGGACTTTTGCGCCTTTGCCTACTTCGCCCAGTACGTTTTCTTTGGGCACTTTGCAGTCTTGGAAGACCAGTTCGCAGGTGTTGGAGCCGCGCATGCCGAGTTTGTCGAGTTTCTGGTGTCGGCTGAAGCCTTCGTAGTCGCGTTCTACGATGAAGGCGGTGACGCCCTTTGAGCCAGCCTTTACGTCGGTTTTTGCGTAAATGACGTAAACGTGGGCGTCGGGGCCGTTGGTGATCCACATTTTGTTGCCGTTCAGCACGTAGTGGTCGCCGGCGTCTTTAGCGCTGAGTTTCATGGAGATAACGTCGGAGCCAGCGTTGGGCTCAGACATGGCCAAGGCACCAATGTGCTCACCGCTGACGAGCTTGGGCAGGTATTTTTGCTTTTGCTCTTCGGTTCCGTTCCTGTGTATCTGGTTTACGCAGAGGTTGGAATGGGCGCCGTAAGATAGGCCAACGGAGGCCGATGCGCGGCTGATTTCTTCCACGGCAATGACATGGGCCAGATAACCCAAACCGGAGCCGCCATAAGCTTCATCCACGGTAATACCCAGAAGGCCCATGTCGCCGAATTTTTTCCAGAGGTCCATGGGAAACTCGTTGCTGCGGTCGATTTCTTCGGCGCGTGGGGCGATTTCGGTTGCGGCGAATGCGTTGACTTGCTCGCGCAGCATGTCTAGGGTTTCACCGAGGCCGAAATTGAGTTCTGAGTACTGTGATTTCATGCTTGGTTGCCTTTTATTCTGCCAGATACGTGGTTGGAAATAGGTTGTGTAGCCAGAGATCAATTGTTGTCCGTTTTTTTAGCAACATTTTCTGGCTCGTCATTAGCCGGAGCTTGTTGTTTTTTCTTTTTCTGCAATTCGGTGAGGGCTTCACGACAACGGGCCTCGGCGGTGTCGATTTCCATTTCTGCCATGGCTATGTCGCTTTTCTGCTGTTCCATGTGAGCGCGTTTGTTGCTCAGTATAGTTAGCATTTTTAGTAGCTGTTTTTCGTTCCCGGTCGGGGTTTCATCCCATAGATCGAAAAGCTCTCTGGTTTCAGCAAGCGAAAAGCCCATGCGCTTTCCACGAAGAATCAGCTTTAGGCGCACTTTGTCTTTGGTGCTGAATATGCGCGTTTGCCCGCGCCGTGTCGGTTTTAGCAGCCCTTGATCTTCATAAAAACGGATGCTTCGCGTAGTTACGTCAAACTCGCTGGAGAGTTCGCCGATACTGAATGTTCTTTTTTGGATCATGGCGGTTTCCTTCTTTTAGTCTAGATTAGAGTAAGTTTACGTTAACGTAAAGTATTTGGTGGGGCGAAAGAGTTGTTAATGTGGCCCAACGGAATTAGGCGAACTTATAGCGCGTAATGGAGGGCACTTAAGGAAGGGCCCGTAGTGACGGAGAGAATATCAGACGGCAGGCAGCTGGTCAGGCTCTCCAGGGGAAGAAAGAGAGAGCCTGACGTCTTCGGAATAGGAGTGTTAAGAGAAGTCTTCTCTTAGCTTCCTTTTTAACAGCTTACCCGCGGTGTTCTTGGGTAGCTGATCTGCAAAATGAATATGTTTCGGCACCTTGAAGCTTGCGAGTTTTGAGCGCGCATGGCTCATGAGGGCGTCTGGATCTTCGGTGTATCCGCTTCTGAGCACGACAACCGCACAGATGGCTTCAATCCACTTTTCATCGGGCACGCCTATCACCGCAACTTCTGCCACGGATTCGTGTTGGTAAAGGGCTTCTTCCACATCACGGCTGGCAACCAGAACACCGCCGGTATTCACCACGTCTTTTATGCGATCAACGATGTAGATATAGCCCTCTTCATCTTGGTAACCCAAGTCTCCAGAATGGAACCAGCCGTCCTTGAAGGCTTCTTCGGTTGCTTCGGGCTTGGCCCAGTAGCCGACCATCAGTTGAGGGGACTGGTGCACCAGTTCACCTTGTTCGCCAGGTTTGCAGTCTTTGCCCGTCGCCGGGTCCACTATGCGGGTCATAACAGTTTGCATGGGGCGGCCAGCAGAAGAGGGTCGGTCAGCATGCTCTTCCGGGAGTAGAACGGTTGCCAGTGGTGCAATTTCACTTTGGCCGTAACAGTTGTAGAGGCCTGCGCCCGGTAGTTTTTCTCCCAGCTCTTTCACGACCTGTCCGGGCATGATGGACGCGCCATAGTAGAGTTTGTCCATATGCTGGAGTTTGTCTTGACTGAACTCCGGGTTCTGCAGCAGTGCAATCCATACGGTAGGTGGCGCGAAAAAGGCATTGAGTTGTTCACGGGCCAGCAATCCGAGAATGGCATCCGGCGTTGGTGTGTTGATCAGTCGGCTGTAACCGCCGCTTAGCAGCATGGGCATGGAAAACACATGCATTTGTGCAGAGTGGTAAAGAGGCAAGGCCGCGAGAGAGCGGTCGCTGGCGCGGATATCCAAATGGTACTGGCAGGCGCTGTAGTGGCTCATTAGCGAGCGGTGCGTGTGCATGGCGCCTTTGGGGTCGGAGGTTGTACCGGAGGTATAGAGTATCTGTACCACGTCTGTGTCTGAAAGCTCTAGCTCCGGTGCCGTGTCTTCACCCGCCGTAAGTGCGAGCTTTAGCGCGTCTGGGCTGTTTTCGCTCTGGCCCCCGTGAAGAGACCCGTAAATGCCAACCTCAATTGTGTCTTTAACGGCATCCACCTGCGGTTGCAGGTCTGTATCGAAAAACAGAGCTTTGCAGCCAGATTGGTTTACTACATAGGTCAGCTCTTTGCCAATCAGCGCGTAGTTAACAGGCACATGAATAAGTCCGGCTTTTGTGCAGGCAAGCCAAAGTAACAGGTAGGCATCTGAATTTTTACCATAAGCGCCAACACGGTCGCCTTTGGTTAGTCCAAGCCCGATAAGACGGTGGGCCAGACGGTTTGAGGCTGTGTGAATGTCAGTGTAGGTCCAGACCCGATCTTCGAATGCCAAAGCTGTGCGCTTGCCATGAGTGTGCGCGGAGCGGGCGAGGGCATCACCTATAGTGTTGCGCAGTGCACGGGCAATGCCCGCAGGCAGAGAGTTGGAGGCCGTTGTGCTATGGGTGTTCATTCAAGTACCTCTGTTGGTGTTTTTATACTGGTATGGCTGGCATTAACTCAAACAAGCACTGGCTCGGGGAATGACCTGTCAGGTCGAAAAAATTGACCCAATCGGCCAAGTAGATGCATTTTTCACAGGGTTTTCAGCCACCCCATTGCGAGGGTGATTTGCCCGTCCAGCGCTTGAAAGCGCGGCAGAATGAGGCGGTTTCCGAGAAGCCAACCCGCTCGCTGATGTCTGCCACGCTGAGGTTTTCTGTGCTCATGAGCTTAATTGCATACTCCCTCCGCAGACTGTTTTTGATCAGGCGCAGAGAGGTGCCTTCTTCCTGCAACTTGCGGCCTATGCTTCTGGGTGTCATGTGCAGCAGCTCTGCAATTTCAGCAAGGCTGGGCATGTTGTTCAGGCTCTGGCTTGCCAGCATGGTGCGAACACGGTTCCGCAGGCTGTCGTCGATATCGGGCCTGTGCAGAATGTAGGCTGGTGCCTCCTTCAGAAACACCTCCAGTTCTGCTTCGCTCCGGGTTACGGGGAGTTGCAAGTACTTTTCATGCAATGAAAAGCCGCATACAGGCTCGTTAAATTGCAACTCCGCCGGGAACATAGCGCGATACTCGTTAAGATGTTTCGGCGCGGGGTACCTGAAGCAGGTTGTGGCGAACGGGATCTGTTGGTCCACTAGCCAGCAGGCGTATCGTTGCCACATAAGAAGCAGAAATTCCTGCAGCATGTGGTCTGTATCTTGGCTGGCATCTTCGAGACTTAGGCGGAAAAACACCAGTTTGTTGCTGTCGCTTTCGCCCAGACCGATATCGACGTTGTTGCAGGCGACGCTGTATACCCGGGCGCTTTTTCGCAGTACGGCCCCGAGGGAAGCTGAGCCGAGGGAGTAGTCTGCCATCAGCGCGAAGGTGCCGTTTTTGCAGGGGCTTGTTGAAAGCCCCATAAATTCATCACGGGTTACTCGCCACACACTCTTAATCAACTGGGTGAGCTGTTGCTCTGTAATGAGTTGCTCGGGCTTGCTGATCCAATCGGACGGAATCCCTGCCATGTCAAGAAGGGTGTCTTTGCTCACCCCTTGTCTTTCGGCCCCGCGAATGGAAGCTTGCAGGTAGTGGTTGGCGATGTGGGGTACGGATTGCGGTTTTGGCATATCTACGGATGATCAGGTGCGTATTGTGTCAATTTTTTCGGCTTGTACGGCCATTCCCGAGGAGCAGGATAACCCTTTAAATGATTGGCTGCCTGAATAATCAGATGACTAATGGGTTTGTTGATGGGTTTGCTAATTAAAGTTACTTGAGAGGTTATCTATGTCCGGACACCAAGAAGATACCGCGCTGTTTCATGAAATGATCAACCGGGTCTTAGATAAGGAAATCGCGCCGCACTACGAACAGTGGGAGGAGCAATCTGCAATCCCGCGCTCGGTTTGGAACACGCTGGGCCAGGCTGGCATGCTTGGCATAGATATGCCTGAAGAATACGGGGGAGCGGGTGCGAGCTTTGAAATCTCGCAGCTGGCCATCTCAGAGATCGCCCGCAAGGGCTTTGGCGGTCTGGCCGGTGGCTACAATATTCACGCCAATATAGTCATGCCTTATCTTCTGCATCTTGGTACACAGGCCCAGAAACAGCACTATCTCCCGGCGATGATCCGCGGCGATATTCTCAGCGCAATAGCCATGACCGAGCCGGGTGCCGGTAGCGATCTTGCGGCTATGCGCACCACGGCGCAGCGTACTGAAAAAGGCTATGTGATCAATGGTGCCAAGGTATTTATTACCAATGGTTTGCACGCCGAACTGGTGATTGTGTGTGCCAAAACCGATCCCCAAGCCGGTGCTAAAGGTGTTTCCCTGTTTCTTGTGGATACCAGCTTGCCCGGGTTTTCCCGCGGGAAAGGCATTCGTAAAATAGGTCAGCATGCCAGCGATACGGCGGAGCTCTTTTTCTCTGATCTTTTGGTGCCCCATGACGCGTTGCTTGGCGAGGAGGGCAGGGGCTTTGCTTATCTCATGCAGGAGTTGCCCCGGGAACGTTTGGGTGTAGGCGCACAAGCGGTGGGCGCAACTGAAGGCGTGCTGGCGCTGACTCTGGATTATGTGCAACAACGCCATGCCTTTGGCCAGCGGGTTGCGGATTTCCAAAATACCCGGTTCAAACTGGCTGAAGCCAAGGCACGGCTGGAAGTGGCGAAAGCCTATTTGAATCAATGTATCGGAAATTACCTGAAAGGCGAGATGGGGCCAACGGAAGCCGCCATACTCAAACTGATGCTCACAGAGATGCAGTGCGATATCGCCAACGAGTGCTTGCAGCTATTTGGCGGCTACGGGTATACCTTGGAGTATCCTGTATCGCGGTTCTTTGTGGATGCCCGTGTGCAGACAATTTACGCTGGAACCTCTGAAATTATGAAAGAAGTCATTGCCCGCTCCATGCTGGGCAAATAGATTATGTGCTCTCCAGTGCTTTAGTCATCCAACTCTTGAGGACGAATTAATGAAACTTACCGATGTTGTTATTCTCGACGGTGCCCGTACAGCCATTGGTGGCTTTGGCGGCAGCCTAAGCTCCTTGACGCCTGCAGAGCTGGGAACCTGCGCCGCCAAAGAGGCGATTAGCCGCTCTGGCGTGCCTGCGGAAGACATCGATCATTCGGTGTTCGGTCACATTATCCCTACTGGCCCGGCCGACGCCTATGTAGCCCGCCACATTGGCCTGAACTCTGGCCTGCAGAAAGGTTCGGCGGCGTTCAACGTAAACCGCCTTTGTGGTTCCGGCGTGCAGTCGGTTATCAGTGCCGCACAGATGATCATGATGGGCGACAGCAAGATTGCTCTGGCCGGTGGCACGGAAAGCATGAGCCAAGGCGCCTATGTTCTGCCCAACGTTCGCAAAGGTTTGCGGATGGGTGACGGAAAAGCGGTTGATATGACTCTGGGAACCCTTACCGATCCCTTTGGCAGTGGCCACATGGGCATGACGGCAGAGCGTATTGCAGAAAAGTATGGTCTAACTCGCGAAGATTTGGATGCGTTTTCTGCAGAAAGCCATCGTCGGGCCAGCCAAGCTATTGAGCAAGGGTACTTTAAAGAACAAATCGTGCCTGTAACCGTAAAGCAGGGGCGTAAAGAGGTTGTTTTCGAACAGGATGAGCATGTGCGCGCGGGCACCACAGCCGAAAGCCTTGGAGGCTTGAAACCGGCCTTCACAAAAGACGGCATAGTTACTCCAGGCAATGCTTCAGGTATTAACGATGGCGCCGCCGCCATGGTGCTGACCAGCGCAGCCGAAGCGGAAAAACGCGGCCTCAAAGCTCGTGCACGCATTGTGGGTTATGCCTTTGCGGGGGTAGACCCGAGTGTGATGGGGCTTGGACCAATCCCTGCGGTGCGGACCGTGTTGGAGAAAACTGGCCTCAGCGTGGCCGATCTGGATGTGATCGAATCCAATGAAGCTTTTGCAGCTCAAGCGTTGGCGGTAAGCAAGGAGTTGGGCTTGCCAGCGGATAAGGTTAACCCGAACGGCGGTGCTGTTGCATTGGGCCACCCAGTGGGCGCTACCGGCTCCATTATTATTATTAAAACCATTGCTGAGCTTGAGCGCACCGGTGGGCGATATGGCCTTATAACTATGTGCATAGGGGGTGGTCAGGGCATTGCGTTGATTGTTGAACGCATTAACTGATGTAACACACAGATTTCTTTTTAAAGCTGAATTGGTTACAGTTTACGTTAACGTAAACATTGATGGGGCCGGTTCAGCCGATAACACCCAGTTTGAAGGGAGAAGTTGATGGAATTTAATAATGTACCAGCCATTGTGACAGGTGGCGCCTCAGGGCTTGGCGAGGGCGCGGCCCGGGCGCTGGCTGCTGCTGGCTGTAAAGTAGCAATCTTGGACCTGCAAAAAGAGCAGGGCGAGAAAGTTGCGGCGGATATAGGCGGAATCTTTGTGCACTGCGACGTGAGCTCGGCTGAAAGCGCGGAAGCGGCAATAGCTGCTGCCCGAGAAGCCCACGGCCTTTGTGGCATTGCTGTAAATTGCGCAGGCATTGGCCCCGCGGCCAAGATTCTGGGGCGCGATGGTGTAATGCCGCTAGAGAGCTTCAGCAAGGTTATACAGATCAACCTGATTGGTACCTTCAACATCCTGAGGCTTGCTGCCGCCGATATGGCCCAGCGCGAACCTAATGCTGACGGCGAGCGCGGCGTGATCATCAACACGGCATCAGTGGCGGCTTACGAGGGACAAATAGGTCAAGCAGCGTACAGTGCTTCGAAAGGCGGAGTTGTGGGTTTAACGATTCAATCGGCCCGTGAGCTTGCTCGCGAAGGCATTCGTGTAAACACCATTGCACCGGGTCTGTTCATGACCCCCATGATGTCCGGTATGCCGCAAGAAGTTCAGGACAGCTTGGCGGCAACGCTGCCGTTCCCGAAACGTCTGGGCGAGCCTGCTGAATTTGGCATGATGGTGGACCAGATGGTGCGCAACCCCATTTTGAATGGCGAAACCATCCGGCTGGACTGCGCTTTGCGCATGGCGCCTAGATAAATCCAATACCATTAAAGGAGAGCGCAATGACAAACACGGTAGATCAAGAAGAACTGGCTCTGTTCCGTTCATCTGTCATCAAGGCTTTGGAAACAGAAGTTGCGCCCCATTACGAGGCTTGGGAAAAAGCTGGCCTTGTACCCCGTGAGCTTTGGAACACTCTTGGCGATGCAGGCATGTTGTGCGTCGACATCCCCGAGGATTGCGGCGGCTGTGGCGCACCTTTCCAATACTCTGTGGTTGTTGGCGAAGAGCTGGCACGCATGGGGTTTGGTGCGCTCTCCACCAATGTAATGGTGCACTCGGATATCGTTGCTCCCTACATCAGCCATTTGGGGAATGAAGCCCAGAAGCAACAATGGCTGCCAAAAATGGTGTCGGGAGAGGTGGTGGGCGCCATTGCCATGACCGAGCCGGGTGCCGGAAGTGACCTGCAAGCGATGCGCACGAGTGCAGTGCGCGATGGCGACGACTATATTCTGAACGGATCGAAAACCTTCATCACCAATGGCCAGCACGCGGACATGGTGATTGTTGCCGCGAAAACCGACCCTTCTGCCGGAGCCAAAGGTATCAGCCTATTTCTGGTGGACACCAGCCTGCCGGGATACAGCAAAGGGCGGAATCTCGACAAGATAGGCCAGCACAGTGGCGATACCTCTGAGCTGTTCTTCTCCGATATGCGTGTGCCAGCATCGGCTCTTATTGGCGAAGAGGGCAAGGGGTTTGTTTATCTGATGCAGGAGCTGCCGCGGGAGCGGTTGGTTATAGGTGCGCTTGGCGTAGCTGCGGCGAGAGGTGCGTTAGATCTAACCATTGCATACGTCCAAGAGCGGGAGTTGTTCGGTCAGAAGCTGGCTCAATTGCAGAATACCCGTTTTGAAATCGCCCGCATGGAAACCGATTATCAGGTTAACAAGGCGTTTGTGACTCAATGCATCAGCCAGTACGAAGCCGGTGAGCTGGATGCGCCTACAGCATCTATGGCCAAATACAGCGCCACCGAAATGCAGTGCCGTGTGGCAGATGGCTGCCTGCAGCTGTTTGGCGGCTATGGCTACACCACGGAATACCCCATTTCTCGCGCCTTTATGGATGCGCGTGTGCAGCGCATATACGGCGGCGCCTCGGAAGTAATGAAGGAGATTATCGCCCGGTCGATTCTAGGTCGCTAACCCTCTAAAAATTTGGCGAACAGATATAAACGTTGACCGGGCAGTTGCAGGTAGTCCTTCAGAAACCGTCAAAAGCCATGGATGGCTTTTGTCGAGCGTACAGGGAAGTATTTATAGCGTGTTTCTGAAGGACTACCTGCAACTGACCTAGCCCCAAACATTGAGGACAATCGCCATGACAAAAACTGACGTAGTAATAGCGGGCTCCGCCCGAACCCCCATGGGCGGAATGATGGGCTCCCTAAGTTCCGTACGCTCTCCGGATTTGGGCGCTGCTGCTATCAAAGCAGCCATTGAGCGCAGCGGACTGCAGCCTGTAGATGTTCAAGAAGTGATCATGGGTTGCGTTTTGCCTGCCGGATTGGGTCAGGCCCCTGCTCGCCAGGCCTCCCGTGGCGCAGGTATTCCTGACAGCTCCGGATGCACCACTGTGAACAAAATGTGCGGCTCCGGTATGCAAGCAGTGATCATGGCCCATGATCAGATTAAAGCTGGCACCAACAATATTATGATTGCTGGAGGCATGGAGAACATGAGCCAGGCGCCTTACCTGCTACCAAAAGCACGTGGCGGTATGCGTATGGGCCATGGACAGGTAATGGACAGCATGTTCCTGGATGGTTTGGAAGATGCCTACGAAGGTGGCCTGATGGGCGTGTTTGCCCAGAAGAGCGCAGACGATTACAAGATTACCCGTGAGCAGATGGACGACTTTGCCATTCGGTCGTTAGAACGAGCCAATGCGGCGATCAGCAATGGTTGGTTCGAGCCGGAAATTTGCCCTGTGACCGTATCCGCCCGTGGTGGCGATACTCAGGTGAGCGTGGACGAACAACCCGGGAATGCTCGGCCCGAGAAAATCCCCAACCTGAAACCGGCGTTCAAAAAAGACGGCACCGTAACGGCGGCCAACGCCAGCTCCATCAGCGATGGTGCTTCGGCTCTGGTGCTGGCCTCGGCTGAGGAAGCGCAAGCACGCGGCCTGACTGCTCAGGCAAAAATTGTCGCCCACGCCACTCACGCCCAGCTGCCCGCTGAGTTCACACTGGCCCCCATCGGTGCCATCGAGAAGGTGCTGAAAAAGGCAGGATGGACCAAGGAAGATGTAGATCTGTTTGAGATCAATGAAGCCTTCGCCGTCGTTTCCTTATTGGCGATCAACGAGCTGGGACTGGATGCAGACAAAGTGAACGTCTACGGCGGCGCCTGTGCGTTAGGGCACCCCATAGGCTCCTCCGGCTCACGTATTCTGGTCACGCTGATGAACGCTCTAAAACAGAAGGGCCTCAAGCGCGGTGTTGCTTCGCTGTGTATTGGAGGCGGCGAGGCGACAGCGGTTGCTATCGAGCTGATCTGATGTTTGTATAAGCAGGGCAAGTAAAGGCTTGCCCTGCTTATACTGAATCACGCAATGCGACTTGCGGCAGCCGCCACCGGCGCCGCAAGCTTAACCTCCGCTACCGTGTGCAGCTTTTCAAGCTGAGACTGAAGCATCGCCACAGGGCGAGTGCCCTGAATGGTTAGCGCGATATCCAGCGCCCCGTCTGCGGTATCCACCGCCATCTTCGCAATGCGAAACCCCCTGATGCGAACCACTTGGCATAGGCGCTCAAGTGCTGCGGCTTCGTGATTCATACGGCAAGTAATGGTATAGCTTGTTGCATTATGGCTGCTCTCGGTCTTCATGCGGTCATCTCCTTTTTGTCCGCTGCAGTGCGGCGAGTTTCATCAATCATCTCTTTGTTGCTTCCGCCCGGTTTTACGATAGGCCAAACGTTTTCTTCGCGGGCAATAGCCACGTGCAGCAGCATAGGGCCGCTGTATGCCAGTATGGTTTCAATTCCTCGCCGCACCTGATCTGTGCGTTCAATTTTCAGGGCAGGAATATCGAATGCCCGGGCCATGGCAACAAAATCCGGATTGTCATCGAGGTTAATTTGGCTTTCCCGATTGTTGTAGAACAGCTCCTGTTGTTGACGAACCATGCCCAAACACTGGTTGTCCATAATGATCAATTTAACGGGCAGGTTATATCGGCGAATAGTGGCCAGCTCCTGTGCGTTCATCATGAAGGAACCATCGCCTGTAACATTGATTACCGTGCTTTCGCGATTGGCAAACTGTGCGCCTATAGCCGCTGGTAATCCAAAACCCATAGTGCCAAGCCCCCCACTGGTAAGGTGATGCCGTGGGTGATCAAACTGGTAATGCTGGGCAACCCACATCTGGTGCTGGCCAACATCACAGGCAATGATGGTGTCGTCTGGTGCGGTGCGAGAAAGCTGGCTGATAAAAGCTGGGCCGGTAATGGGCGCCAAGGGCTCTTCGTTATCTGCTGCCTGAAACCCACCCGTTGTACGCCAGGCTTGGCACTGCTTGCGCCAATCGTTGATTACCAGAGGGGTTTCCCTAAGAGCGCGGGTCAGTTCACCTAGAATAGTGTTTAGATCCCCGCGAAGCGCAACGTCAGCACTTCGGAGCTTATTGAATTCTGCCGCATCGGCATCGATGTGAATTGTTCGGGCATTGGGTGCGAAGCCATCGAGCTTGCCGGTGGCGCGGTCATCCAAACGAGCACCAATAACCAGTAAAAGGTCGCATTCGTCTACGGCTCTGTTGGCAGCGCGGGAACCGTGCATACCCAGCATGCCGAGGTTGTGGGCACTGTGTTTGCCGGAGTTTCCTATACCTTTAAGGGTTACTACTGCGGGCATCGCGGAGCACTCGGCAAACGCCCGAAAGCTTTCCTCTGCGTGGGCCAAGCTAATCCCGCCACCGCTATAAAGCAGCGGCTTACGAGCGGTGCGCAACAAAGCTATCGCGCTTTCGAGATCGGGGCAGGTGTCATTTGGCTGTGCCTGTGTGTTCATCGGTGCAGCAGTTACGTCCTCCAGTAATATGTCTTTAGGAATATCGATCCAAACCGGTCCGGGCCGACCGCTTTGTGCGAGGTCCATCGCTTCTTCAAGAATTCCGGGTATCTCGGCTGCGCTCTCAATCAAATAACTGTGCTTTACGATGCCAAGCGTCATACCCAAAACATCGGTTTCCTGAAAGGCATCGGTACCAATAAGCGCCGATGGAACCTGACCGGTAATAACCAACATGGGGATAGAATCCCGGTGCGCATTGGCAACGCCTGTAATCAGGTTGGTGGCACCCGGGCCGGATGTGGCAATACAAACCCCCAGCTTGCCGCTGGCCCGGGCGTAGCCGTCGGCGGCCAGAGCGCAGCCTTGCTCGTGACGACAGAGCACATGCTCCACACGCACATCGTCCACCAGTGCATCGTACAGCGGCATGATGCAGCCACCGGGATAACCGAAAACCGTTTGGATGTTGTGGCGATGGAATGCGTCGAGAATGTGCTGTGCGCCGTTCATTATCGTGTTCCCTATTTTTTTCTTTCGCAAAAAAGAAACCCCCGGGACCTTTCGGTGCCGGGGGTTTCTGGTGTTTGTGTCAGGTTTGTCGCTATCTCACCCGATTATCCACGCAAAATCCCCCGGAAGGTATCACTACCACGAGGACTAGCACTGCAAGGATAATTACTGAGTTGAGGTTCATAAAACGGACAATCTGCTCTGAATTCGATCAATGATTCTGTGTAGAATCTACCCCACGATTTAAACCGGTTGCAACCGTTTAATCGTTTTATTTTTCAAACAACGCTGCTTTCTGAGCTGTTGTTCACCAACTTCAGGCTGTGTAGGTACCTAATGAGCAAAGTAAAATGGAGTTCGCTGGGTCTGTCCGTGATTGTTGTGATTGCGTTGATTATCTGGATGGCAACCGGCGAAATCAAAGAGGCCAGTACTGAAGCACCTGCAGAACCCGAGGTTGCAGAACAGGAGCGAACACGGGTTCAGGTGACCACGCTCAATGCACAGCTATACGAGCCGGGCTTGTTGTTGCAGGGCCAACTGGAACCCTGGAGTGCAGTTACCCTGAGCGCACGGGTTGCGGGTACGGTGGAGTCTATTGCGGCAGAACTTGGCGATACAGTTAACGCTGGAGACGTGCTTTTAACCTTGTCTGAAGATGGCCGGGGCGCTGGGGTTCAGCGCTGGCAAGCGCGGGTTAAAAAGCTGGAAGCGGATTTGTCTGCAGCGCAAAAGCTTGGCTCTAGAAATCTGGCTTCCCAGTCGGAAATTCTTAATGTTGAAAGTGAATTAGCGGCGGCGCGCGCGGAATTGAAAAGCGCGCAGCTTGCCGTTTCCCATCTTAGACCCACAGCACCTTTTGAAGGGGTGATCAATCGTAAACACGTTGACGCTGGCAGCCTAGTTCAGGTGGGCTCGCCCTTGTATGAACTGGTGCGCATAGACCGTCTCAAGGCCAGAGGGCAGGTGCCCCAGCAGTCCGTTGCACAAGTCGCACCGGGCCAAAGCGTACGGGTACGACCACTGGATGGAGAGGCGCTCGACGGGGTGGTTACCTTTGTAGCCAGTGCTGCAAATCCTGAGACCCGAAGTTTTGCGGTTGAGATTGCGGTGGAAAACCCCGAACGGAAACGTATCGCTGGCGGTAGCGCCAACCTTCGGGTTGCTCTGGCTGATGTGCAAGCCACGTTTATCTCCCCGGCGTATCTCTCACTTGGCGACGATGGTCGTCCGGGTGTGAAGTATGTGGATGAGCAGAACCGGGTCGTTTTCCGCAACGTGAGGTTGCTCAGTGTGTCCACCGAAGGAGCCTGGGTGACAGGCCTGCCAGACGAGACTCGCCTGATTACCCGGGGTGCGGGTTTTGTTAGCGAGGGCGAGCTGGTAGAAGCTGTTGACGCCTCCGAAGAGCGGGGCTAAACACGATGCGCGCACTTATTTTTGCGGCCATAGACCGCAGCCGCACCACATTGCTGACGCTGTTTTTTCTAACGCTTGGCGGTATTGCGGCATTTCAGGCTATCCCGCGGGAAGCTAACCCAGACGTTACCATTCCCATGATTTATATCTCCATGACACTGGAAGGTATAAGCCCGGAGGATGCGGAGCGGTTGTTGGTACGCCCCATGGAGCAAGAGCTACGTTCCCTCGAGGGCGTAAAAGAAATGCGTGGCACTGCATCTGAAGGACATGCTTCTGTGATGCTGGAATTTGATGCTGGCTTTGATCCGGACATCGCTTTGCAAGACGTTCGGGAAAAAGTAGACACGGCCCGTAGCAAGCTACCACGGGAAGCCGACGAACCGCGGGTGAACGAAATC
>Ga0209075_1001126_pt1 | contig 25532 bp, 34 predicted proteins | sample Stecom2011_FD_187523 | JGI IMG/M metagenome (GOLD analysis project Ga0209075, IMG submission 187523) | Agricultural soil microbial communities from Utah to study Nitrogen management - Steer compost 2011 (SPAdes) (version 2) | ecosystem: Environmental > Terrestrial > Soil > Agricultural land...
TTTTGATAGATCACCACCGACTATCAAAATCATAAAATGCCCCGGTGGTGAAATCGGTAGACACAAGGGATTTAAAATCCCTCGCCTTATGGGCGTGCCAGTTCGATTCTGGCCCGGGGCACCATTTTTACTTTCACAAACATTCCTTTTATTTCCTTTCCTTTCTAAATCAACCACTTAGCTGTATGGCTAGTTCTCTTATATTCCCTTTTATTCCCTTTGGTGCCATAATTTTACGCATAAATCACGCACGTTTTTACGCATTTCTTTCAGGGTGTATGTAATGGCAAGCTATAGAAAGCTACCAAGCGGCAAATGGCGCGCAGAAGTTTTTACCAATGGAGTTAGAAAGAGCAAGTCCTTTGCAACTAAATTAGAAGCTCAATTGTGGGCGGTCGAAACAGAAGCAGAACTCGCTGGTGGCGAAAATATTATCCAAGGGAAAACAGTGGCAGATGCCCTTACTCGATACGCAGAAGAAGTATCACCCACAAAAAAAGGCGAACGATGGGAGCGAGTAAGAGCTAACGCGCTAGCAAGAATGGAATTAGGCAGCATGAGCTTAGAAAGCCTAAGCACCCAAGTAATGAACAAGTGGATTGCTGAACGAGGAAAGTCAGTATCACCGAGTACAGTAAACCGTGAGCTAACATTCTTGTCGTCAGTTTTTGGTTATTGTGTTTCTCATTGGCGTTGGTTAAAAACAAACCCAATTAAAGGCACACTCAAACCTAAAGACCCCCCACCAAGAGATAGACGCATATCAGAAGTTGAAATTAAACGTGTCTTAGCAGCGTTGGATGACTACAACGGAGAAGTTATCACGCTGCGACATGAGATTGCAGTAGGCTTCTTGTTAGCACTAGAGACAGCCATGCGACAAGGGGAAATATGGTCGCTAACTTGGGAAAATGTTTATCTTGAGCAAAATTATGTTCATTTACCGATAACCAAAAATGGAACAAGTCGTGACGTACCATTATCAAAAAGGGCAGTTGAGCTTCTTACGCTCATGGCTGAAAGCCAACAACCTATTGGCAGGGTATTCAAAAGCAATCAAAAAAGCGTAGGCACTATTTTTAGGCGAGCGGTACAAATGGCGGGGCTAATAAACTTCACCTTCCACGATACCAGGCACGAAGCGTTAACCAGGCTGGCAAGAAAAATAGACGTGCTAGACTTGGCTAGAATGGTAGGGCATCGTGACCCACGTTCACTAATGATTTACTACAATGCTACTGCTAGTGAGATTGCCAGTAGATTAGGGTGAGTTAAGTGAGTTAAGTGAGTTAAGTGAGTTAAGTGAGTTAAAGTGTATGTTTGTGGGTGATTGTGTATTTAAGTAGCTGATTTATGCTATAATAACCCAGCTATTGGGTGGTCAATCTAGCCTAGCAAGAATGAAAGTTAAGGTGTCAGTATGTTTTTTGAAGAAGAAAAAGTTGTGCAAATGAGTGCGTACCTTTTGCAAAAAAGGGGTGGACGCATGTCCTATTTGAAACTAATGAAAATGCTGTACCTAGCAGACCGATTGGCTATGCAAGAAACGGACGAATCCTTGTCTGGTGACGAGCATTATTCCATGAAACATGGCCCTGTTTTGTCAAATACCTATAATTTAATTAACGGCTCACAAGAGTCGGATAGTTGGCTATGCTGGATAAAACCAGAAGCTGGGTATGAATTAAGCACTAATTTCCCTGATGCTACTAAAGATGATTATGGTGAATTATCAGATTATGATTTCGAAGTGTTAGATAAAATCTTTGCCGAACACAATAATAAAACTCGCTGGGATTTAGTTGAATATACGCATGAGAATTTGCCTGAATGGCAAAATGTTGGTTTCTCCGCAATGCCGATACATCCAGTGACCCAGTTTATGGCATTAGGTAAAACTCTTGAGCAAGCCAGTTCTCTCAATGAAGAGCTGGTAAAGCGCAAAGCTTTGCGCGAATACATATCCAATCTTCGATAGTGTCGGTTTTCAAAAAGGGAACCTTGCTGATTCCAACAGGGCCAGTAAAGCACCTACACATCGTCATGAACGACCCAGTGTTTTTTCCTGAGCTTGGTTATGTAGCTGTGCTAGTGGTAAACATATCTAGCATAAAAAGTGGTCAATCTTATGATGAAAGCTGCATACTTCAGCCTGGGTTACATCCATTTATTACCTGTGACAGTTATGTGTACTATAAAGACGCAGCCATCTTGCGAGTGCCTAGAATTCTGGAAAGAATGCAGCTAGGAGAGATAAGTCAACACGCCTCTGTTTCTGAGTCTGTATTTACTGAAATACTTGCTGGCTTCGATAAATCTAAACACGTTAAACAGAAGATAAAGCGCTTTATTAGAAAGTACATTCTTGAAGAACCCTTATAGCACGACTTGCTTTAGCATGCCTACTAAGCTAACAAGACGCACAACGGACTAGCCGCTGTGCTCGGGTTATCCGTCTATGTATTCCCAATAAATCACATCGACGTGGTGTGCCAATTCCTCGCCACCGTCATCAAAACGCCATGTGCAGTCCGGTTCATCCACAGCCACCAATACGTCATAGAACAAGTCCCACGCTCCGTTTGCCCGGCTTATCACCCGCATGACGGCATTAACCTTTCTGCCGAACTCAGGAGTTTTAACAGGCAAAGACGGATAACAACCCGGTGCACGAGACGCCTTTTCTTCAAGCTCTCTCCATTCTGAACGAGTCGTTGTCACTGTGTCGCTATCGTAGTCGATTGAAATCATCGCTCGTTACCTCCCAGTTATGCGTACAATGCGCACCGCTTATTCAGTATCCCGTAGTATTTCTGCATGGCTCTGTGCTGCTCAAGCAGTAGTGCCTGCTCTTCATCACTCAACTCTAAAAATTTGTCTGAGTGATTGAATCTATTTAGCAGTGTCATTCTGCAATGCAGCTCGTTTTTTTCTTGTAAAAGCCGGATCACAAAAGGTTCGTTTTCAGTATTATTTATCTCAAAATCTCACTTTTTAGTTAGTAAGCGCATAACGAAGCGCATCAATCGGACTCTACGAGCCGTTGTGCTTGGGGTTGGGCCGCATTCGATGTTTCTGAAAAACCTCTATCGTTGAAGCAACGAGCGCCCCGAAAATGACTACTACAACCCATGATATGTAGTTTTTATCATTCAAGCAAAGTGTCGCAATTGCGATCCACACTGCGTCTAACCTGCTGTATGTTTTATCGGTAATCCACTTGAGCACTTCATTCTCCTTTCTGGCACTGCGGCCTAACAATTCATTCAAGCCGACGCCTGCGGCGCGGCTTAACTCAGGTGTTATACGGCCTCGGCCTGTTCGGGGTTGCCGTTGTCATATTCAAATTTGGTTTCACATACGCACTCAATTTCCCCGCTTTCATATGTATCAACATCATGCTCTGCGCCACACTCAGGGCATTCAACAAACCATCGGGTTTCCATTTTTACTTTTTGCATAATTACTACTCCGTAGTTGGTAGCCGTATAACAAGGCAAAATCAATTGGACTCCGCTTCGCTACGCCTCTGTTTTGCGGGTTATGTATAAATTAAATCCCTTGCTATTATTTGCCATAGTCATGCTTTCTGTCACGCTCTGCAAAACAACCGAACTCAGCTAAGAGCCACAACGGAACCATCCAAAGCAAGTTTGAATAGTCAAAGCCAGTTTTCTTTAATACAAGGTAGAAAAATAAAAGAGTAGCTAAGTTTCCAGTCCATTTAAAAAAAGTATAGAACTGGTAACTCATCTTAGTACCCATAATTTTATCAGCCATTTAAAACTCAATTATCAATAAATCAACATAACTATCAGCATCAGCGGGCTAGCGGCTGTGCTCGGGTTATATGACCAAGCCAACCTGAAGGCTCAGCCATAGAATGTTTACCGTGAACAACTTCGCTGGCCCCATGCGCTCATACCAACCCACAAAAAACAGCGACACCTGCTTTGCGCCACTATTGTCACGGCGACTGAAATACCATAATTGGTTTGCAATTTTTACTTGTGCGTAGAGTCTACCGGGTATCAACCAGCCACCTATTCGTTTGTGTGCCATATAACAACCTCCAAAATCAAATAACAAAACATTGCACGGGATAAACCCGTGTTTGCGCGGTTAGCTGTTCAGAGTGGCCATCTTTTCGGTGGCTCAATCATCGCCCCTTCGCACGCTGCAATCATTGCCTGTTTTGCTGTGTAGTGGCTGCTGTCGTCAATCCAGCCATCGCATGCATACCTACCAGAATCATCTTTAGCAATCATGTACCAATTCCCGTAGCTCCAATTGTTTCCTGTTTCCCGCTCAAGCTCAAAGGTGTGGTCCCTGAATCTGCAATTCAAAACTTTGTCTTTCACATACTCAAAAACTTGCATTGCTTGTGCTCCTTAAAATTTAGCTAACAACTCACGTCAGGCGGACGCGTCGCGCCGCTGCGCTCAGGGTTACATTCACTTCCACTCAACGCTAAATTTTATAATGTCGTCCGCTATATCAGCCAAAACGCTTGGCGCATCAATTGTCGGGCTGTCACTCTGCATAATTTGTTCGCCACTGAATGACTCATGCGTTTTAAAAAATTCCATCACACGCTCAAACACTGCGTTTTTAACACTTTCACTATCATCGTATTCACAAACAAAATCGTCAGTTTCAATCTTTTTCATGTTGCACCTTATAGTTAATAGCAATTAAATCTTGCGGACGGAATGTAAGTCTCCGCCCAGTTCTTCTACTCTCAGTCGCCGCAAATCTCGGCGCTAGGCGTCGCATATAAAAAAGTTTCCGCGCTTATGCGGGTATCCAATCCACGAAAGACATTGATTGCAAAACAGCACGGCAGTGTAGGTTAGATAAACTTTCCACAAATATTGCGTGCCTTCTTTTTTCAATATCAGGCTCCCGTTTTCAATTTCGCAATACATCCATTTAACAATCAGCCAGGGCCACAACCATTTCAAGCGCATAACAAAGCGGTTAAACGGATAACTCAGTTTTATGCATTTCATCATCAACCCTTTCTCATTTAGCTAATGGCTCACGCAGTCTTTGCGCCCAGGCAACAACTTCCTTAGCTTTCCAGCGTTTAACAGGCTCCCCATCGGCCTTAATAGGGACTACAATCGCTCTTGGAAAATCGCTACGAGTAAATATCTTATGGTTTTGCAGGTATTTAAGGCTCAGGTTTAAGTAGTCGGCAACATCATTTCGTGTCCACAGCGTAGCTTCCGTTATCGTGCTTGCGTTTAATCGTCTCAGTTCATTTTGTATATTTTTTAATAACGCCTCACTGCTCATTTTTAGGCTCCTTTGTCTCACTATTCATTTTCAAAATCTTCTGTTGGGTTGAAGTGCTTTCGATGATGGATAAGGTTGTTTATAAAATTGGTATGGCTAGAAATAATTAACTTTACAAGCCAAATGACATAGCCAACCGAATGTTTAAATACTTCCTCTACTAGCTTTGTTATCAGGCCAACAAAAGGACTAACAAGTACCCTTGTGCCGGGCAGCCAACTAAGAATTGCCAGCGCAAGAATTGAAAGCGAGATATAAAGAATTATTGTTACCATCAGTCACCACCCAAAAGAAACTCATCAAGCCTGTTCTCAAAGTCTAGCGGCTCCATTCCTGCCGCATTTCTCATATTGAAACGTGCTATTTCACAAGTGTTTGCATTTTCGGGGTACAGCAGCATTGGTGAGCGTATGTGGTACATCCTGGCACCGGTAATAACAAAAGACTCACCCATACCTAGCGCCATAACCTTGTCTGGCGGCACTCTGAAATCTTTAGACTCCCTCCATGACAAGCCAAGCCCGCCACCCTCACTTAAACTAGAGTCTGGCCTTGTTCTTAACGCTTGGCTGCCACTAGACTCGCTGCCCGTTAAATTGATACTTTTTTGCTGCTTAACTTCTTCGCCAAATAGTGAAGAAGCTTGCTCTGCACCATCATTCGTACCAAACTTAAATATGATTTTCGTCCAAGTGTTTTGAATAACAATATCAGCAAAGTCGGGGCTTACTTTGTTTAGCTGGCTGAATGACTGAAAGGCAGGTATAAGGCAAATTCCAGCACTACGAGCCTGCTCAAACAGCCTACCCACACCTTCCATCACATAAGCACCCATTTCATCAAGAACGGCCATAAATGGGATTTTAGGACGTGCGCTTTTTGGCATGTTTTGAATACTGGCGACTGCGCTTCTTAAATCAGAAATAATCATCTTGCCAAGGTTGAGTGCGGCAGTGTCTTTGCCCATCGTTGGCAAGCTGACGTACAGCATTTTTTCTTCTAAAATAATGCTTTCCAGCACAATCTCAGGTGCATACACGTTAAAAACATTACCAAACTTACCTTGAGCGAATAGGGCGATGCGCCCTGACATGCCGCCAAGTGTGTTTTTTAAACGGTCGGTATTTATTTCAACACCGTTTTTGTTCCGAGTTCTGAATTGGTCTAAAAATACTGACAAACTTCTTCGTTCTGCGCCTGGAGGTGTCATTCGCTCTAACGCCTCCAACGCTTTTGGCGATTGCAGTAAAATAGATAAGTCACCAAAATGATACAGTTTCTTAGCACTCTGTAGTGCCGCAATAATAACTGTTAAAGCGTGGTTTGCGCTCTGACGGTAAAAGTCACTACCAGGGTTGTTTTCACTAGAAGGTACAAGGTTCATAAGCCTACTAGCGACTTCATCAGGATCACCATTAAGCAGTGGGTTCATGGTGTGCGACTCTTCCGGTGCCGAAATATCTAAAATATACAGCTCGTCCTCACGACCCATTGTTTTTGCCATGTATGCCAAATTGTTCCTAGTATCACGGTCAATTTTAGCGTCGATAAAAAGCCAGCCACCCCCACGAACCGTTTGCTGCCAAAGTAGATATTCAATTAGTGTGGTTTTACCTACACCAGACTGCCCAATAATTGCTGTATGTCGAGTCATTAACCCATTCACAATATCAACAGGCAGTCCTTTGTCTTTAGTGAAACCTAACCGAACACCATTAGGCCCCATAGATGGTGGCTCTACTGCGTCACTTGGTAGAGTAAAACCCTCCCTGGGAAATGAATTACCATCGCCCCCTTTGCTCACTCTTGCCCAAGCTAAACCCGATGAGCCACCAGCAGCAAGAATGCCAGCTACCAAAGGGTGAATTGATGAGGCTAAGGGGAGCATCATCATGCCGCTTATGGACAGCAAGCCAAGACTGACAGCATCTAAACGCCCAGCCAGAGACTTTGCTTTAAACCCTTTAGAACTCACACTCATTTAAATATCACTTTTGATTAAAATAAAACCTACATTACTTTATTTTATGAATTGTTGAATACCATAAAAACTAATATCCGCTTTTCTCCATTCTCTTTCTCTTGTGATAGTGGAAGTGGGCGGGTTCTGGTAGCTCCGTAATATCATCTTTTTTACTCGCACTTCTTTGTTTGGTAACTGACTGCATTTCAGATAAAACGCCAGCAATGCCGCCACGCTTTACCCTATAAAGCTCAATAGATACTACGTTATTTGTTTTTTTCATTCTAAAGCCTTAATCAAAATAAATTAAAATAAATTAAAATATTACCACCGCTGTGACACCGCTGCACACGGTAGAGTTTTCAAGTATATACAAAACTGATAGATTGGCGAACGGAAGGGCAGACATACGGATAATAAACTATTATTAATAGTGTAATAGTTGACTTCTTAGTGCAATGTTAGTATATTGTATGTGGTGACTATGTTTAGCAGTCACTATGGTTAATAGTCATATACATAAGTTGAGTTTATTTAGAATATAGGTGGAATTATGGGTACAGTAACTATTTTTTTTATTATAATTTTTGTTTCGGTTTTTCTTTTGATGATGCTTTTTCGTGAAGGTATTGAAGAACATAATGGGCGTGTGCGCTACAGACAGTATAAGGCATTCACTAACGCTAAAAATGCTGACTTAGGACACCTAAAACAATCCGTCCTGAGTGATGAGCAAATAGAAAGGTATGCTCGCTTACTTCGTGGTAAAGATATAAGCAATATCCGTCGAGTGTTCAGCAATGAGGATGCGAAAAGGATTGAACGGTTGCTTAATGCTGAAAGCAAAGACGAAAAAAGCTCTCATAAGGCAATTGATGACCGCACTATTGAGAAGTTGCGACAATCATTTAACGATGAAGAAGTAGAAGAAATTATTGAGTTACTTTTTGCTACTGACGAGTTTGATCAACAATTCCATTGAAGTTCAAATGGAAATATGTATAGGTAAGGGTTTATTTTAAAACCCTTACCATACCCTTAACGGTTAATAGCTTAACTTACTCCTCTTTATTGGCAATCCTACTTAAAAGCTCGTTTGATACTTCAACTGTTCTTGAGATAGTGCTGTTATTTAATGTTGGGTTCTCTAGTGCTATTTCGTACCTCGCTTGCTGCCATTCTTGTGGTGTCGCATTCCTGCCATGATATTCTTGGAAATAATCATGTACCACTGGTAGCACTGTAGTTGCTGCATTAAATCCAGCGGGTATGTTTATACTGGTGGAGCCGTTAGGATCTTCATTTCTTGGTGGATGAAAAGTTCCAGCCACATTACCAGCCGCATTTAACTGTGGCTCTTGTTGACCTTGATCAGCTTGAACAGCTTGAGTAGGTGCTGTCGCTGCCTGTTCCGTAGTAGGTGGTGTCGCTTCCTCTTTTGGAGCTGGCTGTGTCACCCCTTGGCCTTGTTGAGTCGCCCCTTCTTGGGTTTGGTTTTGCTGTGTCACCTCTTGACCCTGAGTAGGTTGAGTTTGTGTTGCTACTTCATGCTCTTTTGGAGCTGGCTGTGCCACCACTTGACCCTGTTCACCTTGGTTTGTAGGCTCGCCGGAAACATCAACCTCATTAGAAGTGCTGCCGGTGGTCGGTGTATCACTAGCTCCTGCCCTTGATGCAGAAGGATAGCTGCTGTCTGACCAATCCGCAGAGTAATGTTGTTGGAATCTTGCAAAACCGCTGTTTGCATTTTCTTTTGCCACGCTATCTATGTTCAGATCATAAAGCCTCATATCCTCTGTGGATTTGACAGACATAACGCCAGCCATCGGATCGTTGGCTCTATCTATATCAGTTTCACTATTTGCTGCTAGTTCTGCGCCAGTATGACGACCGCCAGTACCACCTAAGCCTGACACAGCATCGGCATCGAGAGCCACATAAGGCTTATTACCAAGGTTATGAGGATTTACATTATCGAATCTTGTTCCCTCTCGAATTTCCCCTTGACCCTTACGATCACCTTGATGCTGACTACCTTCTCCTACTCTACCAGTATATTCTGTTAATGAATCTACTTGATAGCCACCATAATAAGCACCTTGACCTTCTTCCTGCTCTACTTTTAGCTCCCTAGCTTTGCCGTGGTCATCGACAGCAATATACTTGTAGTCGTTGGCGTTAGAGCCTGTGCGATAAACTAAATCATAACCGCCTTCTGACTCTTTGTTAGCCACCAAGCCCGACATTACATAAACTTGCCCAGCCACACCCCAGTTATCAGCCTTAGATAATATCTCTTCACCTATACCTTCTTCTTTGAACTTACCGAGCGCATTACCACCAACAGTAGCAGCCGCAGTCTCATGTCTTGCCAAAAAGTCATTAACAACCTCCTTGTTTTTATCGTTAAGTCTGTCTAAGCGGGTTTCAAAATGCTCCTGCTTGGATTGCTCGAAATTGGTAGTTGCTTCTTCCTTGGCAGCATCAACTCCGTCCCCGGCTTTGGTATTAACGGCTTTAACCCCGCCGATAACATCTCCTACGGTCACATCTTGTCCATCTGTACCTGTAACGACTAATGGTTGCTCAAGCTCAGTCTGAACGGCATCTTTAGGACCCTTATTTACTGGGTCATTTAATTTGCCAGCATTTGGATTTGATTTAAGAGCGTTTTGTACTTTTTCAAGACCAGCATCGCCTTGATTTTTAAGCGCATCTAAATAAGTTTGACTGTCAGCGGCATTACCAACTGTTGTGGTTACTGACTGAGCGTAAGCAGCTTCGGCAGATACAGTATTCTTTTTCGCTTCCTGATATGTCTCATTTTTAGCATGAAGCTCGGTGAGCTCCTTGGTTTGTGCGTAAGATTGCGTACTAATGCCAGTTGTTGATAAGCCATTATCAATTGAGTGTTGAAGTGACTTAGAATCTACTATTTTATTATCTTGGCTGTCTGTAATCGTCATGCTACCGTCTGTTGCCTCAGAAAACTTAACTGAATCAGTCTCGGTTTCGCTGCCTTTTGCACCACCCATAAGCTTTATGCCTGACGTAAGCACACCAAGGAAAGAAACGTCACCCTTAAGTTCAGAACTAGCATAAGTTTGAAAGTCAGAAGAGTACCCATTAGCCACAGCCATATTATAAGAGTCTTTTAAAGCACCCATTGCTTGAGTTGCTTTGCCAAAATCCTCCCTGTTTGAAAATTGCCACACGCCCTTCTCACCAAAGGTTGCATTTTTGGAAAGCGACTCTAATGTGCTAAGAGCCTCCTTCTTAGTTGCAGCTAATTGGGTGGAAAAAGCAGTAGAAGACTGTTCTTCAAACGCTCTTGCATCCTTAAGGTTTTTGGTTGCAGCCTCAGAGTATTGCACAGAGACAGCAGCGTTCTGGGCATTAGCACTACGCCCACCAAGTTCTTCATGACTCAACGTAGACGTAATTCCGTTATACGCTGTTGCCTGCCTCGTTCCGGTCGAATAGGCAATACTGTTATCGAATTTATTAGCACTAAAGCTGTTCATACCTATGTTACCAGCTCGGAAATTACCAGCCGCCGAGTCTTGTGCTGCGGATGAGGCATAGTTGGCACCAGCCGCACGGTCAAGGACGGACGTAAGGGCGTAACCTGCACCGTTAATAATGCCCCACATCACTGTAGGCACTAAAGTAGCCATAAACCCGGCAGCAATAATCATGTTGTCACTAAAATGATTAGCAAGACCAGAATTGACCATTGTTAGTCCATTAGTACCAAAAGTAGTGGTTGCGGCAGACTGATAATAAACTTCCATAACGAAATTCACTATTTGCAATGAAGGCCACCAGCTTGCAAGCCAAATACAGGCTTTTATGTAGCTGCCACCCAGTTTAGCTCCCATACCTGGTACAAACATAAGAACAAGAACTAAAGGTGTTATGCCGATAAGGAATACTTGTAAGATGGCGAAAAAATAACCACCCATATCACGAAACAACACCGACGCTGTGTACCAGCCTGTCTTTTGGCTTCGTTGTGCGTTATTAAGGTTTAAAGCGAGTAGTGCAGGGTTGTTTTCCAACACCTGAGCTTGATAGGCACTTGAGCCTTGCATCAGGGAGATAATAGCGCCCTGAGTGGCTAATTTTGTCCCATCGCCAATTGAGCTGCCAGCCACGGTTGTAGCAATAGCACCCACTTGATCAGCATCCAAGACAGCACCCGCCATCATTGGTGAGATTTTCTTACCTATCTCCAGCATAGAAGCATTAACTTCACTTTCTAATTGTTTTTTAAGGATTTTGAAGCCTTCGGAACAAGTAACAATTCCGTCATTAGTTACAATATATCCATCGGGGTCATGCGCTGTTGAGCCTCCTGTCGAACCATCCAACTGAGTCATTCGGAAAAACTGAGTTTTTGACGTAGCAGCTTTTGTTGTTGATATTGTTCCCAGCAAGTCCGTTGAACTTGCTACGTCGGCCATGTTAATTTCACCACTAAAAACCCTTGGCGCAAAACATTTAGCAACCCACTCGTTGAAGTTTTTGCTTAAATAGGGGTTAGCAATACGGACGTTCGCCATTTCTTTAGCGATACCCATACCTGCACCAAACGGAAGGGAGCCACCTTCTGTTATAAGGACATGCCCTTGTGGTGTCGTTAAGTGCTGGCTAAATAATTCAGTAATCCCACTGCCTACCTTACTAATAACCACCATTGGTATTGCTATGGCTGCGGGTACATCTTCTACAATAACAAACTCACCCACCGTACCTTCTGCGTAAACCATTTCCTTTACATAGATATTGGCCTTTATTCCAAAAATCGAATACACAAGAAGCATTAAGCCAATAATATATCCAAAAAACTTTGTTGGATTACCACTAATCATTCCGGCTGCACCACTGGCGGCAAAACCACCAACGGCGACAGCAATCAATAACGATTTAAAACTGGCTGTACCTACTATGCTTGTAAGAGCCTTAAAGAACTCACCTACTGCTTTGGCGTTACCATAGGAATAGTAAACCCAGTGAGTTTCGCTTCCGGGCGGTGTGACGGTGTTAGCCAGAACGCCTACGGAGACAAAAGACAACGCCAAAAATATAAATAGTTTCTTCATTTATTAGTCCTTAATTATTTAGCATCGTAGACATTGCATCTGCAAAATCAGCGCCATTTATACCCATCGCCATAGTAGACTTTAGGACTTCACCGTTAATGGTTTTAACTTGGTGCATAATAATATCTATCGTGTTTTTATATAAAGACAGCTTTTCAACCTCTTTGGCTGAGGCGGCCTGTAATTCCGTCTGAACATTAAAAAACTCGTCTTTTAGGGCTACTGGCACTAGACCCATACGACCACCCACTAGGCCATCTGCTCTTGCAATAGAGTCATATAAAGAGCTAATTGTTGCTGACGTGAAGTGAAAAGCTAAAACAGTAGCATTATTTTGAACTAACGCTTTCGCTAAGCTTGGCGTAGAAGCTGCCACGTTAATGATCTCATAAAGTGGGAATGGTGCCATTGCTATAAGCGCTCGCTCTTGATCTGAAAATTCATCGTCGCCCCTTGCTGCTTTATCAACGGCAGAGTTCAGTAATTCAAGTGTTGAAAAAAGCATCCCTTTATCGCTTTCACTGCCTTCAATATCCTCAATTGATACTACCTTGGCATCCGTACAACCCTCCATCCAAACCATTGAGTTTGGCTGGTCATCGCAGTTAATTACTTTTGCTATGTTTTGAGCCTCATCGCCACCAGGCTCAATCGGAATGCCATATTTATCTTTGCACCAATCAATAGCCCACTTGTAAGCATCAGCAGAGCTATCTGCCGGTGGAGTGTAGTTTTTAACATTGCTTACGGTGCCGCACATCAAAACAGATACAAAGGTATCTGCTTCAATACTGGCCGGAATATGCACAGGATCAGTTTTTCTATTGTCGTCTGCGTCTTCTTTTACAATAGTCGTGCCTATAAGAGACTGAAACAGCACTGCCAACCGATAGTCGGGGAAAAAGGCTGTAGTTGGTGCGGCACCATCTACATAATTTGGTGCTACACCTAAAATCTGTAAAGCATTCCAAGTTGTATTATTAAATTTTGCCTTAATTACTGCTTTAGCGCCGTTCTCGTCATTACCTACTTTTAATTTAGCAACCATTTCATCGGCTTCTTGCATCACTGGCTTAGCTTGATCTCTACCGCAAACCTCCTTTGAGTCTGCCGATCCAATCATCCCTAATGATAACGCAATCATTAGACATTCTGCATCCGCCGCTTCTTTTTTCGCACCAACAACACTGCCTTCGGGTTTTGAGAAACTAGAAAGGCTAGACCTTATATCTGCTGGTATATCCCAATTAGCCCAATTTGAACCCGCATCTTTCATACTGCCAATAAATCCACCAACACTTTCTGATTTTGAAGCCAAACCTTCAACGCCCTGAATTAAAGCCATTGATGCCTCACATGAGTTTTTTAGGCTTGCGCTTAAGTTAGCCATTGTGTCATAAAGCCCATTTAAGGCATTAACAAGAGGGGCGGCGATAGCGTTTAAGGTCATAGTGTAGATTAGCGCTGGCGCACCTTTGGCAATCAGTTTTAATTGCTCAACAATTTCGCTGCCTCTAATAAATGACATACCGCCAAAGTTAATATCCACGCCATGACAGCCAGCGTTTATTGATGCTCGCTGCACTCTAACGAGGTCTATTTTTTTTACAGGCAAGCGTATGGAAGCTGAACCAAGATGGTAGCCTTTCATTGCACTTGCCCTGAACTGTTGCGGGTTTATTGAAGATGAAGTCCCACCAACATCAGAGGCTAAATTTCCGAACTCTTGCGACAAGTTTAGCGCAGCGGCGGTGCCTGTTTTGAGTAAAGCCAACCCAAAAAACGCTATAATAAATAATTTCTTATTCTTCATTTTTAACCTCTAGGTTTTTGCTTGAGCCTACAGCCACACCGATAGCTTTTTGCGCTCTTTCGTAAATATCGCTCGAAGTAAAGTCAACGGCTGGTTGTTGCGAGCCAGAAACTCTTGCTATCCCTTTTTTCGTGGCTTTTTTAGCCGCACCAAAGAAGACTAAAATTCTTGACTCCATGACATCAAGAGTCTCTAGTCCGCTTGAAATTCTCACCCAACCCCTGTCTTTTGGAAGAAACAAAAAAAGGTCGGGAACCATTGCTACTTGCAACACCTGGGCAGATAAAACCACGTCCTCCCCGACGTAGCAGTGTTCGGCATCAAAGCCATCAAGACACCGACCATCAAGCGATGCGTTGTGCAACGGTATCCCACTTCTATCACTCAAAATTCTTATCAAAGGGTATGCTTTATGACAATAAATACAGTCGTGCCTTGTAAAAAAAACAAGCATACCGCCTTGATCGACAATATCCTCAAATACCGTTTTATTGTTTTTCATAATCTCCATACCAGCCGCCCTTCTACCAAACGCACTGATAGGGTTATCAATAAACGGGTTCATATCTTGGTTTTGAACTATGTTCCACTCCGCACTACCCGCCGCTGTTGCAGCTTGATCAACCGCCCAGTGAACAAATCTTTGGTATTGCTCAACTTTCTTAACATCGTCAGGGTACATAGCTAATTGTTTGGTAAGCTCTGCTAGTTGTTTCTGGCTAAAGTCAAAATCACGATCAGGATAAACAAATCCGCAAGTCACATCCCACTCATCAGGGTTTTTACAGTCCTTCTCTTTTTCTTTCTCTTCTTGTTCTTTTTTAGCAAGCTGCTTTGCAGCATTTTCTTCCTCAATTCGCTTCTGTTCTTCTTCCCACTTTTGACGCTCTCCCCAAAACCAGCCGTGCTCATTTGGTGTTTGCCATTCACGAGCTGGCTCTTTATCGTTTGCGGCAGATGTTCCGGGTAAGGACATAAAGAGTGCCAGCATCAGGGCCGAATTTAATGTTAATGCTTTGACTGTTTTCATCATAATTATACAATACTTTATTTTTTGGTTGTCTATATAAAAGGAGCTCTTATCTCTTGAAGCAACCACTCTTTAGAGCTTGCCACAAAGCGTTCGCTAGAAAGCATAAAGTCATCCCAACCATCCGGTGCAAGGTAAAACCTAAGCAAAGCTAATAAGCCCACAATAAGCCAAGCAACAAAAATAGGAATTTTTTCAGAAGGCTGGCCAGTTCTCCACATCCTTAAGCTGTATCTTTTTGACGGGCTAAACAATGGAACACCCATTGGAGTGCCTATATCACCAACCAGGTGCGAGATAGCGCCAATGCAAAACCCAGTGATAAGGCATGATACAAAAACCCCGATGTCGTAATGGCTAACCATAGATACGCTCACTGCGTACATCAAAATCCATAACCAAGGCAAATGGGTCAATGTTCTATGTTTAATTAAACCAAACTCAAGCCAGTCTGGTGCAGTGCTACCAGGTCTTACACCGACAAATAAAGCTAAACATCCCATTAAGCCCCAAAATGGCGACATAACTACTGCCGCACCTGCCGCCCACGCATAACCAAACTGTCTATGGCTTACACCTGTCATTACTTAACCCATAAATAAAAAACAGATTACCACTGCGTTAGGAAGTGTGAAGGTCGGCTGTCCTTACATCTCTACCTTATTTGAACACACCATTTTGGTGATAAATAGTAAGGAAAAATTATGGCTAGATTATATACAGCAAAACTCATTGTGTCTGAAATCCAGAAGGCACAAATTGAGCTGCTTGATAGCAGTTTAGTATCGTTCTCTCATGTAGAGGGCGTTGGTGCGGTGGCACTTTTTGAGTACATAGAAGGTACTCAAGATCAGACCGCAATAAACAGCATTATCAGCATTCTTGATAACGCTCAAGTGATACAAGTCACTCGGCGCACGGTAAATTAAATTCTACGCACCTTCGGGTGCGTTTTTCATACCTACCGTTTGTCGCACCCTCACTACCTCTTAATGAATCCGCAATTGAGCGGTAATTAAGAGGAAAAAACTATGAATAAAGAAATATCAATGCCGCTAGAGCGCACAACCGACGCAGTGCTTTCTGCGTTACTCACTCTTACCAATGAAATCAAAGAAGGAGCAAAAATTTCGCTTATCTTCAATGATGGTTTTGGTGGGTTATCTGTAAAACTGCTGACAGACAATGCGTTTAGCATCATGCCTGCTAGCCAAAGTGTTAATAAACACGGCGAAATACACCTGTGGAATGGTGATGGCGATGCAAGGTTTGGACGGAGTAATGTCGTATGTGGCGGTTGGATCACCTGGTATTCACTTCGTGAAGAGCGAGAAGTTCTATTGAAAGGGCTGAAAAAGCTTATCAATCGCTGCAAAAAGCACCAATTAAAGGGTGATGAAGGCTTAAATAAAAGACTTGCTGGATGACAATGACAATATCCACACTGAAAGTCTTGCTGATATATTCGATTAACCACGCACCTTCGGGTGCGTTTTTTTCCTCTTCGCAAAAACAAAACTAACTGTAAGATTATTACCTACTACATCGTTACAGGGCTTAACCATGTCTGACTTAACTAAATCATTATCCAAAGGTGAAGAGATAGAGTACGAATTTGAGCAGCGTTGGATTTTATGGGTGCAAGTTTACGCAGTAATAGTCTTTAGCTTCATGGTCGCATTCGATTAACCACGCACCTTCGGGTGCGTTTTCTTTTCCTCTTCGCAAAAACAGAACTCGCTGTAAGATTATTATCTACTACATTATTACAGGGGCTTAACCATGTCTTACTTAGCTAACTCATTATCCAGAGGCGAAAAAATAGAGCACGAATTTGAACAGCATTGGATTTTATGGATGCAAGTTTATGCAGTAATGGTCTTTAGCTTCCTGGCAGCAGTTCTTACATACTGGCTCGGTAAGGAATTTGGAATCCAAAGTCACGTCTACAAAATTACGACCTTGATTGTTTTTGTTGTAGGTTTGCTGGTGGCATATATTTTACACGTCATTTTAAATGCTCGTGACCACGGAGTAACCAACAAGCGAGTGGTTTTTAAAGAAGGTCTTATTTCCTTGACCACAGAGGAAATAAATCTTGAAGCGCTTGAAACAGTCGAGATTAAACAAAGCATAATGGGACGAATACTTGGGTACGGTAATGTTGAAATAACTGGCCGTGGCTCAAGCGTTACTGTTTTTAAAGCGTTAAAAAACCCTTTAAATGTCAAGCGTTCCATTGAGAATGCTGCCTCAAAGGCAAAGTCGGCTGAAAACAAAAAAGACTAGGCCGTTCACTATACGCACCTTCGGGTGCGTTTTTTGTTCATTTTGTTCAGTTTTTTGTTCATTTTGTTCAATAAGCCCGATAATTCGCAACTCTCTTCACCAACCTCAAATCTTTGTCATTCTGTCTCTACCTTCTACTGAAAACTCATCAATTCTGACGAGTTACATTCAACAAAAGAGATTAAGATTATGACTACTAAAAATCAAAAGAGCGCTGCAAGCGCAGCTCAAAAATTAGCCGAGAAGAAAGCTGACCAAAAAATTGCCTTAATTGAGGCAAACCGTTCCATTTGGGATGAGCTATGCTTTACCCCGCAGGAATTTATCAAGGACTTTAACAACGGTACATACCGTGGTAAGTCCATAGCTCCGATGTTCGTTTTCAAACGACTCACAGAGACGTTTGGGCCGAACGGCCAAGGTTGGGGTTGGGAAATCCTGGACAAGGATCGTGTCGCTGCCCCTAATGGTGACATCAATATCTATATCACCATCCAAGGGTGGTATAAGATTGATGGAGAGGTGTATAAAACTTCACCGCAAATTGCGGGCGAGAAGTTGGCCTACACCACCAGCAAAGGTCGCTTCATCTTTGATGATGAAGCATACAAGAAAGCGATAACGGATGGAGCCACTAAGTGTTTCACCTATCTAGGGTCGAGCGCTGATGTCCACCTTGGCCTGCACGATGATGTCAAGATGGCTCAGCAAATAAACGCCTACACCACGGCGAGCGAGGAATCGCTTAAACTGGCTCGCCAGCGCAAGAGAGAAGCGGATATCGCCGCTCTCGTGGAGTCAGGTGAATTGAGCGAAGGTGCAGCAGAAATGCTAACCAACGCTCAAGAACTTGAGGGTGAAGCCCTTGAGCAAGCCAAGGCAGATGAACGTGCTGACGCTGAGAAATTAGCGAAAGCCCGATCTAAGGCTAAAGCCAAAGCTAAGGCGGTTGAAGCGCAAGCCGATACTGTTGAAGCTCCAGCGGACTTCAAGAAGTTGGTAGGTAATGTCGGTAACGATATTGCCCGCCTAAACAAAGCCAAAGACTACGCCGCCTCTCAATATGAGGGTGCAGTGTTAGCTGCGGCTATAAAATTCGTGGACGATGTGATTAGTTACATCCAAACCCACGGATAACCTTTACTACGCACCTTCGGGTGCGTTTTTCATTTGTCACTCACGCCCTACCTCCTATTGAAAACCGCATGTTGCGGATAGGGGGTAAGCATGTACATTTCAGCAGAAATCAGCATACAAAGCCTGATAATTAAAGCCTTTGCTGTAGCACTTATTATCAGTGGATACACCAATGGAATTTACTTGCTAGGTTTTGCTGGTTTAATTTTAACGAACATAGAAATTCTTATTTCTGATAAAAAGTTTCATACGTTTATGCTAGAAGCCAATGTTGAACATTGTGCTAGTTTGGTGGTATTTGTCCTGTCATCATTTATAACAGGCGGATTTTTGCCAGACATTAAGTATTACGCAATGGCTGCATTTATTGCGGCTTTGCTACTACCCATCAGCGTGGTAAACTTTTTCTTAAAGGAAGGAGGTGAGCGATGAACCCACTAATAATGCTCTCAGCAGTTTTAGTTTCCATAGCTATCAATGCTCTTATTGTTTACTACCGTGAACAAAAGACCAAGGCTGAAGCTAAGGCTCTCGATTGATTCTTTATTCTACGCACCTTCGGGTGCGTTTTTCTTCTCTAAATACTTCATAGCCGTTTCGTGAAGAAACTTGTTTGCCTCTAACCGGCCTTTATGTGTGTTTTCTTGAAGAAAAATGCAGTCATATTTATTGGCGACTTCCTGTTGAAATTCCTTGGGAATTGCTTTCATTCGAGCAGCAACACCATCTCTATCTGAAATTTTGCCAACTTGAAACCAAAACTTAGGCATCACAAAAGAAGAAGAGGGCATACCTCTTGCTCTTTCGGATGGTCGGATTTTGTGGGGGTAATTCATTGAAGAGTCTATTAGCCCTCCATTGCGGAGGGCTACCTATGGGCTAGAGATTAAAAGCAGACTTTAATTGCGCCTTGCTGAGTACTCCTGCAACACCAAAAGGGTCTGTAGGGTTATCAATATCAAACAAGGTTAATGGCACTACATTCAGCCCTGCATTGCTCCATTGCTGGCTGCGCTTCATTGAATTGGCAATAGCTGTTTCGGTAGGGGTAATTGAACCGTTTGAGCCGTTCATTAGAGCCTTTAGCAGCTCCAACGCTTCGTGTTCAGGCAAACCTTCAAACATAGCAGCTTTGTGGACGCTATCCATGCCTAAAATGCCCACAGGCATTAAGTGAATCGTAAACTCGCCTAACAAATCGCTTTGACCAACAAGCGACTGATAGTATTGGTGGCAATAAGGGCAGTTTAAATCAATAACAATCGTTAGTTCTTTATCACCCTTGCCAATAGTTACTACTGGCTGCGAGTCTAAAACACCCTGCATATTACTTAAGTCAATACTTTCTTTTTTTAGTGGTGCTTGTTTTTTTACTTTGCTGGTGGGCTCTGACACTTCTTTTTTAGATTTTGAGCTACCAATGAATAAATCAAAGTGCTTCGTTGTTAGGTTTGCATCATTTTCACCAACAATGCCGCCAATAAAAATAGCCTTACCGTCGGCAGAAGAGTAGATAATGGTCTTATCAGCATTATCAGCAACACCCTCAATAACCCAACCGTTAATGCCCTTGATTTCGGTTGCAAAGCTGCTTAACACTTTAACCTGGTCTGATTTTTCCAGTAAAGGTTTAGGAATTTCAGTGTCGGACGTAACCTTAACTTCTTGAAGCGGGGCGATGGTGCTAGGCTTTTCTGGCGTATTGCTAATGTTAAACGCAGAATAAAGCATCATTGACGTACCAATAATCAGCGCCGTGGTGCCCCATATTTCGCTAACCTTGAATTTAGATTTAAACTTGCCTGGTAGGTGTTTTTCACCAACCTCAGCAATAATATCCCTGCCTTCGCTTTTGTTTTTTTCTTCACTATTGCTCATAAACCACTCTCGCTAATATGGATAAATAAAAATTTAGCTTACTACGACTAAAAAACTTGTGAAGCTCAGAGCACTAGAAACAATTCGGAAACAAAAAAGCCGCCACAAGGGCGGCAAATTTGGATTGTTTGTTTATATCAAAGTTACAAAGTCATCAGTGTTTCTAATAAGCCCATACGAGCTAGCCCATTCCTTTACCGCTTCTGCGGTTTGGCGGTCACCTGCACACATCAGTCTTTCGGGTAATCGAATAGAGTCACCGTTTGATAAAAACAACAAGTGTCTCGCAAAGTCATACATAGCCATAGCGTTATCTCCGGTGTTTTCTGGTTTCCTTTAGTGCTCTCTTTGGAAAGCACTAAAGAGAAACCAGAAAGAATAAAGGGTGGAGTTGCAGCTATGTAGCTTGCAAAACAAGAACTATAAAAATAGTTTTCGTTATTAGGTAGGGACGCTGTGACAAAATAAAAACGCCCCGAGGGGCGTGAAAGTTAATCTTCGTCCTCGTCAACATCCCACTCATCATGAAAAGTTAAAGAACAATGCCAGGCGGCATTTTGTTGGATCAGGTATGCGAAGCGATTTGTACGGTATAAGCCATTGGCTATACACTCGCTATCACCTTCGAGGATGATAGTCCAAACTGCATGAGGATTTACCTCATACTCCTTCATAACCACCTCTAAGTCTGCGCCTGTTGTATCAAAAAGATACTCATAGCCCTCATCTTTCTTCCCTGATCGTTTGAAATCAAACAGATCATAGATATAGTCAGATGAGATCATTCCCGCTTCTAAGCAGGCAATTTCTTCTTCCGTGAGCGTTATGCCCAACGCTTTTGACTGCTCAGCAGCAAGAGCTAAACGCTTCTCGATAGAACCATAGAGAAATGGAGCCTTCTCTGTAGTATCTAACTTTGCGATTTCGGCCATAACGAGCGCCGAATTTTTAGATTGACCAAAGTATTCCATAGGATTTTCCTCTTATGTATCCCACAGACATTGCGAGTATTCAATAAGAGATAGAGTGCCGATGACATAGACAACAACCCGGCATGAATTATTTAGAAAATAAAAACCACCCCGAAGGGTGGTGTAAAGTTACTTCTTAGGAACAGTAATGCGAACACTACTGGAAGATTTCTTACGGAATCTATCAATTTCCTCTTGGGTGATATTAGGCAAATACTCCTTTAGAAGTTTGCCGTAATCCACGCTGCCAGCTCTGGTAAAGCGGGTTAGTTTAAATCCACTGTCAGAAACGACACTTGGCCATATTCCAGCAATCTCTAAAAGAGACTCCTCGAATAAGTCACGAGACTTTTTCAGTTCCTTAATTTCTGCCTCCTTAGCTTTGATCAAGGAATCTATCTCGGTGTAGCCAAGTTCTGAGCTGCGCCATTCGGCTTGCTCTTCCTCTTCGAGCATTGCGATGTTGAGTACATCACGCTCAGGGTTAAGAGCCGGTGGTGTGCCTGTTTCGACACACTGCCAAAACTCGGCAGCAGCAACCAACATTTGAGAGCAATACTCCTCATTAAGAGGAATAGTTATCTCATAGCCAGCCTCGGCATCTACATCCCATATCCATAGATATGCGATGGCCGCTCCAGCTACTACCATTTGGTATTGGCATTGACCGTAATATAGACCGAAGCCTAAATCCTCTAGGTCTTGGTACGAAGCAGCTACCATGCCTTCCTTGTATTTCCCTTTCAAGAACTCAATCTTTTTAGGGCTGGGGCATTTTATCTCTAGTAGCTCACCTTCCGGTGTGATGCCGTCAAGCGACACCCGCAACCAGGGCAAAAGCTTACTTTGGAGACAAGCCGGGAACGCAAGGGTATTGCGCTTAACCTCCCACGCCTCTCTGGCAATATCCTCGTTCTGGATTCCACGCAGAACATGAGGGTTACGGCTTAAGTCGGGTGCTTCCACCAAGCCCACCTTCTCAGCCCAAAGGCCGTAAGGTGTTTGGTAGGGGCTCTCGCCCATTACCGTTGCCACAGCGGAAGCGCCAAGACCACCAGCACGCCATTCGTGCCAGGCTGGGCCTTCTTGTTCTAAGCCCATGTTTGTGAAGCCTGCCTGCATTACTGCTGACAGGGTGTTGGTTTTGCTAGTTAATGCGTTCATATTTATTACCTATAAGTTTATAACCCATCATTAGTGTTGGGTTTTCGGTTATAGGTAGAGCGCATGTGACAATTAGGAAAAGGTAACCAAATAAGGGAGCACTGTATTACTAACAAAATAATAGTAAATCTTAGTTGTAATAATAGCTATTTGTGAGATAATACTAGCTATGCAGTAATAAAGCTGCCTTACAAATTAGGATGACATTATGAAACCAGAAAATTTTACCTCGCACGCTGTTATGCGCTTAAAAGAACGAACCTCGCTTAACCCTATGGAATTAAATGCCATGCTATGCGGCGGCTTTTGCGTAGACATTGGCAGTAAACCAGGCATTAACAAGACTCACTATCTTTTTTATAGTGAAAAGGATGATGATTGCTTCGTGGCTGTGTTAGATAACTTAGATGGCACAATAATTACAATCTGGCTGGTGGATTACCAAGAGTCATTAGGTTGGGAAGTTACATTAAACCAGAAAGAAGAGGCCGCAAACCTTGCAAAAACCTATGCTGAATCTAAAGCAGCACAAGAAACACCACCTTCTCGTTACTATCTTTCTGTTGGGTTTACAACAACTGACGGTAGGCTTTTGAACTGCTTGCTTGCCAAGGTGCCAATGTCGGATTTTAATGATAATCCTGAGTGGTCATTTAATAGCTTAGCCAGTATGAAAAAAACCTTATTGGAAAAGCTGGAAGCTAAGAAAGACGACGTAGCCGCTATACACTGGCTTTCGATAAGAGAAGGTAAAAAGGGCGGCTTCACTGTAATTCATTTTGAGGATTAGATATGGAACCAGGGTTTGAATTATTTTCATTAGATCATTTTTTATTTGCTGTTAAGCACACCATTTTAATTGTTTTTTTTATATTTTTTATTTTATTTTTTCTTTACGGGTTAAGTTTTGTATTGAGGAAATTGGGTTATATTGAGCTAGCCGATAAGGCGAAGGCTGGTAGCAACAATATATGGGAATTTATCATTATGATTGATACTTTTATAAAGAATTTATTCACTAAAAACAAAGGGTAGGGTAGGGTAGGCATATCGCCCGCCCTCCATTTCACGCATATAAAATAACCTAAGAAACCTCCACAAAGCCTTTGTGTTTGAATATTGATTTTTTTATTACGCTGCCGTCTGCTTGAACGGTGTCTACGCTTTCCCTTTCGGAGAAGGCATACAACACAACTAAACCAACGCTTTGACACCACCTTTCAAGAGTACCCATGAAAAATGGTGCACCCCCTAGCATTACTGCATTGGGGTGTAGCTCATTCATGCCATCGTCATCAGGGATGATGTCGTATGTACAAGCAAAGAGGCTTAGGTTATGCGCCCTGTCGTTTAACTCTTCTTTGCTAGGGATTTTATCGAACGTGAGTAATTCTCTCACATACTTTTTTGCGTCTTCACGCAACTCTATAACGCCATCAGCGACTTGCTCTGCGGTTGCTGCGTGTTGGGTAAGATTTAAAATTCGCATACTATTTTCCTTGGATTGCTTTGTTTGTTTATATGCTTAAATTATAAGGAATTAAGATGCTTTGTGAGAAACCGCAAGCTTGCGAGATTGCAAGTGGAGCGTAGGGTAGCTCCACTCTTCGTTCTGCCGTTTAAATCAATCCCCAAGAATATTCGCTGGCCAGAGAAAATAAATTCCAAATCTTCCCGACTTCCATAAAGCTCCAGCAGCCTCACCTTTGGCTGTTAAATAAGGTTTACCATTCCGATCCTCAAGGTAGCCTTCGGCAGCTAATTCCTCAGTGATTTTAGCTGTCGATTTTTTGTATTTTGAGCCGAGTTTTGATGTTGTTAAAAGCTCGGTACTATTGCCTTCATCGGTTGCGGGTGCGGGTGTGGGTGCGCTTTCATTCTTATGCACTCTATCGTAAGTTATTTTAACTTCCTCAGATATGCGGATAATTCGCAAGGCTTCTTCATAAGTTTCTTTATATAACACTGGGTCGCTATCCCGGTCGATATACACACCCATTTCATTATTATTAACTTGCGAGAACTCGTACAAGTTTAGGCTTGTGATGATGCAGGCGGACTCACTCATGTAGCATTTTGCGTGTAGGTTTTTGCAGAAGCTTGTCCGTACAAATTCTAACCCTTTAAGCCAATCTGCCTCGTCGGGTCGCAAGTCGGTTTTTCCGTAAACGATACGAACGTCAATCTTAAGTCGGTTCTTGTCTTCTAAAAGCTCCTTGATACGCTCATTAAGCCGCAAATATGGGCTAATAAGAATCAGCCTGTCACTAGCATTTTTAATGGTTTCTTCAAGGTGGTAGGTTGTTGCACTTGTGTTAATAAATTTAGCCATACTTCATTCCGCAATAAATTCCACAATAAGGTAGGTTAATGTTGTTTTGCTCGGTTGTTTTTTCGTTTTTTTTCGAGAAAAAAGCCTGGCACCACTACTGCCGACACTGTTGCAAATAACAGTAAAACAAAAGACACTGCTATAAATAACAGTAAAACAACAAGCCCCGCCTTTAAGTCATCTAGGAAATAGAATAGGGCTGCCAAAACAGCCCATAGCGTCACAGAAAAGACTCCAGCCAATAGCCAGTCCTTAACATTCTGCATTTTTTCAGTTGTTTGAGCCTCGTTGTTATTCGTTTCTTTTGTCATTGTGTTATTCCTAGTAAGGGTAGCAATACTATAAAAAACCCCTTTCGGGGTTTGTTTAGTTACTGTTCAATGCTTCAATAATTTCAGGCAAGCGGTCGTTAATAATACAATCCCACTGAACACTGTTATAATAAAAAGCCCCGCTTTTAAGTCCTCTAGGTAATAGAATAAGGCTGCTAAAACAGCCCATAGCGTCACGGTAAAGACTCCAGCCAATTGCCAGTCTTTTAGTTCTTTT
>Ga0209075_1001127_pt1 | contig 25531 bp, 22 predicted proteins | sample Stecom2011_FD_187523 | JGI IMG/M metagenome (GOLD analysis project Ga0209075, IMG submission 187523) | Agricultural soil microbial communities from Utah to study Nitrogen management - Steer compost 2011 (SPAdes) (version 2) | ecosystem: Environmental > Terrestrial > Soil > Agricultural land...
CTTTCGGCAATCTTCTTCTGCCAGATCTGCGGACCGGTGATGTGTACCGACTCACCACTGCTGTCCACCGCAACGGTGACCGGCATGTCCTGAACCTCGAACTCGTAGATCGCTTCCATACCCAGATCCGCAAAGGCAACCACCTCGGCCTTCTTCACCGCCTGGGCGACGAGGTAGGCAGCGCCGCCCACGGCCATCAGGTAGACCGCCTTGTGATCACGGATGGCATCGATGGCAATCGGGCCACGCTCGGACTTGCCGATCATGCCCAGCAGACCGGTCTGCTCCAGGATCTGGCGGGTGAACTTGTCCATGCGGGTCGCGGTGGTCGGACCGGCCGGACCTACCGCCTCGTCACGCACCGGATCAACCGGACCCACGTAGTAGATGACCCGGCCCTTCAGATCCACCGGCAGCTGCTCGCCCTTGTTCAGCATGTCGACCATGCGCTTGTGCGCCGCGTCACGGCCGGTCAGCATCTTGCCCGACAGCAGCACGGTCTCGCCGGTCTTCCAGGTCTGCACTTCCTCGGGGGTCAGGGTGTCCAGGTTGACACGGCGAACGCCACTGCCCACTTCCCAGGTGATATCCGGGTAGGCATCCATGGGCGGCGGAGTCAGCGCGGCCGGGCCACTGCCATCCAGCACGAAGTGGGCGTGGCGGGTAGCGGCGCAGTTGGGGATCATGCACACCGGCAGACTGGCAGCATGGGTCGGGTAATCCTTGATCTTGATGTCCAGCACCGTGGTCAGACCACCCAGGCCCTGGGCGCCGATACCCAGTGCGTTGACCTTGTCCATGATCTCCAGACGCAGTTCCTCGACCCGATTCTGCGGGCCGCGCTGGCGCAGCTCGTGGATATCGATCGGATCCATCAGGGATTCCTTGGCCAGCACAGCCGCCTTCTCGGCGGTACCGCCGATACCTATCCCCAGCATGCCCGGCGGGCACCAGCCGGCACCCATGGTCGGAACGGTCTGTACCACCCAGTCGACGATGGAGTCGGAGGGGTTGAGCATGACCATCTTCGACTTGTTCTCCGAACCGCCGCCCTTGGCCGCAACGTGGAACTCGATGGTGTTGCCCGGTACCACCTGGTAGTGGATCACCGCCGGGGTATTGTCCTTGGTGTTGGTCCGCTTGCCCGCCGGATCGGCCAGGATGGAGGCACGCAGCACGTTTTCCGGAAGCTGGTAGGCACGGCGCACGCCTTCGTTGATCATGTCGTCCAGGCTCATGGTGGCGCCATCCCAGCGCACATCCATACCCACCTTGGCGAAGACGGTGACGATACCGGTGTCCTGACAGATGGGGCGGTGGCCGGTGGCGCACATGCGCGAGTTGATCAGAATCTGGGCCATGGCATCCCGTGCCGCCGGGGACTCTTCCCGCAAATAGGCCTGGTGCACCGCCTGAATGAAATCAACCGGATGGTAGTAGGAGATATATTGCAGCGCATCGGCGACGCTCTGGATCACATCATCTTGCTTGATAACCGCCATTCTCGGACAGGCTCCTCTATAGACTGACTGACCGCAGGACTACCGGTACCACAGGCGGGGGCGGCCAGATTCACGGAATGCTCGGGTCGAGGCACGGGTGCCGACCCATGAAAGCAGGCGACAGAGTATACCTGAGCGGACGGGCCAGCGAGAGCAATACGACCAATTGAGTGGCACTATCGTGCTATAAGGGACTGGGCAAGCGGCAACATAAAGATTAGAGTGATATCAACGAGCCATCATACAAGGACAACAAGGTGAATGATTCGGAGCGCAAACAGCAGGACCGCTTCCAGGCCCTTCGCCTGCAACGCTTCTATCTAGCCCAATCGACCTACATGATCGCCTACGTGGTGATCGCCGTGACCTGGGCCACCGGGCATTACCTGGGCAGCAATGCCATGGCGCTGAGTCACTATGCGCTGGGCTTCATCACCCAGTTCACCTTCTTCCTGATATTCAAGACCGGCCTCAACCTGCGCTTTCGCGACCCCAGCCTGACCAGCCCGCAGATCATAGTGGCACTGCTGCTGCAGACCTATCTGCTGGCCCTGGTCGGCGAGATCCGCGGCACCATCATGGTCGCCTACTGCCTGATCCTGCTGTTCGGCGTGTTCCAGATGAGCCGCACCGCCTACCTGATCCACGCTGCGCTGGCGCTGGTCTGCTATGCCAGCCTGATCGTCATCAACCAGTATCTGGGCATCTACCCCCAGAGCCTTACCGTGGCCCTGCTGGAATGGTTCATCCTGGCCTGCTTCCTGCTCTGGCTGATCATCCTCGGCAGCTATATCCGCGCCCTGCGCGAGCGGCTGCAGCAGCGCCACAGCACGCTCCAGCAGCACCAGCAGACGCTGCGCAGCATGATGGATCAGCTGCAGAACCTGGCCACCACCGATGCCCTCACCGACCTGCCCAACCGCCGTTACTTCATCGAGGAAGCCCAGCGGCGCAACACCCTGCTCAGCCGCGGCCAGACCCTGGGGCTGGCTCTGATCGACCTGGATCACTTCAAGCGCATCAACGATCTCTACGGCCATGCCGCCGGAGATCAGGTGCTGCAGGAGTTCGCCCGCATAGCCCGCTCCAATCTGCGGGGCAACGACATAGTCGCCCGCTTCGGTGGGGAGGAATTCGTGCTGTTGCTGGACAATTGCGACCTGGCGACCCTGCATCACTGCGTCGAGCGCATACGCCAGGGGCTGGCTACCCATCCCTTCAGCGCCCTGCCCGAGGGCGTGCGCTGCACCATGTCCGCCGGCATCTGCCTGATCCATCCCGAGGACGATCTGGAGTGGCGCATCAGCCAGGCGGACGAGGCGCTTTATCAGGCCAAGGCCGAAGGACGCAACCGTACCTGCGCCCATGAGCAAGCCTACGCCTGAGGATCAGCGTATCCCCAGCCAGACCATGGCGCTGCGGCTGATGCCGCCCCACAGGCGGATCTTGAGCCTGTGGGCCCAGCTCAGCTCTCGCCAGTCCTGCAGCGTCCATTCCCGGGACTCGGCGAAATCGGTTGCAAAGCTCTCCTCGACGGTGCGGGTCATGCCACTGTCGATGATGTTCTGATTGGCTTCCAGGTTCCAGTGCAGGGTCCAGCGGTCGAAGTTGGCAGAGCCCAGACTGACCCAGTCATCCACCAGCACCGTCTTGAGATGCAGAAAGCGCGGCTGATACTCGAAGATTCGCACGCCCGCCATCAGCAGTCGTCGATAATAGCGTTGGCCGGCATAGCGTACCGGGGGATGGTCGGTGATCTCCCCGCACAGCAGCAGCCGGACATCCACCCCACGCCGGGCGGCCCGCATCAGTGATCGGCGTATGCGCCAGCCGGGCACGAAATAGGGTGTGGCCAGCCAGACCTTGTGCTCGGCCCGGGCGATGCTGCTCAGCAGTGCCTGCACCAGTTCCCGGTGGGTGCGACCATCGGTCAGGGAGACCCGCGCGAGCCCCTCGGAGCCTTCGGGACGGGGCGGTATGCGCGCCCTGTGCAGCTGCGCCGGAGGTCGTCCCCGTCGCCGGTGGGTGGCATCCCACTGGTGCTGGAACACCGTAACCCAGTCAGCCACCACAGGCCCCTCCACGCGGAGCATCTGCTCATGCCAGAGACAGTGGCCGGCCTCATCCGGAATGCAGAAATCATCGGTGAAGCCGGTACCACCGATGAACGCCACCTGATCGTCAACGAGGATGAGCTTGCGGTGATCGCGGTGCAGATTGGCCCGCCCGCCCCAGAGGTTGAGCGGGTTGTAGAAACGCAGCTCGACCCCGCTCTCGCGCAAGCGCTGGCGGTCCTCCTCACCCAGGTCCCGGCTGCCCGCCCCATCGAACAGACAGCGTACCCGCACGCCCCTGGCCGCCGCTGCGGCGAGGATCGCGAAGACCCGGTTGAAGCTCTGCCCCGACTCCACCAGATAGAGTTCGATATCGATGGTCTGCTGCGCCTGCTCCATGGCCTGGATCAACTGCGGAAAGAAACAGTGGCCATCCACCATGAGTTCGAAGCGGTTGTTTTCCCGCCAGGGGTAATAGGGGGCTGCCGCCATGCATACCTCGGGAAGCCGGTCATCATCTTGGGTGTACAGCGGACCGGTCGCCGAACGGTTCACTGCGTCTTGAGCATAGCAGGCGCTGCGCCGGGCCTTCGGGGCCGGTGCCCGCCTGCGGGCGACAAGCGCCGCTCTTCAGAAGACCGGCCCCGGGGGTCTCGGTTCCTTCTACGCAGGCGTTATCAGGCCGCGAGACTCGGCCGTGGCGAAGGTGATCACCTCCGGCATGAACTGCAGGAAGTCCTGCTCAAAGCTCCGGTAATCGCCCTCAAGCTCCTCCACCGCCCCCACCAGCGGGTTGCCGGGACGCAGACGCCGGGCCATATTGTTCAGCGCCAGGTGCAGGTTATCCAGCCGGGCATAGCTGCCCAGCCAGTCCTCTGTCGCCATGCGCACCAGGACCTGCCGGGCCCGATCGGGCATCAAAGCCTGCTGGTCCAGCACCGCCTGATACATCCGTGCGGTGAAACTGGCCAGGGACTGATCGGAGAAGCGCTCCCAGTGCAGCACCAGCAGGTGGTCGTAGAACATGTCGACCATGATGCCGGCGTAGCGCCGGCGCTGGTCGCTGACCCGGGCCTTGCTGCGCAGCACCAACGGATGGCGATCGGTGAAGGCGTCGATGCGACGGTGCAGCCAGATGCCCTGACGCACCGGCTCGGGCAGGGTCATGGACGCCACCGGCCCCTTGACGAAATCACCGAGCAGCCCGCCCAGCGCCAGCTGGGGATGATCCGGCCCCAGCCGCAGGTGCGCGAGATAGTTCATCAGCGCTGGTTGATCTGCTGCTGCAGACCGGCAAGCTGGTCACGCACCGTGGAAATGGTGCGATTGGTCTGCAGGCGGAAACTGTCGATGGACTGCAGCGCCTCCTCCATGGCCATCAGCCGGTTATCCAGCTCGCTGCGCAGCACCAGCAGCTCCTGCTCCATGCCCGGAGCGGACGCAGCCTGGCGCAGCGCCTGCAGCTCCCCCTGCTGGCGGGCAAGCTGGGTCTGCGCTTCAGCCAGCTGCTGCTCGAGGCGGGCCAGGCCCTGGACCGGCTCGCTGAGCGCAGTCAACTCGGCGCGCAGCTTCTGTTGATCCCGAGCGGCGCTCTCGAGCTGGCCGGAGGCGTCGTTCAGCGCCTGTTGCTGCTGGGCGAGCTGCTGCTCCAGCTGCCCCAGCTGCTCGCCAAGGTCGGCAAGCTGACGTGCCTGGCTTTCACCAGACTGCTGCAAGGGTGCCAGCCGGCTGCGCAGCCCCTCGAGTCCCTGCCCATGCTGCTGAAGGGTCTGCTGCTGCTCCTGCTGACGGGTGGCCAGCTGCTCCATCCGCTGCTCCAGCTGGTTGATCTGCCGCAGACGCTCCTGCTCGGTCTGACTCAGGGTGGATTCGGTGGCGATGACCTTGCCGCTGATATCCTGCAGCCGGCCTGCCGCGTCCTCGCTGATCCGGGCAAAACTTTCCTGGGTGGCTACCAGCTGTCGCTGCAGCCGGCTCTGCTGCTCATGGCTCCAGTAACCGAGTCCGACAAAGGCCAGCAGCAGGCTGATGCACACCGCCCACAGCAACCCGTTACCGGAGCGCCGCGGCGCCGGCTCCCGCACTGCCCTGACCAATGGCGGCTCTACCGCCTCGGCCGGACGCCCCGTACCCGGAGCAGCGACCCGATCGTCATCCGTGGCACGGATGTCCGGCAGCTTGCCATCGAAATCATCACGCATGAGTACCATCTACCTCCGTTTCCGCAGCCCGTATTCTGCGCGCTGAACCTGACCCTGGCCAGTCCCGGCCTCAACCGTCAATCGGGCCCAGCCAGCGCGGCGCCTGTTCAAGCAGTTGCCGGGTCAGCAGCTCCAGCAGCTGCCCGCCGTTGCGCCAGTAGTGCCAATGCAAAGGCACATCCACATGGCAACCGGGGATCAGCTCGCGCAACTGCCCCGCCGCCAGGGCGTCCCGCGCCTGCAATGCCGGCACCATGCCCCAGCCCATACCCGCGCCTATCATTCTCACGAAACCCTCGGACGAGGGGCACAGGTGGTGGGGAAAATCGACCGCGAGCCCGGCAAGGGCCAGGAAGCGATGCTGCAGCTGATCATCGGGTCCGAATACCACCGCCGGGGCCCTCGCCAAGGCCCGGGCGGACACGCCCTCGGCAAAGTGCCGGCGAATGAAGCCATCACTGGCGACCGCCAGGTAGCGCATGGCCCCGAGTGGCACCGAGCGGGCACCGGCTACCGGGCGCTCGGCGGCGCAGACACAACCGACCACCTCCCCGGCGCGCATGCGGCGCAGCCCCACATCCTGATCATCCACCAGAAGCTCCAGCAGCAGTGCCTGCTGGCGGCACAGATCGGCCACCGCCGGCGCCCACCAGGTGGCCAGACTGTCAGCATTGAGCGCAAGGCGCAGTCGGGGCAGCTGGGCCTCCCCTTCCTGCATGGGCACCTCGCGCTGCAGGTCACGCTCGAGCATCCTGACCTGCTGCACATGGTTGAGCAACCGCTGCCCGGTATCGGTCGGCGTGGGCGGGGTCGCGCGCAGCAGTACCGGAGCGCCGACCCGCGCCTCGAGCAATTTGACACGCTGGGATACCGCCGATTGGGACAGGCCAAGCGCTCGGGCCGCTCGCTCGAATCCGCCCTGCTCCACCACGGCCGCCAGGGCCTGCAGCAATTTGTAGTCCAGCATCAGATTACCTTATACCCCATTAGCAATATCGACTTTCCTTATACCGGTGCCAGGGCCAGACTACCAGCCCACCCCTTCGGAGTTCTCGCCTTGTCGTACTACACCAGTTTTTTCAATGGACTGCTGGTCGCTGCCGGATTGATCATGGCCATAGGCGCGCAAAACGCCTTCGTGCTGGGCCAGAGTCTGAAACGCGAACACCATCTGAGCGTGGCCCTGATCTGCATGCTGTGTGATGCCATTCTGATCACCGCCGGGGTCTTCGGGCTGGCCACGCTGATCGAGCAGCATCCGCTGGTCATGGAAATTGCCCGCTGGGGTGGCATCCTGTTTCTGCTCGGCTACGCCCTGCTGGCGATCCGCCGGGCCCTCGGCGAGCAGACGCTCGAGAGCGAGGCCGCGGTTCAGCCCCGGCGCACCCGGCAAGCCGTCATTCTGGCGACCCTTGCCATCACCCTGCTCAATCCCCATGTCTATCTGGATACCGTGATACTGATCGGCTCGGTGGGCGCCCAGCAGTCCTGGCCGATCTGGTTCGCCGCCGGCGCCGCCAGTGCCTCGATGCTGTGGTTCTTCAGTCTGGCGATCGGCGGCGCCCGGCTCGCACCACTGCTGAGCCGACCTGTCACCTGGCGGGTAATAGATCTGCTGGTCGCCGCCATGATGCTGAGAGTGGCCTGGACGCTGGCCGCCCCTGTCTGGAGCTGATGCGCACTCGCCAGAATAGAGCGCCCGGCTTGGTCAGTTGCGGTACGGAATGCTATGATCTTCCAGCTAATAAACAGGGGCTGGCCAGCACCACGGCCGCACCAGCAGGCGCACGATCCGGCCTGTCTCGATCGCCCCATAACCCTGAAATGGAGAGAGACCATGCCTTTCGAACTTCCCCCGCTTCCCTACGCTCAGGACGCCCTGCAGCCGCACATCTCCGCTGAGACCCTGGAGTACCACTACGGCAAGCACCACAACACCTACGTGGTCAACCTGAACAACCTGATCGCAGGCACCGAGTACGAAGGCAAGAGCCTGGAAGAGATCATCAAGACCTCCAGCGGCGGCCTGTTCAACAACGCTGCCCAGGTGTGGAACCACACCTTCTACTGGAACTGCCTGAGCCCCAACGGCGGCGGTGAGCCCACCGGCGAGCTGGCCGAAGCCATCAACAAGGCCTTCGGTTCCTTCGAAGCCTTCAAGGAAGAGTTCAGCAAGGTTTCCATCGGCACCTTCGGTTCCGGCTGGGGCTGGCTGGTGAAAAAGGCTGACGGCTCCCTGGCCTTGGCCAGCACCATCGGTGCCGGCAACCCGATCACCTCCGGTGACACCCCGCTGCTGACCTGCGACGTCTGGGAACACGCCTACTACATCGACTACCGCAACGCCCGTCCGAAGTACGTCGAGGCGTTCTGGAATCTGGTCAACTGGGACTTCGTGGCGAAGAACTTCGCTGCCTGATCCCCGCGTTGCAAGACAGACACCCCGCCTCGGCGGGGTGTCTGCATATTGGGGGTAGAACTTTTCACCGGCAGGCAGTTGCGCACGATCCGACGCGAATGCATGATGGCAAGAAAAAGAGCAAAGGATAGGCCGCATTGAAAGTCGAAACACGGCACAGCCTTTCAGTCAAACTGCTCCGACTGGTGCTGTTGTGGGCACTGTTGGCGGGAATGCTGTTGAGCCTGGCGCAGATCTTCGTCGACCTGCGGGCAGTCCGCGCCAATCTGGTGCGGGACGCTAACCAGATTCTTGCCATGTTCCACGATCCGGCCAGCCAGGCCATATTCAGTCTCGACCGCGAAACCGCCAGCCAGGTCATCGAGGGTCTCTTCGCCCATCCAGCGGTTCAGCAGGCCACCATCGGCCATCCCGACGAAGCACCACTGGCCAGCCGCACCCGTCCGCGTCAACCCGTTTTCTACCAGTATCTGACCGACCCGCTGTTCGGTGTGCAGCAGAGTTTCAGCATCCCGCTCCATGGCCGTGCGCCCTATGACAACTACTACGGCGAGCTGCAGCTCTCCCTGGACACCACCCATTACGGCGAACGCTTCCTGCGCAACGCCCTGATCATTCTGGTTACCGGTCTGCTGCGGGCCCTGGTCATGGCCGCGGTGGTCTATCTGCTGTACCACATACTGCTGACCCGCCCACTGGGGCGGATCATCGAACACATCGGCTTCATCAACCCGGACCAGCCTGGCAAGATGATGGTGCCCATGCTCCCCGGTCAGGAGAAGAACGAGCTGGGACTGCTGACCCGCAAGATCAACCAGCTGCTGGACTCCATCGAGCGCAACCGCAGCGGCCGGCGGGAAGCCGAGGCCAGCCTGCTGCATCTGTCACGTCACGATCAGCTGACCGGCCTGCCGAACCGCAGCCTGATGCTCGAGCAGCTGTCCCGGGTGCTCAGTGATGCCCATCGGCGCCAGCGCAACGCCGCCGTGTTGTGCTGCGGTCTGGACGACTTCAAGACCATCAACGAGAAGTTCAGCTATCAGGTCGGTGACCAGGCGCTGATTGCCGTCGCCGAGCGTCTCCAGGCACACAGCGGTCGGCTGTCCAGCGTGGCGCGCCTGGGCGGCGACCAGTTTGCCCTGATCGTGGCCGATGTCGAACCCTGGGAAGTTGCCGAGCTGGCCCAGCAGATTCTCAACGAGCTGAGCCTGCCGCTGATGCTGGATGGTCACAGCATCACCCTGCAGGCCACTATCGGTATCACCCTGTTCCCCGACGATGGCATGGACCCGGGCAAGCTGCTGCAGAAGGCCGAGCAGACCATGATGCTGGCCAAAGCCCGTTCACGTAACCGCTTCCAGTTCTACATCGCCAGCGTGGATACCGAGATGCGCATGCGCCGCGAACTGGCCGCCGGTCTGCGCGAAGCCCTGGCAAACAATCAGTTCCACCTGGTGTACCAGCCGCAGATCAGTCTGCGCGACAAGCGGGTGACCGGCGTCGAGGCGCTGCTGCGCTGGCACCACCCCGAGCGCGGCATGGTGCCGCCGGACCTGTTCATTCCCCTGGCCGAGCAGAGCGGCGCCATCATCGCGATAGGTGAATGGGTTCTGGACCAGGCTTGCCGGCAGCTGCGCGAATGGCAGCACAAGGGGCGGCCCGATCTGCGCATGTCGGTCAACCTGTCCACGGTCCAGCTGCACCACCCGGACCTCTGCGACATGGTTACCCGTACCCTGGACCGCTACGCCCTGGCACGCCACTCCCTGGTTCTGGAGGTGACCGAGACCGGACTGATGGAGGACATCGACGCGGCGGCCCGGCATCTGCACCAGCTCAAGGCCACCGGCGTACGCATCGCTCTGGACGACTTCGGCACCGGCTACTCATCGCTCAGTTATCTGCGCCGGCTGCCGCTGGACAAGATCAAGATCGACAAGAGCTTCACCGGCGACCTGCTGGTGGACGAGGATGACCGCAATATCGTGCGCGTGATCATCCAGCTGGGCCGCAACCTGAACATGGACGTGATCGCCGAAGGGGTCGAGTCCCCCGAGCAGGAGGCCTATCTGCAGAACGAGGGATGCGATGAGGTGCAGGGCTACTTCTACAGCCGCCCCCTCGCCGCGCCGGCGCTATGGGTATGGATGCGCAACTACCAGCAGGCACTGGCCTCAGAGACGCAGTAGACCCAGCCACAACCAGCCGGCCGCCATCCCTGCCAGCAGCATGCCCAGCAGGCTCCCTACCGATTGACGGCGCAGCTTGCGGCTGAGCTGCTCCTCGTGGTGATCCGACAATACGAAGGGCAGCCCCCGATACGGGGGTTTGCCCAGGCTGTGAACCACCGGCTGCAGCGCGGCCTGGTTGCTGCGGCGCTGCGCCTCGCTGGCCGCGGCCGCCTGTACCTGCTGCCACTCCTGCTGGTCCAGCTGACCATCCCGATTGCGGTCGAAGCGTGCCAGCAGATTCGGATAATCCGCCTTCCAGTCGCTGATGATCTGCCGGGCCACCCGCTGGGTGTCGAAGGCCTCGCGCCCGCCACCGCGACTCTCGAACCAGCCCAGCGCGTACAGCGGATCCCCCTCACGCAGCCATTCCTCGGTGTAGCGGTAGCGCTGGCCGATGAGGGCCCCCAGCAGCCGGGTCTGGCTGGTCGGCGACAGCGGCCAGCGGCGGTTGCCCTCCCAGCGCCGGCGCAGCCGCGGATGCACCTCGGCGCCCCGGGGCACTATCCAACATTCCCCGGTAGCGTCGCGCAGCAGAAACGGGCGGTCCGACTGCCCTTTTTCCACCGTGCGCCACTCCCGGTGCTTGCCACTGCGCCGGTACTCCTCCACCGTGAAGCGGTACCAGAGACAGGGCTCGCCAGCCAGCGGGGAAATCAGCGGTTCATGGCCGCCGGCCTCTACCCACCCCTGCAGTTCCACCAGGCCCTGGGCCGCGGAACGGACCAGCGAGGTGGGCGTATCCTCGACCCAGCGGGCGCGGCGCAGCCGGCTGAAGGTGCGGTACAGCAGCCATAGCGTCAGCAGCGAGCTGAACGCCAGGGCGAAGTAGAAGAACGGGACCGACAGGACCGGCCCGCCGGGCAGCTGGATCATGAAAACAGCTGGCGCAGGTTCACGTCCGCTTTCTCGGCTTCGGAGAAGCGCAGCAGCTCGGCCTCACGGAAGTTGAACAGGCGCGCGATGAGCACATCGGGAAACTGTTCGATACGCACGTTGTTGATATTGACGGCGGCGTTGTACAGCTCACGGCGATCGGCGATGCCGGTCTCCAGACCGGAGATTCGCTGCTGCAGATGCTGGAATGAACTGTTGGCCTGTAGCTGCGGATAGTTCTCCGCCAGGGCGAAGAGCTGCCCCAGACCGCTGCGTAATGCGGTCTCGGCTTCGCCGAGGGAGCGGATATCCGAGCGATCCCGGGCCTGACCGACGGCGTTGCGGGCACTGATCACCCGCTCCAGGGTTGCCTGTTCGTACTGCATGTACTGGCGGCAGGCCTCCACCAGCTTGGGCAGTTCCTCATGCCGCTGGCGCAGCAAAACGTCGATATTGGACCAGGCCTGGGTTACCCCATGCTTGACGCTGACCAGCTGGTTATACAGCGTGATGGCATATACCAGCAGCACCACCAGCCCTGCCCCGATGACCAGCCACCACAGATTGCCCCATTCCATCCCTGTGCTCCTTATACCGACCCATTCACGATAGCCGCGGCGCTGGCCAGTGCGCGCAAAAGATGCCCATAACACTTTGTTTAGCCGCCGTGACCCGTTAATCTTCGCACATAATTTCCAATAATTGTCGGCAAGCGGATACTGCCGACGTCGAGCCGGGATCGCCCACCATGCTGCGAAGACTCATCGTCCTGCTTATCCTCTTCATCGCTGTAGTGGCGGCCCTCGGCGCCTGGAAGTATTACTCCATCCGCCAGCAGATCGCCTTCTTCACCGCCCCCAAGCCACCGATCCAGGTCAGCGCCACCGAGGCGCAGAGCATCGACTGGCAGAGTCGTCTGCCCGCCATCGGCACCCTCACCGCACGCCAGGGGGTGGAGCTGACGGCGGAGATCGCCGGCACCGTGGAGCGCGTCCTCGCCGAATCCGGCCAGCTCGTGGAAGCCGGCCAGACCCTGCTGGTGATGAACAATCAGGTCGAGCAGGCCAGCCTGGAGACTGCCGAAGCCCAGGTGGAACTGGCCCGACTGGACTTCGATCGTCAGCAGAATCTGCTGCGGCGCCAGAGCATTTCCCAGGCCCAGTTCGACCAGGCCAGCTCAACCCTGCGCCAGGCCCGAGCCAAAGCTGCCGAGCTGCGCGCCATTCTGCAGAAGAAGACCATTACGGCGCCCTTCCCGGGCCGACTGGGCATCGTTCAGGTCGACCCGGGTGACTACCTGTCCCCCGGAACCCTGATTGCGACCCTGCAGGATCTGTCCAGCCTCAATGTCGACTTCAGTCTGGCAGAGCAGTACTTTCCCCTGCTCAGTGTGGGCCAGGACGTTGAGCTCAGCGTCGCGGCTTTTCCTGATCAGCGGTTCTCCGGAGAGATCACCGCGATCAACCCGCGGGTGGACGCCAGTTCCCGTACCCTGCTGGTGCGCGCCAGGGTCAGCAATCCGGAGGAGCAGTTGCTGCCGGGCATGTTCGCCGAGCTGAATGTCCTGCTGCCTGACACCCAACCCCGGGTGGTGGTACCGGAAACGGCCGTCACCTTCAGCCTCTACGGCCAGTCGGTGTATGTCGTCGAGCCTGCCGACCGCGAAGCGGCGCAGGATAGGGAGAATGACGAGGCCGGCCTGGTGGTTCGCCGCCGCTTCGTCACCACCGGCGAGCGCCGCGAAGGACAGGTAGTGGTACTGAAGGGTCTGGAGGCCGGCGAGCAGGTGGTCACCGGCGGACAGCTGAAGCTCGACGACGGCGCAGCCGTGGTCATCAACAACAGCAATCCGCTGTAGGATCCCGCGCATGGCTTTTACCGATATCTTCATCCGTCGTCCGGTGCTGGCGACCGTGGTCAGTCTGCTGATCATTCTGCTCGGCATGCAGGCCCTCAACAGCCTGACCATCCGCCAGTACCCCGAGATGGAAAACGTGCTGATCACGGTGACCACGGCCTACCCCGGGGCCAACGCGGAAGTGATCCAGGGCTATATCACCCAGCCGCTGCAGCAGAGTCTGGCCAGCGCCGAAGGGGTGGACTACATCAGCTCGGTGAGCCGGCAGAACTTCTCGGTGATCCAGGTCCGTGCACGACTCGGGGTGAATACGGACCGGCTGTTCACCGACGTGATGTCCAAAGCCGCCGAAGTGCGCAGCCAGCTACCGGCCGAGGCGGAGGATCCGGTGATCAGCCGTGAGGCGGCGGATGCCACGGCACTGATGTACATCAGCTTCAGCAGCGAGACCCTGAGCAACCCGCAGATCACCGACTATCTGTCCCGGGTGGTGCAGCCGCGTCTGGCGACCCTGCCCGGGGTTGCCGATGCCGCCATCCTCGGTCGGCAGAACTTCGCCATGCGTCTGTGGCTGGACCCGGTGCGCATGGCCGCCATGGGGGTCACCGCCAGCGACGTCAATCAGGCAGTGCGCCGCTACAACTTCCTGGCTGCCGCCGGCGAGACCAAGGGCGAATATGTGGTCACCAGCGTCAACGCCGCCACCGACCTGCAGGAACCCGAGCAGTTTGCCGCCATCCCGGTGCGTACCGACGGCGACACCCGGGTACTGATCGGGGACATCGCCCGGGTCGAGCTGGGCGCCGAATCCCTGAATGCGATGAGCTTCTTCAATGGCATTCCGGCGGTCTACATCGGCGTCGAGGCCACCACCACCGCCAACCCGCTGGATGTGATTGCCGAGGTGCGCAAGGCGCTGCCGCAGATCGATGCGCAGCTGCCGCCGGAACTGGAGATGACGGTGGCCTACGATGCCACCCTGTTCATCCAGGAGTCGATCGACGAGGTGATCAAGACGCTGGCCGAAGCGGTCGTGATCGTCATCGTGGTGGTATTCCTGTTCCTCGGCTCGGTACGCTCGGTGATCATTCCGGTGGTGACCATCCCCCTGTCGATGATCGGCGTGCTGTTCTTCATGCAGCTGATGGGTTATTCGATCAACCTGCTGACCCTGCTGGCCCTGGTACTGGCCATCGGCCTGGTGGTCGACGACGCCATCGTCGTGGTGGAGAACATCCATCGGCATATCGAGGAAGGCCGGTCACCGGTGGACGCTGCCCTGCTCGGCGCCCGGGAGATCGCCATGCCGGTGGTGGCCATGACCATCACCCTGGCGGCGGTCTACGCACCCATCGGATTTCTGGAAGGCATCACCGGGGCCCTGTTCAAGGAGTTCGCCTTCACCCTGGCCGGCTCGGTCGTCATTTCCGGGGTAGTGGCACTGACCCTGTCACCGATGATGTGCTCGCGCCTTCTGCGCCCTGCCGACACTACCCGCGGCCTGGCTGCGCGACTCGATCGCCTGTTCCACGGCATGCAGGTGCGCTACCAGCGCCTGCTGCACAGCAGCATGGAGACCCGGGGAGTGACCCTCACCTTCGGCGTGCTGGTCCTGCTGCTGATTCCGGCACTGCTGATGTTCACCCGCAGCGAGCTGGCGCCATCCGAGGACCAGAGCTTCGTATTCATGCTCACCAATGCACCACAGACCGCCAACCTCGAGTACCTCACCCATTACACCAACGAGGTCAACCAACGGCTGAGGGAGTTCGACGAGTACGAGGCGCACTTCCACATCAACGGCATGGATGGCGTGAACAGTGGTCTGGGCGGCTTCATCCTCAAGCCCTGGGATCAGCGCGAGCGCAGCGAAGCGGAAATGGTGCCGCTGATCCAGAACAGCCTGAACGAAGTCGCCGGGCTGCAGATCTTCGCCATGAGCGTACCGGCCCTGCCCGGCGCCAGCGACGGTCTGCCCCTGCAGTTCGTGATCACCAGTCTCGGCGATTATCAGACCCTGTTGCAGGTCACTGAACGGGTCGCCGCGCGCGCCCGGGAAAGTGGCAAGTTCGCCGTAATCAACGTGGATCTGGCCTTCGACAAACCCGAGCTGGGGGTGGAGATCTCCCGGGAAAAGGCGGCCCAGATGAATGTGTCCATGGAGGATATCGGCCTCACCCTGGCGTCCCTGCTCGGCGAGGGCGAAATCAACCGCTTCACGGTGGAAGGGCGCAGCTACAAGGTTATCGCCCAGGTGGAGCGCGAATACCGCGACAACCCCAACTGGCTGGCCCAGTACCATGTACGCAACCGGGACGGCCAGATGATCCCCCTCGGCTCGCTGATCAGTTATCGCGAACAGGCCCGGCCGCGTCAGCTCAACCAGTTCCAGCAGCTCAACGCAGCGCGCATCCAGGGCGTTCCGCTGGTCAGTATGGGTGACGCCCTGGCACTGCTGGAGGAGATCGCCGAGGAAGAGCTGCCACAGGGCTTTTCCGTGGACTATGGTGGCTCATCCCGCCAGTTCAAGCAGGAGGGCTCGGCGCTCTATGTCACCTTCGCCCTGGCGCTGGCGATGATCTATCTGGTGCTGGCCGCCCAGTTCGAGAGTTTCCGCGACCCGCTGGTCATTCTGGTGACAGTCCCGCTGTCGATCTGCGGCGCGCTGATTCCCCTGTTCGTGGGCGTTTCCAGCATGAATATCTATACCCAGGTAGGATTGGTGACCCTGATCGGGGTGATCAGCAAGCACGGGATTCTCATCGTCGAGTTCGCCAATCAGCTGCGACGGCAGGAAGGTCTGGGAATGCGCGAGGCGGTGGAACAGGCGGCTGCCATCCGCCTGCGACCGGTGCTGATGACTACCGCCGCCATGGTGTTCGCGATGATTCCGCTGCTGATCGCCCAGGGCGCCGGCGCGGTAAGCCGATTCGATATCGGTGTGGTGATTGCCAGCGGACTGACCGTGGGCACGCTCTTCACCCTGTTCGTACTGCCGGCGGTGTACGTCACCTTCAGCGAGCGCGACCGGAGTGCCTGAGCGGAATCCGGAGCCGGTCGGCCCGCCATCAAGGCGGGACCCGGCCGGTATCAGCGGAACAGGGAGTCGGCGCTCAGCCCGTGCTGCTCGAAGATATCCCGAAGGCGCTTGAGAGCCTCGACCTGAATCTGTCGAACCCGCTCGCGGGTCAGGCCGATCTCGCGACCGACCTCCTCCAGGGTACTGCTCTCGTGCCCGCGCAGGCCGAAGCGGCGGGTCACCACTTCGCGCTGCTTCTCGCTCAATTCCGACAGCCAGTTGTCGATGCTGGCGTTGAGGTCCTCTTCCTGAAGCAGGTCGCCGGGGTCGCCGGCCATATCGTCAGGCAGGGTATCCAGCAGGGTCTTGTCGGAATCGGCGCCCAGAGGTACGTCGACCGAGGCTACGCGCTCATTGAGCCCAAGCATGCGCTTGACGTCCTCCACCGGGCGGTCGAGCAGCTGGGCGATCTCCTCGGGTGAGGGCTCGTGATCCAGCTTCTGGGTCAGCTCGCGGGCAGCGCGAAGGTAGATGTTGAGTTCCTTGACCACATGAATGGGCAGGCGGATGGTGCGGGTCTGGTTCATGATCGCCCGCTCGATGGTCTGGCGGATCCACCAGGTGGCGTAGGTCGAGAAGCGGAAACCGCGCTCGGGATCGAATTTCTCCACTGCCCGGATCAGTCCGAGGTTACCCTCCTCGATCAGATCCAGCAGCGCCAGCCCGCGGTTGACATAGCGGCGGGCTATCTTGACTACCAGGCGCAGGTTGCTCTCGATCATGCGCTTGCGTCCGGCAGGATCCCCCTTCTGCGCCAGGCGGGCGAAATGCACTTCCTCCTCCGGCGTCAGCAGGGGAGAAAAACCGATTTCGTTGAGATACATCTGGGTTGGGTCGAGCTGGCGGGAAAATTCGAAGGAGTCCTCGCGCTGGTGGTTGCGCGGTGTTGTGACCCTGGGTTTGCCAGAGCCTCCGGGACTGTCATCCACTTCGAATCTGACCTGGTCCATGAGCTCTTCATCGCCGCTGTACCGATCAGGTGCATTATTATTATTTACCATGTGCATGCCCCACCTTCAGTCGAAACACTGGACAAACTGCCCATTCAGTTCCCGCAGAGACGAACCTTGCGTTCGCCCGGCCTGACGGAAAACCCCCTGATGCAATTCGGTGCGCGTCAGTCTCCGCTGACTACGTCGGGACCATCGTGTGGCAATGGACTCTGCCCCGGCGCCTCCTGCAGTGTGCACCAGAACTATGACAGTGCAGATACAGGTTTGTTTTGCACTACTTCACAGTTTTGGTAAATAACCGAGCGGGTCAACGGGCTGCCCCCGACGTCGGATCTCGAAATGCAGCTTCACCCGGTCGGTGCCGGTATTGCCCATCTCCGCGATCGTCTGTCCTGTACGTACCTGTTCCCCCTCTTTCACCAGCAGGCGGCTGTTATGGGCATAGGCACTGAGATAGGTCTCATCGTGCTTGATGATGATCATGTCCCCATAACCGAGCAATCCACGACCCGCGTAAACTACTGTTCCGTTAGCCGCAGCTTTTACAGGCTGACCCAATTGACCGGCAATATCAATCCCTTTATTCAAACTGCCGTTCGACTGGAATCGGGCGATGATCTGGCCCTGCGCAGGCCATTGCCAGCCGGACACTGACGTTGCCGCCGGTGCCGGTGTCGAGGCCGGCGGCTGCCGGCTGGCTGCGGGGGCGGTAGCCGTTGGGGTACGCGCAGGGGTGGTTGTCGCGGTTGCCGCGGGCGCAGTGGCCGCACCGGTTCGCGGCGGTGTCGTGGCGGAGGCTGCAGGGCGGGTAGCGGAGGCCGGCGCGCTGCGTGCCGGTGACTGGGAGGGACGACTGGCCGTTGCGGTACTGCGGCTGCCGGTGTCCAGGCTCAGCCGCTGACCGGGATAGATGGTATAGGGTTCACGCAGGCCGTTGTGCGCGGCCAGAGCCTTCCAGTCCCAGCCATAGCGGAAGGCGATGGAATACAGGGTGTCACCCCGCTGTACCACATGGTGACCACTGGTTACCTGCTGGGCGCGATAGCCGCCCCGGCTGCGATCGTCCACAGGTACAGTGCCGGCGGGACCGGCGCAGGCAGATATCAGCAGGGCCATGAGCATGAGCCCGGGTACGCCGGCAGTGCTGATACTCCATCGCCTCACAATGATCCCCCGCTTGAAAAGGTTTCCGCCCGACCGCTCCGATATCAGCCGCGGCTGATCCGCTGGCCGATCCACTCCAGTGTCAGTACCAGTGCAACGGCCAGCATCATGAGCAGCAGACCGGCAATCCACCAGGAAGGTTCGCCGGTCAGTGCTTCATAGGTGGCCGGCATGACATTGTCCTGCAGCATGGGCTCCATCACACCCTTGCTGTTTTCCCGCCAGCTGATGGTCTGCTTCCAGGGCCAGACCTTGTTCAGCGATCCGATCAACAGCCCGGTGGCGACCGCCATAGTGGCACTGCGCGCGTGCTCCAGCAACCAGGACACCAGTCGCGCGAAGCTCAGCAACCCCGCTGCGCACCCGGCAGCAAAGACGGCCAGGGTAAACAGATCGGCACTGCGCACCGCCCCCAGAATGGTGGCATACAGACCGAGCAGCACCAGCACGAAGCTGCCGGAGATGCCCGGCAGGATCATCGCGCAGATGGCGATGGAGCCGGCCAGGAAAATGAACAGCGGTGCCGAGGACCACTGCATCGGCGCCGCCACCGTGATCACGTAGGCAAACGCAGCACCCAGGGCGGTCAGCAACAGGGTCCAGAGATTCCAGCGCCGGACTTCCCGCCCGACGATATATACCGACACCAGAATCAGACCGAAGAAGAATGACCAGGTCAGCTCGCCGTGGGTATGGAGCAGATACCCCAGCAGGTTGGCAAAGGCAGCGATACTGGTGAGGATGCCCCCAATCAGCGCCACCAGAAAGGTGCCGTCGATAGCCCGCCAGGTCTCCCCGAACCGACCGCGCGCCAGCCACAGCAACTTGTCCGGGGTACAGGAACCCAGCGCCCTGAGCAGGCGTTCATAAACGCCGACGATCAGCGCTATGGTGCCACCGGAGACGCCGGGCACCACATCCGCTGCGCCCATGGCCATGCCCTTGAGGTAGATCAGCAGATAATCCAGAAAACGGCGATTCAAGAGTTCATTACTCCGGACAAGAGCGGCACGAAACGTACCGGTTCGACCTGATGGCGGATGAATTGATCCCCTTCACGGATCACCAGGGTCAGATATTGTTCATGCTCGCCCACCGGGATGACCATGCGCCCACCGTCTGCCAGCTGGGTCAGCAGCTCGGCCGGCACCTCCGGCGGCGCGGCGGTGACCAGAATGGCGTCATAGGGCCCGTACTGGGGCCAGCCCCAATTGCCGTCGGCGTGGCGGAAGACCACGTTGCGGATGTCGATGTCCCTGAGCACGGCCTTGGCCCGCTCCTGCAGAGGCAGGATGCGCTCGACACTGAACACCCGCTCGACCACCTGGGCCAGAATGGCGGTCTGGTAGCCCGAACCGGTGCCGACCTCGAGCACCTTGTCCAGCTCCCGCCCGCCGAGCAGCAGCTCGGTCATCCGCGCGACTATATAGGGCTGGGACAGGGTCTGGTTGTGCCCGATCGGCAGGGCCGTGTCCTCATAGGCACGATGCGCCAGCGCCTCGTCGACGAACAGGTGCCGCGGCGTGCGACGAATGGCTTCAAGTACCTTGAGGTCGCGGATGCCCTCCTCGAACAGACGCTCCAGCAGCCGCTCGCGGGTCCGCTGGGAGGTCATGCCGATACCGCTCTTCAACAGATCATCACGCACCTTGCTGTATCCTCAGATCGCCCAGCCAGCCATTGAGCCGATCGAACACCTCGTAGTAGGTCTTGTCGATGCGCAGCGGGGTGATGGAGACGTAACCGTGCATCACCGCATTGAAATCCGTGCCCTCACCACCGTCCTCCGCATCCCCAGCCACCGAGATCCAGTAACCCTCCTTGCCCCGGGGATCGGTCCACTTCACCGGCCTGGCGGCACGCTGGCGGTGGCCGAGACGGGTCAGCACCATACCCTGGATACGGTCCAGCGGCAGGTTGGGAATGTTCACGTTGAGTATGGTGCGCGGTGGCAGATCCAGCTGCTCATGGGCCTCGACCAGCGTCCGGGCGATCGCTGCGGCCGCCGGCAGGTTGTCGGTCTGGCGACTGACCAGGGAGAAGGCCATGGCCGGTCGGGACAGGAAGCGGCCCTCCAGCGCGGCAGCTACCGTGCCCGAGTAGAGTACGTCATCGCCCAGGTTGGCGCCGAGGTTGATGCCGGACACCACCATGTCCACGCTGTCGGGGAACAGCGAATTCACTCCGAGGTGGACACAGTCGGTAGGTGTGCCATTGAGGCCGACAAAGCCGTTCTCCAGATAGAACGGCCGCAGCGGCTTGTCCAGGGTGAGGGCGCTGCTGGCACCGCTGCGGTCCTCGTGGGGTGCCACCACCACACAGTCGGCATAATCGTCCAGCGCACCGTGCAGGGCCTTGAGGCCCGGCGCCAGCACACCATCGTCGTTGGCAATGAGAATACGCATCAGGTTTCGCTTTCCAGTCCGCCGCCCGGCTCGTCATCCAGCAGTACCAGCTCATGCAGTACTGCCGTCGCAAAGCAACCGGTGGGCAGGGTGAATTCAATTTCCAGGATATCCGCTGCAGGATAATGCCACGTCAGGCCGATCAAGGGGAGACGCAGAATACGGCGCTGCTGCTCCAGCCCGGCATTTTCCAGCCACTGGCACAGCTGCGGCTCGGCCGCCGCCAGCTGCTGCTCCATTTCCTGCACGGTACCGGCAACCGGAGCCTGCCCCGCACCCCACAGGGGGCCGGTCACATGGACGTCCAGTTGTGCAAAGCGCTGATCTTCGGCGGCCAGACGTTCGGCGGCAAAATGGCTGCGACTGTCGGTGAAGGCCAGGCAGTCGCCGGGCAATATGCGGTCCCAGCTGCCATCGGCCACCCGCTGCCCCAGCAGACGGTTGAACAGCAGGCTGCGGGCGGTGGACAGCAGACGTGAACGCGTGCCCCGCGCCGGTGGCAGTGCGCCCCGCTCGGCCCACTGCCGGGCCTGCTGCAGGTTACCCCCGTCACGGCCGAAGCGCTGGGGCCCGAAGTAGTTCGGCACGCCCTGCTCGGCGATGCGCTGCAGACGCTCGTCCAGCTGTGCGGGATCAGCCTGAAGCTCGGTCAGACGAATGACGAAGTGGTTGGCGCGGTGCGCTCCGCGCTGCAATTTGCGGCTGTGCCGGCGGCTGGTCAGACAGCGCAGCTGGTCATTCCACAGGGGCGAGAAGTCCGGATCGTCCCTGCCCGGCAACTGCAGGCTGAACCACTGGCTGGTGATGGCACGCCGATCCTTGATCCCGGCGTAGCTGACATCCCTGAGCTTGAGACCGGCGACCCGCGCCAGCTGCCGGGCCACATCCTCGGTATTCAGATCGCGCTTTTCGATCAGCAGCCACAGGTGCTCGCCCTGCCCGCTCAGCTCGATATCGAGGATCTCGGTGACCCGGAAGTGCTCCGGCTGCGCCTTGAGCACCGCCCGGCCACAGGGCTCGCCGTGGGCCCGCGGCCCCAGCCACTGGCTGTGTGCGCCGCTCACAGGGGCAGCAACAGGGCTACCGCGTCGACGGCGATCCCCTCCCTGCGCCCGACAAAACCGAGCTTCTCGGTGGTGGTGGCCTTGATATTGACCTGATCCAGTTCGACCTGCAGATCCTCGGCCACCAGTACCCGCATGCTGTCGATGTGCGGGGCCAGTTTCGGTGCCTGGGCGGCAATGGTCACATCCACATTGCCCACCTTCCAGCCCTTGGCGTGCACCAGCGTCAGCGCATGGCGCAGCAGCACGCGGCTGTCAGCGCCCTTGAACTGCGGATCGGTATCGGGAAAGTGCCGGCCGATATCCCCCAGCGCGGCCGCGCCGAGAATCGCATCGGTCAGGGCATGCAGCACCACGTCCCCATCGGAGTGGGCAACCAGGCCGTGGTCATGGGGGATACGCACCCCGCCCAGAATAATGAAGTCGCCCTCACCGAAGCGGTGAACGTCATAGCCGTGACCAATGCGCATGGAATACCTGCTCTGCGGAAAAAATCAAAGGAGGGATCTTACCGTGTCCCGGGGATGGGCAGAAGGCCTGGGAGGGACGAGCACCAGCTCGTCCAGCCGTGCCTGCCGACAGCATCCATGTTATCGGCAGGTACGCCTCATCGAGCTGGTGCTCGACGTTCCCCGAGCAGCTCGACGTTGCGAGAGACCACCTTACAACCGCCCCAGCGCCCTGGCATGGTGCCGCAGGTGGTCGTCGATAAAGCTGGCGATGAAGAAGTAGCTGTGGTCATAGCCGGCCTGCCGCCGCAGGGTCAGCGGATGACCCGCTGCCGCCGCGGCCGCTTCCAGCGCCTCGGGTTTGAGCTGTTCGGCGAGGAAGTTGTCCGCCTCGCCCTGATCCACCAGCAGCGGCAGGCGCTCCTGGGCGGTGGCGATCAGCTCGCAGGCATCCCACTGCTTCCACTGTTCCCGATCATCACCCAGATAATTGCCGAAGGCCTTGTGACCCCAGGGGCAGTTGACCGGGTTGGTGATGGGCGCGAAGGCCGAGACCGACTGGTAGCGACCGGGATTCTTCAGCGCGCAGATCAGCGCCCCATGGCCGCCCATGGAGTGACCGCTGATGGCACGCCGGTCGGACACCGGGAAGTTGCCCTCGATCAGCGCCGGCAGTTCCGTCACCACGTAGTCGTACATCTGGTAGTGCCGCGCCCAGGGCTGCTGGGTGGCGTTGATGTAGAAGCCCGCGCCCAGCCCGAAGTCCCAGGCGCCCTGCGGATCGTCCGCCACGCCCTCGCCGCGGGGGCTGGTATCCGGCGCGACTACGACCATGCCGAGTTCTGCGGCCAGGCGCTGGGCGCCGGCCTTCTGCACGAAGTTCTCATCGGTGCAGGTCAGACCCGACAACCAGTAGAGTACCGGCAGCGGCTCGCCCTGATCCGCCTGGGGCGGCAGGAAGATGGCAAAGATCATGTCGCAGCCGAGCACACTGGAGCGGTGCCGATAACGTTTCTGCCAACCACCGAAGCACTTGTTGGCGGAAACCAGTTCAATCGCAGAGTCCATGAGTCAACTCCCTTTCAAACCTTGAGTAAACGGGGGGGTGCTCCCGCAGGAGCGCAGGCAGCCGGCCGGGGCCGGCTGCGATGACGGGTCAGAAGTGGATGACCGAGCGGATGCTCTTGCCTTCTTCCATCAGTTCGAAGGCCTTGTTGATGTCTTCCAGACCCATGGTGTGGGTGATGAAGGTGCTGAGCGGAATGTCGCCCTTCTGCGCCTTCTCCACATAGCCGGGCAGCTGGCTGCGACCCTTCACGCCACCAAAGGCACTGCCGCGCCAGACCCGGCCGGTGACCAGCTGGAACGGACGGGTGCTGATTTCCTGACCGGCGCCGGCCACACCAATGATGGTCGACTCGCCCCAGCCCCGGTGGCAGCATTCCAGTGCAGCACGCATCAGCTCGACGTTGCCGACGCACTCGAAGGAGTAGTCCACACCACCGTCGGTCATGTCGATGATCACCTGCTGGATCGGCTGGTCGTGATCCTTGGGATTGACGAAGTCGGTAGCACCCAGCTCCCGGGCCTTGTCGAACTTGGCCGGGTTGATATCCACGCCGATGATGCGGCTGGCACCGGCCATCCTGGCACCGATGATCGCCGCCAGACCGATGCCGCCCAGACCGAAGATGGCCACCGTGGAGCCGGCTTCCACCTTGGCGGTATTGAGCACCGCGCCGATACCGGTGGTGACCCCGCAACCGAGCAGGCAGACCTCTTCCAGCGGCGCATCTTTCTGGATCTTGGCCAGCGACACTTCCGGTACCACCGTGTATTCGGAGAAGGTGGAGCAGCCCATGTAGTGGTAGATCGGTTGCCCCTTGTAGGAGAAGCGCGTGGTGCCATCGGGCATCAGGCCCTTGCCTTGGGTAGCGCGGACGGCGGTGCAGAGGTTGGTCTTGCCCGACTTGCACGACTTGCACTGGCCGCATTCGGCGGTATACAGCGGAATCACATGATCGCCGACCTGTACCGAGGTCACACCCTCGCCCACCGCCTCGACGATACCGCCACCCTCGTGGCCCAGAATCGCCGGGAATACACCCTCGGGGTCGGCACCGGACAGGGTAAAGGCATCGGTATGACAGACGCCGGTCGCCACGATGCGCACCAGCACCTCACCCGCCTTTGGCGGAGCCACATCCACTTCGACGATTTCCAGCGGCTTGCCGGCTTCAAATGCCACCGCAGCACGGGACTTGATCATGGGAACCCCTCCATATCCTGAATAGTTGAACAGAGCCAGTGTAGTTAACCTGCAGGATATGGATAATACTCCCAATAACAAAACATTATTGCCATACAGGGATAATCGCGTGGATAACTGGAGCGGAATCGACGAATTCGTCTGCGTCGCCGAGCTGGGCCATTTCAGCGGAGCGGCCAGACGCCTGGGCGTCTCCTCCTCCCATATCAGCCGGCAGATCGCCCGGCTGGAGGACCGCCTGCAGACCCGCCTGTTCTACCGCAGTACCCGCAAGGTCACCCTGACCGAAGCCGGACACACCTTCCTGCAACACTGCCAGCGCCTGCAGGATGCCCGGGACGAAGCCGTACAGGCGGTCACCGACCTGTCCAGCGAACCCAAGGGCCTGCTGCGCATGACCTGCTCGGTGGCCTACGGCGAGGAATTCATCATGCCGCTGGTCAACGAGTTCATGGAGCAGTATCCGCAGCTGCGCATCGAGATGGCCCTGACCAACCAGACCCTGGATCTGCTTCATGGCCAGTTCGATCTGGCCATCCGCCTGGGCCGCCTGCAGGACTCCCGCCTGGTCGCCACCCGCCTCGCACCCCGGCGCATGTACCTGTGCGCCTCACCCGCCTATCTTGAACGCCACGGCGCTCCCCACAGCTTGTCCGAGCTGCCGCGCCACAACTGCCTGATCGGCAGCAGTGATACCTGGGATTTTGTCGAGTCCGGGCGGGAGCTGCCGGTGCGGGTTCAGGGCACCTGGCGCTGCAACAGCGGCCGCGCCGTCCTGGACGCAGCCCTGCGCGGTTTCGGCCTGTGTCAGCTACCCGATTATTACGTTCACGAACACCTGCGCAGCGGCGCCCTGCGCGCCCTGCTCACCCAACACCAGCCACCCCACACCGCCGTCTGGGCCCTGTACCCCCAGCAACGCCATCTCTCACCCAAGGTACGCAAACTCGTGGATCACCTTAAACAGCGGCTCATGCAGCGGGTGGAGTATCAGGGGCAGGCGTAGTTTG
>Ga0209075_1001128_pt1 | contig 25530 bp, 27 predicted proteins | sample Stecom2011_FD_187523 | JGI IMG/M metagenome (GOLD analysis project Ga0209075, IMG submission 187523) | Agricultural soil microbial communities from Utah to study Nitrogen management - Steer compost 2011 (SPAdes) (version 2) | ecosystem: Environmental > Terrestrial > Soil > Agricultural land...
GCTTTGCGGGCAAAAGGGTGGCGCTTCTACAATTTTATCGGAGGTTGTGCTCGTCTCATGTGTTCCTGGGCCACTACCCCGGCAGTGGTTGATCAGTTTCTGGCGGATGTGCGGCAACTGCAGGCGTAGGTCTGTGGTTTACCCGCCGGACGATTTCCACCACAATCGGCGCCATCCCCGATAAGGAGCTCATACTATGCTGATCTACTCATCAACCTCACCCAAGGCGATCTGATGAGAGCCCTCTTTAATAAATACCTGAATTCCTCACTCATTCTTCGCGTAAGCATAGCGTTGGTGTTGGGCGTGGCCGTGGGCCTGATCGGTGGCCAGCAAGCAGCTGATTGGCTGGCGCCTTTCGGGGAGCTTCTGCTGCGTCTGCTCAAGTTTCTTATTGTGCCTATCGTACTGTTCACGCTTATGGTTGGCATCAATCAAGCCAATATTGGCAGCATGGGCCGGGTTGGGCGGAAGCTGTTCGGGTTTTACGTGATGACTTCAGCCTTGGCCATTGTGGTCGGTTTGGTGGTGGCAACTCTGCTTGAGCCGGGAAGCGGCATTGCTCTGGACGAAAACGCTGAAGTAAACGTACCGGACAACCCCGGGTTTGTGAGTGTGCTGCTGAGAATTGTGCCCGACAATATTTTTACGGCGTTCACCGAGCTGAACCTGCTGGGGATCATCTTCACTGCCATTGTGTTTGGCATTGCGCTCCTGAAGCTGCGAGAGAGTGAGGCACATGCAGAGCTTGGCGAGCATCTTTATAAAGTTGTTGAAGGGCTTAACGAGATCACTTTGAAGGTCATGGCTGGCGTACTTCAGTACGTCCCCATCGGTGTATTCGCGATTGTAGCCAAGACGGCGGGTGAGCAGGGTATATCTACCATATTGGCTCTGGGCGATATGGTGATGGTGCTTTATATTGCGCTGGCTGTGCATCTGGTTGTTTACTGCATTTTGATGCGGTTTTATGGCGTGGGTATTCGCGAGTTTTTCCGGGCAGCTCGCACACCTATGGCTACGGCGTTCGCCACTCAGAGCAGTTCCGGTACGCTACCACTGACGCTGGATGCTGCAAGACGTCTGGGCATACCCAAGCGAATTTACGGTTTCAGTCTGCCGCTGGGTGCCACCATAAATATGGATGGGGCAGCAATCCGTATCGCGATTTCTGCGGTGTTTGCGGCCAATGTGGTTGGTATTCCTCTGGATCTGGTGACCATGGCTGAAATAGTGCTCATTGGCACGCTTACGTCTATTGGTACAGCGGGAGTTCCCGGCGCAGGCATCGTAATGATTGCCACAGTTTTTGCCCAAGTGGGTTTGCCAATTGAAACTGTCGCACTCCTGGTATCCATTGATGCGCTGGTTGGCATGGGCGCGACCGGGCTGAACGTGACCGGAGATCTGGTAGGAACGGCAATTGTTGCCCGTAGTGAAAACAAATACCAGGGTGATCCAGCTTCTTCAGGAAAGGAATCTGCTGCCTGAGCAAGGTCGGACCTGTTGATGTGATAGAGTACCTTTCAGGCTTTCTTTATGACTGGAGGGCACTTATGAGTAAGTCGCAAAGTAAACTGATTGTTTTCTATGACGGCTCATGTCCCGTTTGTGTCAGGGATCGACGCTGGTATGAAAAGCTGGCAGGAAGAACCGGAGACTCAGTTGAATGGCTGGATATCACCGGCCGTGATGAGGAACTACGCCAGCAGGGGGTAGACCCCTACAAGGCGCTCCGCGAGCTGCATGTAAAAGATGATCAGGGTGAAATTCACCGTGAGATGGATGCCTACATACTGCTTATGTCGCGAGTTTTTTTGCTGAAACCTTTGGCATGGCTAATTTCCTTACCCTTGATCCGGCCTACGCTGGCGAGGCTGTATCATTCATGGGTTGGGCGTCGCCTTGGTGAGCGCGCCTGAATCCATTTCAGAGGTTTTTATGGCTCGCTTTGAGTTGCTAGGCACTGCAATTATTCCTGGTAAGGGCACCCAGTTGCGGCTACTGCAGCGCAACGATGAATTCTCTATCCGCATTGCCGGCACAAGCGGTGAGCTGATGAACACTCGCTTGCACGGTTCTGAAGATGCTTTGGCAACTCTGGCCTGTGAGCGTATTACAGACCATCCCGCACCAAAAGTGCTTATAGGCGGGCTTGGTATGGGCTTCACCCTCGCAGCGGCCTTGCAGTCGCTGGGTGACACCGCAGAAGTCACCGTTGCCGAACTGGTGCCGGAGGTAGAGCAGTGGAATCTTGGCCCTTTGGGCAGCGCTTCTGGGTATCCGCTCAAAGACCCTCGTGCCAAGGTGCATATTGGTGATGTGGTGCAGCTTATCAAGGCTTCACCTGCCAGTTACGATGCCATCTTGCTGGATATCGACAATGGCCCTGAGGGATTGACGCGAAAAGAAAATGACTGGTTGTATTCAGCAGCTGGCATTGCCGCAGCACAAGAAGCCCTGCGGCCTGAGGGTATTCTGGCCTATTGGTCAGCCGGGCAAGATCCTGCGTTTACGGAGCGTTTGAAACGAGCCGGGTTGTCGGCAGAGGCAGTCACCGTTCGCGCCCACCGTCCTGGCAAAGGCGCAAAGCATGTTATCTGGCTTGCCTGGTGAATGACTGGACGACGAGAACTAGTCCTCGTCGTCCAGTTGCATGCGCTCCAATCGATCTCTTTCTTCTTCTTTGGCGGCTTCAATTACAGCCATAAGCTCTTCTACATCAGCGCTGGCGGTGTCGTGCTCGAAGCATCCCGTCAGTTTGCTGTCGGGATGCAAATCTCCACGCTCGTAAAGCGCCCAGATTTCTTTGCCATAATCGGTCACAAGCAGATCGGGGGCGAACTTGGCAAAATAGCGGCGCATGTTATCTACATCCCGCTCCAGCATGCGCTCGGCGTTGTTGTTGCCTGCTGCGTTAACTGCCTGGGGTAGATCAATAATTACCGGGCCATTACTGTCGACCAGCACGTTGAATTCTGACAGGTCACCGTGGATCAGCCCGGCACTCAGCATCCGCACAATCTCTGCGATAATCCGGCCGTGGTAGTCCCTTGCTTCTTCCGCAGTGAGGGTTACGTCGTCCAGTCGTGGAGCCGCTTTGCCGTCAGCATCGGCAATCAGTTCCATCAGCAACACGCCGTCTACAAAGCCTTTTGGTTCCGGAACGCGCACGCCGGCTTCCGCAAGCCGGTACAGGGCATCCACTTCGGCGTTAAGCCATGCGTCTTCCTGCTCTTTTTGGCCGTAGCGTGTCTTTTTGCTCATGGCCCGTGCCCGGCGGGTGTTGCGCACCTTTCTGCCTTCCTGATACTCAACGGCCTGCTTGAAGCTTCGCTTTTTTGCTTCCTTGAATACCTTGGCACAGCGCACTTCCTCGCCACACCGCACCACGTAAACCTGTGCCTCTTTCCCGCTCATAAGCTGGTAAAGCACTTCGTCCACCAGGCCGTCGTCGACCAAGGGTTGCAATCTCTTGGGTACTTTCATAACACCTTTCAGTTTAGCCGTCAGCGTGCCGACCATGCGCGGTGCGTTGGCCTGAAGACAGGCCAGAGCAAAGATGCTGGTCACAATGGTGCATAGCTTACATCAAATTGCTATTTCTTATAGGAATCTGGTTGTAGCCTCAAGAAGCTTTTAGCTGAATGGCCTATAGTATCGGCTTGCCCTGTATCGGCAGGGCACGTCTGAGGGTAGAATTACCGGGTGTAAAGCACGCCGGCTTTTGCCCGGTATGGATGCGTTTCGAGATTGTTTTGGAGCTTTAAAAGATGCCTAGAGCAAGTGAAATCAAGAAAAACTCTGCAGTTGAATACGAAGGTCGGGTTTATTTCGTCAAGGATATTGAGCGCTCTGTTCCGCAGGGCCGTGCTGGCGGCAGTCTCTACCGCATGCGTATGTACGATGTGGTAACAGGTAACAAGATCGACGAGACGTTCAAAGACAGCGACATGCTGAACCTTGCCGACCTTGTGCGCAGGCCAGCTACCTTTTCCTATTCCGATGGCGATGAATATGTCTTCATGGATAGCGAAGACTTTACCCAGTACAGCCTGAACCGGGAAGCCATTGCTGATGAACTGCTGTATATCGATGAAGACACTCAGGGAATCATGGTGATTCTGGTGAGTGAAGCGCCGGTAGCTCTGGCTTTGCCGCCAATTGTTGAAATGGATATCGAGGAAACAGATCCCTCAGTTAAAGGTGGATCAGCCACGGCTCGTACCAAGCCAGCAAGAATGGCAACAGGCCTGGTTGTCCAGGTTCCTGAGCATATCTCCACGGGCGATCGCATCAAGATCAACGTGGAAGAGCGGAAGTTTTTGAGCCGCGCTTAAGCACTTCAGCAGGCCGGCAAAAGATGCCGGCCTGTTTTCTTATTGCCCCGAAGCCTCATAAAAAGCCCGGCTTTGTGCGTAAACGGGCGCCATATCCACCATCACAAATCCCGCCACCGGCTCATACAGAGAAAACCTATAGTTTTCTCCCAGGGGCAGGCTTGCCCAATACTCGAAAATACCACTTTTGCGCTGATCGATGTCTGGAAAACTGGCATGCTCAAAGTATCCGGATTCGGTCATTTGGTAGGTGATTTCGACCGGCGCCTGGGAAGCAATAAGCGTGTACCTCTGCAAACCCGGGTAGATTGCAGCAGCGGTGATTAAACCTAACAGGATAGCGAGTCCGAGATGCTCTGCCCGCGGCGCACCTTTCCCTAGCCGAATACCCAAAGCTCCCGCCAGAAGACCACCAGCAACGAAGGGCCAGATTGGCATGTCCCCGACTACCAGATAGTTGGTTAGCATCAGGTAGTCGACGAGTGCGTATGCGCCCAGACCAGCTAATAAAGCCATCTGTATCACCATGCCTTTGTGCTGCATTAAATTGAAATGGCCAGCCAGTGGCCCGGTACTTTCTGCGGGGGTTGATGTGAAGCTGACGCCTTTCGTTGCCAGGGAGAGAGCCTGAACAAGAGGCGCCTCAATAAGCAGCGCCTCTACCTTGGTTCGGGATTTTCCAAAGACAGAACCAAAGCCCATGCGGTGATCCGGACCACCCTCTATCAAAAAGTTATAAGGCTGCAGGCGGTAGGTTTTTTCGCGGGTGACGATGCTAAGTCTCGATTGTTGAATTGCCTGGCCAATGTTCCGGATTCCCGTAACGGGCGTCAGCTCCACGCTTTCGATGGCGCCTAATGGAATGCGGTGGGTGCCAGTGGTCAGCCCCATAAAGCCAAGACCGGTTAGCTTGGGTATATGAATAGCCAGGCTCTCGTTATTCAGAATCAAGCGAACTCTGCGATTGGCCAGCATGGCGATACATACTACGCCAAGTACCAGGCCGAAGAGCTGCACCTCAATATCGACCTCACCCTCTGCGTTCAGGTATAGCTGGGTAAGGTCTAATTCACTGGGGTTTGGGAGATTCAGCACTACGAAGGCGGTCGCCAGAAAAGCCAGAACAAGCCCTGCAATGATGATGGGAATGCCGTTCTTGATAATGCCGGCGGAATACCGGAAGCGTTGTGTCGCCATCGATTGCTATCATCCCTGAATCGTAAATTGGAGCGTTATAATAAACAGTAATCTGATTGAAAACCGAGATGTTTTTCCCTTAAGCGAGGGAGCCAGCTTGATGCTATGGTATGGGTATATTTCATTCGGAGCTGCAATCAGATATGCCAATATCGGTAGGCGCGAAACATTACGTTCTGATGCTGATTCCCAGCCTGCTGGGCGATATTGAAAAGCTGGGGCTGCGTAGAATTATCCGCACTTCTGACTTCTCGGAGCAGAAGGTCACGGCTCTTTATTTCGAGTTTGTGTCCATCAAACGGGTTCTTCCCGATAACCCCGAATCCATTGAGCCCGCCATTTGGGAGCACTTGCTCCACTGCGTGCGGGTGATGAGTTCACTGGTAAATCTGGCCACAACTGAAGACCTGGAGCGAGCCCGGGAAATGGCGGTTCGCCGATATTACCCCCACGCCAAAGAGAAGCTGAAAAACGAATACGAACAGATGCGAAGCGAAGGCAAGGTGGACTTCCGGCTTGCCGGCATACTGCGACAGGGCGATTTGCCAGAAAACTCCGGGCAGGTGTGCATGGAGGCAATCAGGCGTGAGCGGCAGCAGCGTGTCGAATCCATAAAATGCCTTGGCGTAGAGCATTTAACCTACAACGAAGCCTTTGTTGTGGAATCTGCCAAGGCCCACGTAATGTCTCGAATCGACGAAGCTCCTGAAGATTTCGGTACTCTCGATTTGGTTATCCGCCTTCTGGATCTATTGCGGCTGGTGCTTGTTCTCGAGTCTCGCTCGCCTGGTGGCGCCAGCGCCGTATCCTCCAACTTTACAGTGGGGAACATAGTGCTGGGTATTGGTAATGCGATGTATCGCGGTGAGCTGGGCCTGACAGTGTCGGCGCTGGGCTTGGCCAGGGTCAACAAGTAGGACGCTCAGAGCCCGGCATCCTTCACATTCTCCATCACCACAAAGGTGCTGGTTTGCAGCACATGGGGCAGGGCTGAAATTTGTTCTCCCAATACCTGCCGGTACTCCGCCATGTTGCGTGTACGCACCTTCATCAGGTAATCAAAGTTGGCAGCAATCATGTGGCATTGCTCAATGGCGGCTATTTTTTTTACGGCGGTATTGAACGCCTTTAACGCCTCACTGCTGGTGTCGTTCAGCGTAACCTGAGCGAAGGCGATATGGCTTTGCCCCAGCTTGGTCTGGTTCACCAGCACGGTGTAGCCAGTAATGAACCCCTGCTCTTCAAGCCGCCGCATGCGTACCTGACATGGGGTTTTGGATAAGCCTACTTTCGACGCAAGCTCTGTAACCGTAATTCGCGCATTCTTCTGCAGCTCACGAATGATGGAATGATCTATTCGATCCAGCTCGTTCATGTTGTTCTGTCCTGTACAAGCGTAAATCCGCGACTTTTGGGCAAGTCTCGAACAAGGGCACTATGCTGTAGGCTATAAATGCCATATGCCGCAAGGGTTTTGGGTAGTTTCAAACTGGTGTGTATGGTCGATTCGGCTGAAATTGTAATTCATGGCAGAGAATTAATACATTTATGAAGGCCAATATGGCCATATTGGCGGGTCTTTACGGCGCTTACAGTCAAACAGTCTATGCTGTTGTCGGTAGAATGCGGTAAAGACAAACAACTGAGAGGGTACAACTATGATATCGCAGCAATCATTGGCTCCCGAGCTAGCCAACTGCCGGCAGGCGGTTCGCGACTACTATCTCGAGGACGAGTACAAAGTCATCCACGAGATGATTGCTGACGCTCAGTTGTCTGAAGCCGATCGCAAAATGATTTCTGCCCGTGCGGCTGATTTGGTACGCAGTGTTCGTAAGAGCGCGAAATCCACCATCATGGAAAAGTTCCTTGCGGAATACGGCCTCACTACCAAAGAGGGTGTAGCCCTTATGTGTCTGGCAGAGGCGCTGTTACGGGTGCCGGACAACACAACCATTAATGCGCTTATTGAAGACAAGATTACCTCTGGCAACTGGGGCGCTCACGTAGGCAAAGCCACTTCGGCATTTATCAACTCCACCACAGTTGCGCTGTTGATGACCAGTAACCTGTTGAAGGATTCTGATCGTCATACGGTGGGCGACACGCTGCGCAAGCTGGTCAAGCGCCTCGGTGAACCCGTCGTTCGTACGGTAGCCGGCCAGGCCATGAAGGAAATGGGGCGCCAGTTTGTGTTGGGTCGCGACATAGAAGAAGCTCAGAGCGAAGCGGAATCCTACATGGCGAAGGGGTACACCTACTCCTACGACATGCTTGGTGAGGCCGCGCGTACAGACGCCGATGCCCGTCGCTACTACGAATCATACTCACGAGCCATCGATAGCATTGCCAAAAACTGTAAAGGCGATGTTCGTAAAAACCCCGGTATCTCGGTCAAGCTTTCTGCGCTGCTGGCCCGTTACGAATATGGCCAAAAAGAGCGGGTAATGAATGAGCTGGTTCCCCGTGCCTTGGAGTTGGCCAAAAAGGCGGCCGCAGCCAACATGGGCTTTAATATTGATGCTGAGGAACAGGACAGGCTGGACCTTTCTCTGGATGTTATTGAAGCAATAATGTCTGATCCCACGCTGGCAAATTGGGAAGGCTTTGGTGTTGTGGTTCAAGCTTTTGCCAAACGAGCTGCCCACACGCTTGATTGGTTATATGCACTCTCTGAAAAACTTGATCGCCGCATCATGGTGCGTTTGGTGAAAGGCGCCTACTGGGATGCGGAAATCAAGCGTGCCCAGGTGATGGGCCTGACGGATTTCCCCGTGTTCACACGTAAAGCTTGCAGTGACGTTGCCTACATTGCCTGCGCCAAAAAACTGGTGGGAATGAGTGACCGCATTTATTCGCAGTTTGCTACCCATAACGCCCACTCTGTGTCGGCTGTTCGTGAGTTGGCCAGCTCGGCGGGTCTGAAGAACTATGAGTTCCAGCGCTTGCACGGCATGGGTGAATCTCTGCACAACCAGGTTCTCAGCGAAAGTGGCGTGCCCTGCAGAATCTATGCGCCGGTAGGCAAACACAGCGATCTGCTCGCTTATCTCGTGCGCCGGCTTCTTGAGAATGGCGCAAACAGCTCCTTTGTTAACCAGATTGTAGATACCAGCATTACCCCCGAAGAAATTGCGAGGGACCCGATTGATGTGGTCCAGAAGCTTGGGAAAAATCTGTCCAGCCAGGCAATTTTACGCCCAACGGAATTGTTCGGAGCCAAACGTCGCAACTCAAAAGGTTGGGATATAACCGACCCGGTGACCGTTGCCCGTATTAATGACGGTCGCGGAGCATTCCGCACCCATCTATGGGTGGGTGGCCCGCTGATTGCGGCTGACACTACTGGCACAGAGGTGCTGGAGGTCAAAAACCCGGCCAACCCGGAAGATCTGGTTGGGCACATTACCCATGCCAATGAGGCTGATGTTAACGCTGCCATTGCCGCGGCTGAGCAAGGCTTTACTGGTTGGTCGGCCACATCTGCGGAAGATCGCGCTGCGTGTGTGCGCAAAGTAGGTGACTTGCTAGAAGAAAACGCGCACGAACTGTTTGCGCTGACGACCCGGGAAGCCGGTAAATCATTGCTGGATGGTGTTGCTGAAATTCGCGAGGCAGTGGATTTTGCTCAGTTCTACGCTAACGAGGGACTTCGCAACAAAGATAATGGCGAAGCTCGTGGCATTATTTGCTGCATTTCGCCCTGGAACTTCCCTGTGGCCATCTTCGCAGGGCAGGTTCTTGCAAACCTGGCGGCAGGTAACGTAGTCGTTGCCAAACCAGCGGAGCAAACATCGCTATTGGCGGTTCGTGTGGTTGAAATGATGTACGAAGCCGGCATTCCAAGAGATGCCATTCAGCTTCTTCCTGGCACGGGTGCTACCGTGGGTACGGCCCTCACGTCTGATTCCAGAGTTGCAGGCGTCTGCTTTACTGGTTCCACTGCAACCGCGCAGCGCATCAATAAAGTGATGACGGAAAACATGGCGCCGGACGCACCGCTGGTGGCGGAAACCGGAGGCCTTAACGCCATGATTGTGGATTCAACAGCGCTGCCGGAACAGGTGGTTCGTGATGTTCTGGCATCGTCGTTCCAGAGTGCTGGCCAGCGCTGCTCCGCACTGCGCATGCTGTATGTGCAGAAGGACATAGCCGACAACCTGCTGGAGATGCTCTACGGCGCTATGGAAGAATTGGGTATAGGCGATCCCTGGGCGCTTTCTACCGATGTAGGGCCGGTTATTGATGAGGCTGCCCGCAAGAAAATTATAGATCACTGCGATAAATTTGAGCGCGAAGGCCGCATGCTGAAAAAACTTCCGGTGCCTGAAAAGGGCCTGTATGTTTCACCGGCTGTGCTCAGAGTCAGCGGAATCGAAGAGCTTGAAGAAGAAATCTTCGGTCCGATCCTGCACGTGGCTACATTTGAAGCCAAAGATATCGACAAGGTTGTCGATGCCATAAACGCCAAAGGCTATGGGCTGACATTTGGCATCCACAGCCGGGTTGATAACCGTGTTGATCAGATTGTCGCGCGCATCAAGGTTGGCAATACCTACGTTAACCGTAACCAGATTGGCGCAATTGTTGGCTCCCAGCCATTTGGGGGCGAAGGTCTTTCCGGAACCGGCCCCAAAGCCGGCGGTCCACAGTACGTTCGACGCTTCCTGAAAGGTGCCAATGTTGAACGCCCGGCAGAGCCAGGTGCGAAAACCATTGATGGTAAGAAACTGGATGGTCTGGTCAGCAGTCTGGGCAAGCTTTCCGTTGCTGCTCCGAAAGCCAGAATTGAGGCCATGGAACCCATTTTCGGTAAGTTGCCAGAGCCTCTGGATGCCTACCCGGAAGAGCTGCCAGGGCCAACCGGGGAGCTTAACCGCCTTTCCAATCACGCCCGTGGAACCGTTCTGTGTTTGGGGCCAGACAAGGAAACGGCATTGGCACAAGCTGCCATGGCACTGTCACAGGGCAACAAGGTGGTGGTCATTGCCCCAGGTGTTGAGGATGTTGTGGCTCGTGCCGCTCCGGCCGGGTTGCCGTTAGTGGGCGTTGACGGGCTTCTGGATCCGGAAGTGCTGGTAAACGCTGTTGGCTTTGAGGCGGTTGTGAGCTGTGCCAATCAGGCTCTGTTGCGCAAGTATCGCCAGGCTCTGGCTAAGCGCGATGGCGCATTGATCCCTCTGATCACCGAGCACACACTCGATCAGCGTTTTGTGATTGAGCGTCACCTTTGCGTGGATACAACCGCAGCCGGTGGCAACGCCAGCCTGATTGCGGCGTCTGAGTAAACTCAGGATGGGGCCGGAAGCTCTCAGGGAGGGGGCTTCCGGTGATCTGATCAATTACTGGCATAGCGCTCGCGTAATATGCCGACCCGCTCAACGTAAGCCTTGGTTTCAGCATAGGGAGGAACCCCTCCGTAACGGCTTACGGCACCTGGGCCGGCATTATATGCCGCAGTGGCTAACCTGGTATCACCCTTAAAGCGTTCCAGCATTTTTGCGAGGTAGGTAACACCACCGCGGATGTTATCTGCTGCCACCATGGCATTCTGCACGCCCACCTCCAGAGCTGTGCCTGGCATCAATTGCATAAGCCCTTGGGCACCCACGGGTGAGATTGCCTTTTCATTGAACGCAGACTCCGCATGAATCACCGCACGCACCAGTGCCGGGTCAACACCATATTCTTTAGCAGCTGTTTTGATTTCTGTTTCGTAGCGACCAGCGAACAGTGGGGTAGTGCGCCAGTTCACATGAGAATCCGGGTCGCAGGCGTAGCAGTGGAAGCTGATAACATCGAAATCTGCCACTGAAGGCCGGGTACTGGTGTAGGCAACGACGCCATTGTCGTCTGTGTAGCGGAATACAGTTTCGCTTTTGCTTGAAGCTCGCCCGGGGCTGTTACTTTTTACGTTGGTAAACTCAACTCTTCCATCCGGATGCACAATACGCTTGATGGAGTCTGCTGCAACGGGTGCAGAGAGCCAGATTAAAGCGATAAGTGCGGGTAGGATGCATTGTTTGGGACTTATCATCAGCTGCTCACGGAAAGCGTAATCAGTAATCTTACTGTTCGTTATATTAAATCAGGCAGATTAAAGATTATACGGCGCTACCGGGCAGAAATGATATTACGTCTTGTCGGTGAAATGTTACCGGAAGAGGCAGAAAGCCCGGGCGTGCTGCAGTTGCCCGGGCCGAAACTCTGATCAGATTCATCCGGAATGCTAGATCTTTGGTCCCCGCCCGCGAACAGCATTGGCAACAAGAGAGATCACCAGAAGTATGAGAAAGATAAAGAACAGAATTTTTGCAATACCTGCCGCTGTACCCGCGATACCCCCAAAACCAAGGACACCGGCAATAATGGCTATGATGAGACAGATTACAGCCCAATAAAGCATAATCATTCCTCTTTGTTTGGCTTCCACTTAAAAGTGACACAGGTTTGGGGGAGGCACAAATATCAAGCAGCGGCAGAATCCTTTCTGTGTGCTTTTTACCTATATTTTCCGGGTTCAAAGTTATGTTTTTATTGATTTAAACAGGGTTTGTTGCCGGCTCATTAAGCTTTTATAAGATAAGCTGGCCGTCGGGATATTGTTATGGTGGCGCTACTGCTATTCTTTATGAACCGGGTCCTGGAGTAATTTATGACTTTGAAACACAGTGTCGGTGCTTTGCTTGTTACAGCTTCCTTTATGCTTGTGGGGCCTCTCCATGCTGAACCAGCAGATTCAACCGTTGATGAGCTCAAGCGAGAAACCCGGGAGCTTGGCGAAACGCTACAGAAATATGGTGCCGACCAGAAGGACCAAGCGGAAGACTCCATAAATCGAGCACTGACTGCGCTCGACGAACGAATTGCAGAACTGGAGGAAGAGCTTTCAGAAAACTGGGACGACATGAGCAGCGTCGCGCGCGAACGCTCACAGGAGAGTTTGGCCTCCTTGCGTGAGCAGCGTGAGCGGGTGCAAGCCTGGTATAACGAACTCAAAGCCAGTTCGGCATCGGCATGGGAGCGAGCTAAAAAAGGTTTCTCCGATGCCTATGATGCACTTTCCGAGCAGTGGAGTGAAACTGAGCGGGATTTGACCCTTGATCAGGAAAAACGTAATCAAAGCATCTGACCACTAAACCAGACAAGGAAATACCATGCCATTTTCTCCAGACACTATTGCCGAGCTAAATCTGTTGTCGCAGTTTGAATCCTCTTCAGGGCAGGCTGGAATCAAGGTTCACAAAAGCGGTGCCTCACCCGAGACCGTGCAGGCAGCGGAGCGTCTGTTTGCCAAAGGCCTGATAACGCGGGATGACGGAGGCTACCTCACTCCTATGGGTAGTGAGGCAGTCGAGCTGACACAGAAACTGCAGTCTATCCTCACGACATAACCGCCTCTGACTGATCCCTCAATGCCACCTGTAATGGTGGCATTGCTGGGTGCCTGTATCTGTTTTGTATACGAACCAGGCTCTAGACTGAACGTTGTTCCAGATACCTGACCCCGGCAGCTGTTTATGCGCTCTTTCTTTTATTCGTTTTTTGTACCTGCCCTGTTTGTTTGGCTGTGGAGCACGGGCTTTATCGGCGCAAAATACGGCCTGCCCTATGCTGAGCCGTTCACCCTCCTGCTTATCCGCATGCTTCTCACTCTGGGTTTGCTTATGGTGCTGGCAGGCCTCCTCAAAGCCCGCTGGCCTGGCTGGCGCTCGGCTGGGCACCTTGCTGTTACAGGTCTGCTGGTCCACGGCTGCTATCTTGGCGGTGTGTACTATGCCATTCAGGATGGTATGCCCTCCGGAATAGTGTCGCTGGTGGTGGGTTTGCAGCCGCTGGTTACCGCGGGTGTCGCGGTTTTTGTATTGAAAGAAGCCATTTCATGGCGGCAGTGGCTGGGTTTGGGGCTTGGCTTGGTGGGTGTCACTCTGGTTTTGCTGGAAAAGTTTGGCGGAGCAGGCAACCCGGGAGCAGCATTTCCATTGTGGACACTGATATGGGCCCTGCTGGCGTTGGCCGGAATTTCACTGGGTACGGTGTATCAGAAACGCCACGGTACTGGTGCAGACTTGGTGACTGGCACCATCATTCAATACGGCGCCGCAGCCTTGTTTTTCGCCGCTGGCGCGCTGCTTCTGGAAACCCGTGAAGTAGTCTGGTCGTTGCAACTCCAACTTTCTATGGCCTGGCTGGTTTTGGGGGTTTCTATTGGCGCGATTCTGCTTTTGATGTGGTTGATTCGCCAGGGTGCTGCTTCCCAGGTGGCAAGCCTGTTCTATCTCGTGCCCCCGGTAACCGCTCTGGAAGCCTTTTGGCTGTTTGATGAGCGCCTGGGCGTATTGGCCATTACCGGAGGAATCATTTCCATTACGGGCGTTGCTCTGGTGGTTTCGCAGAAACGCCCCGGTTAAGGGGCGCTCTGACGGGGCCTAGGTGCACCGGTTATGCCGTTTGTCCGCTTATAACGCGGAGTACCTGAATTATCTCGCTTTTATTCAGGTATTTGGGCACGGCGTAGGTTCCGTGAGCTTCTTTCATGGCAGCTTGCGCCATGACGTTAAAGTGCTTCTCATCAATACCCTTCACCTCACGGGCTATGGGCAAGGTTGCAAGTAGCGTATTAACACGCTGGATCAACTTGTCGGTTGCCAGTGAATCTTCCTCTGCATCTGTGGCAAGGCCACACAGTCTGGCCAATTTTGCCATCCGGGTTTTTGCGCTGTGCCTGTTTACCTCAAGAATGTGCGGTAGAACAATGGCGTTGGCCCGGCCGTGAGGAACGCCATATTGGGTGCCAAGCTGGTGAGCAATGGCGTGCACGTAGCCCAGACCCGTTTTGTTCAGTGCCATGCCACCGTAGTTTGCAGCCAGAGCCATGGCGTCACGGGCTTCGTAGTCTTGTCCGTTTTCGCAGGCCTTTTCCAGGTATTTGAATACGAGTTTCACGCCGGCACCGGAGTACAGCTCGGTTTCAGGTGATGAGAAATCACTGATCCAGGATTCCAGGCAGTGGGTTAGCGCATCAATGCCCGTGTCTGCGGTTACCGACTTGGGCATGCCGGCCATGATTTCGGGATCCAGCGCGGCCGCCAAAGGGACCACCTTTGGCTCGATCACGAGATGTTTTACGTGAGTGGTTTCATCCGATATAACCGCCCCTATAGTGACTTCTGAGCCGGTACCTGCGGTAGTGGGAATAACAAACAGTGGCAGAGATGACTTTCGAGCTTTGAGAATGCCAACCAGCTCTCTGGGTGTTTTGTTGTTCGTGGCTGCCAGTGCCATCACTTTTGCAGCGTCAATAGAAGAACCTCCCCCAATAGCCAATACAGCGTCACAGCCATTTTGCTGAAGTACTTCCAGACCCTGTTCTACAACCAGAAATCCCGGGTCTGGCGTTACACCGCTGAACACAATCGTTTTAATCCCCAGCTTGTTCAGGTGCTCCTCAATTGGACTGATAACGCCAAGCTGAAAGAGCACGTCATCTGTCACAAGCAGAACCCGCTTGAAGTCGAAGTGCGCCATGTGATCAGCCAGCCTTAGCCGGGATTGCGCCCCCAGAAACATGTTGGGAGTCTGGCTTGGAATGAGTTTTGTTATTAGCTTCAGGGCTGCAAGTTGCGCTTTGGAGCGCACTGGCGTGATCAGGTCTGTAATCATTGCAGGTTTCCGGATAGTGATGTTTAGTTCAGTGGTTAACTATAGTCGGACAATATAGCAGTTGGAAGAAGTTCCTGTGTCCGTATGGTAACGACCACAATGGCATGTATGAGGTATCTTTGGTGGTTTAAGGTTTCAGGAGCTTTTTGATGTTGTTAAAGCGAGTGTGATGCTATGACTCATTGGCTGGTAGCAAATCCTGGCGCAGGCAATGGCCAGAAAGGGCGGGAGTTCTGGCGTGAAAGGCTTGCGAGCGCAGGTATTACAGGCCCGGAGTGTTGTGACCTTCAGGATAAGAGTTGGACTGCGCAGGTACAACCTGGCGACATAGTGATGGTGGCCGGAGGTGATGGATCAGTTAATGCCGTTGCCCAGATATGCCTGGAACACAAAGCAGTGCTTGCGGTGTTGCCGTCTGGTACAGCCAATGATTTCGCCCGAAACCTGGCCCTGCCGGAAGACCCTGCCGCTGTGTGTGAGCTTGTTCAGCGAGGGGTCACGCAAAAAGTGGATGTGGCAGAATTTGGAGATGGGATTTTTCTCAATGTCGCGCACATTGGCCTGGGAGCGGTAGCAGCCCGGGAAGCGGAAGGTGCAGCCAAAAAATTCTTTGGTCGTTTCAGCTATGGCGTGGCTTTGTTGAAGCAGGTGAGTGCCAAGCGCGGTTTTCATGCGGAAATATCATGCGACAAGGCGTTTGTGCGGGGTCGCTGGTTGTCGATTGCTGTGTCCAGCGGCGCATTTTTTGGGGGTGGGAATGAGATTCCGCAAGCAACAGCGGATGACGGGCTACTTGATATTATTGCGGTGAAGCCACGCCCTTTGCTGCAGTTGCTGCTTACCTTCCTGCTGGTGCGACTGAGTGGAAAGTCTCCTGATCGCACCAGCACGGTGGTGCACCTGAAGGGCAAGCGCTGCGATATTTATACGTCAAAACCGAAAATCGTTACGGTGGACGGAGATGAAGCGGGAAAAACACCGCTTCACGTTGTATGTCGTAAACACTGTCTCCGGGTGATCGGCGCATCCGTAGTGCGTACAGGTGAGGCTGGAAAAGTTGCGAGCGGGGGTGTAAATGGCTCGTAAATCACTCTCGAAGCGACTGTTTCGTAGCGTTGCATGGGTATTGGTTACGCTGGTACTGCTGTTTCTGTCGGTGCTGCTCTTGTTCCGGTATGTAAATCCACCCACCTCGGCGTTCATGCTTGGTTACAGCTTTGCTCATCCGCACAAAGAAGTGCAGCAGCAATGGGTTAGTTTTTCGGACATCTCGCCCTGGATGCCACTTGCGGTGGTGGCCAGCGAGGATCAGCGGTTTCCCGATCATTGGGGTGTTGATTTTGTCGCGATTCGCAAAGCCTTGGCTGAGTATCATGCAGGTGACGGGCTCAGGGGCGCCAGTACCATCACACAGCAAACCGCAAAAAACCTGTTTCTATGGAATGGCCGAAGTTTTGTCCGTAAAACTCTGGAGGCCGGGCTTGCGCTCGCGGTTGACGGGCTTTGGCCAAAACGCCGAATTCTTGAGGTGTATTTGAATATAGCCGAGTTTGGTCCCGGAATTTACGGCGTTGAGGCTGCGAGCAAGGCGTATTTCGGTATATCTGCCCGGCAGTTATCGGCCAGCCAGTCTGCACGGCTGGCTGCCGTTTTGCCTAATCCGAAAGTGTTGAGTGTGACCTCGCCGTCGCCCTATGTGCGGGATCGTATTTTCTGGATTAGGGGGCAAATGGATCAGCTATCCGGGCTACACTACCTGAAGGATTTGTAGAGTATTCGCAAAATAAAGAGAACTTTATGAAAGTGTTATTGCTGGGTGCCACCGGATTGACCGGTGGATTGGTTCTCACTGGCCTTTTGGCCCGTGACGAGGTTGAACTGGTGGTAGTGCCTGTTCGGAAAGCGCTGGAATCTGTTCACGGCAAGCTGCAGCAGCAGGAAATGGATTTTGACCGCATGGCAGACCATGCTGAGCTTTTTAAGGTGGATGTCATTATCTGTTGCCTGGGCACGACCATTAAAAAGGCAGGCTCTCAGGAACAATTCAGAAAGGTAGATTACGATTACTGCCTGGAAGCAGCTGAACTTGGGCGTGCAGGTGGTGCTGGTGCGTTCATCTTGATGTCTGCCATTGGATCGTCATCTTCTTCAACAATTTTCTACAACCGGGTTAAAGGCGAACTGGAAGATGCAGTGAAAGGCCTTGGTTACCCTTATTTGTCGATATATCACCCTAGCCTGCTGCTGGGCGACAGGCCGGATCACCGTTTGGGAGAAGCCATAGGTGCCAAGGCCATGCCGCTGATTAACCGCATGTTGTTGGGGCCGTTGGAAAAGTACCGGGCAATCGAGGCACAAACCGTTGCATCTGCCATGGTTAACGAGGCCTGCAGCCTGGCGGCCAAACCGGTTGCCGAGCAGGTTGTTCAGGTTCGCCAGTATGAGGATATTGTTGCGCTGGCAGGCGCCTCAGCCCAGGGTGACATCCAGGAACATCATCACCACAAAACCGATTAGCAGTGCGAAGGTGGTCTGGGCCTTGTAGCGGCTTCGATGGGTTTCGGGAATGATTTCGTTGCTGATAATGAACAGCATGGCACCGGCGGCGAAACCCAGAGTCCAGGGCATTATCGGTTCTGCCAGCGACACCAGTGCAGCACCGAACAGACCACCGATAGGTTCGGCCAATCCTGTTAAAAGAGCGATAGTAAAGGCGCGAACTCGCGAGTATTGGATGGCAATCAGCGAAAATGCAACGGCAAGGCCTTCCGGAATATTCTGAATGCCAATGCCCAGTGCCAGGACATAACCGTTGCGCACATCGCCCCCTGCAAAACCAACACCTACCGCCATGCCTTCGGGAAAGTTGTGCAACGTAATAGCGATAATGAACAACCATATTCGGCGAATATGGGCTGCATCAGGCCCCTCTGGCCCGAGATTAAAATGCTCATGGGGCAAGTTCTGGTGGAGGTAGTACAGAGCTCCAGCACCCGAAAGAACGCCGAATATTACAAGCAGTGCAGCCGCCCATGTTGAGCCCAGCAGCACTTCTCCGTATTCCAGCCCGGGGATCAACAATGAAAAAACGGAGGCCGCGAGCATTACGCCTGCAGCACCCGCCAGCATGCAGTCCTGCAGGCGGGTAGAGAGATCTTTAACGAAGAATACAGCCAGCGCTCCGATGCCGGTTGCCAGCCCCGCTAATAAGCTGGCCAGTGCACCAAGCCAAACGATGTTGATATCGGCAGTCATGAAAACCGGATGCTCCGGGCCAGTGCTATGCCTTGTGAACCTCGTTTGAAATTAGTCAAATCATCAGTCCGTTTCGTAAGTGGGGTTTTTCGACCGCGACAGTGTGGGTTCACAGCCAACAATTTGCCTCGCCTGCCTGTGTGCATGGAGATACCAGCGTTGCCCGGGTTTGGTAAAGGTATTCCGGGTTATCTGAAAATCGGTTGTTTCCATGGTGGCGGGTATTGGCGAGCCATCGGCGTGACGATATACACAGCTCACGCTGAGGGTGGCGGGTTCAGCCGTTGGTAATTCTATGAAGCCATCATCCCGAATCTTTGGCGTATTGCCGTCCACGCTGATGATTTTAAGGCAAGGGCCGTAGTGAACCCTGCCGTGCTCCTTCAGGTATTCGCTCAGGCAGTGCTGGGCACTCAGTAAAACCCTACTATGGCTTACTGCTCCCGTGCTTTCGGGCATGCTCTTACTTTTTTGACCGGCAGCCGGGCTTGCATCTGGCAATGACTGGCATCCAGCCAACACAAAAAAACAGGCCAGCAAAAGCGTGACGACAGGCTTCATTGATACTCCTTGTTGCATTGAACAAATGGAATTGTTCGGGAACAAGGGCTTAGTTTAGCTTAGCTATCCCGCTGGTACACGGGTGGATATTTCAGCTTTTAAATCCCGGCATTGGTGCTTTCGAAGATCTTGTCGGCAGATGCCGCAACAAATCCGCTGTAAAGGGTGCCGTTGGGCTTCTTGTAACGAAGTGCGAACTCATAGAAGCAGCTGGGAATCGTCATTTCACGGTCGCTGAACTGAACAGGAACCCGGTCGGCCATTGTGGATGACTGTTCAAGCAACTCTTCAGGAGAACCCTTCACTTCACCACCGGCCGCATTTACTGCAAAACCCTTGTCCTTCAGGAGCTGGTTAATATCAGTAACTGTTTCAAAGTTAGTCAGGTGGTTAACACTTACCGTGAAGTGATTTGCCCGGTAACCCCAGGCCGCGAGCCAGGCTGCATATTCGCTCTCTTCGAGCAGTTGGCGGTAAGTGCTGGAATCCAGATCCCAATGCCGCCCTGAGTATAGAAAGTTGTCTGCCGTAACCTTATCGTCTGTTATCCCGTCCACCAGCTGTGAGGCAATAGCCTGAAGTTCTGGTGAGCACTGCTCTGTCAGCAACTCTGAAATAAACACCTTCGGAGCTTCGGGGTCTGCGTGCTCGTAATGCCGGGCATAAAGCTTCTTGCCTTCGAAGTGGTATTCGCCGCCTTCCCGGTACCCTAAGGCCAGGAAATGCGCTGCGAGAGTATCCAGCCCAACTGGCTTCAGGTTGAAGGTTCTCAGGGCGATATGATCATTGATGATTGCTTGGCCTTCTTCGGCACCCAGAATGCGGTGGATCTTCGCGGCCGATGGTGTGACAGCTCTATAGTCCTGCCAGAGATTTTCGAACAAGGCGTTGCGATCAGTATGCATAGCTTAACTCCGTAGCCGTAATTCTGTTTCGTGCCGTCGACGTCGCATGGTTTAAAGGCAAAATGCGCGAGAGGTCGCCGTTCTCAAGGCAAAGTTTGGTCGCCAGAGAGCGGGAAATAATCAGTGTATCTGAATACTCGGACACCTCGGATGTGACGGTTGCCCGAAAATTTGCTGTTTCTGTATTTGCAATCAGCGTTGGTTCGTTGTGGCGGTGGTTGGTGCGGCCAAATGGCGTATTTGTCCCTGCCAGATAATCATCCACCCTGACGCTGTGCGCAGAGGAAGACCTGACGCTTCGTATCTCTGTCAGGGCACATTCCACGGTTGGACCCGCATCAAACAGGTCTATCAACCCTTTGTGCTTGAAACCCTCTGCCTCCAGTATCTGTAAGGCTGGCCGGGTGTTGTTGTGTACCTGGCTAAGTACAGCTCGGGCCTCCGGGCTCATAAGGCAGGTATAGAGAGGGTGAGAGGGCATCAGTTCATCAATAAAATCTGTGTAGCCCGCACCAATAAGCTGGGTTGCCTGGCTAAACTCCATGTCCACAAAGTGCGCTTTTAGCCAGTCCCAGAAGGGGGAGCGACCGGCGGCATCAGAAACCCCGCGCATTTCGGCAATGATCTTGTGCGAGAAGCGCTCCGGGTGAAGAGCCATAAACAGAAAGCGCACCCGGGAGAGCAGTTTGCCCGCATTGGCCCGGCGAAACTCAGGGCGCAAATAAAGAGAGCAAATCTCGGAATAGCCTGTGTAGTGGTTGCAGCGGGTGAGGGTTTCCACACTCTTGCGAACATCAAGGTCCCGTGAGTGATGGGTTACTGTGTTGCGCCGGAAGTGGTAAAGCGGCTGGGCATGCCCGGTGTTTGCCTCAATACCACTGGTGCCGAGGATGTCGCCAGTGGCCTCATCTTCCAGTACAAACAGGTAGTGCTCATCACCAGGGTTATGCACGTCACGCTCGAAGCTTGCTATGGAGTGGGCAATTTTTTGTGACAAAGCGTCCCTGTTTGGCATTAGGGATGTAAACCCCGGGCCAGACTCTTCGGCTATCTGGTAGAGCGTATCCAGATCTTTGTCTGCAATTGGGCGAATAATCATGGGTTGAAACCTAGCGTTGTTTCGAAACAGTATGCATTTGGACTTTGCCGGTTTGTAGGTGCATTTTGTCCGGAATGAGCTATGCTCTTGTCAAAATAACGCGATCGGTTATCAAAATGATCAATAGCAAAGACCAAAAACTGCTTATGCTGCTTCGCCAGAATGCCCGAGTCAGCATCACAGACTTGGCGAAGGCTTTACAGTTGTCCCGCTCAACGGTGCAAAGCCGGATCTCCCGGTTAGAAGCCAGTGGCGTGATAGCTGGGTATGCGGTGCAACTGGGGGGCGCGTTTTCTTCCAGCCAAGTGGAAGCCCATGTGTCTATCAAGGTGGCTCAAAAATTAACGGCGCGAACGAACAAGGCTCTTGAGGGCATTAGCCAGGTGTCGCAGTTGTTTTCGGTTAGCGGAGAATACGATCTCATAGCAATCGTTCAGGCTCAGTCTCTTGAGGAGCTGAGCGCAGTGTTGGACGAGATTGGCAATCTCGATGGGGTTGAGCGCACTAACTCAGCCGTGGTGCTGGAAACCCGCTTCCGGCGTTAGGCGCATTTCACAACCTTTGGGATAGTGGGTTTTCAGGCGCCCAGCATCCCTGCGAAAGCACTGTAGAGGAAAGCGGCTGAGCCAAGAAGGATAAGTCCCCAAGCAGGAAAGATCAGGATAGAGCGATTCGTTGACTGCCTCATGGCGGTCTCCTCTGAGGGGTAGAGTTCGATAAGCTTCGATTTTCACTTTAGACCAATCTTGACGAATGTCACACAAAAAATAACCAGCTTCGTTGGCGCGAAACAGAGTATGGGGTGGATTTAGTCAATAAGGCGGGTATTTAATGCCATTGAGCTCTCGCCAAATACCGCTAATATTTGTGAATTCCAGTGGAAGTGCATTAGAGTGAATCCTAATTCACATGTTGGGCGGAATTCGTCACCGATAACAATAATCAGGAGTTTTTCATGGCAGTGGATCCCCGCAAGCTGACTTCTTTGCACTGTTTGTACTATTGGGCCGAGAAAAGCCCGGAACGGACATACCTCACTCAGCCCTATCCCGATGGGACTGTTGAGGATATTAACTGGAAACAGGCTGCGGACCAGGTTTCACGCATGGCCGCCCATCTCAACAGCCTTGAACTCCCTGAGCGCAGTAATATTGCCGTCCTCGGCAAAAACAGTGCGCACTGGATATTGTCGGATCTCGCTATTTGGGCCGCCGGGCATGTTTCAGTGCCGTTGTATCCCACGCTTAATGGGGACGCTGCTGCCTATGTTCTTGAACACTCAAAGGCAAAATTGCTGTTCCTGGGGAAGCTGGATGGCACCGCAGATGGCTGGAACGATATAAAAGGGCACATTCCTTCTGATCTCCCAATCATCTCCCTGCCTATGTCGCCGCGGGATGATACGCCCAAGTGGATTGACGTCATTGCCAGGCACGAGCCAGCGGCACCAAAGTTACCGAGCCAGGATGCACTTGCTACGATTGTTTACACCTCGGGCAGTACTGGCCGCCCTAAAGGAGTAATGCATAATTTTGGATCCATGATGTCTGTGGCCGACGGTTTGCAGCAGATGTTCACGGTGACCTCTGAGGATCGAATGCTGTCATACCTTCCGTTGGCTCACGTGGCGGAGCGAGCGGCGGTTGAAACGCAATCCCTGTATTTTGGCTTTCATACCTATTTCGCCGATAACCTGGACACCTTTCAGCAGGATCTTCAGCGTGCCCGGCCAACCCTGTTCTTCTCTGTGCCGCGGCTGTGGATGAAGTTTTATCTTGGGGTGAATGCCAAACTGCCTCCCAAAAAGCAAAAGCTGTTATTCAGCATCCCGTTTGTGCGTTCCGTTGTGAAAAAGAAGGTGCTTAAACAGTTGGGGCTGGATCATTGCCGGGCTGCACTGACGGGGGCAGCACCTTTGTCGGAAGAGATTATTTTGTGGTATCGCAACCTTGGTCTGGAGTTGCTTGAAGTTTATGGTATGACAGAAAATTTCGGATACTCCCATGCCAGTCGGCCCGGACGAGCCAGGATAGGTTGGGTAGGCGAGGCCAATCCGGGTGTTGAGCACCGCATTGGCGAAGGTGGTGAACTGGAGGTGAAAAGCCCGGGAATGATGATGGGCTACTACCAAAACGAAGAGAAAACCCGCGAGGATGTTACCGCTGATGGTTTTCTCAAAACCGGTGATATGGGTGAGATTGATGCAAGCGGCTATCTGAAAATTACCGGCCGGGTAAAAGACCTGTTCAAAACCTCAAAAGGTAAATACGTTGTGCCGGTTCCTATCGAGAACCGGTTTAACCATCCTTCGGTGGAAGTAGTCTGTGTAGCCGGTGCCAACCAGCCTCAACCTTGCCTGATGATACTTCTGTCAGAGGACGTTCGGGAGGCGCTTTCAAATGGAATGGACCGGGCAGAGCTTGAGCAGGAGTTGCTAAAAGAACTGGGCGCAGTAAACGAAGAATGCGAAGCCCACGAAAAAATATCCTTCGTTGTGGTTGTGAAGGAGCCTTGGACCATGGAGAACGGAATGCTCACGCCAACCATGAAGATCAAGCGGAACGTAATCGAGGACACTTACAACCGCAAAATGGACAGTTGGTTTGAGCAGAAAAGGAAAGTGGTTTGGGAATTATGATCGGGTAATGCAAAACGCCGGTGGCTCTGGAATCAGCACCACCGGCGTTTTCAGTTTGGCTACTTGCTTCAGAGCTGCGCTATATGGTGCAGCTCTTTACGTTGGCCTGACTGGAATTAGTGACCGCCTTGCATCTGAACGATATCGGGCGTTGCTTCTGCAGCCTTACGGTTGAATGACCGCAGCTTGCGGCTCATGAACCGGACCGCCATCTTTGCTGCCGCACGTGTGTGCTGACTTCTAACCTCAGCACCATTGTGGAGGATGCTGGATGGTAGCGGTTTAACGGTTGCCATATGTCTTTGTGCCATAGCGACTTCCTCCTTTCTGGTGAGTTGCTATTTGTGATTGGTTAAAATCTATTTACCTGAATTTACATTGAATTATAAGGGTATTTTTTTGCAGCGTAAATACGTTAAAATCCGTACTCATGTTGCAAATATGCAGTAGCTATGGACTGGGATTATCTTCGATATATACATGCTCTGGCAATAGGTGGAACCCTGGCGAAAGCTGGAGAATTGCTGGGGGTGCATCAAACCACTGTTTTGCGCCGGCTCGACCAGATGGAAGAGACCTTGGGCGTGCAGTTTTTTGAACGCAACCGGGATGGACTTCAACTGACACCAGTGGGAGAAACCGCTTTCCGTAATGCCGAAAAATTGTCAGTAGAAATGGAAAACCTTGAGCGCAAGCTGGTTGGGCAGGATGCAGCGCCCGTAGGCAAGGTACGCCTGGCGGCGGAAGATACGATGATGAGCGAGTTGCTCGGGTCGGTTCTTGCTGAACTGGTGCGGGAATTTCCTGATATTGAGCTGGAAGTGCTCACCGATAATGATGTTACCAATCTTACCCTCAGGGAAGCCGACCTCACTTTGCGCCCCGAGAACAAGCCTCAGGCAACGCTGGAGGGTGAGCGCATAGCGGCCATCGAATCGGCGGTATACGGCTCTGCCAGTTATTGCCGGCGTCATCGCAATATGGATATTGAAAATCAGCCAGAAGATTGCCTCTGGATTATTCCGGATGACACCTTCAGCCACCTGGCAACGGGTCGGTGGTACCGCAAACATCTTAAACATGCCACGTCGGTCATCCGCTGCAACAGCTTGCACGCCATGCATGCGCTGGCGCGGTCAGGCGCTGGTCTTGCAGTTTTGCCCTGTTATTTGGGGGAAGGCACCAAAGAGCTTCGCCGTTTGTCAGATCCGCTGGAAGGCGAAAGTGTCGACCTGTGGGTGCACGTAAGCCAGGACACTCAGCAAATGGCGAGAATTCGAATTGTGAAAGAGTTTCTGGTGGACAGGCTTCGAGCTCAGGCCTCAGCAATCGAGTTCAACCCGACACCCTGAGCATACAGGGTGCAGGCGCTCAGCCACAGAATGGCCAGAACTGGTACCAGCGCCAGCACTGGAACTCCTTTTCGCAGGATTTGAGTTGGTTGTCGTACCGGAAAGCCCTTGACTGCACCCGAGATGCCAAGGCTGTAATAGACGGCTTGCGGGCAAACGTTTTGCGGGCGTAGCCGCCGCGGCCTTCGTGGTATGCCAGGTAGAGCAGGCGTGGACTATGGAAGGGGATGCCGAGCTGCCGATGGGAGAGGTGGTTGTACCATCCCACAAAATCCAGCGCGTACTCCATATCAGTCCGTACGGTAAACAAACCATCGCCATTGGCGGCAAGGTATTCACCCCAAGCCGGGTCCAGGGCCTGCGCGTAACCATAGGCGGTGGTTGGCCGGGTCCAGGGAATGAAGCCCCATAAGCGGGTTCTGGGTGGCCGGGCGTGGCTGCGGAACGATGACTCGTAGTACACGAAAGCCATCTGGGTGGCGATGGGTGTTCCCCAGCGTTCCTGGGAGTCCTTTGCGTA
>Ga0209075_1001129_pt1 | contig 25526 bp, 24 predicted proteins | sample Stecom2011_FD_187523 | JGI IMG/M metagenome (GOLD analysis project Ga0209075, IMG submission 187523) | Agricultural soil microbial communities from Utah to study Nitrogen management - Steer compost 2011 (SPAdes) (version 2) | ecosystem: Environmental > Terrestrial > Soil > Agricultural land...
AAGAAATCACCGGCTCCCTGGACGACAGCCAGCTGCGTACCCTGGAAGAGCGGCTGCGTTACCTGCGGGAGCTGGAAGACCGCCGGGGCACTATCCTCAACAGCATCGAGGAGCAGGGCAAGCTGACTGACGAGCTGCGCACGGCCATCGAAGCGGCAGACACCAAGAACCGCCTGGAAGACCTGTACCTGCCCTACAAGCCCAAGCGCCGCACCAAGGCCCAGATTGCCAAAGAAGCGGGGCTGGAGCCGCTGGCCGATGCCTTGTTTGATGACCCCACACTGGACCCGGAAACCACCGCGGCCGGTTACCTGAATGCCGAAGCCGGCATTGACGACGCCAAGGCCGCGCTTGATGGCGCCCGCTACATCCTGATGGAGCGCTTTGCCGAAGACGCCGAGCTGCTGGGCGCGTTACGGGACTTCGTGTGGCAGGAAGGCCAGCTGAAAGTCACCGTGGTGGACGGCAAGGAAAACGAAGGCGCGAAATTCCGCGATTACTTCGACCACATCGAGCCGTTGAAGAAGGTTCCGTCGCACCGGGCCCTGGCCATTCTCCGTGGTCGTAATGAAGGTATCCTGGCCTACAGCCTTGTGATGGGCGATGCCGAAGACGACCGTCGCCAGCCCCATCCGGCCGAGCAGCGCATTGCCGCCCACTGGCGTATCCGCGACAACGGCCGTGCAGCTGACAAATGGCTGGGCGAGGTGGTGCGCTGGACCTGGCGGGTGAAGCTCTCTACCCAGATTGAAACCGACCTGATGTCTCAGGTGCGCGAAGCCGCTGAAGCTGAAGCCATCAACGTGTTTGCCGCCAACTTGAAAGACCTGCTGTTGCTGGCCCCCGCCGGCCCGCGCCCGACCCTGGGCCTGGATCCTGGCCTGCGTACCGGCGTGAAGGTGGCGGTGATTGACGGCACCGGCCAGGTGGTCGACCACGGCGCCATCTTCCCCCACGCACCCCAGAACAAGTGGGAGCCGTCCATCGCGCAGCTGGCGGCCTGGTGCCAGAAGTACAAGATTGAGCTGGTGGCCATCGGTAACGGCACCGCGTCCCGGGAAACCGAGAAGCTGGTGGGCGACCTGTGCAAGCGTTACCCGGAACTGAAGCTGGCCCGCATTGTGGTGAATGAATCCGGGGCGTCGATTTACTCGGCCTCCGAGTTTGCCTCCAAGGAACTGCCGGACCTGGACGTGACCATTCGTGGAGCGGTGTCCATTGCCCGCCGCCTGCAGGACCCACTGGCGGAACTGGTGAAGATCGAACCCAAGTCCATTGGTGTAGGGCAGTACCAGCATGACGTGTCCCAGGTGCAGTTGTCCCGCAGCCTGGATGCGGTGGTGGAAGACTGTGTAAACGGGGTAGGGGTCGACCTGAACACCGCGTCGGTACCGTTGCTCACCCGGGTGTCCGGCCTGAACCAGAGCATTGCCCAGAACATAGTCGATTTCCGCAACCAGAACGGCAAGTTCGTCAGCCGCAAGCAGTTGATGAAAGTCTCCCGGCTGGGCGAGCGCACCTTCGAACAGGCCGCCGGCTTCCTGCGCATTGCCGGCGGTGACAACCCGCTGGACCGGTCGTCTGTACACCCGGAAGCCTATGGCGTGGTGGAAGCCATTGCCGCACGTAACGGTAAGAAAGTCGACGAGATTCTTGGCGACTCTGCGTTCCTGCGCAGCCTCAACCCGCAGGACTATGTGACCGAGCAGTTCGGCCTGCCCACGGTAAAAGATATCATCTCCGAGCTGGAAAAGCCGGGCCGGGACCCGCGTCCGGAGTTCCGTTTCGCCCACTTCGAGGAAGGGGTGGAAACCCTGAACGACCTGAAGCCGGGTATGGTGCTGGAAGGCTCCGTCACCAACGTGACCAACTTCGGCGCGTTTGTGGACATCGGCGTGCACCAGGATGGTCTGGTACATATCTCCGCCCTGTCCCATACTTTCGTCAAAGATCCCCGTGAAGTGGTGAAGGCGGGTGATATTGTTAAGGTCAAAGTGATGGAAGTGGACATTCCACGTAAACGGATTGCCCTGACCATGCGTATGGATGACCAGCCCGGTGCCGAAACCTCTGCCAAGCCGGCCCGTGGCGCCGATCGCAGTGGTGGCAGTAACGACCGCAAGCCCCGTGGCGGCCAGAGTTCGCAGCCGGCGCAGGGTGCCATGGCCGGTGCGCTGGCCCAGGCTCTGGCCTCTGCCCGCAAAGGCGGCCGTTAAACCACGTCCTTGAATCAATGGCGGCTACCCTATCAAAGGGTGGCCGCTTCAACAGGAGCCTATCATGGCAGATTCCCGCCATTCCCTGTTTACTCAGTTTGCCGCCAGTGACTGGAACGGCTTTCTGAAAGGTGTTGAGAAAGAAGGTCTGAGGGTAGATGCCAACGGCTTCATCGCCCAGACACCCCATCCGAAGGCTCTGGGCTCGGCCCTGACCCACGGGCGGATTACCACCGACTACTCCGAGTCCCTGCTGGAGCTGATCACCCCGGTGTTCAGCAGCACCGGTGCCATGTTGGAATCCCTGCGGGATACCCACCGGTTTGTGCAGCAGAACCTGGGCGACGAAGTGTTCTGGTCGGCCAGTATGCCTTGTGAAATTGACGGTGACGAAAGCATTCCCATCGCCGAGTACGGCCGTTCAAACATCGGCCAGCTCAAGCACGTATATCGCCAGGGGCTGGCGGTGCGCTACGGCCGGGTGATGCAGAGCATTGCCGGGGCCCACTACAACCTGTCGCTGCCCGACAGCTTCTGGCAGAAGTGGCAGGAAGTTACCGGCAACGGCGACGCCCTGCAGGATTTCAAATCCGACCAGTACTTCTGGCTGATCCGCAACTTCCGTCGCCGCAGCTGGCTGCTGATGTTGTTGTTCGGAGCGTCTCCGGCACTGGACTCCAGCTTTGTCGCCAACATGAAACACGATCTCAGCCGCTTCGATGACCGCACCTGGTTCGGCCAGCATGCGACCTCCCTGCGCATGGGCGATCTGGGCTACCACAACAATGCCCAGGCCTCGCTGAACATCTGTTTTAACGAACTGGCCACCTACACCCGCACCCTGGATCGCGCCATCCACACCAACTGGCCGGCCTACGAGGCCATGGGTACCCGCCGTGATGGCAAGTTCATCCAGATAAACACCAGCGTGCTGCAGATCGAGAACGAGTACTACAGCGCAGTACGCCCGAAACGCACCACCGAACGGGGCGAAAAGCCGATACAGGCGCTGGATGCCCGGGGCGTGGAGTACATCGAGGTGCGCTGCCTGGACCTGGACCCCTTCTCTCCGGTGGGTGTGAACCGGGAGCAGGTCGATTTCCTGGATCTGTTCCTGCTCGATTGCCTGCTGACTGATTCACCGCGCATCGGCGACGAAGAGTGCGAGCGGCTGGATGACAACTATAAAGACGTTGTGGCCTCCGGGCGCTGGCAGGAGCTGGCTCTGTGCCGGGCAAACGGTGAGCGGGTACCGGTCGGCAATGCTGCCCGGGAGCTGCTGGACCGGCTGCAGCCGCTGGCAGAACAGCTCGACGGCTGGGAGCAGGGCGATACCTATCGCAGCGCCCTGGCGGCCCAGCGCGAAAAGCTGCAGGGCGCAGACTGGGCGGTGCCTTCTGCCCGGGTACTCGATGCTATGGGTTCTTCGGGCCTTGGCCACCGGGACTGGGTTCTGGAAATGTCACGCCAGCATCAGCAAACCCTGCGCAAGGAGGCCCTGGCACCGGAAGTGCTTGCGGCCTATCAGGACATGACCCGGGACTCCCTGGCAGAGCAGCAGGAAATGGAAGCGGCAGACACCCAGCCGTTCTCTGAGTTTCTGGCGGACTACCTGAAAGCCTAAAGCGACCTGACTCACAGAAACCATCATTGTCGCTTGATGCCTCCGTTACCTGCTGTTACGTTTATTAACATCAGGTAAGGAGGCTGTACCGTGGCAAGAGACATCAAGCTCGGATGGGATGTGGACGCTTTGAACAAGGCGTACCGGCAGGGTTACATGGCTGGCTCCATGGGTATGGACAAAACCCGCTGCCCCTATCGCGGCGACGTTGTGATTGCGGCCTGGGAGGCCGGCTGGGACGACGCCGGTGAAGTGGCACAGGTCCGGAAACAGCAAGGCGATGACGACTTGTTCGCCCGCATAGCCTGACCCCCCCGTTTTTTCTTCCCCTTTTGTTTTAACCGCTTATGCTCTGCCTGCGTCATAGGGTAGGATTGCTCACAGAGTTTACTTGCCGTCCCTATTCGTGATGCGGGGTAATATTTTGACGAGCAGATGGATTTTCGGTGTTATTTTTCTGGTGTGTGCCGGGCTGCTTGCAGTGGCGTTCTACATGGAACATGTCATGGGTCTGGAGCCTTGTCCGCTATGCTGGTTGCAGCGTTTCGGCTTTATGGGCGCCGGGCTGGTCAGCCTGCTGGCATTCCTGCATGGCCCCAAAGGCTTCGGCAACCGGGTTTATGGCTTCCTGATGGTGCTCAGTGCCGGCGCCGGGCTCGGGGTAGCCGGCCGGCAGTTGTGGTTGCAAAGCCTGCCGGAAGACCAGGTGCCGGCCTGCGGCCCCTCGGTGGATTACATGCTGGAAGTCCTGCCCTGGTTTGAAGTGCTGCAAACCGCCCTCAAGGGTACCGGAGACTGCGCCGCCGTGGTCTGGCGCTTTCTGGGCCTGAGCATTCCCGGCTGGACCGCTGTGTTCTTTAGCCTGGTTATCCTGGTGGGCCTGTTTGTGATGTTCCGCAGCTACCAGTCCGGAAATTGGATGAAGAGCTGAAACAGTTGCGGCAGGCTGCAGCCATGGGGTAACTTGGTTGCCTGACGGATTGACTGAGGGGAGACAGGCGTCATGTTGGAGAATTGCCGGAATGCCAGGGAGCGTTGGGGTGGCGTCAGTGAACTGATCGACCGTTGGCTGGTGGATCGTCAGGAGCTGCTGGTGCACTACTGTGAGCTGTCAGCCGTATCGGACTACTCGCAAACTGACACGCTCCGGGAAAAGTTTACACGCCTGTGCGAAGTGCTGGTGGACTATGTATCAGCCGGGCACTTTGAAATCTACGAACAGCTGATCCGTGAAGCCCGGGAATTCAACGACGGTGGTGAAGAGCTGGCGGCCAAAGTCTACCCGCGCATTCAGGAGACCACAGAAGTGGCACTGAACTTCAACGACAGCGTGGATGGCCGGATACTGACCGAGCAGGATGTGGCTTTTCTGTTTGAAGAGCTCTCGAAACTCGGCGAAGTGCTGGCGAGCCGGTTCGAGCTGGAAGACTTCCTGATCGAACACCTGCATAACGCCCATGCCGGGAAAATGGCCTCTGCCTGAACCGGGCAAGCGCGACAACGGAACAATAAAAAACCGGCCTGATCGCTCAGGCCGGTTTTTTTGTGATCGGGGCGTGGTTATTCCTGGCCCGGATTCACTGCCAGCAGTTCCACATCAAACACCAGCACCTCGTTGGGGCCGATTGCCTGGTTGCCGCCGGGGCCATAGGCCAGGTCTGACGGGATGTACAGCTTGTAACGGGCGCCTTCGCTCATCAGCTGCAGGCCTTCGGTCCAGCCCGGAATTACCTGGTTCAGGCCGAAAGTAACTGGCTGGCCACGCTCGCGGGAGCTGTCGAACACTTCGCCATTGATCAGCTCGCCGGTGTAATGAACCTGTACCTGATCTTCGGCGGTCGGCTGGGTGCCGTTGCCTTCCTCGATCACTTCGTACTGCAAACCGGAGTCGGTGGTTTCAATGCCGTCACGCTCAGCATTTTCTGCCAGGAATGCTTCACCGGCTTGCTGATTCATTTGCGCCAGTTCCTCGATCTGCTGCTCCTGTTCTGCCTGCAGTTCCTGCTGGTACGCCATCAGCGCTTCCTGAATCTCTTCCCGGCTCAGGCGCTTGGCATCTTCATCGCCGGCGTGGCCGTGCTGAATGCCCTGAAGGAACTGTTCCATCTGCAGGTCTGGCAGGTCGTTGCCCATGCGCTCACCCAGAACCAGGCCCATGCCGTAGCTGACCTTCTCCGGAGTAGAGTCCAGAGCGGGGTTCTTGGCCGGTTCTTCGGCGGTGGAGCACCCGGCAATCAGGCCGGTTATGGCAACAGCTAACAGGGTTTTCTTCATGTTTCCGTCCTTTACGCGTGTGTCAGGGCATCGGGGCCCTTTGGTTTTGTAGGAAAGACAAGGTAACGGGTTCATTGCCAGTATGCCACTGAACATGTGGTAAGAGTGTTGTCCGGGAGGGTCAGGAGCCGTTGTTGCCAGTGGAACCATTCAGCGAAAACGGTGCCCGGTAAGGGGCTTGCCAGTCGTTATCGGCATTGGGGCGTGGCGCCTGGCGGGTGCTCGAGCGCGGCCGGTCAATGGCCAGGGCGTTCCATGAGCCCTGCTCCGGAGGCTGGTCGGCGTAATGCCAGTTGCCTTCGGTATCCTGCCACTTGAACACGATGTCCGGACCTTCGGTTGGAATCGGCGAGGGCAGCAGGCCTTCGAACCGGGGCACGCTTTCCGGTTTTTGCTCGGCGGCGCTTTCTGTCACTTTCTCAGGATCGCCCAGCCCGAAAAAAATCAGCAACAACAACAGGCCCAGCGCAGGGAAGGCCAGGCGAATCAGCCATTTCATGAACATGGCTGCTGGCCTCCAGCAGGTACTTCTGCCAGCAGGGCGGCCAGCGCCGGTAAAGAGTTCAGCAGTTCCGGCTTCGCATCCCGGGACGGCGCTGCAGCGTGCAGGTTGTGCAGGATAGCGGTGGTGGTGTTTTGCATGGTGCCGGTCTCCGGATTCAAGGTCATGATGGATTGCCAGGCCAGAGCCAGCTCCGTTTGTTCTGCCTGCAACTCCGCGCTGGCCAGAGCTTCCCGCAGTAGCCGGCAGCCTTCATGGTGCCGGGGAATGGATTTGCGCGCCGACCGGATGCTACCGGTTACACGGCTGCGCCACTCTGTTACCTTAGCGTCCTCGATGCCAGTGAACACGCGCCCGTTCAGGCCAAGCCATGCGGCACACAGAACCCGGGTAACACTCCAGCCCAACGTCTGAAGCTCCAGACAGCCCTGAGCCAGTTCAGGTTTCTGCCAGCAGGCCAGGGCATAACGCCAGAGCGGGTTATCCGGTTCCATTGTTACCGGCAGATTCAGCGGTTCAGGCTGAGAAGCGGTCATGGCAGGGCGCGTTCCGACAGAATTCCATGGATACAGTAAATCTATGTTAACGATAACCGATCTCAGTTTACAACGAGGCGGCGTCTGGTTGCTAGAAAACGTCAACCTGACAGTTCAACCCGGCCAGCGGGTGGCCATTGTCGGTGCCAACGGCGCCGGCAAGTCCAGTTTATTCAAACTGTTACTGGGCCAATTGGCCCCGGAACAGGGCAGTGTATCCTTGCCTGGCGGCTGCCGGATTGCCCATATGGCACAGGAAGTGGAAGCCTCATCCCGCTCGGCCAGGGACTTTATCCTGGATGGCGACTTCGAACTGCGCCGGCTGGAGAGGGAACTGGCGGCGGCGGAAGCCCGTAGCGATGACCACGCCATCGCCCATGTACATGGCGAGCTGGATCTGCACGAAGCCTGGTCTGCATCCCGGCGGGCAGAAGCCCTGTTGCGTGGGCTGGGTTTTGCCGACAGCGATGCGGAGCGGCCGGTGTCGGCGTTTTCCGGGGGCTGGCGTATCCGCCTGAACCTGGCCCAGGCGCTGATGCGCCCTTCGGACCTGTTACTGCTGGATGAGCCCACCAACCACCTGGACCTGGACGCCTGCCTGTGGCTGGAAAACTGGTTGCGCCGCTATCCCGGTACCTTGCTGTTTATATCCCATGACCGGGACTTTATGGATCGGGTTGCCACCCACCTGGTGCACTTCGACCAGAAAAAACTGGTGCTCTACACCGGTAACTACTCCGCCTTCGAGGTTCAGCGCAGCGAGCGACTGGCCCAGCAACAGGCGGGCTTCGAGCGGCAGCAGGCCCGGATTGCCGAAATCCAGCGCTTTATTGACCGGTTCAAGGCCAAGGCCACCAAGGCCAAGCAGGCCCAGAGCCGGGTCAAGGCCCTGGAGCGGATGGAGCGCATTGCCCCGGCCCATGTCGACTCGCCGTTCAGCTTCGAATTTCCCATGGCCGACAAGGTGTCCAATCCCTTGTTGTCCATTCGCCACGGGGTGGCTGGCCACGGCGACACCGCCATCCTGCGGGACATCAACGTCACCCTGTTGCCGGGTTCCCGGATCGGCCTGCTCGGCCCGAACGGCGCCGGCAAGTCCACCTTTATGGATGCACTGCGCGGCACTGGTACGCTGCTTTCCGGCGAGCGCACCTGTGGCGAACACCTGGCCATCGGTTACTTCGCCCAGCACCAGCTCGAATCGCTGGACCTGGATGCCAGCCCGTTCCTGCACCTGCAGCGGCTGGCACCAAAGGCCTCCGAGCAGCAGGTGAGAAACTTCCTGGGTGGTTTTGATTTCCACGGTGACGAGGCCCTGAGCCCGATCCGTTCCTTTTCCGGTGGCGAGAAGGCCCGGGTGGCGCTGGCGATTATTGCCTGGCAGAAACCCAACCTGTTGCTGCTGGACGAGCCCACCAACCACCTGGACCTGGAAATGCGCCAGGCCCTGACCATGGCCCTGCAGAACTTTGACGGTGCCATCGTGGTGGTATCCCACGACCGGCACTTGCTGCGCAATACCGTGGACCAGTTCTGGCTGGTATCAGACGGCGCGGTGCAGGAATACGACGGCGACCTGGAAGACTACGAACGCTGGCTGGCGGACCGTCGCAAGGATGATGACGAGCCTCCGAAACGGGAGGTGGTCGAGCAGGCGGCGGATAATAAGGTTCCGGCTGGCGCCCCCGCCCTGACCGCCGATGAGCGTAAGGCGCGCAAGCGTCAGGAAGCCGAGCTGCGTAAGAAACTGAGCCCCTGGCGCAAGAAGCAGGGGAGCCTGGAAGCCCGGATGGACCAGCTTCAACAAGAACTGGCCGGCGTCGAACAGCAGTTGGCAGACCCGGCCATCTACGGCGACAGTGCCAAGGTGAAGCTGAAAGAGTTGTTGGCGCAGCAGACCGGCCTGAAGCGGGAGCTGGACGACGTGGAGGCCGAGTGGCTGGACGTCAGCGAAACCGTGGAAATGCTGGAAGCCGAGCTGGCGGGCTGAGTCTCTGGAGTCAGCGGGAGCTGATCTCCAGAGTAAAGCCCTGCCGCTCCAGGAAATCCTGTTCGTTCTTGAGGTCTGCCAGCGTCAGGGGGCGGCTGTCCAGCCAGCCTTCCGGAAACTCCACCACCAGCTTGTTGGCGTGGCCGTGCAGAACGAAGGCCGGAGGATCTTCCAGGTTACGAGGGTGCTGGATCAGCACCGCCAGTCGAACCAGTACGCACAGATAGCGCAGTCGGGGTTTGTCTTCCGGCTCGATACCCTCGAACACCGCTGGCGTGAACTTGCGCCGATGGCCCCGCACCAGGGTCGCCAGGTCTTTCTGGAACTGCTGGGTAAAGCCAGGAAGGTCTGAGTAGCGCAACAGATAGGCGCCGTGTTTGTGGTACTGGCTGTGGGAGATGGTCAGACCGATCTCGTGCAGCCGGCAGGCCCAGCGCAGTACGTCTTCGTCCTCATCGGTATGCAATCCCCACTGGTCGGCAACCTGCTCCCAGGCCGCCATGGCTGTTTTCTCAACCATCGCGCCGTGGGCCTGGTCTACATGGTAGCGCTCCTGCAGGGCTGAAATAGTGCGCTCCCGAACATCTTCATGCTGAATGCGCCCGGCAATGTCATACAGCAGGCCTTCGCGCAGCGCGCCGTCAGCAAAGGTCATGCTTTCGATATCCAGTGACCGGAATGCCGCCATCAATATCGCAAAGCCGGCAGGGAAGATGTTCTGGCGATCCTCACGAACGCCAAGGTCGGTCAGTTTGTCGATCTTGCCCATGTCGATCAGGCGCCGGCGGAGCTCTTCCATGGCTTCGCGGGTGATGGTGCCATCGGTAAGCTTCAAGGTTGCCAGTACCGTTGAAATCGCCTTGATCGAGCCAGATGAGCCCACCGCACTTTGCCAGCCGACAGACCGGTAGTGGCGGCGAATGCTCTGCAGTTCCTGCTCGGCGTGGGTAATGGCCTTATCCAGCAGCCGGCGGGTGATCTTGCCATCCGCGAAGTAGAGATTGCGGAAAGACACGCAGCCCATGTGCATGCTTTCCAGTTCCTGCGGCTCAAATCGTTGCCCGATAATGAACTCGGTGCTGCCTCCGCCAATATCAACCACCAGGCGCCGGCCTTCATCATCGGCCAGGGTGTGCGCTACCCCCAGATAAATCAACCGGGCTTCTTCGCGGCCGGCAATCACCGCCACCGGATAGCCCAGAACCTCCTCCGCCCGGTCAATAAACTCCTGGGCGTTGCGCGCCACCCGCAAGGCATTGGTGCCGACAATCTGGACCCCTTCGGCAGGCATGCCCTGAAGCCGCTGGGCAAACCGGCTCAGGCATTCCAGGCCCCTTTGCTGGGCCGCCTCGGTCAGCCGGTTATAGCGATCCAGGCCAGCGCCAAGCTGTACCTTCTCGCCCATTTTCTCAAGGGTTCGGATTTCGCCATGGACCAGACGGGCCACAACCATGTGGAAACTGTTGGAGCCCATGTCGATGGCTGCCAGCATTTCCGGGGCGGATCCAGCATTTTCGGCGGGAGATGAGGCCGTCACTTGGGTTGGCGTCCTGTGTGGAGTGATCTTGTCGATGCTGTCTTGCCGGTACTATAAGGGAAAGCGAATAGGCCTGTCAGTAGCGGACTGCGGTCATTACTGACACGAATCAAGCCCGCTCCGGATACTTCCCGCTTCACATTCAGGCGGCCAATCGCGTAAAGTATCGGTCTAACGAAATCCGGGCAAGCGGGTTTTTCCCTTGAGGATATGCCCGTTTGCTACAGTCAACAGCGACTCCGTCGAGGCCGGCCAGCCTGGCCCGGGGCGCCTGAATCAGGAAAAGGTAATGAGCGGAAATATCGTTAATGTCACCGACGCTTCCTTCGAACAGGATGTACTGAAATCCGACGTTCCGGTACTGGTAGATTACTGGGCCGAGTGGTGTGGCCCGTGCAAGATGATTGCACCGGTTCTGGAAGAGATCGCCGACGAATACGAAGGCAAGCTCAAAGTCTGCAAACTGAACATCGACGAAAACGAGCAGACCCCGCCCAAGTTCAACATCCGTGGCATTCCCACCCTCATGCTGTTCAAGAACGGCAATGTGGACGCCACCAAGGTGGGCGCCCTGTCCAAGTCCCAGCTGGCCGCCTTCCTCGACAGCAACCTCTGATCTGCTGTTGAAAAAACCGCCCCTGAACAACGCTTCACGGGCGGTTTTTTTGTGCCTTAAGCCGTCAGTCTGAGGACCAGGCCTGGGTCCGTTCGCGATCAGAGGCCTTCTGTTCCACCCAGTGCTCGCCGTCAGAGCTAATCTCTTTTTTCCAGAACGGCGCGGATGTTTTCAGCGCGTCCATAATGAATGAGCAGGCCGCAAACGCATCGCTCCGGTGAGCGCTGCACACGCCAACAAATACAATCTGGTCGGAAAGCGCCAGCCGTCCGACCCGGTGAATCACCCGGGCATCACGGACATCCCAGCGGCGGGAAGCCTCGTCAATCAGCCCCTGAATAACCGCTTCCGTCATCCCCGGATAATGTTCCAGGAACAGCCCCGTGACGCCGGACAGGTCTCCGGAATCCCGGACCAGTCCGGTGAAGGTGGCAATGGCACCGGTGCCTGAACCGCTTGCTCTCAGCGCGGCATATTCCGCGCTTGTATCAAAATCCCCGGTCTGCACAGAAATCATCTCAACCTCCGGTTACCGGCGGGAAAAACGCTACCTCATCACCCGCTTTCACCACTGTAGCGGGTTTTGCCATAGCCTGGTTGACCGCCACCATCACCGGCTGATCCCCCTTGAGCTGGCTCCAGCGACCGCCCCGGCTGGCCAGTTGGGTCAGGAGGTCGTCTACCGTCTGTCCATCGCTGGCGGGCAGCGTCAGTGCGTCGGTTTCCAGCTCCTCCCGCAAGCGGGCGAAGAAACGAACAGTCAGGGTTGGCTCAGTCATCATCAGCTCAGCAAGTCAGTAAACGAATAAAAAGTAACCAGGTCCCCTCGGGCGACCTGGGCATGCTCGGGCACCACCGCCAGGCCGGAAGCCCAGCAGGCGGCACTCAACACCCCTGAGCTCTGGTTGGGGGCCGCCGCCACCTGCAAATCAATGCCGGCACCCTCCTTGCGCGCCCGGACAAACTCGCGGCGTACCGAGGTGCCGGTCGACTCAAATGCTGCCGGCAGTCGTTCACCAACAGGGAGTGTGTCGGAGCGCCCCTGGAGCTTCCGAATATACGGCATGGCCACGACCATGAAGGTGACCAGTACCGATGCAGGGTTGCCGGGCAGTCCGATAACGGGTGTACCGGCTACCTCGCCAAATGCCAGCGGCTTGCCCGGCTTGATAGCCAGGCGCCAGAGCGACAGCTTGCCGGCTTCCTCCAGCACGGCCCGCACGTGGTCTTCCTCGCCCACCGATACCCCGCCACTGGTGATGATCAGGTCGGCCTCTGCCGCAGCCCTTTCCAGGGTCTGGCGAGTGGCACCCCGGGTGTCTTCCAGGGTTTCGCACAGCACCACCTCACAGCCAGCCTCGGCCAGCATACCTAACAGGGTATACCGGTTGGTGTTGTAGATCTGTCCCGGAGCCAGCGGTTGCCCAGGATCCACCAACTCATCGCCGGTGGTCAGAATCGCCACTTTCAGCTTTTCCAGCACCGGCACCCGGTTGATGCCGGTAGAGGCGAGCAGGCCCATTTCCTGAGGCCGGATTCGTGTACCCCGGGCCAGGGCCAGGTCACCCTGAGTGAGGTCCTGGCCGCGGCGGCGTATGTTCTGGCCCTCATGTACGGCGGCCTGTATCACAATGCTGTCGCCGTTGCGTTCTACCCGTTCCTGCATCACTACAGCATTGGCACCCTCGGGAATCTCCGAGCCCGTAAAAATGCGCACCGCCGTACCCGGTTGCAGGGGAGTGGGGGCTGTTCCGGCCGGCACCCTGCCTGAGACTGTCAGCGGTGCGCCATCCAGCACATCGCCATGGTGAACCGCGTAGCCATCCACTGCACTGTTGTCCGCCGGGGGTACATCTGCCGGCACATAATGGTTTTCCGCAAGGACACGGCCGAGACAATCGGTGAGGTTAACGGCCTCGGCACGGCTCACCGGAATAGCCCGGCTGAGAATATGGTTCAGGGCGTCGTCAAGAGAAATCAGGTCCTGGCCTGCCATAGTTACCTCCTTATCGCCTGGCCCGGGAGCCGATCACTTCGTGCAGCCGATGGCAGGCACGATCCGGCTTGCGCAGGGTCAGCGCAGAAAAGTTGCAGGGGCCATGGCGGCTGTCCAGCTGACTTTTGAGAATACCCTCCCAGCCGGTGCGGCAGGCGCCGGTAGAGCCTGGCAGACAGAAAATGACCGTGTGGTTGGCCAGGCCGCCGAATGCCCGGGACTGAATGGTAGAGCTGCCAATTTCGGTGGCTGACAGTCGGCGGAACTCTTCACCGAAGCCGTCTATTTCCTTGTCGAGAAGCGGGCCGACGGCTTCCGGGGTGCTGTCTCTTTCATGGAAGCCGGTGCCTCCGGTGATGATGACCGCGTGAACTTCGAGATCGGCAATCCACTGGGACATCAGTGCGCGAATCAGGTAAACGTCGTCTGGCAAGATGCGGCGGGCCACCAGGTGATGGCCGGCTTCGACAATCTGGTCTTCCAGGTATTGCCCGGAGGTGTCTTCGGCCGGGCCACGGGTGTCTGAGACGGTCAACAAGGCAACGTTGAGGGGTTTGAGTTCGGGTGTCAGCTCACTGCTCATGGAATGGCTCCGAAAGGCTTGAATCAACAATATAGCCAGTATCCGGATATGCGTTATCAAATGGAAGGGGGTGCCCGTCAGGGAGGTTCCGGGTGTCGACATTGGTCTGATGCAGCGCAAGGTCCTGGCTTAATTTTGGACGCAGGTCTTGACACAGCCCTTCAAGGTGGTCGATTATGCCGCTTGCCCGGCGAACGATTGTTCCCACTTTCTGGCTCCAGCATACTTATCCGGACTTCATCTACACCGGTAGCTCCATCGAGCCAGCACCTTGTTCCAGCTTAATCAGATCAATGCGTTCAGGGGCACCCCTGTCATTCTGACTGTCGTTTACTTCCATTCCTGAAAATCCTACAAACTATGAACCTTACTGAACTCAAGCAGAAATCCGTGCCCGAATTGCTCGACATCGCGCAAGAAATGGGCCTGGATAACCTGGCGCGCTCGCGCAAACAGGACGTTATTTTTACTATCCTGAAGAAGCACGCCAAGAGCGGCGAAGACATCTACGGCGATGGCGTACTGGAGATTCTGCAGGACGGTTTCGGCTTTCTTCGTTCTGGCGATGCTTCCTACCTGGCCGGCCCGGACGATATCTACGTTTCCCCCAGTCAGATCCGCCGCTTTAACCTGCGCACCGGTGATACCGTATCCGGCAAGATCCGGCCGCCCAAAGATGGCGAACGTTATTTTGCCCTGCTGAAAGTTAACGAGATTAACTTTGATAAGCCGGATAACGCCCGCAACAAGATTCTGTTCGAGAACCTGACACCGCTGTTCCCCCAGGAGCGCCTGGTTCTGGAACTGGGCAACGGCAGTACCGAGGATCTTTCTTCCCGGGTGCTTGACCTGGTAGCTCCGATCGGCAAAGGCCAGCGCGGCCTGATCGTGTCTCCGCCCAAGGCCGGTAAGACGCTGCTGATGCAGGGTATCGCCCAGTCCATCGTGCGTAACAACCCGGAATGCCACCTGATGGTGCTGCTGATTGACGAGCGCCCGGAAGAAGTCACCGAGATGCAGCGCACCGTGCGTGGCGAAGTGATTGCTTCCACCTTTGACGAGCCGCCGGCCCGTCACGTCCAGGTGGCTGAAATGGTCATCGAGAAAGCCAAGCGCCTGGTTGAGCACAAGAAGGATGTGATCATCCTGCTGGACTCCATCACCCGCCTGGCCCGTGCCTATAACACCGTGATTCCGTCTTCCGGAAAGGTTCTCACCGGTGGTGTGGACGCCCATGCCCTGGAAAAACCCAAGCGCTTCTTCGGTGCAGCCCGGAATGTAGAAGAGGGCGGCAGCCTGACCATCCTTGCAACAGCACTGGTGGATACCGGCTCCAAGATGGACGAAGTTATCTACGAAGAGTTCAAGGGCACCGGTAACATGGAAGTGCACCTGGACCGCAAGATTGCTGAAAAGCGGGTTTACCCGGCCATCAACATCCGTCGTTCCGGCACCCGCCGTGAAGACCTGCTGATGAGCGAAGCGGATATCCAGCGGGTGTGGATCCTGCGCAAGCTGCTGCACTCCATGGACGACGACACTGCGTCTCTGGAATTCCTGCTCGACAAGCTGCGGGATACCAAGACCAATGACGAGTTCTTCCAGTCTATGAAGCGTCGTTGATACTGGTTTCTCTGCGCGCCTGATTTTTTGGTGCGAATAAAGAAGTCGGGAGAACAAGGCCGGGAGGGGGTGTCAAAACCATCAGGAAAACCACGGTTTTCCGTTTTGGCACCCCCTCCCGGCCTTGTTCCAGCGCCGGAAAAAGTAACAACTCCAGGGGCAGTCCGGATCGCCCCGAACTCCGTAGTACCGTAAAAAAACGGAGCACAGCATGAAATACAACGACCTGAGAGACTTCATTGCCCAGCTGGAAAAGCAGGGCGAGCTCAAGCGCATCAGCGCCGAAGTCGACCCCCACCTGGAAATGACCGAGATCTGCGACCGCACGCTGCGGGCCGGTGGGCCGGCGTTGTTGTTTGAAAACCCCAAAGGCTACGACATGCCGGTGCTGGCCAACCTGTTCGGCACCCCGAAGCGCGTGGCCATGGGCATGGGCCAGCAGGATGTTTCGGCGTTGCGGGAGATTGGCAAGTTGCTGGCATTCCTGAAAGAGCCGGATCCCCCCAAGGGCTTCAAGGATGCGATCGAAAAGCTGCCGCTGTTCAAGCAGGTGATGCGCATGAGTCCGAAAGTGCTCCGCTCCGCGCCCTGCCAGGATGTGGTGATCGAGAAAGACAAGGTAGACCTGTACCAGATTCCGGTGCAGCACTGCTGGCCCGGCGATGCCGGCCCGCTGGTGACCTGGCCGCTGGTGATTACCCGTGGCCCCAATAAGGAGCGCCAGAATCTGGGTATTTACCGGCAGCAGCTGATCGGTCGCAACCGGCTGATCATGCGCTGGCTCAGCCATCGCGGTGGCGCGCTGGATTACCAGGAGTTCCGTAAGGCCAACCCGGATAAGCCCTACCCGGTAGCCGTCGCCCTGGGTGCCGATCCGGCCACCATTCTGGGCGCGGTTACCCCGGTGCCGGATACCCTGTCTGAATACGCCTTTGCCGGTTTGCTGCGGGGCAGCCGTACCGAACTGGTGAAAGCCGGCCTGAGCGACCTGCAGGTTCCAGCCAGTGCCGAGATTGTGCTCGAGGGCTTTATCTACCCGGATGATATGGCGCCTGAAGGCCCGTTTGGCGACCATACCGGCTATTACAATGAGGTGGACCAGTTCCCGGTGTTTACCGTGGAGCGTATTACCCACCGCAAGGACCCGATCTACCACAGCACCTATACCGGCCGTCCGCCCGATGAGCCGGCGGTGCTGGGTGTGGCGCTGAACGAAGTGTTTATTCCCATCCTGCAGAAGCAGTTCCCGGAGATTGTGGATTTCTACCTGCCCCCGGAAGGCTGTTCCTACCGGCTGGCGGTAGTCACCATGAAGAAGCAGTACCCGGGCCATGCCAAGCGGGTGATGATGGGCGTGTGGTCGTTCCTGCGCCAGTTCATGTACACCAAGTTTGTCATTGTGACCGACGACGATGTGAACGCCCGCAGCTGGGAAGATGTTATCTGGGCGATCACCACCCGTATGGACCCGGCACGGGACACCACGCTGGTGGAGAATACGCCCATTGATTACCTGGATTTCGCATCGCCGGTGTCGGGCCTTGGCTCGAAAATGGGGATGGATGCCACCAACAAGTGGCCCGGCGAGACCGACCGTGAGTGGGGCACCGCCATTACCATGACGGATGAGGTCAAGCAGCGGGTGGATGAGATCTGGGACAGTCTCGGTATTGAAAATCGTGACACCCGCCCCGACTGACAAGGCACAGGCTTTATACCACGTTGAGTTGCAGCCGGCCGGGTTGGCCTACGGCGTAGCGGGCGCTGAGGATTTGCTGTCTGCTGCCGCGGCTGCGGGTATCCAGGCGCCGGCAGCCTGCCGCAACGGTGTCTGCGAGATCTGTGAGGCAACCCTGATAACGGGGCAGGCCCTGAATACCCGGAACCAACAAACCTTATCGGTGGGTGATCGGCTGATGATGTGCCGCACGCTTGCCCTGACCGACCTGAAACTGGAGATACCTGCCATTATGGCAACTGCGAACCATCTGCCCCGTCAGTATGCAGCCAAAGTCGTTGATGTGCGCTCGATCAGTCACGATGTGTTCCGGGTTGAACTGAAGCTGCCGAGGCGCCGCGACGTGGCCTTCCATGCCGGTCAGTATCTTTCGGTCATCCTGCCGGGGGAAGATCCCTGTTATTTCTCCATCGCCAGCAGCCCCGCCGCCGAGCATATCGAATTGCACATCCAGGCTTCCCCGGACTGGGTTTCGGCCCGCAAGGTGATTGATGCGCTCACCTCCGGCCAGGATGTAACGGTGGAACTGCCCAATGGCAAGGCCTGCCTGGCTGCGGCGCCGGACAAGCCGTTGCTGCTGGTGGCGGCCGGAACCGGCTTTGCTCAGATGAAAAGCCTGGTGGAATTCCTTCAGGAAACCCGGTACAGCCACCCCGTGACCCTGTTCTGGGGCGTGCGCAAGCACGAGGACATGTACCTGAGGTCGCTGGCGCAGCAGTGGCATGAAGACTGGAGCAATTTCAGCTTTGTGCCGGTCGTCGGGGATGACGAGGATAATGACTGGGGTGGTCACCATGACCAGTTGGTGCGGGCTGTGCTGGCAACCGGGGCCGACTGGCAGAACGTGGAAGTGCATGCCAGCGGCTCGCCCACCATGGTGTATACCCTGATGGATGCACTGCTGGAGAAAGGCCTGCCTGCGCAGGCGTTTTTCTCGGATGTGCTGGAGTATGCACCCAGGGCCTGATTACTTGGCCTGACTCTCTCAGAGCTCGGCGCTGATGGCTTAGGTTGTGGTGCTGATGGCTCATGTTGTGCGCTGAGGGCTCAGGCCCGGGGCATTGGCAGCTCAGGCAGGCCGTTGTCGGTTTCCAGCCCCTGCATCAGCAACTTGATGCTGGCTTCTTCATGGCCCATGTGGGCGTTCAGTCGGCTCAGTTCCGCCAGGGTTTCACGGCTGCGTTTCAGGCGCAGGCTGGTTTCAAAATATTCCCGGGCCTTGCCCCACAGTTCATTGCGCAGGCTCAGGCGGCCCAGTGCCAGCAGCAGTTCCGGGTTGTTCGGGCGGTCTTTCAGCCACTGTTCGGCAATGATTAGCTGCTCATCCGGCTGGTGGCCCTCAAGCCGTCCGTAGAGGTTGATCAGCTCGTCGCTCCAGTGGTTGCGCAGCACTTTCCTCAGCAGGGTTTCTGCCTGCCCCTCATCGCCCAGCCGGGCCAGTAACCTGGCGTAGTCCCGGATGGTGTGCTCGTCGCGGCGCACAAAGCGTGGTAGTTCGTCCCACAGCCGGGTCAGCGGTTCCAGGGAGGCCTCCGGGTTGTCCTTGCGCCGGCGTTCGCAGTCAGCGGCAGCCTGTTCCAGCAGGTTGTGCCACACCTGGCGCTCCAGGTCATCCAGCTCTTTTTCGGTCAGTACACTGCGCTTGCGCAGCTCCGGCATGAGTTTTGACAGCTCGCGCCAGTCTTCCAGCCGCAGGTAGGTGTTCTTCAGCAGCTTGAGTACGAATGGGTGGTGCGGCGCTTCTTTGCGTAGGCGCAGCAGGGTCGCCAGGGCCTGCTCCAGGCGGTTACCGGCCAGCTGCAGCTGGGCCTGGGTCAGGCCGACGGCCAGGCTGGACCCGGGGGTGCTGTCATAGGCCTGGCGCAGCAACTGGTCAACCGAGTCATGGTCACCGGATTCGAATGAAGCCTGGGCGGCAGCCAGATAATTGATCAGGGGGGTGTCGGCATGGCTGGCGGAACTCACCAGCAGTTTCCTGGCTCGTGGCCAGTTGCCTTCGGCCAGCGCCAGCAGGCCCTTGGTGGTGCGCCGGCGGGCCCGGCGTTCGTTGCCCCGGCTGACCCAGCTGGTCATCAGGCTGGTGCCTTGCCGGAACCGCTTGAGCATGCCAATCAGGAACAGGCTCAATACGACCAGCACTATAACCAGTCCGAGGCCCACCCAGAAGTTGGTCTCGATCAGGTAGTTGCCCAGACTGATGCGGATATAGCCCAGATCGTAGGCCAACCCCAGCGACAGCCCGGTGCCCACCAGCAGGGCTACCAGCAGAATCAGCAGCAGGCGGATCATGATTCATCGCCTCCGTTACTGCCGGCTGCGGTGCGCCCGGCCAGGCGCTCTTTCAGAAGATCCAGGGATTTACTGATGTCGGGCAGAGCCGGGTCTACGTCTTTGCCGGCCAGTTCGGAGAGGGTGTCACTGATGCCCTGAATGGCGGGGTTGGTGCTGTCGTACCAGTCGTTGACCGTGGTGATGGCCTTGCTCAGTGCCCGCTCGTACAGCGGCTGATTGCCCCGCAAGACGGCCATTTCTGCTTCTTCCAGCATCAGCTGCAGGTTCAGCCGGGCCCAGGCGCTCTGGTCCGGCGATAACAGGGGTTTGACCGGCTCGTCCATTCGGCGCACCACCACCACTTGTTTCATGGTATCCAGAAAGCGGTTCCAGCCCCGTGTCAGCCTGTTGCTGCCATCTGCCGGGGCCTGCTCGTCTCCGGTCATGCTGAAGCGGGGCGCGCGGTCGTGGATCAGGGCCTGGTCGGTCAGGTCGTGGAGGCTGGCAATGGCGGCTTCAAGCTTCAGGTACAGGCCGGTGCGGTCGACACCCTGAATGCCCCGCAGGGAGAGGACTTCCCGGGCCAGTTGCTGGCGTACCGGGAATACGCCGATGTCGTCGGATTCGGTCAGCACTTCATCAGCCGATTCCAGGGCAGACAGGGCGCCCTTGATGTCTTTTTCGATGAGCAGGCGCTGGTTGGCGATGCGCAGCAGGTATTCCGCTTCTGCCAGCAGCCAGTCAGTGCGGGTTCGGTTACCTGCTTCCAGCAGTTCCCGGGCATTGTGGTCGATCTGGCGTTGCTGGGTTGCAATCAGCTCCCGTTGTTCGGAAAGCTTCTGTTCCATGGCCTGCATGCGCTGGGTCTGCTCGCTGCCTCGGTTGCCGTAGAGGTCTTCAAGCCGGGCGGTGTCCTGGCGCAGGTCGGAGATAACTTGCCGGGTGGCCTGGTGGTTGTTCCACTGTTGCCAGCTCCATACCGCCAGCACCACGGCAATCACCAGTGCGATAACGGCCACCAGCCAGATCGGCCAAAGGCGCGGGCTTTCGGGCTTTTCGGGCTCGATGGGGACAGGTAGTTGCTCTGTTGTTTCAGTCACGGGCATCCTTACTTGGTTTTCCGTTGTCACCGGCTGGCGGCCCGAGCCGCGAAGCCACGCTGATTACAAGCTCCCGGTCACTCAGGCCAGCCGGGACCACCGGGTTGCTGAAACCGGCTTTCCGGGCCTGCTGTACAATGCGCTCAGCCGGCACCACCACTAATGCGTGCGCGAGAGTTTGCTGGTATTCCGGGGCCATGTCTTTGAGATTGTTCAGGGTTTCGCCGGAAAGGGCAATCACTGCTTCGGGCCGGAATTCCGTAAAAATCTCTTTGATCGTATCTGCAGGATAGTACGGCCGGAGGCGTCGGTACAGTGGCAGTACGGTTACCCTGGCACCACGCTGCTCGAGTGTCTCCCGAATCAGCTCCCGGCCCTGTTCGCCACGGGCCAGAAGAACTCGCTGGTGTTCGAGGTTTTGCAGGGCCGGGTGGATAAGCAGGGCTTCGCTGGTCCAGCCCTGCTCTGGCCGCTCTGAGGGTAGTCCGGCCTCCGCAAACACAGCAGCGGTGCCGGCCCCGACGCCATACCATTGCACGCCAATGGGCGGCTGGGGCCACCATTGGTCAACTTCATCCAGCAGCAGGCGGGCAGCGTAGGGGCTGACGGCAATCACATGCTGGAAGTTGTCCAGTGCCTGCAGGATGCTTCGGCGCTCCGGGGTTTCCGGCAAGGGTTCACGGGTAACGGTCGGTAGCAGGCGAACCTGGGCGCCGGCTGCCCGGAACGCTACTGCCAGCCGGGCGCCTTCCGGCTCCGGCCGGCAGATCAGGATCCGCCGGCCACGAAGCGCCGGTTGGGATTGCGGGGTTTCAGCTTGGGGTGTGGCCATAGATTTCAGCCAGTACCTTGTCAGCGCCCATGGCCAGCAGTTGTTCCGCCAGTTCCCGGCCCAGGCGTTCGCCCTCGGCTCTTGGTCCCCGGCCTTCCACGCGGAAGATCTGGCTGCCGTCTACGGCGCCGACCAGGCCGCGCAGCCAAAGGGTGTCGTTATCTTCCAGCAGGGCATAGGCGGCGATAGGTACCTGGCAGCCACCTTCCAGGCGGCGGTTAAGTGCCCGCTCGGCCTTAACCCGGTCTGCGGTGTCCGGGTCGTTCAGGGGGTCGAGCATGGCCAGCAACTCGTGGTCATTCAAACGGCATTCGATGCCCAGGGCACCCTGACCTACGGCCGGAAGCGAGAAGGTGTCCGGTATGCTGTAGCGGATACGATCCTGGAAGCCCAGTCGTTTCAAGCCGGAGCTGGCCAGGATGATGGCGTCGTACTCGCCGGCATCAAGTTTCGCCAGCCGGGTGTTCACGTTGCCACGTAGTACCCGGATTTGCAGGTCCGGACGGTTAGCCCGAAGCTGGGATTCCCGGCGTAGGCTTGCGGTGCCGACCACTGCGCCCTGAGGCAGCTGGTCGATGTGCTCATACTGGTTGCTGACGAAGGCATCGGTGGGGTCTTCCCGCTCACAGATAGCCACCAGCCCCAGGCCTTCGGGGAATTCCATGGGCACGTCTTTCATGGAGTGCACGGCCAGATCGGCGCGACCGTCCAGCATGGCTTCTTCCAGTTCCTTCACGAACAGGCCTTTGCCGCCGATCTTTGCCAGCGGAACGTCAAGGATCTTGTCGCCCTGGGTCTTGATCTTGACCAGCTCCACGGTGATGTTGTCGTGCAGCCGCTCCAGCTCGGATTTGATGAATTCTGCCTGCCACAGCGCAAGGGCGCTGCTGCGGGTTGCAATGCGAAGGGTTCGTTTGGACATGGCACTCACTGTCGTTCGGGGAAAATGTGCACCAAGGTTACCTTGTGGCAGTAAAAAAGTCCCGCCACCGGGGTGTTTGTACCCCTCATATGCCCGGTATCTGCCCTTTATCTACCCCGTCAGGGGGAGGGCTGGTGTTCCTGCAACCACTGGCGAACGGGGCTGGCATGCCTGCGACTGACGGCCAGTGCCGGTTGGTTACCTTTGAGGAGCAGGCTGTGATGACCGTCGGCGTTGCGCCGCAGGCTGCGGATAAAGCGCACCCCCACCAAGGTGTTGCGATGAATCCGCAGCAGCTGTTCGGGGTAGGCCTGTTCCAGTTCTTTCAGGGTGTAGTCGCACAGGGTTTCACCCCGGGTATGGTGCAGGGTTACGTACTTGTGGTCGGCTTCGCAGTAGAGAATGGTGTCCAGGTCAATCAGCTCGGTACCCCGGTGGGTGCGAACTGCCAGTTGCCCGGTGCCGTGATCAGCCTGCCGGGTGAGGCTGCGCCGTTGTACCCGGTTTGTCCGGCCAGCCCGCTCCAGGGCCTGCGCCAGGGCCTCTTTGCGCACCGGCTTGAGCAGGTAGCCGCAGGCCTGCACGTCAAAGGCCTGGATGGCGTAATGGTCATAGGCCGTGCAGAAAATCACCGCAGGCGGATTTTCCAGCTGGCTGATCTGCTGCGCCGCCTGCATGCCGTCCATGCCGGGCATGCGAATATCCAGCAGCAGGATATCGGGCTCCAGGCTGGCGATCTTCCGGAGGGTATCGTCACCGTCAGTGGCTTCACCGCACACCTGGTAAGCAGGCAGGTCTTCCAGCAGCCTGTGGATACGCTGTCTCGCCAGTGGTTCGTCATCGGCAATCAGGATGCTTTGCTGTGGGTCGGAATTCATAATCTCACCGTGAAACAAGGCGTTGGTGCTGGCTTACGGTTTGTCGCGGCAGCCTCAGGGTAACGGTATAGGTGTCGTTCTGCCGGCTGTGCTTGAGTACCGCAGCCCCCCCGAACAGGCCCTGCAGCCGGGCCAGGGTGTTGTCCAGGGCCATGCGGTTGCCACTGTGGCGGTGCTCTTCGGCTTGCGGTGCCGGGTTTTGGATCATCAGGTAGACGTAGTGGTCCTTGGCCGACACTTCAATGCGCACCGTGCCGCCTGCTGGCTTGGGCTGTATGCCGTGATAGATGGCATTTTCCACCAGTGGCTGAAGGGTCAGGGGCGGGATGGCCTGCTGCTCCAGCCCTGGTTGCACGGCCCAGTCCAGTGTCAGCCGGTCGCCAAGGCGCAGTGCCTCGATGGCCAGGTAACGCTGGCACAATTCCAGCTCCCGGCTCAGAGGCACCAGTTGGTCAGTGGTTCTCAGGCTGGCCCGGAACAGTTCCGACAGGTCCAGCACGGCTTCCTCGGCCTGCCCGGGGTTGCTGGCGATCAGGCTGGCAATGGTGTTCATGCTGTTGAACAGAAAGTGGGGCTGGATGCGCGCCTGCAGGGACGTGAGCCGGGCCTGTATTTCCGCCTCTTGTTGCTGCCGCCACTGATGCTGCAGGTAAAAGTAGCGCAGAGCCATCAGGGTGATCAGCAGCGCCAGCAGCAGTTTTTTGGCGATGCCCTGCCACAGGATGCCGCCAGGTTGCGGGTTCAGAACCTTATCGGCAAACAGGCTGAAGGCCAGGACATCCAGCAGCACAATGGTGATGATGGCCAGGGTGGCGCCGGTTACCCCCATTTGTGCCAGCCGGGGTCGCAGCAGGCAGATCAACGCCGCACTGGTCAGGGTGGTCCATTGCACAAACAGCGACAGCAGCCCGAAGTAGTTCCAGTCAATCCAGCCCTGCTCGGCCTGGACAATGGACAACACCAGCACCAACAATTCGCTGGTGACCAGCATCAGAAACACCGCCCGTACCCGGCACAGGTCGGGCACATAGAAACTTCTGGCCTCCGGCTTACTTATGCCATTGTCTGGTTTCAGGGGTGTCTCCTTAATCGGGGTCGGAATGCTATACTGCGGCAACTTTTTACCGATTCACTGCCGGCAAGATGATGCCGGGCTGTCAGCAGGAAAGATAGACCATGTTTTGTACCACAGCTAATGTAACTATCCTGTTGCAGTCTTAAATAACTCCTTTATACTGAATAAAAACACAGTATTGGAGATCCGAGGGTGGAGTTCCTTCTTGCTACACCAGAGTTTGAAATCAGGGGCCATTCCTATGAAGGGTTCCCGATTCTTCTCAAATCCAATCATGATGTGTTTGTCGAAGGAATGGAATTTCTCATTCATCACTGCTTAAAACGTGGAAGTGTGCAAAGCCGACGTAGTTGGGAAACGTTTGGGAGAGATCTGTGTGATTATTTCGAGTTCATTGAAGCCAATGGATTTGATTGGAAAGAGCTTGATCACCGGAATCACGAAACCTTGTTGGCCCTTTATCGGGACGTTTCCTTTGATCGATTTAACCTCAGCGCCTCCACGGTAAACCGACGACTTCACCTGGTGATCAAGTTTTATCAGTTTGCCCTCAAACAAGGTTGGGTAAGAACGTTGCCGTATGACCTTGAAACGGTGAGAGTCAGGCAGACAAAGGGTTTCCTAGCACACACAGACACGTCCGGGGGGTATGCCGTAAAGCCTGATGTGCTGCTAAAAACCACGCCAACCAAGATCAAAGTCCTCAACAAAGAGCAGGTTGATGAGCTGCTGAGAACCATCAAGAACAAAACTCTCCGATTGATCGTTCGGTTGGCGTTGCTGACGGGTTTGCGTAAAGAGGAGCTGCTGACAATTCCAGTTCACTACATATCTGCGCCCCAGTCGATCTCGGCTCGGAGTCATGTGGTGGTTGAGCTTGATCCCCAAGAGATGAGCACCAAGGGAGACAAACCACGGACGATCCATGTGCCGATATCATTGATGGCGGATCTCTGGGATTACGTGATCCACGAGCGTCACGAAACGATCCGAAAACATGGGACAGACCCAAAAACCCTCTTTGTAACCGCCAAGGGCAACCCCTGGAGCATTCGAACCTCGCTCAACAATCAACTGAACCGATTGAAGCTGTCGTTCGCCTGCCATCCCCACATCCTGCGTCATACCTACGCGACGCACACCCTGAAATCGTTGTTGTCCCGAAAGAGCACGACTTTCAATCCCTTGATCTATGTCCGAGATCGCCTCGGCC
>Ga0209075_1001130_pt1 | contig 25507 bp, 30 predicted proteins | sample Stecom2011_FD_187523 | JGI IMG/M metagenome (GOLD analysis project Ga0209075, IMG submission 187523) | Agricultural soil microbial communities from Utah to study Nitrogen management - Steer compost 2011 (SPAdes) (version 2) | ecosystem: Environmental > Terrestrial > Soil > Agricultural land...
TTCTGTTTGCTTTTTTAGCAGCTTTAGCAATACCTTTTTCTCTTAGAAAGTCGATTGCTTTTTCGATATCTCCATTTGTTTCTTCAAGCGCACGTTTGCAGTCCATCATACCTGCGCCAGTTTTTTCTCTTAATTCTTTAACCATTTGTGCTGTAATCATTATTTTTTCCTCCGAGTTTAATGAATATAAAAGGGATTTGTTTGTCACGCATCCCTTTTATCATCGTCTAATTGATTTATGTTTTTAAGTGATGCTGTTTGAAAGTTTTAATTATGCTTCAACAGCTTCATCTGCTGTTTCTTCAGTTGTATCTTCTTCGAATTTTTCTACAACGCCACCTTGAGCTTCGATAATTGCGTTACCCATTACCCATGTAATTAATTTAACTGCACGGATAGCGTCATCGTTTGCGGGAATAATATAGTCAACATCATCTGGATCACAGTTAGTGTCAACAATACCAAACACTGGAATATTTAACTTTCTAGCTTCTAAAATCGCGTTTCTTTCTTTACGTGGGTCAACGATGAAAATTGCTTCTGGCAATTTCTTCATATCTTTAATACCACCTAAGAATTTTTCTAAGCGCGCTCTTTCATGAAGTAAGTTTAACACTTCTTTTTTAGGTAATTTTTCAAAAATTCCTTCTTCTTCCATCTTGTATAAATCGTGTAATCTCTTAATACGACGACGGATTGTTTTGAAGTTTGTTAATGTTCCGCCTAACCATCTTTGGTCTACATAGAAGTGACCAGTACGTAATGCTTCTTCTTTAACAGATTCTTGTGCTTGTTTTTTAGTACCAACAAATAATACTTTTCCACCTTCAGCTACGATATCAAATAAAGCTTTGTATGCTTTTTCAATTTCAACAGCTGTTCTGTTTAAGTCAATGATGTGGATACCTTGACGAGCTGTAAAGATAAATGGTGCCATTTTAGGATTCCAACGTCTAGTTGCGTGTCCGAAATGTACCCCTGATTCTAATAATTGTTTCATTGAAACTACTGCCATAAAATATAATTCCTCCATTTTCGTTTTTTTTCCTCTGAAAAGTTATCGCAATCCACCCGTAGGCACTTGAATTTTGAACCACTCTTCATGTGTATTTTATTAGCCTTTATAAATATATCATATTTAGGTGTTGTTTGCAAGGACTTTTTTTAATTAGACGTCACTTGAACCAAATCCACCTAACCTTTTTATACCCAAATCCATTTCATCACTTACTTTTTCATATTTCATGAAAATGCCTTGAGCTATACGTTCACCTTTTTTAATAAACACGCTTTCGTTTTTTAAGTGAAAAAGCGGAATAAAGATATGACCTTCGTTTTTTTCGTTGTTGTAATAATCACTATCAACAACACCAACTCCGTTAGACATCATAAGTCCTGTTTTAATAGCAAGCGATGAACGCGGAAAAACAAAGAGTGCTTCGTTTGCTGGCATTTTCGCTTTTACACCGGTTGCGATTAATGTAATTTCACCCGGTTTGATTTCATAATCATAAAGACTTGATAAGTCATAACCCGCACTTGAGCTTGTTGCTCGTTTTGGTAGTGGATAATCTTTTTCAACGCTTGATACTAACTCAAATCTTCTCATAAGTCACCTTCCAGAATTTTTGTAATACTTTTTTTATCTAATCGAAAAACAGTCCATTCATCCATAGGTTTAGCCCCTATCGATAAATAAAAATCAACGCTTGGCTTATTCCAATTTAGACAACTCCATTCAATACGGCCATAATCATTTTCATAGGCCGTTTTAGCTAAATACTTGAATACTTCCTTACCGTAACCTTTACCGCGTTCGCTTGGTTCAATGTAAATGTCTTCTAAATAAATACCTGGTTTTCCAACAAATGTCGAATAGTTATTAAAATATAACGCAAATCCAATAGGTTTGTCTTTTACTAAAAGTATGACTTCAGCCTTTTTTTCTTCAAAAATCCATTTTTTTATTAAGTCTTTTGTTACAAGAACTTCATCTTGCATTTTTTCATAGACAGCTAATTCTTTAATGAAATATACGATCCAGTCTATGTCTTTTAGAGTAGCTTTAACAATTTGCATATTATTTCATATCCTTCATTAATGATTCAATGACCATATTTTCTCTTAATAAAACGGTTTTTAGTCCTTTGGCTTGGTGCGTTTCATCCTTTATAACTTGTTCATTATGTTTATATGCTTTTTCCATGTCAACATATACAATGCTTAAACCTTGTAGTACTTCTCTTTCAATGTAATTTGGTTTTCCAATCCATTCAATAGTACCAATAAAATAGTAACTTGTTTGCTCATAAACCGTTACATTCCCATTAATGCCATAACGCAACTCTACACAATAGCCATAAGGTTTAATCGTTTGTAATATAATACCTGTTTCTTCTTTAACTTCACGTTTTAAGCCTTCAATGATGTCCTCATCTTCTTTAATACCACCGCCAGGAAACGTATAATCATTAAACTTTTTGCTGTATAACATTAAAAGTTCTCTTTTCTCATTAAAAATAATGATTCTTGCTGTTGTTCGTTTTTTATCGTATTCAAGTTTATGAATGGCTTCTTCAATTATTGTACTACCGATCTTTTTCATTTCGTTGCATCCTTGTACTTGCTTTTGCAAATTTTTCCTTAAGTACTTCTGTTGATACATGTGTATAGACTTGCGTAGATTTTAAATGTTCATGACCTAATAATTCTTGAACAACGCGTAAATCTGCCCCATGATTCAAAAGCGTTGTTGCGAAAGCATGCCGCAACATATGTGGATGTATTTTATATGTTTCCCCACTATCCGAAATTATTTTTTTTAAAATAACCCTAAGTCCTCGTTCAGTTAACTGTGTTCCTCTATAATTAATAAAGACATAATCATTATTTGTAATAGGGCCTTTAGCTAGTAATATTGGACGTGTATATGTTAAATATTGTCTCAAATCTTTTTCTAGTTCTAGATGTATTGGAACATAACGATCTTTTGAACCTTTACCATGAATTAAAATTTGACGTTGATTAAGTTTTAAATCTTTTACTTCCATTTGACATAATTCGCTTGCACGAAGTCCCGATGAAAATAATAAATCTAAAATAATGTAGTTTCTAAATCCTAAAGGCGTGTTTCGATTGATCGATTTAAACAACATCATAATTTCATCATCTTCCAATATTTTTGGAAGTCTTCTGCTTACTTTAGGTGTTTCAATTTTGTCAAAAATATTAATATCAATATACCCTTTTAACATTAAAAAATTATAAAAGGTACGTAATGCAGATATTTTACGAACAATTGATTTTTTAGATAACTTTTGCTCATCCAAATGTGATAAATAATAATCAGCCAATCGTTTACGTTTGACTTCCAATAAACTTGGTGCAAACTCCTCTTTAAGAATAAATTGTTCAAAATCAAAAACATCCTTAACATAACTTGTTATTGTATGTTCAGAATAGTTTTTTTCGATTTCTAAAAAATTTTTAAAAAGTTCAACTGACTTCATAAAATCATCCTAAGTAATTTTTTAAACTCTCAATTGCACGATCATAATATAGTTGCTTACGCATTTTTTTCGAATGTTTATAATCAATTTCTTTAATTAAACCAAAATTCGCATTCATTGGCACAAATGTCGTACTTGGTGTTGAAACATACTTGGCCATAGATCCCATCATTGTTTCTGTTGGTAGTGGGCGAATGGCACCATTTTTAATAAAGTTTGTCAAGTTGATTGCCGCATTTAATCCCGATGCTGCAGATTCAACATAACCTTCAACACCACTGATTTGACCGGCAAAGAAAATTTTCGGATACTTTTGGGTTTGGAATCCGGCATTTAATATCTTTGGTGCTTCAATGTATGTATTTCGGTGCATAACACCATATCGTAAAATATTTGCGTTTTCTAAACCCGGAATCATTTGAATAATGCGTTTTTGTTCACCCCAGGTTAAATGGGTTTGGAATCCAACTATATTATACATCGTTTTCTTTGCATCATCTTGTCGAAGTTGGACAACAGCGTATGGACGAGGGTGTTTTTCTGTTTCAAGACCAACTGGTTTTAACGGACCAAACGTTAAGGTTTGTGCACCACGTTTTGCCATAACTTCAACAGGCATACAGCCTTCAAAAACATTGTTTTCAAAATCTTTGACTTGTGCTGTTTCTGCATTAACTAGCGCTTCATAAAATGCGTCGTATTGTTCTTTTGTCATTGGACAGTTGATATAATCTGCATCACCTTTATCGTATCTTGATTTATAATATGCAATATCCATATTTATCGAATCTTTTTCAATAATTGGTGCGATTGCATCAAAAAAGTGTAATTGGTCCATATGAAACAATTCACGAATGTGCTGTGCTAAACTGTCGCTTGCAAGTGGCCCTGCAGCAATAACTGTATATTCATCAATATCAATCGTTTGAACTTCTTCGTTAATAACTTCAATATTTGGATGGTTCTTTATTTTATCTTCGATATAGCCTGAAAAAACTTCACGATCTACAGCTAAACTTGAACCCGCAGGAACTTTTGCTATCTCTGCTGCTTCAATAATTAACGAATTTAATATTCTCATTTCATCTTTTAATAACCCCACCGCATTTAGTGGATCATTTGAACGTAGTGAATTTGAACAAACGAGTTCTGCAAAATTACCTGTTTGATGCGCAGGTGTCATTTTGACTGGTCTCATTTCATATAGTTTCACTTCAAAACCTTGTTTTGCTAAATAATAAGCAGCCTCGCTTCCAGCAAGACCTGCTCCAATAACCTTAATAATCATAACTTCACCATTTCTTCCTTAGATTACTTCTTTTCAATCAAATTTGTGTTAAACTCACCATACTCTAAAATAAACTTTAAAACATAGTGACTAATAAAACCGACAACAAGTACATTAATAGGTAACATTGCAATTCTTAAAGGTAACATTGTTAATGCATAGTTCTTACTTACAAAGAAATACAAGGATATTGTATTAACTGTTGTCGCAACCAAATGCGTGAAAAACAAGACGATATAGTAACCCATTCTTTGTGAATGCTTATTTAAAAACAAACCTGGTAAAGTTCCCCATGCCATCGCTGAAAGACTAAACAATAAATTAAAATCACCTCGTGGCATTAAAAAAAATCCAGCAACATCACTTACAAGCCCCATCATTGCTCCATAAATTGGCCCTAATATAATTGATCCAATGACAAGTGGTATTGCATATATAGGAACACCAAAATTATCATTTGGAATAATAACCTTAAAAACAATGTCTAAAACGACTGAGATGCTCACTAAGCTCGACGCTAGCGTCAATTTGAAAACTTGCTTTTTCATTACAAAACCCCCTCTTAGTATGCACTTACATCTTTAAATATGATACCATATTTAACGCTTCATTACCATTTAATCGGCCTTAAATCATTCGATTCTAAAAAATGATTTATGCGCGAATAAATTTTAGAATTAAAGAATCCACGATATGCAGAAAGTGGCGATGGATGTGGCGTTTCAATAATTAAATGTTTTATATTTGTAAGAAACGGTTTATAACTTTGAGCATTCTTTCCCATTAAAACAAAGACAATTGGCCGATTTTCCTCATTAATTTTCTTGATGATTTCTAAAGTAAACCTTTCCCAACCGCGATTTTGGTGACTCAATGGTTTATGAGCTTCTACTGTTAATATTGTATTTAACAATAAAACTCCTTGTTTCGCCCAATCTGATAAATTTCCATTTGTTCTATTGATATTTATATCCGTTTTTAATTCAATAAACATATTAATTAAACTTTTTGGGAGGCGATTATTTAAAACCGAAAAAGCAAGACCATGAGCTTGATTATAATCGTGATATGGATCTTGTCCAAGTATCACAACTTTTACATCATTTAACTCTGTTATTTCCATACTTAAAAACCATTCTTCTTTTTTTGGAAAAATGGTTTTCGTTTGCATTTCATGTTTTAAAAAATCCATAAGATTCTTCATATAGTCTTTATTAAGTTCTTGTTTAATAATATCTCTAAAAGTCATTGTATCCCCTCATGGTCTATTTTACATGAAAAGTGTAAAAAGATAAAAAAAAGGAGCGATTGCTCCTTTTAAAATTTCTTAGAATAAACTTCCAACTTTACCTAAAGTACGAACTAATTGAGCAGTGTAGCTCATTTCGTTGTCATACCAAGCCATAACTTTTAATAGTTGTTTTCCATCAACAGTCATGATTTGAGTTGTGTTAGCATCGTATACTGAACCGAATCTTGTACCGATTACGTCGCTTGATACGATTGGATCACTTGTATAAGCAAATGATTCGTTTGCAGCAGCTTTGAATGCAGCATCTACTTCTTCTAATGTTGTGTTTTTAGCTAATTCAACTGTTAAGTCAACGACTGAACCAGTAATTGTTGGAACACGCAATGCAGTACCATCTAATTTACCTTTTAAGCTTGGTAATACTAAACCGATAGCTTTAGCAGCACCAGTTGATGAAGGGATAATTGAAACTGCAGCAGCTCTACCTCTTCTTGAGTAAATACCTTTTTTATGAGGTACGTCCATTAATGATTGGTCGTTTGTATAAGCGTGAACTGTAGTCATGAAGCCTTTAACGATACCAAATTTTTCATCTAACACTTTAGCTACAGGTGCTAAACAGTTTGTTGTACATGATGCAGCTGAGATGATTTTATCATCTTTAGTAATAACATCATCGTTAACGTTGAATACAACAGTTTTAACGTTACCAGTTGCTGGAGCAGAGATAACTACTTTTTTAGCGCCAGCTTCTAAATGCATTGCTGCTTTTTCTTCTGATGTAAATAGACCTGTACACTCTAATACTACGTCTACGTCTAATTTACCCCATGGTAAATTTTTAGGTTCTCTTTCTGCAAAGACTGGGATTTTAACACCGTCAACCACTAAATCATTGCCTTCGTAAGATACGCTGTCAACTTTGAATGGACCTTGTGCAGTGTCATATTTTAATAAATATGCTAAAGTTTCAGCGTCTGTTAAATCGTTGATACCAACTACTTCGTATTTTTTGTCTTCTGACATTACTCTGAATGCAAGACGTCCAATACGACCAAAACCATTAATTGCTACTTTAATAGCCATATTATATTTCCTCCTTGAAATAGTTTTTTCTATAGTCATTTTATCATTAAGTGATGAAAAAATAAACAACTTCGCGCGCACAAATTCATGTAAACGTTTTACTTTCATTTAAGACGAAAATTTGGTATACTTATGTTTGTAGAAAATATAAAGGGTGATTTGATGAAAACAAATATTGAAATTGAGTTCAAGACAGCAATACCTGAAGAAACATATTACAAGTTACTTAAAGAGTTTAACCTTGAAAATAATATTTTCAAACAAACAAATTATTATTTTGATACAGACAATTATGATTTAATGAATCAAGAGATTGTCTTACGTATTCGCCTAAAACCGAATGGACATTATAAAGTTACCCTAAAAAGCCAGGGTGATTATCAAGCTTTTGAGAGTCATGTAATTTTAAAAGCTGAACAAGCTTTAAGTATGATCGAAAATGGCTTTTATACAAACGTTTTTTTCAAAGATACGGACTATTTTGTAACATTTAAAGCATCCTTAGAAAATCACCGTGTGTCTACACCTTACGAAAATGGAACTCTATTCTTAGATCGTTGCGATTATCATGGCATCACTGATTATGAAGTTGAGTATGAAGCAATCGATTATGAAACAGGAAAACGTGTATTTGAAGACTTCTTAAGTAAGCATGGTGTTGAAAACATACCTACAAAACGCAAGAGTCAAAGAGCATTAAAAAGAGTTTAAAAAACAAAAAAACGCCTAGTTGTAAAGACTAGGCGTTATTTATTTATATGTTCTTCTCTTGATTAATTTCTTCCTTAATCTCATCAAAGTAACGCTTCAACGCACTTTGATAGTCACAAGATTCACCTTCTGGGCAATCTTGACACATGATAAGTTCTCTTAATCTTTTTGGAATAAATACGCGAATTTCTTCATCGTTATAGCCAACTTGCATTTTTTCGCCTTCAATGATGATTGGACGTTTAAGTACACTTGGATTTTCTAATATAAATGCTTTAAGTTCACTTATCTTCATATCTTCCACATCAAGATTTTGTTCCTTAAAAATCTTCGAACGTGTGGAGATGATATCTTCAAATCCGTTTTCTGCATTAGCAAGCATTTGATCAATGTCAGCTTCAGTTATTCGTTGATTAAAAAGGTTTTTTTCTTCATATGGAATTTGGTGCTCATCTAACCATTTTTTTGCTTTCCGACAAGAAGAACAACTAGGTGTCGTAAATATCGTAATCATAATAACCTCCACTTCTATATTCTCGCAAAATATATTACCTTGCTGGTTTATTATATACTTAAATTGCCTATTTTTCAACACCACCAGGTGTTTTTTGTTTGAAGTACGAATAATTTTATAGTAAAATAGCTCTATTTTATGTACATTCTTTCATTTGTTTTCATTTTGTGATATAGTATAATAAATTTTTATTGAAAGAAGGAACTACTATGATTAAAGATTGGGTATTAGATCAATTTTATCTAAATGAACAAGATTGGGAAAAAGATTTAGCATCTTTACCAGAAAAAATTGAAGTTTTAGCAAGTTTCAAAGGTAAACTTGGAAATTTCGAAGATTTTGAAAACTTCTTTAAATTTGAAGAAGAAACTTCAAAACTTATTTATCGCTTATATGGTTTCATCCATTTAGCAAGCGACTTAAACTTAAAAGATACGGCAAAGGCAAGTAAAAACCAGCAAATGATGTTGATGTTTTCTAAAATTAGTCAAGCAACATCATGGTCAAATCCAGAAATTATTAGTCTTGGTAAAGATAAAGTCATGTCATTTGTTGATAAATCAGACTTTTTAAAAGCCTATAAATTCCCTTTTGAAAAGTTATTCTTCCAACAAAAACATGTTCTTTCTACAGATCAAGAAAAAATTTTGGCAAACTTTGGACCTTTAGCTCAAACACCTACTTCTATTTACCAAGCATTATCAATTGTTGACGCAAAGGATGAAACTGTAGAACTTTCTGATGGATCAAGTGTTGTGGTTACACCATCTAACTATCGCTCATTAATTCCTAATGCAAAAACTGCTGAAGACCGAGAAAAGATTTTTGGAGCAGTATTCAAACGCTACAGAGAAAACAAAACAGCTTTTGCCGGTGTTTATAACTTAGTGTTACAACAAAAAGCCGCACATTATCGTTCGAGAAATCATGAATCACACTTGGAATCTGCATTATTTGCTAATAATATTCCTACAAGTGTCTTCCATAACTTAAAAGATGTTGCTTATGAAAATACAGCTTTAATTAAGCGATACATTAATATCCGCAAAAAATATTTAAACATTGATAAATATCGCACATATGACCGTTTCATTAAACTCGTTAATGATGATACAAAATATCCATACGAAGAAGCTCTACAAATCTTTTTAAATTCAATTAAGGATTTACATCCTGAATTCGTTGAAAAACAAAAAGATGCTGTTAAAGAAAGTTTTGTAGACGTTTTACCAAAGGATGGTAAACGCACTGGTGCTTATTCTTCTGGTTTATATGGATTCCATCCACACATTTTATTAAATCATGATGAAACATTAGATAGCGTATTTACTTTAGCACACGAAGCTGGACATAGTGCGCATACATTATTCTCACAAGAAGCACAACCAATGGCAATTGCAGATTACACCATTTTTGTTGCAGAAATTGCATCAACATTCAATGAACATGTATTGCTTGATTACTTATTAGCTAATGCTAAAACCAAATCTCAAAAAATTGATTTATTAGAAACAGCAATTGATGGTATCATGGGTACATTCTTTAGACAAACATTGTTTGCAACATATGAATATACTGCAAGTGAAATGGTTAAAGAAGGTAGACCAATCAATGCTGATGTATTATCTAACATAATGATTGATTTATATAAACATTATTACGATATTGATATTACTGAAGAACCAGGAAAACAATATGTTTGGGCATATATCCCACACTTATTCCATACACCATTCTATGTGTATCAATATGCAACAAGTTACAGCGCATCTTTAAAAATTTATGACAACATTAAAAACAACAAACCAAACGCATTTGATAACTACTTAAGTATGCTAAAATCTGGCGGATCCGATTATCCAGTAAACCAAGCAAAAGCTGCTGGTGCTGATTTAACCGATAAAAATACATTCTTAGCCGTTATTAAACGTTTTGAATCATTACTTGATGAACTTGAACAAACACTTGCTAATTAAGGTTTTGTTCGTTATAATATAAGCAATCGATGATAAGGAATAGTAAGCAAATCCATCATTTAGAAAAGCGATGTTGGGAAAGTGAAAGCCAACAAAATGATTTTGCTGAATGGGCCCTTTAGATTGTTAAATGAATTTTGAGTGCTAGAATACATATTCTAGAACTAAGGTGGTACCGCGAGATTATTCGTCCTTAGGCTTTTTAGCTTAAGGACTTTTTTATTAATATATGGAGGGTTTTATGAAAAGATTAGTTTCAGGAATTAAGCCAACGGGTGAACCTACATTAGGTAACTATATTGGCGCATTAAGACAATTTGTTAATTTACAAAACGAATTACCAGATACAGAAATTTTTGTTTTCATTGCGGACTTACATGCAATAACAACACCACAAGATAAACAAAAATTAAAAAAACGGATACGAGAAATTGCGGCTTTATATATTGCGTGTGGTCTAGATCCAGAACGTGTGACGTTGTTTATCCAATCGGAAGTCATGGAGCACGCCGTGTTGGGCTACATTATGGAATCTACAGCATATATCGGTGAAATGGAGCGTATGACTCAATATAAAGATAAAAAACGTAAGCAAACCGAAGGTATTCGTACATCGCTTCTTACATATCCTGCATTAATGGCTGCCGATATCTTATTGTACGATGCGACAGTTGTTCCTGTAGGTGAAGACCAAAGACAACATCTAGAATTAACAAGAGATCTTGCAAATCGATTTAACAACATGTATGGCGAAACATTTGTTGTCCCAGAGGCATATACACCTAAAGTTGGTGCACGTATTAAATCTTTAACTGAACCAACAAAGAAAATGGATAAATCAAGTGAAAATCCTAAGAGCTATATTTTATTACAGGATGATTTAAATGCAGCAAAAAATAAAATACGTTCAGCTGTCACGGACTCTGATAGTAAAATTAAGTTTGACGAAAAAAATAAACCCGGCATTTCAAACTTGCTTATGATTTATGCAGCGCTAACGGATCGTTCTATTAAGGATATTGAAGATCAATACATTGGTTCAACATATCAAGCATTTAAAGAAGATTTAGCAAATATCGTATACGATACTTTAAAACCAATTCAAGAAAAATTTAATGAAATTTTAAAATCAAAGGAACTTGATGAAATTTTGGATAAAGGTCGCGAAAAGGCAAGTTATATTGCTCGAAGAAAAATGTCAAAAGTATACAAGAGAATCGGACTTGGAAGATAAAAAAAGGCTCAATTGAGCCTTTTATCTTTTTATTTCCATTTTATTAACAGGGAACAAATGTTCTCCGTCAAGTTGTGCGTATGTATCAATATTCGCTTCAACTTCAAGTGCTTTTGTCTTATAGACTTTAACAAATGGTTTAATGTATACATGTAATCCTAAATATATAATTGGAAAAATAAGTAACAACAACACTTTCGGTATTTTACTTACAACAATAACATATAAGTCATCGTTGTCGCGACTTGCTTTTGGTGCGATACGCATGCCACCACCAAAATACTTACTGTTCATTACCGTAACCATCCAAGCTTTATTAAATTCATGTTCTTCGTTATTTAGCTTTATTCTCGCTTTAAAAGGCTTAAATAAGAAAAATGTTTTCATCGTTTTTCTAAAGTAGTTACGTTTATTTTTCTTACCCTTCGTTTCGTTAACTTCATACACAACACGACCATCTAGCCCAAGACCAACACCATTTAAGAAAAAGTGTTTTTTTGCATTAATATTCGTATAAGGCAAATTAAATAAATATTGTTTAATTGGGATTAGTTTTTCTTTTGTATGTAAACTTCGAGCAAAGTCATTACCCGTTCCACCACGGTATAAAAATATTTCTTGATTAATTGTTTTATCTTGGATGTAGTTAACAAGACGATGTAGTGTACCATCACCACCAACGATTATGACGCGTGCATCTAATGGTTTTTCTTTCAGCATGTCAACAAAATCAATTGATAAATCTAAAAGATTGAAAACGATGACTTCATGGCCTTCTTTTTCAAGTCGTAATGTTAATTTATCAACAATTTTTTGATTACGTCCATTTCGTGATAATGGATTATATAAAATAATATCCATAAGAACCTCTTATTCAAACACTAGGATTGCGTATTTTTTCTTCCCTCTTCTTAGTACGATGTATCGATTGTGCAATGTGTCTGCTTTTGTTAATATTTTATCAGTAACTGTAGCCTTTTCGCCATTAATTTGAATCGCTCCGCTATCGATATGTGTTCTTGCATCACGGTTTGATGTTGCAAGTCCACTTAATACAAGTGCTTCAACAAGCGATTTATCTAAATGAATTTTAAAAGACTCAATTGTTTTTGATAGGCCTTTAAAAGCACGTTCGCTTAATGATTTAACGTCACCTGTAAATAAGGCCTCACTTGCGCGAACAGCATCATTAAGCGCTTCTTCGCCATGAACAAGTTTTACAATCTCTTCTGCTAAACGACGTTGAGCTATACGTTTTTCAGGCTCTTTTTCTACAGACTCGATTAATAATTCAATTTCTTCTTTGTCTAATAAAGTTAACGTTTTTAAATACGTTGCTGTATCTTTATCTGCAGTATTTAAGAAGTATTGATAAATTTCAAATGGGCTTGTTAATTCTTCATCTAAATATAACGCACCTGATTCACTCTTACCAAACTTCGTGCCATCTGATTTAAGTAGTAATGGCGAAGATAGTCCTAAAGCATTATGTTCCGGTCCATGAATTTTACGAATCAATTCAAGTCCAGTTGTAATGTTACCCCATTGATCAGAACCACCAAATTGAATGTATACTTTCTCATTCTCATATAAATGTAAAAAGTCAATTGCTTGAATGAGCATATAAGAAAATTCTGTATAAGAAATACCGACTTCTAATCTTGATTGAACGGTCTCTTTGCTTAGCATATAGTTGATATTGAAATGTTTTCCATAATCTCTTAGGAAAGAAATCATGTCAATTTTTGAAACCCAATCATAATTATTTACAAAAATTGCTTTACGTGGATCTAAGAAGCGACTTAATTGTATGCGGATAGCTTCTGCATTTGTTAACGAATCTTCAAGTGATAGTAATTTGCGTTCACTTGTTTGTCTTGGATCACCAATTAACCCCGTAGCACCACCGACTAAAACGACAGGTGTATGTCCATATTTTTGTAGCAACATCATGCGTACAACTTGTACCAAGTGCCCAACTGTTAGTGATTTAGCTGTTGGATCAAACCCACAGTAAAAACGAACACTTTCTGTATCTAACAATTTTTTAGCTTTATCCTCATCACTTACGTCTTTGATGAGTTCGCGCCATTTTAACTCTTCATATAAACTCATGTTTAAAACCTCCATATATTAATAAAAAGTCCTTAAGCTAAAAAGCCTAAGGACGAAGTGTATTTCCGTGGTACCACCTTAGTTCTAGAATAAAATTCTAGCACTCTTTTTTTAAAAAGTCTCACTTTTTGTAATTCAAAGTTTATTTTCTTTCTGCCTTCCACCACTGGCAAAATCTCTATCTAAGGTTTATAAACTTCTACTAGAAAAGGTCATCGACTTATCGTGTTGATTGACGTTTAACAATATAATGCGGCAAGATGATGCGGATGTTGTCAACATCCTTTTCGTTCATTAACTTCGTTAATAGTCGCATTGCAACTGCCCCTATATCATACACTGGAACATCAATAGATGTCAAGTTAGGACGTGAAAGTAATGCATATTTTGTATTTTGGAATCCAGCAACTGCTAATTTTTCAGGTACTGTGTGATTCGCATCCATCGCAATATTCATAAACGACACAGCGATTGAGTCACGAACACCGATAGCCGCGTCAATTTTTTTATCCGAAAAGAATGCTTGGAAATGATGTCTATTGACGTTTGTATCGCCACTTGTTCTAAAAATCTTAGGTTCTAATCCTGCTTCATTCATTGCACGAACATAACCTTTTTCTTTTTCATCATTAACTGAATATTTTCTTGCGGTTGAAAGTAAATAAATACTTTCACGATGGTCATTTATTAATAATTTCGTTATTTCATAACCCGCTTTTTCATAGTCGATACTTACAGTTGGAACGTCTGGATCATTTGATACAACGTTCGCGAAAACAAATGGAATATTGTTATCCTTAAATGTTTTCTTAATTTCTCCAACTAAGCGATCGTTTAATTCATCATTTAAATATAAAACACCATCAACTTGCTCAGCAATTATATCGTATAATGTATCGATTGGATCCATGTCTTCTCTAATTGCGAAAAGTTTGATTGAGTATTTATAATTTTGAGCAATATCGCTAATACCACCAAGCATTTCAGCCACAGAAGCTCTTGTTATATCCGAAATAACAACCCCTACGGTTGTTGTTTTACGCGAAGCTAAACCTCTTGCGATAACATTAGGTCGATACCCTAGTTCCTTAATTACCTTTAAAACTCTTAAACGCGTTTCTTCCTTAACTTTTTCAGGGTTATTTAATACTCTTGATACTGTTGCAAGCGAAACGCCCGCTGCACCTGCTACATCATATATAGTTGCATTACTCATAATTATTACCTCACAATCTATTATTAATCGTACTATATTATATCATACATTGTAAGGGCTTTCAAGAGTTTTATGAAACAATTTTCACTAATTTACATTTATCTAAAAAAATAAACCAGGTTGCCCTGGTTTATCTTATATTTATTATCGTTTTTCTTTAATTCTAGCTGCTTTAGTTGATAATGCGCGGATGTAATTTAACTTAGCTCTTCTTACTTTACCTTTACGTACAACTTCGATACGATCGATTGATGGTGTATGTACTGGGAAAGTACGTTCAACACCGATACCATATGAAATTTTTCTTACAGTAAATGTTTCAGAGATTCCTCCGCCTTGGCGTTTAATTACTAAACCTTCGAATAATTGAATACGGAATTTGTCGCCTTCTTTAATTTTAACGTATACTTTTACGTTATCACCAGCTTGGAATTCTGGTACTTCTTTTAAATAAGATTTTGTAATTTCAGCAATTAATGCTTGACCTTTTAACTTTGACATATTAGACTCCTTTTCCTACCAACGTTCTTAATTCATTTTAATCAGCGGACCGTTGTGCTTTTATTTAACCTTTTTTATTATATCAAACTCAATATCGAGTTTCAATCTTTATTTTTTTTAAGTAAATCTGGTCGTTTTTTCATGGTCACTTCTATAGCCATCTTTTTACGCCATTTTTCAATATTGGCGTGATGACCAGATAACAATACATCTGGTACTTTATACCCTTTATACTCGTAAGGTTTTGTATATTGAGGGTATTTTAAAATACCTTCATACAAACTATCCTCTTTAACCGACGCTTCCATAATGACACCAGGGATTAATCTAGTAACAGCATCTGTAATAACCATCGCTGGTATTTCACCACCAGTTAAGACATAATCACCAATAGAAATTTCTTCATCAATAATTTCCTCTATGCGTGCATCAAAGCCCTCATAGTGACCAGCAATTAAGATGATATGCTTTTCAACAGCGAGCGTATTAGCTGTCTCTTGATTAAAAAGCTTTCCTTGTGGGCTCATTAAAATAACTTTCGACTTTTCCGTTTTTAAATCTTCAATGCAATCATAAATAGATGGGAAATCTAATAACATACCGACGCCACCACCATAGGGTGTATCATCAACTTGCTTGTGGTTTCTCTTGCTGTAATCTCTTAAATCAGTTACTTGTATTTCCACTAAATTTCTTTGTTGAGCTTTACTTATAATTGAAGTATTTAAAAAATCATTAAATAATTCAGGGAATAATGTTACAATATCAATTTTCATAATAAACCTTCTATTGGATATATGGTAATTGATGTTTCGTCAATTGGTCCAATAAATGGATTTCTAAATGGAATAAGTGTTTTTTTAGTTGCTGTCTCAACTTCTAAAATGTGTCCTTGAGGTACATCTAAAATTGAAACAACTTTACCAACAACTTTTCCATCAACAACAATATTTTTTCCAATCAACATATCGTATCGATAATCATCTTCATCAAGTGTTTCTTCTAATGAATTATCACTATAAACCATTAGGTCTTTAAACTGTAACACATCATTGATGTTGTCGTAGCCTTTGAATTTGACAATCCATACGTTTTTTTGTTGTCTTGCGTTTGTTATTTCAAACGTTATTTTTTCACCGTTTTGTATAACGAAACACGTTTTCCCTTTTTTAAAACGTTCAAAGTCGGAATAACTATAAATCTTTAATTCGCCTCTGATGCCGTGTGTCGTAATAATCTTGCCAATTTCATACATGGCATTAAAATGCATCGATGTTCAATTGGATACGCTTGCCTTCTTTAGAAGCGCCCGCATAACAAATTGTGCGTATAGCATGTGCAATACGACCATTTTTACCGATTATACGACCTAGATCTTGTTCGTTAACCATAAGTTGAATGGTTACCAAATCATTTTCTTCTGATAATATTTTTACCAACACATCATCTGGGTTTGTCACTAATGGCGTTACGATACTTTTTATAAGTTGCTCAAAATTAACTGCCATGATAAAACCCCCTTATTATTTATTTAAAACGTTGTACTTTTTAAACAAGCTTTTAACTGTGTCCGTTGATTGTGCTCCGTTTGAAAGCCATTTTTGTACTTTTTCAGTATCAACAACTACTTTGTCGATTAAAGGATCATATGTACCAACGATTTCTAAGAATTTACCATCTCTTGGTCTTGAAGCTTCACTAGCTACAATACGGTAGAATGGTTTTTTATTTGAACCAAAACGTTGTAAACGAATTTTTACTGCCATGTTTTTTTCACTCTCTTTCTATAATATATCTTTAATATCCTCATTTATTATACACGAAATTTCCAAGGTGTCAAGGTTTTTTACTTAACAGAGAACTTTAAATTTTCATCAAACAGTGGTGATGGTCCCATATGTTTAAAACCTTTAACATCTTTTAATTGTTTTTTAATGTTTGGCTCTTGGTTTTCATCACAGTAAAACACGGCATAATTAAGTTTTTTAGAAACATAAGTTAAATTAAGTGGTAATGATTCTAACTTCTCAATAACGTGTTTGCCTTGATAAAAAACGATGTAGCACATTCTATTTGCAGCCATGGGATCCTCCTTTTCTAGTCATACCAAGTTCATTTGGTGTTCTTAAGTACGGTGATACTGTATCTTTTATATCATCAATTAATTGATTTAAGATATTTTGAACTTTTTGTTCAAGCATCAACAAATCTTGAACTTCATTTTTTTGATAAAGAATCGCTTTAGAAACACTTAGTTTTCTCGCTGCATCTTTAAAATCCGGGTGATAGATACCGCCGTATTGCATAATATCATCGTAGATTTCCCGTGCTTTTTTAAAATCATTAATTTCATTGATATATTTTGATTCAACGATTTTGCTTAATTGTTTTAAACGCTTGTATTCTTCAAGCTCGATAAAATCATCAAGCAAATCATACGCCATCAACATAATTTCCGTCATAAAATAACTCTCTTCCAATTACTTTGTGTTCACCAGGTTTCAAATCGCCTAATAAAAGCGGACCTATTTGTACTCTTTTTAATTTTATCACATCATAATTTACGAATGCGAACATTCGTTTCACTTGATGAAACTTTCCCTCATCAATCGTTATATAACACGTGTCCTTATTACATTTAAGTTTTAATGCTTTTGCTAAATATGTTTCGTTTTTACCATCTTTTATAAAAACACCTTGAAGCAACTGATTGACTTCATTCATGCAAACTTCACGATTGAGTTTTACCTCATATTTTTTTGGTAAGTGCGTTTTGGGATGTGTAATCATATGTATAAAACTTCCGTCATTTGTCAAAATCATAAGTCCTTCGCTATCCAAATCAAGTCGACCGCAAACTTTCAAATCAAAGCGATTGTATGGTTCTTTTATAAAGGAAAAGAGCACTGGGTGTAAATCATCTTTATTTGCTGATAAAAAGCCTTTTGGTTTATTAAAAGCTAGATATACGTATTCTTGATAGAATACTTTTTCATTATCGACATAGATTTCATCGATGTTCGGATTTACATCCATATCTTTTTTGTTTATTGTTTTGCCATTAACTTTAATTCTGTTTTGACTAATGAGTTCAGCAATTTTTTTTCTTGACCCATATTTCAATTGACTTAGTAATTTATCGATACGCATAAGATGCTCCTTATGATATAATAATTTGGTGAGGTGAATGAAATGATTCTTATGAAAGATATCATACGCGAAGGCCATAAAACTTTAACAACTGTAGCTAAAGAAGTTCAATTACCACTTAGTCCTGCTGACAAAAAAACATTAAAAGATATGTTATTTTTTGTAATTAATTCACAGGATGAAGAGATTGCTAAAACTTATGAACTTAGACCAGCAGTTGGATTAGCTGCTCCACAAATCAATATTTCAAAACGCATGTTTGCAATGCATGTAACTGATTTTGATCAAACATTGTATAGTTTTGCCTTTGTAAATCCAAAAATCATTAAGAAAAGTCAAGAAATAACATACATTCCGGGTGGTGAAGGCTGCCTAAGTGTTGATAGAGCTACAGAAGGTTTAACACCTAGATACTCTGAAATTACGATTGAATCGTATGTTTATGATATTGCTTCAGATGAGGTTGTCCATATAACAATGGATTTAAGTGGTTATCCAAGTGTTGTATTCCAACATGAATACGATCATTTAGATGGTATTATGTTTACAACAAAACTTTTTCCACAAATTCCTAATGCAAGACCTCTTTTTGAAATTGACGAAGAATTGGAAGATAACTAATTCTTCGCAAAAAATTCTTGAATAAATTTTATTTGATTTTCTAAAATGTCACTTTCGGTGACATTTTTTGTTTCATCACCATATAAAATATAGGCGATTGCCTCTAATCTTTTCTTTGTTTTATCTCGTTTTGGAATAAATCCTAATATTTTCTTTGGTTTTTCATAGTTAACTAATGTATTGAAACTATCGTCTATTACAACATAACCTGTATATTTATCACGAATAAATCGTTTTAAAACATCGAGTATTTTGGTTGCACCATAGCCTAAAAGTGATGGTTCTCCATTTTTGTTACAATCACGTGCTATAAGAAATATAACATCACTTTTTAATATGCGATATGCGGCAATGTTGGATTCTTTTGTTTTAAAGTAATTTACAGGATCATACAGTATTTTAAAAAATTTATTACTACATTTTTTTAATACAAAAGAAAACGTATGTGCATGGTGTTCCTCAGGCATTAAAATCCATTGTTTCTTATTCATTTTAGCCTTATCTGCATATTTTTCTAATATTGGAAGGATCGTATCTTGTACTTCTAAAATATCAGTTATTATCGGTAATCTTAAAAATACATTTTGAACCTTTAATTTATCTGCATAACTTAACCATTGTTCATAAATTGATAGCTGCTCATCAAAGTCCAACATTTCATCAATTGATGGAATGTTCGGATCTAATGCAGCAATCTCAATCTTGAATTTTTTATAAGCATCAACAATTTGTTTTAAATATGAATCGCTGATGTTAAAACCTTCAACATTTTTAAGAATAACACATTCAATTGATTGAGACTTAAAATCAGAGACATAATCCAACGCTCTATCAATGTTGATGATTTTTGTTATTTTACTCATATTTATCGACTCCATTCATACATAAATATCGCACCTGCCACTGAAACGTTTAAACTTTCAACAGTTTGTGTATTTATTTTAATCCTTTCATCTGCTAACGCAAGCATTCTATCGGTTATTCCTTTGCCTTCGTTGCCAAGTACAATAACTGATTTTTTCTTTTTAGAGTAATACGATTTGCCTTCCATATCGGTTGCATAAATCGAATAACCTTCTTGTTTTAACTTTAAGGTAGCATCATAGACGTTCATTCTTTCTACCATTAGGTGAAAGATTGCGCCTTTTGATGCTCTAATTGTTTTATCGTTATATAAATCTGCACTATTCTCACTTAAAATAATGTGTTTAAAGCCGAAGGCTAACGCACTTCGAAGCAATGCTCCAACATTATCTGGATCTTGAACATCTTCTAAAATCAACACTTTATCACTTTTGATTTTAAGTGTTTTTTTGTAGCATACCGCGCAAATGTTATAAGCAGTTTCTGTTGTTTTTAACTTCTCCATTAACGCTTTTGAAATTATTGTACCCTCAATAGATTCATCCGTTGTAATAATTTCTTTGACACAATTCGCACGTTTTGCTTCTTCAACTAAATGCGGTCCATAAACAAGAAAAAGACCGCTAGTATCACGATATTTTTTTTGTTTTAACTTCATCCACATTTTAAATTGTTCATTGTGTTGAGATATTATCATTTTTTTCCTCTAAATAATTTTCATAAGCATCTTTTAGATCAAAACCAAAATCGATAACATTAAAATCTGTATTTTCATCAATATCAATGGTTATAATATTTTCGATTGCTTCGTTTAATAAAGGCATAAAATCAAATTTTGATTCGTAGAATTCTGCGTCTTTTGATTTTGGATTAATAACAGGGTTTCTCGGTACATAAATACTGCAGCAATCATTAAATGGTCGAATAGATATATCAAATGTATCAATTTCGTGTGCAATATTTATAATTTCTTGTTTATCGTATGTCGCAAGTGGTCGAATAATCGGAATACGTGTAACTTCTTCAACAACACGTAAGCTTGCAAGTGTCTGACTTGCTACTTGACCAATAGAGTCACCACTAATCAAAATATCTGCACCCATTTTTTCTGCATACATTTCACCAATGCGATACATCATACGACGCATAACGGTAATCGTATAACTATCCTTAACATTCATAAGTAATGCTTGATGGGTTTTTGCAAACGGAACAAAATGTAGTTTGATTTTGTTTTTAGGCATGAAAACTGAGAGTTTCTTAGCCAAATCAATAACTTTTTGAACCGATTCAAGCGGTGTCATTGGTGTTGATTCAAAATGTAGTAGTGATACATCTACACCTTGCTTTATCGCAAGAAACGCCGCTACAGGACTATCAATACCACCACTTGTCATTACAAATGCTTTACCAGCAATTCCGCCAGGAAAACCACCCATTAATAAATGTGATTTTGTATGCATATAAACGCCATCTCTACGAATATCAATCGACAGTATGGCCTCAGGATTTTTTACATCAATAAGATATTGAATATTTACGGCACTTAATATCTTTGGTGCAATCATTTTTGTAAATTCTTGACTTGTCATAGGATATGACTTATCTGAACGTTTTACTTCGATTTTAAAACGTAAATTTTCTTGATTAAAATCTCTTAACATCATCTCTTTAGCAACCCTAATAATGTCTTCAATATCTTTGTTTGCTATGTAAATAATGCTATATGAATGAATACCAGGAACTCTTTTTAATCGTTTAATAACTTCGTCCTTAATTGATTCATCCACATGAATAATTGTACGATCATGTAGTTTTTCAATTTTGACATCTAGGTCTTTAAGTTTAAACTTAATGCTCTCGTTTAACTTATTAACAAAGACTCTAATGTTTCTACCTTTTAGCATTAAATCGCCAAATCTAATTAATATTTTTATCATTTTATCACCATAATTTTATTTCCATTCTTTATTTTAACATAAAAATATAAATATAACATTTAACCACCAAAGAATTATACGCCTTTTAGCATTAAATTTCAAAAACAATTGACATTGCTTATTATATAAGGTAAAATTAATAAGCGGTAAAAAGCAGGCAAATTTCTAGATTTGATGCGATCCCTACCTTTAGGAGCCCTTAGTAACCTTTCTGCTTTAAGGTGAACAGAACATCGGGATACTCATATCACTGAACATTTGTAGTTTTTGCCCCAAATATAAAAGGAGGTAAAAATTATGTCAAGATTTACAGGATCAACATGGAAAGTATCACGTCGCTTAGGTTATTCAATCAGCGAAACAGGAAAAGAACTTAAAAAACGTCCTTATGCACCTGGTCAACATGGTCAAAGACGTTCAAAGTTATCAGACTATGGCCAACAATTACATGAAAAACAAAAAGTTAGATTTACATACGGCGTTTCTGAAAAACAATTCCACAAAACATTCCTTGAAGCTCAAAAATTACCTGGCGTACATGGTGAAAACTTCTTAAAACTATTAGAATCTCGCTTAGACAACGTTGTATATCGTCTTGGTTTAGCTCGCACGAGACAACAAGCACGTCAATTAGTTGCTCACGGCCATATTTTAGTAGACAATAAAAAAGTTGATATTCCATCATATCGTTTACAACCAGGACAAAAAGTTGCTTTAAAAGAAACTTCAAGATCTCTTAAAATTGTTGCTGAAGCTTTAGAAGCTCAATTTGCAACAGTGGACTTCGTTACTTATGACAAAGACGCTCAAGTCGGAACATTCGTAAGATATCCAGAACGTAACGAAATCTTAAACGATGTAAACGAACAATTAATTGTCGAATTCTACAACCGATAAGAAACCTAAAACATATACAGCGATGTATATGTTTTTTTATATTTATTTGGTAAAATAGCCGTTATCTAGTATAATTATAACAATTAGCAGGGGGTGTTTTATGAAAAACTATACAATAACAGATCGAAGTGTATTACTAGACTTAGATAAGCTTTACTGCAACAATGAATCTCAAGTTTTAAACTCTAAAGCGTTCTATGATATGGTTGTTCGATTTTTGAAATATTTAAAAAAACAGGACAAAATATACTATCGTGCGTTTAGAAACATCGACGCCCATACGATTGTTCGATTTTATAAAAATTTATTTGTTTGGAACTACCAAGATGTATCGCAACAATTTAAAGATATTCCGTTTTTAGAAGACCGTATTTTTATGTATCGCTTTACAGAAAACTTTTATGAGTTTTGGCGAAGATTTGAGCGATACGCTATTTTTAAATACCATACAGGTTATTCTAACACGACTTCTGCAATAGCATTAATTGAAGATTCTATGCATTTTGAAAGTCTTATTTTAAGACTCTATCGCTCGTTTGCACAAAAAATTATCTACAGAAGTTTTCCAGTATACCGTCAATTATCAAGTGGTGTCAGCGCAAGTCTTCTTATTCGTCCAAATAATTTTACACATAAAAACTTTTATCCAAAATTAAATAAGTACCAGTTTATTCAAAGTTCCTTATTAAATACACCGATTATGCTTTATTCGCATGCGAATATTCGAACAGGTGTTTATAGAGAGGTTTTTGAAAATCCACTGGATACATTAAAAATTAATAGTGACTATTTTACTTACGCTATATGGGTGGGAAACTTACTTGCCTACGTCTACTTCCATAAATCCCTGATGGGTCATGGTATTTCATTAGGCAACTTATTCGAACCCGCTCGCCATGAACAATACACGGGAAAAAAACCTGATTTAATATGCGTATTTGGCGCGAAAGATGAGCGCTTTGATGGCACATACTATAAAGATACAAAAAACAATTTATACATCGGTACTGTAAGTTTAAATCCTAAAAATGACTACTTTGGTTATTTAAAGAAAATGATTTTAACGTTACATAATTTATACATGATTGATGAAGGTTCTCTTCCAATTCATGGTGCGATGGTACAAATTACTTTCAATAATGGTAAGCGTAAAAATGTTGTCATTATGGGGGACTCTGGAGCAGGAAAATCCGAAACACTGGAAGCTTTAAGAAACATCGATGCGGATATTGATCATATGCGCATTGTATATGATGACATGGGCGTCTTTAAATTTAAAGGCGATAAGCTCATTAGTCACGGTACAGAAACCGGGGCTTTTGTAAGACTTGATGATTTAGAAGCAGGCTATGCTTATCAAAATCTAGATCGCTCGATTTTTTTGAATCCTAATAAAACAAACGCTCGAGTTATTCTCCCTGTCACATATTATGACTTTATCATAGCGGATCATGAAATCGATTTATGTTTATACGCGAATAACTATGAAGATCCAAAAGAAAGCATTCGCTTATTTAACAATGTCGATGTGGCCATTGAAGTCTTTACAAAGGGTACTCGTCGTGCCAAAGGTACAACCAATGAAGTTGGTATTACTGAAACTTTTTTTGCCAATCCTTTTGGTCCGCTTCAAAGAAAAGAACATTGTGGAAAATTAATACATGATTACTTCAACCACATGTTTAATAAGCACATACCTATTGGTGAAATCTATACAAGACTTTCCATTGATGGCATGCGTGAGAAAGGTCCAAGAATGGCTGCAGAAAGCCTATTAAAACTATTAAAGGAGTAACATTATGATTGATATTATTAGCGTGTCCAAAGCGGCAACACTATCAAAATCTAAATATCCAGATACAATCAACGCGTCCATTGGTATGTTTTATGATGAAACAGGAAAAATTGGTGGTATCCCATATGTAAGAAATTTCTTAAAAAATATAAATGCCGATTCCATACTTCCTTATGCAAGTATGGATGGTGGGCAGTTATTTAGAAATAACGTCATCTCATGGGTATTACGAGATTATGAAAAAGACATTCGAGATACAATGTTTGTTGATAGTTTCGCTACCTTAGGTGGTAGTGGCTCAATTTCGACAACTTTTTCAATTTATGGGAATCCAGGAGATGCCATACTCGTTAGTGATAATCGCTGGCAATATGAACGGTTTGCAGAAGTCGCTAAACTAAATATTTTTGAACATGAGCTTTTTGATGGCGATGCCTTCAATTTAAAAGATTTCGAATTAAAACTTGATGCTTTGACTAAAAAACAAAAACAAGTCATTGTTGTCTTAAATGATCCATGCCACAACCCTACTGGTTATACATTATCGATTAGCGAATTTGAAAAAATTGTTCAAATACTCAATAAGTATACACAAAACCAGATCGTCTTCTTATACGATATTGCATACTTAGAATATGACTTTAATGACAGCCGAGAAAAATTTAAATTGATTCCTGAACTTAAACCACACGTATTAACAATACTAGCTTTTAGTGGTTCAAAAACATTTGGTATTTATGGGTTTAGAATGGGCGCTTCTATCGCCATTTCGAAAGACGAATTAAAAGTAAAAGACTTTTATAACTATATGATTGAAACGGTAAGAGGTTATTGGTCG
>Ga0209075_1001131_pt1 | contig 25505 bp, 19 predicted proteins | sample Stecom2011_FD_187523 | JGI IMG/M metagenome (GOLD analysis project Ga0209075, IMG submission 187523) | Agricultural soil microbial communities from Utah to study Nitrogen management - Steer compost 2011 (SPAdes) (version 2) | ecosystem: Environmental > Terrestrial > Soil > Agricultural land...
CCGTTTCATCGGCTATCGACTCGCCAGGAATCGCTGGCGGTCCCGCCGAGACAACGGCCTCGTCCTCTTCGATATCACCCTCGAATTCTTCATCAATATCGTCCTCAATCTCGAGCATCTCATCCAACTCGAGAGTGCCCGGGTCGCTGTGCGACTCGGCGACGACGGCGGCGATATCTTCGGCGGCCGAGGATTCATCGGCGAATTCCTCTTCGTCATACGCGTCGGAATCCTGGAAAGCGGGCGGCTGGGATTGCGCAGGCAACTCCTCCAGCATCATTGCCTCATCCAACTCCACGGTCCCCGGATTATCGAAGGCCACCGGCGCGCCCGCGCCTGCGAGCTCTGCGCGAGCGTCGGCATTATCGGGGTCGAGCGCCGCCGCCATCTCAAAGCATTGCGCCGCGCCGTCGGCGTCGCCGAGTTGGTCGCGGTAAATTCGCCCAAGCGCCACCGAGGCAACCGCCTGGTCTACCGCGCTCTCCGAGGTTTCAACCTCGACATATAAAAGCCCGGCAAGCGTGGTCCAATCTTCGTGGGCCCGGGCGAGGTCCTGGTGAGCCCAGCGCGCCGCCACGTTGGTCGGGTCAAGCTCAAGCGCGTAGCCAAACGCATCCCCCGCCTGCTCAATATCTTGAAGTATCTCGCCAAGAATCGTCCCCATGCGCAGGTATAAACGACTCTGCACGCTGGCATCTGCGGCATGCTCAAGCGCCTCGGTGAAGTACTCGATCAGCGCGGCATCTTCGCCGCGAAGCGCCAGATTAAATAGATGCGCCTCGACCGATACCAGCGTATTCTCGCCGACCTCCAGGGCCGCCGCGATATACTCCAGCCCCGCATCCCGATCCCCAAGGCTCAGCGCCGTAAGGCGGCCAGCCTCCAACAACAGGCGCGCCGTGGCGTCTGCCCCCTCACCGAGCTGTGCTTGCTCGTGGAAGATCGTAATCAGCGCCCCTATCTCGGCAGGGTACAAACGCTCAAGTTGTTTGAGCGGCCCCAGATTATAAGGGTTGGCTAGAAGTCGCGAAAGAAGTTCCTGCATCTGTGTCTCACGATTCATGAGCGGTCGTCTTACCTTAGCAAGTCAGTGAAAAGCCTGTTGGACAATTATTGCCTCAAAGGGCCTATGCGGCTGGCGCGGATTGCGTTGGTGGCAGGTATAGCACAGCCCTACCGAGGCGGGCAATCAATGCCAGGTCAAATATCGGGCGAAAAGCGATCGTAAGGGCTGAATTTGCAGGTTAAAACCTGCACCCGGCGCGCAAAATAAGGACGCAAAAACTGCGGGTTAAAGCGGATAAAAAGAATGCGTCGGCCCAGAAAAATAGCTCCGGGCGACGCATCTTTCAAAAACACCAACTTGTTGCGGGCGCCTCGCTCACTGCTGGGCCACCGCGGCCTCTTGGACTTTCAACTTTTGAAGCATCCCCTGGGCGGCCTGGCGGCGCGCCGGGTCGGTGGCGCGGCCCAGATAATTCTCGAGTACTTTAATCGCGCCATCCTCCTGGCCCAGGGCGTGCTTGACCACGGCCAGGTTAAAGGTCGCAGCCACATTATTCGGCTCGAGCTCCAGCGCCTTCTCCAGGCTTTTCTCGGCGTCAGCCGGACGCTTCAGATTCTGCTCCGCCATGCCGCGCCCAGCGTAGAGCTGGGCGGATTCCGGATTATTCAGGATGCCATTCTCGTAGACCGCCAGCGATTTATCATAAAAGCTAAAGCGCGCGTAAAGGTCGCCCAGCGCGTGATACGCCGCGCCACCCGGGTCTTTATCGTCCATCTTCATGCGTGGATTCGCACGAATCGAACTCATATAACTCTCGACCGCGGCCGGAAACTCGGTGAGCGCCTGCTGGCTCAAACCCAGGCGGAACCACGCCTTGGCGTGGGTATCGTCCTTTTGAACCACATTCTGAAAGGAGCCGACCGCCTGGGCGGCGTCGCCCTGGTCAAAAAGCACGGCTCCCAACTTATAGGAGGTCTCGAGATTCTCGGGGTCGCGCTTGAGCGCCTCGCGGTAGCTTTGCTCGGCAAGCGGCAATTCCTTGGTTCCCTGATAGTAGATATCGCCAAGGAAAAGCGCCGGCTCGGCGTAGGTCGGGTCCTTATCGCGTGCGATCTTAAGCTGCTTGATCGCGGTCATCGACTCGCCGGATTTATAACTATGAATTCCCTTATTCAGGTAATCGACCGCGATGGCGCGGTCCTGGCTACACCCCGCCGCGGCCAGCAGCAGAAGCAGAAGGCCTGGGAGAACGAGTTTTGTGGAACGGCTCGCCATATTCTTTCCAAGTCGAAGGTTCATATCTCTCTGTTTTCGCGTCAGGGGTTCGAGAAATCAAAAGCGTAATTGAGCGCAATGCTACCACTACTCTTGGGCTCCGGAAAGCATCAGCACGCGTTTTCCAGGGCGCATCCGACACGCCAACGCTCGCGCAGGCAGACGGGTCGTTTCGCCGAGCTGGTGGGCAAGAAACGCAAATGGCGAGTTTTCGCGGAAAACTCGCCATTTGGCCTTACTTCCCCTCGACTTATTGTCTCGAGAAGTTAAAGGGATAATTGACGACGACGATGCCGCCACCCTTGGGTTCCGGGAAGATCCAGCGCTGAATCTTGCCGGTGATGCAGGATTCCACGGTGCGGTTCTTCATGGTGGAACTGGAGACCACCGCGGCGATGACGTTGCCGGTGCCGGCGATGGTGAACTTAATATTGACCTGGCCGGCAAGGGTTTTGTTCTTCTGCAATTCCATCTGGTAGCAGTTGGTCAGCTCACGGCGATGCTTGCGCACGACGCGGCGGATGATCTCTTTGTCCAGCGAACCGGTGATGGTGGGCGGCAGCGCGACAACTTGTGGGAGCTTATCGTCTTTCTCGCCCAGGTTGCTGGCGCCCTTACCGTAGCCGGTTCCGCCGCCACCGCCGCCGCCGCCGCGCCCTGCGGTGCCAACATTTGCCATACCGATGCCGCTCTCGGAGACGCCACCGCCGCCACGACCCGCACCGCGCACCCCGAGCCCGCCGAAGCCTTTGGCCGCGCCGAACTCCGCGCCCTTATCCAGGCTGCCGATGGCGTGAACGGCGTCGCTTCCGATGGAACTCTCGCCGCTGCCCCACATGCTGCTGACCTGATTGGACTTAAAGATATTGTCAAAGGCGCTGGTCGCGACACTGGTGTCGATGGCCTTTTTGATCTCAATATCCTGATTATCCGGCGGGCCTTCGATGGCCATGCGCTTGTCTTCGTCGGGGGAATCCTCTTCGCCAGCCTGGCCCTCGTCGCCCTTATGCTTGGCGGCTTCGGGCTCATCGTTGCCATCCCCCAACCAGTCCGGCGCCTCTTCCTCTTCTTCCTGCTCAGGCTTCATCAACATCTCAACGAAGCGATCCTGGGCGCTGAACCCGTCAAGGTCCAAGCTATTGGCGTCGCTGGGGATATTGAGCACAAGCAAGATAAAGAGGATATGCGCGATCGCGCTGATCGCAATATAGGGCACCGGCGTGGTGTCCATCGCGAAGCCACCGCCAATAACGGCCGGCATATCCGTAAAGTGGGCCAAAAAGGTCGTGTCGCCGACGTCCACCCGCGCACTGGTACGCGCGCCCAGGCGCACCTCGTAGGCGCCCGAAACCGTCGCGCTCGGACGAGCGATATTCTGCTCAATCGCCTCCTTAAGCGTATAGTGGGTGTCCTGATCCCGAATCACGCCTGCCATCGTTGGCAGGAAAACCACCGCGTACGAATTTCCTTCGTAGGAAACCAGCGGAAACGAGTCACTCTGAGCGATCAACTCCTCGTCGACCACAAAGTCATTCTTCTCACTCGGACCAATCGTCACGGTGCGAGCGGTCGCATAACTATTGACTGTGAGCACGCTATCGGCCCAGAGCATCGCCACTTCGAGCGTGTCGCCGCCGGAGCTCTCGAAGAAGCCTTCCTGATAGATCTCACTGTCCGCCGGGCCATCGTAGACGGCTTCAGTCGCCGCGCCGGCGATCAGCCCGACCGGGCCGTCGGTGGCGATCCATTCTCCATCGGGATTATAATAGCCGTAGGCGACCTGCCAGGCGCCCTGCTCGTCATAATAGCCGTAGCCGGGATTCGACTGGCCGTTCTCGTCGTACCAGAAGGGGATAAAGTTGCTATGCTCGTCGTAATATCCCTGCTGAGCGTAGGCCTCAACCTGGCTGCCGTCCTCCAGGGTGACCATCGTCGGCGCGGGCGCGGCGGCCGGCTCATCGGCCTGCGCAGGCGCGCCGCCTGCCGAGCCAAGACCCAGCGAAGCGGCGAGCGACACAGCCGCCGCGGGCGCCTCGGCCTGGGCCGAGCCCTCGACAAAATGGACCCGCACGGTGGTATCGCCGAAGGTCAGCTCGTCGCCGGAATTGAGCTCGTCTTTGGTGACCTTCTCACCGTTGAGAAAGCTTCCGCTCGCGCTGCCCAGATCGATGACGCTATACGCCCCGCTGGAGCCCTTCTCGATCACCGCGTGAATGCGTGACACGTTCGGGTCTTCCAGGCGCAGGTGGGAGCTGGCGAGTTTGCCAACCTTGATCACATCCTGATCAAGCTCTTCCGTCCGAATCACTTCCCCATTCTGGACGATTTCAAAGCGAAGTCTTCGGCTGTTTTGACTCATCGCTCGTTTATCCCTCAAAAGTCGGGCGCTTCCCGCTGCGAATATTTCGCGCGACCAAGAACCCTTATTGTTTCGCTTAGCAAGTTCACTGTTATTGGGCCATCACAAGACCCCGATCATCTTCCATTCACATGCCAAAATCTGGCCTGTGGCAGGATACTTTAAATATCTTCCACCGACTCCAGCATTTCCGGGATAAAATCGGCCCGGATATTGATCAAGCTGCTGGTCTTGCCGTGGGTCTCGCCGGTGATATTCTCGCCGTCCGGCTTGATCAAACTGCCGGTGACGTCATCACCTTCGAAGTCATAAGTGGTCGTTTCTTTATACTGCACGTTGGACTCCCCTTGCTCCTGGCCAACCTCGGCTACCGGGCTATCCTGGGCGAAGGCCGTGGCGGGAATGAGGAATAAAGCGAGCGCGGCGACGAAGATAAGATTTTTAGACATTTTGGCTTCTCGTTTTATAGGGAGTCGACTCGTTTGAAAACCCGTGCGCGTGTGTTCTTAAAACTTGGACACCGTATCCGGTCGGGGGTTCCCGAAAATCTTTCAAGAACCTGCTTTACATCGACCGGGTATATTTAAAGTACCACAGCAACTCTGGCGGTCAAAGAGAAAGCAGGGCGGCCGCGCGCGCCGAAGCGCGCCGGCCGGCATTTTATCAGACCCCGCCGCCGGCATTGGCTTCCTCAGGCGCGCTTTCGGGGCCCGCCTCACCTGACTGGGCCTCTTCGGCGGCCTCGGCTTCCCGGGCTGCCGCCTCGTCGCGAGCAAACTCCTGAGCCTGCTGGCGCAGCTCCGCGGCCGCAGACTCCAGCCCGGGAATCTGCTCGCGCGTCGCGCCGATCAGCTCGGAGACCTGACCGATGCGCTTATTCGCCTCCTCACGGCGCTCCTGATTGCCGCTTTTGTCGTAGGCCAAAAAGCTTCGATAGTGCTCAATGGAGGCCTGATAATGGTCGACGGCGCCCTTGATATTGGCGATCGTCCATTCCATCTGGTCGGCGCTGGCGAGCATCTGATCGGAGGGACTCTCGCTGGCAGCGGGCTTGGGCGGCTCGCGGTCGGTACCGACCATAGCTTGCTGCGCCTTATGCTCATGCTCCAGCACACCCAGATTATATTGGACGATGGCATTCTCGGGATCTCTTTTAAGAATATCCTGATAGATCGAATCGGCCGCGGCCAAATCCCCCATGCCGCGCTTGGCAACGGCGACAGAAATCTCGGCGGTAATGCTGTCGGGCTCGAGCGCGAGCACCTTTTCAAAGAGCTTGAGTGCGCGCGGGTAATCGCGAACATTGAGCACAACCGCCCCGAGGTTCAGCAGCGCCGGAACATGCTCGGGAGCCAACTCCACGGCCTTCTCAAACTGACGAATGCCCTCGGTGACGTCGTTTCGCTCAAGCTCGACCAGGCCCAGAATATTATGCAGGTCCGGGTTATTCGGGCCGTCGGGCATCTTAAGGGCGTTGAGGATCACCAGCTTTGCCACGTCGAAGTTGCCGCGGCGATAATAGATGCGCGCAAGGTTTGAGTAGGCTTCGATATTGCTCGCGTCACCGGCCAGCGACAGGCGCGCGTGGCGCACTGCGCCAGGATAATCCTTATCCTCGCGGAAGAAGACGCTCAGGTTATTATGCGCCGCGGCATTATAACTTTCGGCCTCCAGCGCCTGCTCAAAAAGGCGACGCGCCTCGTCGGGCTTTCCGGCGTCCAGCGCCATCATGCCCAGGTTCACGAAGGAGTCGCCAAGCTTCTTGGACGCCTGCGATGCCTTTGTATACGCGTTGGCGGCGTCTTCTTTTTTACCCTGCTTTTCGTAGAGCACGCCCAGGTTAAACCAGGCTTTTCCAAACGCGGGGTCGGTGCCGACCGCGTCTTCGAGCTTCGAAATTGCCGAGCCGATGCCGGCATCGCCCTGCTTCTGATAGATCTCGACCGCCTCGACGAATTTCTTCTGGGCGTCGGCACTCGCCGTGCCGCCCTGGGCGGCCTTTGCGGGGTCCGTCTTGACCGCCGGCGCGCTGCTGGAGCAGCCCGCCGCGGCGAAAAGAAGCGCCGTGCTCAGAGAAATAAAGATGCGCCGGACGGTGCGTGTGGAGTCTATTTTTGATGGCTTCATATTGAATTCGTTCTTCACGGGTTCAAGCCTCGTAGGCAACTTCGGACGTTGCGCGGCCCCAACATCTGCCGCGCGTACTCTCGATCAAAGCACTTTCGTTCAACAACGGGTTTCAGGACGCGCCAGCAACTTCAGGACTCTCCTCGGTCTCAACCGATCCCTCGTCCTCGCCAATATCCTGAAGGCGATCTTCGTCCTTGAGTTTGTCGATAAATTCGGCGCGCATAAAGCCCGGGGCCAGGTTCTCAGGTTCGGCGCGCAGCTCCGACGGGCTGCGATACTCCCGCGGGCGCAGGCGCGCGAGCTGGACCTCGGCCTGACGGCTATACTCGTTGAACCAGCTCTCGCTCAGCGCAACCTCCAGCGCCTTGGAATAGGCATCGACCGCCTGCTCCTCGACCTTGCTGGCCTGGTCCTCGAGCAACCCGCGGAAGATCTCCTTCTGGTCGTAGGTCAGACGCCTGGGGATCGGCGTGTCGCGCACGGTATTGGCGAAATCCTGGTACTGCGCGCCAATCCGATATAGCGCGGCGATCGCCCAGTCGGGCCGCTTAAACAAAATGACTTCTTCGAAGATCTTCTGGGCCTTGGTCGCCACTTCCATCTTCTTGGCGATGAGCTTTTGCAGCTCCTTCTCGTTGGCCGCGGCGATCGTGATGGCGGTCATCTGCTCGAAGACGTCCTCACCGGTCATGAACTTCGCGCGCGCCGCGGCGTCGCGCCCCGTCGAAAGCTCCGCTTTCTTGGCGTCCGGAATCTTATTATAAAAGGCGAGCGTTTCTTTGAACTCGCGCAACGCCCGGCGCCGGTTGGTCGGGCCCTCCAGATTCCAATAATACATGCCGATGGCGGCGCGCGCCTCCAGAATTCGGTCGTAATTCGCCTCGCCCTTGAACTCCTTTAGGAAGCGCTCATATTGCTGCATCGCCTCTTTGGGTTGTTTTTGAATCTCGTGGACGCGCGCGATCTGGAAGTACGAAATCGCGGCGCGCTCGGGCTCAGACTTGCCGAAGGTCTTGATATAATACTCATAGTCCTGGATGGCCCGGGTATAATCGCCCAGCCCGAAGCGAAACTCCGAGGCGTTGGCCAGCGCCGACTCGGCGTTCTCGTGCTTGGGGAAGTTGGCCACGAAAAGCTCGTAGTACTTCGCAGCCTCACTATAGGTCGCCAGCGCATGATAGTTGCCGGCGATATTATACAGGGTGATCGGGGCAAGCGGAGAATTTGGCGCCGCCTGAAGCAAGAATTTTCTGACCCGAATGGCCTTGCCCAGGTCGCGCATGCGCTCAAAGTCCAGCGCCGCGTTATACAGCGCCTTATCGACATATTCCTCGTTATCCGGGAAGTCGCGGAAGAAATCCACAAAGCAGGTCGCCGCGTCTTTCCAGTTCTCCTGCTCGTCGAGGACCGTGCATTTTTTGAAACGAATCTGGACATCGAGCTCGGCGACCGTCTCCATGAACTCCGGGTCCTTGATGGGCTCCTTTTCCAGATAGTCGACCACCGCCAGGTGCAGGCCGTCGAAGTCCTGCAGCAAGTTGAGCGTATCAAGGTGCAGGTTCGCCGCGATCACCGCCAGACGATGATCGCTGTGGCTATAGGCGATATCCTTGAAGAGCTCGAGCGCCTCGCTAAAATGATTGAAATCATAGTAGGTGCGCGCCAGGCTATACTTCACGTCGACGATGCGTTTGCCGTCGGGGGCGTGCTCGATATAGCGCTTCAGGGCGTGGATAAACTTATTATGCAGCTCCGAGATCTCTTTGGGCTTGGGAATCTCGGCGACGGCCTTTTCCCCCTTCTCTTTGGCAGCGGCCTCATCATCGACCTTCGCGATGCTGCTTTCGTTGAGGTTCGCCTGCTCCTCAGAGGTGTCGACGACCTTGAAATAGGCCAGGACCGCGGCGTGAACCGCGTTCTCGGTATATTTGCCCTTGGCGTCGATCTCCAGGACCTTTTCATAAGCTGCGGCGGCGTCTTCCCATTGCTGCAACTTATAGAGCAACTCCCCGTAGAAGAACGTCATGGTGTAGACGTCCTTGGATTTGGGGAAGGTCTCCAGGTAATTTTTGTATAAAAAGAACGCCATCGCGTAGATGTCGTCATTCTTGGTTTTCTGCGCCTCGCGGTGATATTGCGTGGTCCACTCCTGCACCAGCGAATCGACGCGCGCGCGCGTGGTGGGATAATCCTGTTTCTCGGTATCCTCGAATTTGCCCTCATCGGCGTATTGCACCAACTTCAGCAGGCGCACCAACTCCTGGATGGTGCGCTCGTCATAGGCGTTCTGGATCGTCTGGTTGCGCACGATCTCGTACTGATAGTCGATCGTCTTGACGCTTTTGGTATTGAGCTTGATGAGCTGGCGATACATGCGAGTGGAGTCGCTGGTATTGCCCATATCGCTATAATGGATGGCCAGGCGCTCGGCGAGCCCAAGCCAGGTCTCGCGGTCATTGCCGCTGATTTCCTGCAAGAATGGAATCGCCTTGTCGGGGTTTCCGATATGCGAGTAGGTGCGCACAATATCTTTGCGGGTCTGGTTGATCAGCGATTTACTGGTCGGCTGCTCCGGGTGCTTCTCGGCGTATTTGAGCACGTCGATGAAGATCTCCAGCGCCTTGTCCTTCTGCTCCAGGTTAAAATACGACCAACCCTCTTTATAGCGAGCGTAGGCGTAGATATCCGAGTTCTTGAACTGCGTCGCCTTTTGATAGGCCCGAAGCGCCTGCTCGGCGTCATCATTATTGAAGTAATACTCACCGAAGGACAGCAAGACATTCGGCACATATTTGGTGTTGGGGAAGTCGCGAATCAGGCGCTTAAAGATCTCGCGGGCCTGGTCGCCCTTGCCGAGCTCGTGAAGATTGGTGCCCAGGTAAAATAGGACCTTGTCGAGCTCGGCAAAATTCGGAAAGTTCTGATAAATATCGACATAGAGCTGGACCGCCTCACCCTTGAGGCGCTCGGACTCCTCGAGCATACGCTGCATTGATTTGCGGCAATTCTCGGCCTTTTTGACATCCTTGGCGTCGTCGGCCTCATAGCATTCGTCCTGCTTTTCGTAGGCCTGCTGCGAATAATAATTCGCCTTATCCCAGTGCATCTCCGACAGGTTGAACATATATTCGGCCCGCTTGGGGCTGTCGGCCGGGCTATTCTTGATAAGCCTTTTTAGCTGGACGATCTGCTCGTCGAGGCGGCGCACGTTATCGACTTTTTTGGAACGGATCCCCGCGGCCTCGATCTCATCGGAGGGGCCAAGATCGCCCTCACGATTCAATGTGGGCTGCTCGATCTGCCCCTCGGCCTTCTGGACCGCGACGGCCTCCTCTTCTTTCTCCTCCTCCTCAGCGGCTCCCGCGGCTTGCTGCGGGACCTCATCCTGAGCGTATACGGTTGCCGGGATCGTCGCCCCGCCAAAGAGCAGGCAGGCTGCCAGAAGCAGTGCCGGAGAAACCGCGCGGCGCTCCGATTTCGAAGGCGTTGAGTTCGGGGCAATAAATTCGCGGGGGTAGGCCATCTGGTGCTCCTTGATACGGTTCAAGTGATGCTTGGTTTTGAAGACCGGCGCCAGCCTTAGCGGCTGCACTCCGAGTTCATATTGAAGACATAGAAGCCGAGTTCATCGCGCCAATATTCGCCGTCGAAGGTCCAATAAAGCTGCTCATCGGTGACCTTGATGTCTTCGGAGGCGATGACATTTCCGCTGACCGTCATACCGGCGCGAATATCGGCCTGAATCTCGCCTTGCTCGGCGCGGGCGACCTCAAATTGGATCTCGTCTTTTTGCTGAATCAGCCCCTCGATCTCGCGCACCACGCGCTCCAGGCGCTGGATCACCAGCGTGCCGGCGTTATTGCGCGCAAAGCTCAGCGCAAGCTCCGACTCCGCCACCAGCGAGGAGCCGAGGTCACTGCTCACCCAGGTATCGGGCATCGTCTGGATCTTGTCGGTCTCCACCTCGATGGCGTCGACCAACTCGAAGGTGCGCGTCACTTCGGCGTCGCCCAGCGCGGCGCTCAAAATCCGGTAGACCTGCGGGTCAAAATCGACCTCACCTTTTTGCAGAGAGCGAATCCAGTCAAAGATCTCGGTGGGGTCCTGATACTGCGAGATCACCGCCTGCACTTCGTCTTTGAGCGGCGCATAATAATAGTCGAAGTCCGACAGCACCGAGCGCACCCGCGGGTATTTGCAGTTATAAAAATAGATGACCGCCGACAGAATCGGGCCTTCGGGGAAGTACGCGTCGGCAAAGAACGGCGAGTTCAGGCTGTGCAGGTTGCCCAGCGCCTTATTATAGTCGTCGGTCTGAAAGAACGCCCAGCTCGACTCAAAGAGCGCCTTGGGCCAGTCGTCCGAGCGGCGCTTGATCTTGGAATAATACTTCAGGCTGGTCTGATAATCACCGGTCGAATAGAAGGTTCGCGCCATGCCCAGCGTGGTGACCTCCAGCAGCGCGCGCTCCGCGGCGCTTAAATCACCGGCGTCATCTTTGGTCTGCAGAAAGCGCAGCACTTCCTTGAATTCCTCAATCGCCGGCTCGGCGTTATAGGCCGCCACATTTGCGATCGCCGCGATATAGCGGCTGCGCGCATAAAACGGGCTGCGCGGGCTCACCGCCGTCAGCAGCCGCAGCGCCTCGTCGGTGTCCATTTGCTGGTACGCGTAGCGCCCCACCAGGTACGCGAACTGGTCGCGGTAATTCTCGGGCACATTCTGCGGGAAATAGCTCGCGAAGCTCGCCAGGCGCTCCATCAACAGGGGATCGCCGGGAATCGCATCCGTCAGAAGAATCAGCCCGCGCAGCGAGGGCAAATAATACGGGTGAGTCTCGCCCTCGTCGACGATGGCGCCAAAATAACTCAGCGCCCCCTGATAGAGCTCCATGCGCAGCAGGGCCTTGCCCAGCTCGTACTCGGCCTCGGGGCGAAGCGACTCCGCCTGGGCGTCGCCCGCGCTGATTATCTTATAAAACATCAGGCTGGCTTCGTCGTATTTGTCGGCCTCGTACAGCTTTTTGCCCTCCGCCATAATATCTTTATAGGGCCCTGGGTCGACGTAGGCCTCCGCGGCCTCTTCAACCTCTTCGGCTCCAAAGTCCATGGAGTCCTGGGCAAGGCTCGTCTGCGCAAAACCAAATTGAACGGCGGCGATCACGACCAAATATTTCAAGACGCGCTGGGGCATGGCAACTGACTCAATAAAAAGTTTCACTAAGCTCAACCGATGAAAATTCGCGTATCTACTCCGGGTGCGCGCCCGCCAGGGGCGCCCAACTCAGCGCAATTCCTACGCGTCGGTTTCTTCGACACAATACCGAACGGACGCATCCAGCCCGAAGGTCCGACAAAACCCGCCGGGGCAATCGCCGTTTACTTCACACGAGGTGGTGCAGAAAGGTTGGCTGCCCACATAACGCGCGCAAACCTGGGTTTCGCACTGTAGGTTTTGCTCCTCAACGCAGCTTATCCCGGTTTCCTCGGGGTTCTCACAACGACTATTTGGCTCAAGCGAACAGCTCGCATAGAGGTCGTCGGTGCAGGCACTCACCCCAAATAATAGCGCAAGAGCCGCGCCAGCCAGCAGCGCGCTCCCCCAGTTTCGACGCAAACTTTGCATCAGCATCACCTCGGTACAAAAAAATTTCGGAGAGAAGTTCGGGTATCAGAAATCTACTTGTCCGAAGGATGCACTCGACAGCCTATCGACGTCAAGGTCGCTCTGGCCCTTGCTGGGCAAAGGCGAGTTAGCATTCATCGGGCATGGAAAACTTTCATGACGGAAACAAAAAAAAGCTCAAAACCGGCGAAAGATTGCGCCAATTTTGAGCTTTTTTGACCCATTGAGGTCTTACTCAACCGAGTCTTCATCGGCGTCAACGTCGTCATCGCCTTCGGCGGCGACTTCGCCTTCGACAACGTCAGCCTCAGCGACTTCTTCGGGCTCGACAACTTCCTCTTCGGCCACGACTTCTTCTTCAACTTCCGGCTGCGCCAGCTCTTGCTGAGCGGTTTCGGTATCCGGCTTCGGCTCACTGCCGCTGCAAGCGGTCGCGAAAGCGAAGGAAACGGCGACAAGTGCGATCAAGATATTTCGAAGCTTCATGGTGCGACTCCTTTCGACATTAACCAATTACAAAGATTTCTTTATAATCCTAAAAAGCCAGCCATTACTTACCCTCCCGATTCCAAATCGGGCGGCACTTTGACTGACACGATGCAACGCGCGATTTCTACCCCAAAACAACAGCCCGGCGCAATCGCCGAGAGCGTTCGGACACGCGTTGTGAGCGTATTACCACGCGGCGGCCCATTCTCAAGAAATTTCCCCCGCTGTCTAGGTCAATTTGTGCCCTTTTCGGGGTTAATTTGCCTATTTTAAGGAATATTCCCGTTAATTTTATCGTTCGGGCGGCCGGACAGGCATTTTTCGGGCATAAATTCGACGCCCCGGCCTCGAATATCGCGGCGACTTGGAGTGACCGGTTTGCTGAGCTATAAAATTGCCGGGCTATCATAATCTATAAATCATTGAGCACGCCCAAACTATTGATAATTTTGATGGCCAGGAAACCAGTCCCATGATGTCTTTCCCGAAATATTTTTGGCGACCCTGTCGCGCCCTTCTTCCCCTTGGCTTCGCGCTGCTCGTCTCGGCGACACCCTCAACGCTCCTCGCCCAACAAAATGAGCCCGGTCCGGCCAATGCGGCGAAAACCACGGCTCCTGCGAAAGAGCGCGCCAATCCGGACCCCAGTGGCCAGCGTTTATTGGAAGAAGCCGCCTCGATCGCCCAGAAGGTTGGCGAGTTTCGTGGGTTGGCCCTGCAAGCCGAGATTCATAGGGGGCTGCGAAATCGCGATCAATTGCGCGCCATTCTCATCGAGCGGCTCGCCGAAGAGGTCAGCGATGAGGACGTGGAGAATGAGGCCAAAGTCTTCAAGAAGCTGGGGCTTCTGCCCGCCGACCTCAACTACCGCCAGACCCTGCTCGATGTGCTGACCGAACAGATCGCCGGGTTCTATGATCAGCGCGCCAAAGAACTCTATGTCATGGAGGGAATCCCGCTGGATTTGCAGCGCCCGGCGATGGCCCACGAGATCTTTCACGCGATTCAAGACCAACATTTTGATATCCAGCGCATGGTTGAGCCGCTCAGTGCGCGCGAAAACGCCGACTTCGCCCTGGCGCGCTCCGCATTTATTGAAGGCGACGCAAGCATGGTGATGATCGACTTCTCCCTTTACGAGCAGGGGGTACTGCCCCACGGGCCGATCCGCAGCGTCATCGATATTCCGATGATGGCCAACGTGCTCAAGCAGCTCACGCGCCAGGATATCGGCGCACTTCAGCAACTTCTCCCTGATGACGCCAGCGCCGAGACCCGGGTGGACCCCAATGCGATCGCCCAGACCGCGCTCGGCGAGGCGCCGCGGATGCTGCAAAAGATGCTGACCTTCCCGTATTTTGCGGGCATGGAATTCATCATTGAGGCCAGAAAAGGCCACGATTGGAAGCGGGTCGACGCGATCTATGACAACGCCCCGGTCTCCAGCGAGCAAATTCTGCATCCGGAGCGCTATTTTGCCGGCGACGAGCCGATCCTGCTCGACTTTGACACCGCGCCAATCCTCAGCGGCGAGTCGCTGATCTATGACACCACCCTGGGTGAGTATCAGATGCGCCTTTATTTGGAGGAGCACCTGCTCTTTGACGCGGTCGGGGGCAAAAATAGCGCCGCCACCGAGCGCGTCATCGACCGCGCGATGCTCGGCTGGGGCGGCGATCGCCTGCGCGCCTTTGAACCCGTGCCAGGCAAAACCATGCTCACACACCTGAGCGTCTGGGATAGCCAGCTCGACGCGGCCGAGTATTTCGACGCGCTTGTCCAGACCACCCGGCTGCGCTTTGCGCAGGCCGAGGTGCGCCAGATGCAGGGGCGCTACGGGCGCGCGCTTTGCATCCTGACGCCGGCTGGCGAGCGAATCTATGTGGAGCAGTGGGGCGATCTGGTGCTTCATATGGAAGGGCTGCCAAGCCAGCTTGACCCGAGCGCGCGCGAAACCGATCCCAGCGCCTCAATGCTGCGCGAGCAGATCATGCACACCGTCAAGCGCACCCATTTTGGTGCCGAATACCGCGAAAAACTCGACGCCTACGACGCCAAGCAAGCCGCAAAAGAGTGACACCCTGACTCATCGTATCTCGGCGTCGGCGTCAAAGGCGCCCGCAAAATGCGTAATCTCCGGGTCCACATCGCTCAGATCAACGGCGATGACGTCAAAGCGAATATTGACCCGCTTGATCTTCTCCTTCTCCACAAAGACGCTGGCCAGGCGCACCAGGCGCTTGCGCTTGGACCAGGTGACCGAAGCCTGAGGCGGCGGGCCGCGCCGGTCCTGTCGGGTCTTGACCTCCACGATCGCAAGCGTCTCCTCAATGCGCCCGTAGATCTCTTCGCGCCGGCGCACCACCAGATCGATCTCACCGATCTTTAGCTGGTAATTGCGCGCCACAACCTCCCAGCCCTGCTCGATCATATATTGCGCCGCCAGATCTTCGCCTTGAAATCCGACCCCGCGACGCGGGTCCGGCGCCGCCCCGTCGGCCAACTCACGCCCTGGCTTTTGCTCTTTCATTTGCGCCCTCATCTCGGCTCGGTTTATGCAGAAAATCGCTGATATTTGCCCTGGCATCAGCGCGGATTAAAACCCTCCAAAACAAGGGCGTGCGCGAAAGCTCAACACCATATTTGAAATTTCACCAAGTTAAATGAAAAAACCGCCTCACACGACGCTTATAAGGCGATCGATGCGAGGCGGCTGTGTTTTTCGGGGCCCAAAAAGTGCGCCTTCGGGCGGTATCAAAGAAACTCGCGCACCCCCCGAAATGTGCGCCGATGAATCGGGCACGGGCCAAACTCGGCGACCGCGTCGCGGTGCGCGCGCGTCGGATAACCCTTATGCGAGGCAAACCCGTAGAGCGGCCATTTTTCGTGGTACGCGCGCATCATTCGGTCGCGCGAAACCTTCGCCAGAATACTCGCCGCGGCGATCGCCCGGCTGCGCGCGTCCCCCTTGACCACCGCGCGCTGGGGAAGTTGCAGGTTGACGGTCTTATTGCCGTCGATAAAGACGCAATCGATGGGCACATCCATGGCGCGCACGGCCGCGTGAACCGCGCCCTCCATCGCCCGAAAGGTCGCCTGCAGGATATTGATCTCATCGATGAGTTCATGATCCGATTGCGCGATCCCAAAGCCCATCGCCAGGCGCTGAATCTCGCCAAATGCCTGGTCGCGAAGCTCATCGTTCAGCTTCTTGGAGTCATCGAGCTGTGCCAACCAGGCGGCGTCGAGCGCCGCCAGATCCAGGACGACCGCCGCCGCGACCACCGGCCCGGCAAGCGGCCCGCGCCCGGCCTCATCCACCCCGATAATATAGCGATGCCCGCGCCCCACGCACCAGCGCTCAAGCTCGCCAATCGCCGGCGGGCCGCCGCCAAATTCTGCGATATCAAATAGCATTTGTTGGGACATAATCAGCTGATCATTCTAAGAATTCGACGGGGCTGGGGAGAGCATCTAGCTGCACAGGACAATATGGCTCTTTTTGGCGGCGCTGGCGAAGACCTCATCCAGCGCGCCGGCGGCACTCACGCCGAAATCATCGCGCGGGTCACGCACCCAGATCGTCTCCATAAAACCGGTGTCTCGCTCCGAGGCGCTGACATGCAGGGCAAGCGCCAGGGCCGCGCCGACGATGCGCTCCTCCGAAGATCGCGTGCGCCGCCACATCCCGAGTTGCTGCGCGTTCATCTCGGCGATCTCCAACTCACCATCCGCGCTCAGGTTGACGCCCTTGAAGCGATCGCTGAGCACATGCCCGCAGATTTTTCCCCACATATTGCGCACCCGGGCGTCGAGTTTGCCCGCGGAGAATTGCGCCGTCCGTTCTGCGGCGAGTTTCAGCCGCCCGAAGGGCGTGGTCGGGATTTCGGCCGGCTCGTCGGGCTCGTCGGCGAAAGCACGGCCGGGATCAATGCCCATGGCGCGCATTTCTTCCTCGAGCTGAAAGCTCGACATCACGTCGGCCGGCAGGGTCGCGCGCTCATTGACCCGCTCCTCAAGCTCGGCGCGCAACCCGTCGATCTCGGATTTGGCGCGCTTATGGGCGGGATTGCGCCGCACCTCTGCGACCTTTTCCTCAAGCCGCTCGACGATGACCTTGAGCTGCGCGCTCTTCTCGACCCGCTCGATCAGCTCGTCCTCATCGTCGACGCGCGCGTGGATCACCATATGATTGACCTGCTCGCGAAAGCTCAGCTCCTCATCGCGCACCTGGTTAATCCTGCGCTTGATGGACTCCAGGCGCGCCTGGTGGACGCTGACGCGCTCCATATCCGTAAAATATTTCAACAAAACCCAGGCCACCATGCCGAAGCCGATGATATTGAGCGCGGCGACCGGCCTCCACCCAGCCCCCAGCGCGATCGACGCGCTCAGCGCGCCCACCCCCAGGAGAATGCCCCCCCAGAAGAGTCCGATCTCCCAGGGTCTTTTGGGCAACTTCGCCTCAATATCGCGGCGCTCGACATCTTCTTCGCCCACCAGGCGCCCCAGTAATTGGTCGAACTCGGCCAGGCGCTCTTCTTTTTGCTTGAGCAGCGCGATCTCGTCTTCGGCGAGCCCGTCGATGCGATATTCCTCGAACTTCGCGCGCGCCTGCTCAAGCTTCTCCTCGACCTTGGCGCCCACGCCGAGCGCGCTGCGCTGCTCGGCGATCTCGGCTTCCAGCGCGGTGATCCGGTCATCGACCGCGTCGACCTGCAGCGCGATGCGATACTGATCGATCACCAATTTGCGCTGCGCGTCCCCGGCGGCCACCTTCGCGGGCGGGGCGAAGATATCATCGTCGTCGAAGCGCCACAGGTTGATGGCGCAAAAAGTCTCAAAGGAGGGCGTGCCCACCGTATCGGCCAGGCGCGCGCTGACCTGCTCGGCGCCGCTGGCCAGGGTCTGAAACCCGCCGTCTCGCTTTTCCTGCAGGCGAAGAGAGCTCAGCTCTGCGCGGCGCAGCGTGCGATAGATCCGCTCATTGCGCTCAAAAACGATGGCCAATTTGACCTCTGAGCCGCCCTTGAACTGCGCGTGTAAATTCGCCGGGGTATGTGCGGGAAAAAAGATCGCGATCAAAATTGCGTGCACATCCCCGACACTCAACCCGCGCGGCAGCGTCATGCGATCGACGCCGGGCGCTGTGGCCAGACGAACCGGGGATTCGCAGCCAAAGATCCCCTGAAAAATTATCTCTTGAATTCGCATGAGGTCTAGCTTAACCCGCAGTTAGCAGCCCTGTCCACTTCGTTCTTTCAGCATACGCTGATGCCAAAAAGGCCAGCGCCCACTGCGATTGTGGGGGCCGGCCAATTTGCTCAATCATACTCTTAGCTCAATTGCCTTTGCGATGACGCTTGCTGCGAATTCGCGCGGATTTACCGCTGAGCTCACGCAGATAATACAGCTTCGCACGGCGCACTCGGCCAAGCTTGGCCACTTCGATCTGATCGATGCGCGGGCTGTGGATCGGGAAAACACGCTCCACGCCGATGCCACCGGCCGAGATCTTGCGCACGGTCAAGGTCTCCTTGAGACCGGCGCCGCTGCGCCCCAGGCAAACGCCCTCGAAGACCTGAATACGCTCTTTGGCGCCTTCACGAATGCGAAAGTGAACGCGGACCGTATCGCCGGCGCGGAATTCCGGAATATCTTCACGAAGCTGCTGTTGTTCAATTTTATCAATCAAGTTCATAATGGCTCTCCACCGATGAGGCGATACGTCAATAGTTTGAATTTTAACTCTCAGACTTTTGCGATGGCCTTCCGACGAAAATGCGCGGCGAATCGGCTTCACTTCAGGCTCTAAGAGCGGCGCCCCCAACCTGGCGGGCGCGATGATATAACACCAGATATTGCGCGTTGCAAGCGCGAATCACGGAGATCCCAATGGCGCTGCCCGCAGGCGCTACTCCCGGGGGTCAAGCAGGTCCGGGCGGCGCAGGCGGGTGCGCTCCAGCGCGCGATCGCGGCGCCACTGGGCGATCTTTGCGTGATCGCCGCTCAATAGAATTTCGGGCACCTCCTGGCCCCGAAACTCGCGCGGGCGCGTATATTGCGGATACTCCAGGCGCGGGGCGGAAAAACTCTCCTCGCGAATCGACGCCTCATTGCCCAGTACGCCGGGCAAAAGTCGGGTGATCGCGTCGAGCAACACCAGCGCTCCGGGCTCCCCTCCGCTGAGCACATAGTCGCCCAGTGAGATCTCGCGGTCGATCCACCCCAGGCGCACCCGCTCATCGACGCCTTCGTAGCGCCCGCACACCAAAATCAGCCCCTCGGGTTGATCCGCCAACTCCTGGGCGAGCGCCTGGGTCAACGGCTCGCCCTGCGGACTCATAAGGATGCGGGTTGCGCCCGGGTCCTGAGCGCGCGCAAACTCCAGCGCGCCAACCAGCGGCTCGGGCTTCATCAACATCCCCGCGCCCCCGCCGTAGGGAATATCATCGGTCTTTCGGTGGCGATCAACGGCGAAGTCGCGGATATCGACCAGCGCATATTCGACCAACTCTTTTTCTTGCGCGCGCCCCAAAATAGTCGCCGAAAGCGGTGACTCGAAGAACTCAGGGAAGATTGTCAGCAGTTGGAACTTCACGGGATAAACCGGGCGGCAGGAAAAGAGTTTCGATAGGCGATTTTTGACGGGCAAAATGGCGCGTCAGGGGATCTCAGTGCCCTCGGGGGCCCAGATATCCAGCGGATAAAGCAGGACTCGCTCGCCGGGGGCGACCTCGGCGACCGCGTCGTCGATCATCGGCACCAGAAGATCCGGGGAGCCAGGGATCGTCACGATCATGACGTCGTTGGCGCCGGTGTCCAAAAACCCGTCCACCTCACCGATCACCCGGCAGGCGTCGCCCTGCTCGGTCTCAAGCAGCGCCACCTCCACGCCGATCAGATCGCGCAAATAAAACTCGCCATCTTCCAACTCGGGGAAGTCGGCCGGGTCCACGAAGACCTCCAGGTTCGTCAGCGCCTCGGCCTCGTCTCGCCCGGCGACTTCTTTGAGCCCGAGGATGTCGAACTTCGGGGTCTGGCGCACTTTCTCAAGCACGAAACCCGTCTCGTGGCCCGCGCGACGCACAAAAACCCGAAACCCGGGCTCAAGAAGCTCGGAATTCGGGTTTAGCGGGAAAAAACGCACCTCCCCGCGCACACCGTGCGCACGGCCGAAGGTGCCGATATGAATACGTTCGTTCTCTTTAATAACCCTGACCTCAACGGTTTTCAGGCCCTATGGAACGGGTCCATAAGGCCTGAAAATCAAGGTAGAAGCGCCCGTGGGCGCTCGCCTCACTTATTCTTTCGCGTCGTCTGTAACATCATCGGCGGGAGCAGCGTCGGCAGCCGCTTCTTCGGCCGGTGCGGCTTCGGCCGGAGCGGCTTCAGCTTCAGCGGGAGCGGCGGCTTCGGCGGCGGCGGCCTCTTTGGCGGCTTTGGCAGCTGCGGCTTCGGCCTTCTTGGCCTCTTCGGCAGCTTTCGCCTCGGCTTCCTTGGCGGCTTTGGCAGCCTTCGAAGCTTCCGCAGCCTTGGCGCGCATGGCCTTTTGAGCTTCAACCTTACCGGCGGCCTTCGCTTTGCGAGCGGCCTTGTCGGCGCCTTCCACGCTCAGGTCGATCACGTCGCCGCGGCGCATTTTGCGCACCAGCGAAGCCACGGTCTCCGAGGGCTGGGCGCCCACGCCAATCCAATACTCCACGCGCTCGCTGTGCATGCGCACGACGGGCGGATCTTGAAGCGGATCGTAGGTGCCAAGAAGTTCAATAAACCGGCCGTCGCGCGGGCTGCGCTGATCGGTGGCTACAACACGGTAGTGAGGACGCTTCGTTGCGCCGTGGCGCTGCAGTCTGAGTCGTACGGACATCGTTATCCTGGTCGTCTTTAAGAAAATCTAAATGGTGCACATCGCCCGCAAAATTATTTCGGACAACGCTCTATATCGATAAATGGTAAATTTAAGCCCTTATGCAACAAACCGGCCCGCAAGCATTGCCAGGGGCGACGCTTACCTTCAATCTACCATACTATTCAATTCCAAAACGCACTATTTCGAACGCCCCGCAATTCCGGGACGTTCAAAGAGCGCGAACATTAAAGACGGGTTGCCACTCTGTCAAGCGCCTATTGCGAACCCGTCCATACCGAGGGTGTCAGTCAACTTTGGCCAGCGCGCGCTCGATCACCTCGAGCAACTCGCCCGACTCATGCATTTGGCGCACGATATCCGAGCCGCCCATCAGCTCACCGCCCACATAAAGCTGCGGGATCGTCGGCCAATTGCCGTAGACCTTGATGCCCTGGCGAATCTCGGGGTCGGCCAGCACATTCACCGCCGTATAGGGCTTGCCGTAGCTGGACAGCACCGCGGAGGCGGCCGCCGAGAACCCGCACATCGGCTGATCGGGGGTTCCCTTCATATAAAGAACGACCGGATTATCGCTGTTGATCTTGGCGATCTCGGACAAAATATCGCCGCCTTGCTCGCTATTTTCGGGGGAATCGTTGGCTTCAACCGAGGTTGATCCGGAGATCGGCAAAGAAATCTTCTTGGATTCGCTCATGGTGCTTGCTCTCTTTCGGTAGAAATTAAAATGACTCCGACAACGTCGTCACTGGGTATATTTTATTGCTGCGCTTCCCACTCTTCGGGGGTCAGCGTCTGCAAGGCGAGCGCGTGAATCGGCCCCTTCATCTCTTCGACCAGCGCAGCATAGACCATGCGATGGCGTTTGATGGTCAGAAGACCCTCAAAGGAAGGCGAAATAACGATCGCGTCAAAATGATCGCGGGTGCCGGTCATATCCACCACGCGCACCTGGGCGTCGGCAATCGCCGCCTGAATTTTCGACACGATCTCTTCGGGTTCCATCATCGCTTTGAACTCGCTGAATAAGAATGAATGAGTGCGGGTTAACGATCCTTTTAGAGACGGCGTATGCGCCTCATACATTGCCCAACTATCGACTTCAGCACGGTATTTCAAGTGCGAACTCGAAACCATTAATTTCGGGCGCACGCTGCGCGAGTCGCTGCAATATTTTCGCGCTCAACCCCCAACGATCGCGAATTTTTCCCGGCAAAATATGCGCGCGCTGAAATCCCCGCGGCGTGCAGGATCTGTTCGCTCAAGTAGAGGATGAGGACGGCGAAAATGGCGCCCCAGATCAGCGGGAGTTCCCACGAAACCCGGCGCCCAAGTCTGCAAGGCTTCGCATCAAAAACCCTCACTTATCCTGCTGATTCATTATATGCGATCGACCCGAAATTCGGCGCAAGCCTACTTGACTCAGGCCAGCATCACAACCGCTGAGCCCTTGACCGAGTCGCACTCCAATAGGTATAGATAGCCCGATGAATCATGATTCATTTTTCGCGCAACTCGCGCCATCATTTTAAATTGAGCGCATCCGCCGCGCCCTCGCGCGGAAAAACCGCAAATTTACTTGACCCCGGCGCATCGGTCCCAACCTTTGCCCGGACTTCAGAATGGTGATTGCGCACACCGCTTTCCAAGCATTTCAAATACACTCAATAATTAACGCTACTCTCGCAGGAAATGAGGCAAGACTTATGGCAACCCAAGAAAGTGCAAAAAACTCAACACGGCAGATTCGCAAGGCTGTGGTCATCGGCGCCGGTGTGATGGGACGTGGCATCGCCGCCCAACTTGCCAACGCGCGCATTCCCTGCCACCTGCTCGATATCGTGCCCAAGCCCGGCGAGGGCGACGACGCCGAGAGCCCCGCGTTTCGCAATAAGATCGCCGTGGGCGCACTGGACCTCATCAAGAAGAGCAGCCCCGCGCTGCTTTTGACCAAGCGCGACGCCAACCTGATTACCCCGGGCAATATCGAGGATCATCTCGACACGCTTAAAGACGCCGACTGGGTGGTCGAGGCGGTGCCCGAGCGCATGGCGATCAAGAAGGCGACCTTCGATAAGATCGAGGCAAATGCCGGCCCCCACACGATCATCACCTCGAATACCTCGGGGCTGTCGATCGCGGGCATGCTTGAGGGGCGCTCAGACGCGTTTCGAAAGCGCTTTTTGGTGACGCACTTCTTTAACCCCGTGCGTTATATGAACCTGCTCGAATTGGTCGAGGGCGAGGATACCGATCCGGCCATCACCAAAGAGTTCGTCAAGTTCGGCCGCGACCAGCTCGGCAAGGGCATCGTCTTCGGAAAAGACACCACCAACTTCATCGGCAACCGCATCGGCGTGCACGGCATCATGAGCATCATGCATATGATGGGCGAGTACGGGATGAACGTGGAAGACGTCGACGCGATCTTCGGGAAACCGATGGGTCGGCCGAAATCGGCGGTCTTTCGCACCGGCGATGTCGTCGGGCTCGACACCTTCGTGGACGTCGCAACCAATTGCTACGACACCCTCACCGAGGACGAAGAGCGCGACGTCTTCAAGATCCCCGCCTTCCTCAAAGAGATGGTCGCGAAGGGTTGGACTGGCTCCAAAGCCGGCCAGGGTTTCTATAAAAAGACCCAAGAGGGCATCCTTTCGCTTCGCCCTGAGAAGATGGAATACGAGGCCCGAAACGCCACGAAATATGACAGCCTCAAGGGCGCCAAGGGCTCGGCGGCCCAGCGCATCGCGCATGTGATTCGCGAAGGCAACGACAAAGCCGCCGACTTCGCCCGCGCCGCCACCTTCGGCTCGCTGGCCTATACGGCGCGCCGCCTGGGCGAGATCGCCGATGATATCGTCAATATCGATAACGCGATGCGCTGGGGATTTAACTGGGATCTTGGCCCCTTCCAGACCTGGGACGCCATCGGCCTGGGCTGGTCCATCGACAAGTTCGCCGAGGCCAATATCGCCCTTCCGGCCTGGATTCACGAGATGGTCGCGGGCGGGTTCGAGACCTTCTACCAGTGGAACGGCGCGACGCTCGAGTATTATGACCCCTCCAGCAAGTCCTATAAGCCGGTGCCCGGCGACGCGCGCGATATCCAGATCGACGTGCTCAAGCGCTCGGACAAAAAGGTCTTCGGAAACGACGGCGCGACCCTCTACGATATCGGCGACGGCGTCGCGCTGCTTGAGTTCCACACCAAGATGAACTCCATCGATAATGAGATCATCGAGATGATGGAGAAGACCGCCGACGAGGTCGAAAACGGCGACTGGAACGGTCTGGTCATCGGAAACGGCTCGGCGCATTTCTCGGCCGGCGCGAACCTGATGCTTATTTTGATGTACGCGCGCCAGGGCGACTGGGCGCCGATCGAAGAGATGATCACGCGCTTCCAGAACGTCAACCAGCGCATGCATTATCTCAAAAAGCCGGTGGTCGCCGCGCCCCAGGGCATGGCGCTGGGCGGCGGGGCCGAAGTCTGTTTGGGCGCCGGGCATATCCAGGCGTCTGGCGAGCTCTATATGGGGCTGGTCGAAGTGGGTGTGGGGCTGATTCCCGGCGGTGCCGGAAACGTCGCCTTGATGCGCAATATCTTCGGGCGTCACGCGTCGGATGCGGACTTCCCGACGCTGCCGTTTTTGCAGAAGATCTTCATGCAGATCGGCATGGGCCAGGTCTCGGCGAGCGCCGAGGGCGCGCGTGAGGCCGGTTATCTGTCGGGCGCCGACGGCGTGTCGCTTAACGCCGATCTTCGCCTCTACCACGCCAAGCAGCGCGTGCTGGGTATGGCCGCCAGCGGCTACCAGGCCCCGCGCCCCACGCTCTTCCGCCTGCCCGGCGAGAACGGCGCCTCGACCATCGATATGATGCTCTACGGCATGCAGACGCAATTCCAGATCTCGGCCTATGACCGCCACGTCGGCAATGTCCTGGCCAAGGTGCTCACCGGCGGCGACACCAGCCCTGCGGTGCTCACCAGCGAAGAGCGCCTCATTGAGCTTGAGCGCGAGGCGTTCCTCTCGCTGTGCGGCGAGGAGAAGAGCCAGGATCGCATGCAGCATATGCTCATGAATAATAAGCCGCTTCGCAACTGATAGGCGCCTGAATTCACCCGGGCGTCGGCGCATCTTTTTAGGACGCGCGCCGACGCCCGGCTAAACCCTATTGATAGAAATATCCCCGTCGAGCTCGCTGTTTACGTGGCGAGTTGACGACACAAAAGAGCCCGGAGATAAAATCATGGAAATACGCGACGTCGTTATTGTTTCATACGCCCGCACGCCCTTCTGCAAGGCGAATCGCGGCCTGCTCAAAGACACCCGCCCCGACACCCTGGCCGCTGCGGCCATCAAGGCCGCCCTGGAGCGCGCGCCGGGGCTTAAACCCGAAGAGGTCGAAGATGTGATCATCGGCTGCGCCATGCCCGAAGGCGAGCAGGGCATGAACGTGGCGCGCATCGCAAGCCTGATGGCGGGGCTTCCCGACAGCGTGCCGGCGATGACCGTCAACCGCTTCTGCTCCTCCGGCCTGCAGTCGGTCTCGCAGATCGCCGAGCGCATCATGCTCGGGGCCATCGACGTCGGCATCGCCGGCGGCGTGGAGTCGATGAGCATGGTCCCAATGGGCGGCAATAAGCCGTCGGCCAACCCGCAGCTTATGCAGGATAACCCGGGCGTCTATATGCCCATGGGCGCGACCGCCGAGAATGTCGCCAAGCGCTACGAGGTTAGCCGCGA
>Ga0209075_1001132_pt1 | contig 25491 bp, 24 predicted proteins | sample Stecom2011_FD_187523 | JGI IMG/M metagenome (GOLD analysis project Ga0209075, IMG submission 187523) | Agricultural soil microbial communities from Utah to study Nitrogen management - Steer compost 2011 (SPAdes) (version 2) | ecosystem: Environmental > Terrestrial > Soil > Agricultural land...
ATGACGACGATGGGCAAAACCCTGACCAGCCACATCAAGCCCATGATCACCGGCTATGAGGATCTGGACGAGCACCATTGAAGCGTGTGTTCAGTTTTCATTTTGTTAAAACTAATAGAACTATAGATATATTCTTTTTTGATATAAAAGGTGTGGCCGGGTACTCTGGCCTTGTAGTCAAACAAAGCCAACTATCTGGCAAACCGACAGGAGAAAGATTATGTCCATCCGTCTTGGCGAAACCGCTCCGGACTTCAAAGTAGACACCACCAAAGGCGCGATCAGCTTCCATGAGTGGGCTGGTGATTCCTGGGTATTCTTCTTCAGCCACCCCGCTGACTTTACTCCGGTATGTACCACTGAAATGGGCCGTACTGCCCAGCTGGCCCAGGAGTTTGCAGCCCGCAACGTGAAGCCGCTTGGCCTGTCTACCGACTCTGTAGACGAGCACATGAAGTGGATTGACGACGTAAACGATACCCAGAGCTGTGACCTTCAGTTCCCGATCGTTGCCGACGAAGACCACAAAATTGCCCAGCTGTACGACATGATTCACCCGGGTGAGAGCGAAACCGCCGCCGTACGCAGCGTGTTCATCATTGATCCGGCCAAGAAAGTCCGCCTGACCCTGACGTACCCGATGGCGGTTGGTCGTAACTTTGACGAAATCCTGCGTGTTATCGACGCGCTGCAGACAGCCGATGCCAGCAAGGTTGCCCTGCCGGCAGACTGGCGCAAGGGTGGCGATGTGATTATCCCGCCGTCCATCTCCAATGAAGAGGCGAAGGATATCTTCCCGCAGGGCTGGAACGAACTGCGTCCTTACCTGCGCATGACCAAGATCTGATTTGACGCTGCACTGAACTGATCAGGTTCACAGCCTGCCCCCGGCCTGGTTGCTCACGACACCGAGCAGCCTGGTTTGGGGGCTTTTTTGTGTCAGTCTCTGTCGAAGGTCAGGCTGTCGGAGTTGCCGGCAAGGCTGCCTTTTTCGAGCCGGATTTTCACTTCCAGGTTGTGGCGGGAATCGGCGTTGGCCAGCGCGGTTTCTTCGGTGATCTTGCCCTGGTGGTAAAGGTCCATGATGGCCTGGTCGAAGGTCTTCATACCCTGCTGCTGGCTCTTCTCCATGACTTCGGTAATGCCTTCAACCTCGCCTTTATTGATGATGTCCTTGATGTAGGGGCTTGCGAGCATCACTTCGACCGCTGCGCAGCGCTTGCCATCCTTACCTTTCAATAACCGTTGGGCCACCACGGCTTTCAGGTGCAGGCTCAGGTCCATAAACAGCTCTTTGTGGGCATGCTCCGGGAAGAAGTTCACGATCCGCCGCATGGTCTGGTCTACGTTGCTGGCATGCAGGGTGGATATGCACAGATGCCCGGTTTCCGCATAGGTGAGGGCTTGTTTCATGGTTTCCCGGTCGCGGATTTCACCGATCATGATCACATCGGGCGCTTCGCGCATGGCTCGGCGCAGGGCTTCGGAGTAGGAGTGAGTGTCCACGCCCACCTCCCGCTGGTTCACAACACTCTGCTTGTGGGTGTGGGTGTATTCGATGGGGTCTTCAATGGTGAGAATGTGGCCGGTGGTGTGGTTATTTCGATAATCCAGCATCGAGGCCAGGGTGGTGGACTTACCTGAGCCGGTGGAACCCACCACCAGGATCAGCCCCCGGGGTTCCATGATCAGCTTCTCGAGAATCTTTGGCAGACCAAGGGTATCGATGGACGGAATCTCGGTTTTCAGGTGGCGAATTACCATGCTCACTTCGCCCCGCTGCCAGAGCACGTTCACCCGGAATCGCCCGATATTGGCCAGCCCCACCGCCATATCCAGCTCCAGCGACTTCTCGAACTCCGCCCGCTGCTTGTCTTTCATGATCGAGTACGCCAGTTCCTTCACGGCGCCCGCTGGAAGGTGCTTCTGGGTGATGGGGGCGGTGTGGCCTTCGACTTTCATCATCACCGGGGCTCCGGTGGAGAGGTAGAGATCGGAGGCACCTTTGTCGGCCATGAGTTTGAGGTAGGCGCTGAGGTCCATGTCATTTCCTCGGTAGATTGCCGTTAGTTGATATTGATTAAGGTACTGTACCCTTGATCCGTGTTTACTGGGGGTGTTGATGGAGGAGACCCTCATGCGTACAGATTCTCACACAGGCCACACAACCACCAGTTCATCTGTCATGCAACGCCTTAGCAGAGCATTCATTGCCGGTCGTTACCGAACGACGGTACAGGCCATGCGTCTGGAGGCGTCAGAGTCTCTGGAGCAGGTTATTGCCGACCCGAGCGCGGAGCTTGATGCAGACTTCGCAGCGGAAATTGAGCACATGCTGGCTACCGGTGGAGCACCCTACATGCGGTTTGATCAAACATTGATGCCGCTGATGCAGGCCCGTTTCGGTTTGGGTAAATCGCAGCTGGCACGACTAAGTGCTGCGGAGCGCAAGCAACTGGGTAAGACCTGCAATAACTGCAGTGTGGTAGCTCAGTGCTGGCAGGCTTTGCGCAGCAATGAGAGTGCACAGGTGTGCAGTACTTTCTGCCCGAACGCGGGAACCTTCGAGCGCCTGGCTGACACTCTGCCCCAAGCTTCCTGAGAAGGTTTGCTGTTGGGCTATGAAAGCGGAGCAGAACGGCGCCGGGTCAAAGGTCCAGTCCAAAGGTATCGGCGGTCTGGTCCAGCTGGCTGAGTGTCGTTCTGACCACTTCACTGACTTTGAGAGTGTCCGGTCGCTTTTCGCTCTCGGCATGTGACCATAAGGCAATATCCCTTCGGGTTCCCTGATAGCCCTCAACTTCCAGCAGTTGCTCGGGCTCAAGCTCCTCGCACATCATCGCGAGCCTTGCCGGCAGGCACACCAGCATGTCGGTTGTTTTAAGCAGGTGAAAAAGTGACCGAATGCTACCGGTGAGGGCCATTCGCGCGGCCCTGCTGCCCATAAGGTTATCCTGACTGTCGAGAAAACCGGCATGCGCTCCCGCCAGAATCCAGTGCTGTTTAGCCAGGATCTCACGGCTGATAGGGTGTTTCTGCGCCAGCAGGGGTGATTTCCGGCCTGCGAAGATGCCGGCCCTGTCGCGGAACAACAGCTCTCGGTGCAAGGAATGTTGAGGAACCGATAAGTGGGCAGGGGCAATCAGGAAGTCCAGTTTTCCTTCCTGCAAGAGCTGGATTTGCGCCGCAGCCGACCCCGTTCGCAAGTGAAACACCAAGTGCTTTTCATAGAGCAGGCCTTCTGTCATGGAGCCGACAGTGGCGAATTCCCACAGCGGGTCGATACCGATTACAAACTCGTTCTGATACCCGCTGTGCCACTGGCGAATAATCTCATCGCCATGCTCCGATTCGGCCAGGATTCGCTCGCCCAGCTGGGCCAGCCGGCTCCCGATCTCTGTTGGTGTCACTCCGTAGCGGGTGCGGGTGAGTAAGGGAGCGCCCACTTTCATTTCAAGCTGCTTCACGCTGCGGGTGAGGGTAGGCTGAGTGATGTGGAGCTGTTCGCAGGCCCGGGTAAGAGACCCCTGCTTTACGATAATCGCCAGTTGTTTCAAGAGATTGGGGTTAATCATGCAAAAACTTTAAGTCTGTTGATAAAAATCTATTTTTCCTGATGTCTGGAATTATTTAAAGTAGTTTTACGTAGTCACACACAAACAAGAATCTCAGGAGTTCATCCCATGCAGTTTCATGTCAATGGTTTCCACCCTGGTGATCCCCGTTTCGCGGATCCGCAGGATGCCGTAGTACCACCGCCTATCAAGCGCCCACTTCCGGAGCAGGTTGATGTCCTGATCGTTGGCTGCGGCCCGGCCGGCCTGAACCTGGCAGCACAGCTAACAAAGTTTGCCGGCATCAAAGTGGCCATTATTGACCAGAAAGACGATCGGCTGCTGGTGGGCCAGGCGGATGGTATTGCCTGTCGCACCATGGAGATGTTTCAGGCCTATGGCTTTGCCGACCAGATCATGCAGGAAGCCTATCAGGTGAACGAGGCTGCGTTCTGGAAACCGGCTGCCGACCAGCCCAGCCACATTGCCCGTAGCGGAAAGGTGCAGGATGTGGCAGATGACCTGTCGGAAATGCCGCACCTGATTATCAACCAGGCCCGTGTACACGACATGTTTCTGGATGTAATGCGCCAGAACCCGGGTAAGCTTGAGCCCCATTATCAGCGCCAGTTGCTGGACCTGGAAGTTGACCCTGATGGTGGCGACTACCCGGTGACGGCAAAGGTTGAACGGCTGGTGAACTTTTCCCAGTACAGCCAGGTGATAGAAACGGTTAAAGCCCGGTATGTGGTGGGCTGTGATGGAGCCCGTTCGAGTGTCCGTAAGGCCATTGGTAAAGAGTTGGTGGGTGACGCCCTGAATCAGGCGTGGGGCGTGATGGACGTGCTGCTGAATACCGACTTCCCGGATATTCGCCTGAAGTCGCTGATTCATTCCAACAACGAAGGCAACATGCTGATCATCCCACGTGAGGGTGGTTACATGGTGCGTGTCTACATCGAGCTGGACAAACTCAAGGACGGCCAGCGTGTTGCCCGCGACAAGATGACATCTGATGTGCTTGTGGCGGCTGCCAACCGCATCATCCAGCCTTATACCATGGATGTTAAGGAAGTTGCCTGGTGGAGTGTGTATGAGATTGGCCAGCGCATAACCACCGCCTTTGATGATTCCACAGAAGACCGGGCTGCCCGTGTATTCCTGGCGGGTGACGCTTGCCATACTCACAGCCCGAAAGCAGGGCAGGGCCTGAATACCTCAGTAATGGATACCTGGAACCTTGGCTGGAAGCTGGCTCACGTGCTGACTGGCCGGGCGGACGAGAGCATCCTGAAAACTTATTCAGATGAACGTCGTGAATATGGACAGGCGCTGATTGACTTTGACCGCGAATTCTCACGCATGTTCAGCGCCAAGCCCAAGTCTGCCGAAAACCCGGATGGTGTAGACCCCGCGGAGTTCCAGCGTTATTTCCAGCTGTTTGGGGAATACACCGCCGGTGTATCGATTCAGTATCGTCCGAGCAGCGTGGTTGGTGATGGAAAGCATCAGCAGCTGGCCACGGGCCTGACAGTGGGCAAACGTTTTCACTCGGCTCCGGTCGTCCGCCTGGCGGATGCCAAGCCGGTGCAGCTGGGGCACTGTCACCTGGCAGACGGGGCTTACCGGCTCTATGCCTTTGCCGGCAAGGCGGAACCAATGTCTGAGCACTGCGGCGTGAAGGCGCTGTGTGAGTTCCTGGCTAACGATGATAACTCGCCGCTGAAGAAGTACACGCCGACCGGCGCGGACCCGGATTCGGTGATTGATGTGAGGGCGGTATTCCAGCCTCATCACCAGGACGTAGAAACCAGTTCACTGCATCCAGTGCTTGCGCCTCAGAAGGGCAAGTATGGTTTGCGTGACCATGAAAAAGTGTACTGCGTGGATAATCGTCCGGTGTCTTCCGGTGGTGGTAAAGACATTTACGACATGCGCGGCATTAACAAGGAGCAGGGCTGTTTGGTGATTGTCCGTCCTGATCAGTATGTTGCGGATGTTCTGCCACTGGACGACTACGATGGACTGGCCCGGTTCTTCGCTGGCGTACTGACAGAACAGGCCTGATGTTATTCAGGCTTAAGGTAAACAAAAAGGGGGCTGCGCCATACGCAGCCCCCTTTTTGTTTGGTGCCGGCAATAATCAGAAATCGTTGTTCAGATCGATGCCGGACTTACCCGGAGCAAGAATGTTGTTTGGATCCAGGGCGCGCTTGAGCGTGTGCTCCAGCCGGCGCTTGGTGCTGCCGTAGCTTTGCGCTACCCGGTCCTGGAACTGGGTATTCACTCGATAGACGGCATAGCCACGCTTTTCAAACTCGTCCAGCAGTTCGTTGAAACAGGCTTCTGCCCGTTTGCGCTCTTCATCGTTAGAGCGGTCATACAGCACGTCGATAACGTGGTGCATGTCCCGCCATCCGACAATGAACTCACCCACATAATCCAGGCCGTGTTTGTTCAGGATGTCCTTGGCAAGCGCATACTGCTTGTCGCACTCGCTACCCCGGGCCTGGCTCACCGGCGCAAACCACATGGAGCCGCCGCCCCCGCGCCAGTTGTAAAGACCGAACTCTTGCAGGTTGGGTACACCGGTCATCAGTTTGGCGCGGTAATCAAAGGGCTGGGTACCTCCGGCTTCTTCCTCGGTGACCAGTTTGCCTTTGCCCAGTTGTTTAAGGGCACCTTTAACGATATTGAAGTTTACTTCCACTTGCTCGGGAGTTCCGTACAGGCAGGCATAAACGTTCCAGGCGCCCAGGTCCTTGTCTTTCTGAATCTGCTTCAGGATTTCGTCCGGGGTTGCTCCGGGCTCTGTGGTGTAGTGAACCCTTCGGGTATCGCAGGTTGCGGCTTCCCAAAGGGTACCCGCGATAACAACGGAGTTGGGAATCACCTGAGCCAGGCGTAGAGGACGGATGAACTCCACAATATCGGCAATGTCGGTTTCATCTTCAAACTTGATTTCGAAGGGTTTGGTCACTGGCGGCCGCGGCATCAGCCAGAAGCCCATTTTGGTGCAGATGCCGTAGTTGGCCTGGGTAAACATGCCGTCGAGGGTCGGGCCATATCCCCACTTGAAGACCTGCCAGGCGTTATCGCCTTCGACACTCCCCATACCGGTACGATAGACATCGCCGTTGGCCAGAACCACTTCCATACCACATTGCATCAGGAAGTGTTCACCATAAGGTGTGTACCCCACCCCCCTGTCCATGGTGTTGCCAAGAGGGCCAGCAATAGCCGACGGAGCGGAGAATGACAGCATGAGCGGAATGTCGTTCTCTTCGAGGTAGTCGTAGAGTTGCTGGTAGGTGACACCCGGCTCAACCAGTGCGGTCCCAAGCTCGGCATCAACGGAAATGATGCGATTCATCTTTTTAAGGTCCAGTACTACTTGGCCTCTTTCTACCGGAGCAGCACTTCCATAACCGAAATTGTTGCCAGTGGAAATCGTCCACACCGGAATTTTATGCTCGTTACAAATTCGCACCACACCCTGGACCTGCTCCACAGTAGTGGCGGTGACGGCCGCAGACGGAGCATTTTCTGCTGCGTCGCGGGGCATCATCACTTTTTTATATGGCGTAAGCTGGTCGTTTCTGACCAGAACGTTGTCGTCACCCAGCAGCGCCCGGAATTTTTCCACGGCGGTATTGAATTCGCTGGCGGTAACGCCCTTGGGCAGTACCGTGCTGGTTTGTTCGCTCATTGCATCAAACCTCGATTACGAATGAAACAAAGCGGCCTTCAAGGCGCAGGCTTTGCGGGAGGTTAAGAGAGTTGGAGTTCCGTGCGCCGGCAAGTTGATGGCCGAGGTGCACGGCCCAGAGTTGCGACGCCCCGTCGAACTGACTGGTGTCGCCTTCGATCGCACTGTGACGGACCTGGTGCCTGTCAGCCGAATGCCGTGCCAGCCAGGACATTCGGGCCCCAAGGCGCCGTGCGGTTGCGGTCAGTAACTCTGCACTGGCGTCGTCGACCAGACCGATCAGGCGCATGGGCCGCTGTTGTTGAAGAAGCCTGTTCATAGTCCCCAGCAGTTCCATTGTTCCGGCTTGATGGCGGGTAACTGACTGGTAGATGGGAAGACCCAGTTGCACACCTGCACCAAAGGATGCGTCGGCTGCTGCATCACTGGTCAACAGGTGCACGTCGGTTGGCTTGGCCACCGCAAAGCCTTCCGCAGCCCGTGCCAGTGTTGAGGTGCCCAGAACCAGGCCGCCTGCCGAATAGAGCGCCCCTTTCAGGAAGCCCCTGCGATTGATGTTATGCATGATGTTTAGTCCCCATATTCGCCGGTATCGGCCGCGCTCTTGCTTACGTATTCGGCAACAGCATTCAGAGATGGGTCATCAATAAATGAAGCGCGAATCGCAGGCATGGCCCGGAAGCCATGTCTTACGATGGTTTCGATATAAGCCGGAGGCAGACTGCGGCCTTTAATCACGGGGCCAATACCGGCCTCATGGCAATGGCCACAGACTTTCTGATAGACCTGTTCGCCGCTTTCCCATTGGGCGGGCTCATCATCAGCCAATACCGGAGCAGCCGCGGACAACGTCAGGCACCCGAACAAACCGGCAAGCAGCAATTCTGGTTTTTTCACAATCTATGCTCCTGCGTCAAAACGGGTAGTCACGGTTGCTGTGCTGGACGGTAATCCAGTGATCCGTGGTGAATTCCTCAATGGCCCAGTCGCCATTGAAGCGACCTACGCCGGAGTTCTTCTCACCGCCGAATGGTGCGTTGGCTTCGTCATTGACCGGCATATCGTTGATGTGGGTCATGCCGGCCTTGATGCCCTGCGCAAAGCGCACGCCGCGCTCAATGCTGCCGGTGAATACGGCGCTGGACAGGCCGTAACGGGTGTTATTGGCAAGTTCGAGGGCGTGTTCTGCATTCTTGGCACATTGAATGCCGACGAGTGGTCCGAAGATCTCCTCACGGGCGATCTCCATGTCGGCGGTCACATCGGCAAAGACGTGGGGAGGCAACACATTGCCATTGGCCTCGCCGGCAACCAGCACGCGGGCTCCCTCGGCTTTTGCGGTTTTGATTTTCTCGAGCAGACCTTCAAGCTGCCGTTCGCTGGCTACCGGGCCGACGGCAGTCTCCATCAGATTCGGGTCGCCGCACTTCAGCTCCCGGGCTCGCTCGGCAAAGCGCTGGCAGAATGTCTCGTACGCGGGCCCTTCAACAATAATGCGATTGATCGCCATGCAGATTTGTCCGCTGTGGAGGAACTTGCCGAAAATGGCCGCGTTGACAGCTTGCTCGACATCGGCATCTGACAGCACAACAAACGGACTGTTGCCGCCCAGTTCAAGGGCAACGTGTTTCAGGTGATCGCCGCTGGTGGCAATACGGCCGATATTCTGGCCTACTTGCGTAGAGCCGGTGAAGGAAATGAGGGCTGGTGTCGCGTGGGCCACAAAGGCATCGCCAATCTCCGAACCCGGTCCGACAACCACGCTCAGCAATCCGGCTGGCAGTCCGGCTTCTTCAAAAATACGGGCCAGCAACAGGCCTCCGGTAACCGGGGTGTCACTCGCGGGCTTCACCACCACAGCATTACCGAGGGCCAGGGCCGGGGCCAGTGACCGCTGGGTAAGGTGCAGCGGGAAGTTCCAGGGGCTGATCAAACCAACCACGCCCAGGGGCTTGCGATAAACGCGGCTTTCCTTGCCGGGAATGTTGGATTCAACAATGCGGCCGTGAACGCGGTTAGGCATGCTGGCAGCTTCCAGAGTGATGCCCCGGGCTGCACTCCACTCAATTGTGGCTTTCAGGCGGGTGCTGCCGGATTCCTGGATAAGCCAGTTGATAATTTCTTCCTGGCGTGCATCGAAAATGCTGACCGCTTTCAGCATAACCTCGGCGCGCGCAGCCGGAGGCAGGGCCGCCCACTCAGCCTGGGCCTGCTCCGCCCTGGCGAATGCCTTATCCATATCCTGCTGATTGGCCATCTGCAGGCTCATAAGGGTTTTACGGGTATACGGGTTGGTCACTTGCAGGCAACGGTCGTTGCTGCCCTTGCGCCATTCACCGGCAAGCGGTTGCAGGTCCAAGTTATCGAAAGGCTTGGGTGATGTACTCATGGCGGTCTCTCTGTTTGCTGATGTTGGATGATGAGGCCACAGCGTCGCTTCATCTAAGCTAAGCACAAACAACCAAAGGCCGCACTCTCGCGAGCGCGGCCTTTGGTTGACTCCGGACAGGACTGTCGGGCCAATCAGAGCTCTTTAACGTCCTCATAAGGCAGGCCTACGTATTGCTCGGCAATTACGCGACGGCCATTTTCAGAGCCTAGGATGTACTCCACCTCTGATTTCATGAAGCGTTCGAACATCTGGCCATCAAGCCCGTTGTTGCTAACCTCTTCATCAAAGTTGTGAAGCATGTTGCTCATCCACCAGCTGAAACGCTCACCGTGCCAAACGCGGCGCAGGGCGATTTCTGAGTACTGATCGATGTAGCCGCGGTTTCCGGTCTCGTAAACCTTGGTCAGGATCTTATACAGTGCAGCAACGTCGGAAGCGGCCAGGTTCAGGCCCTTGGCACCGGTTGGCGGCACAATGTGGGCGGCATCACCCACCAGGAACAGGTTGCCGTACTGCATGGGTTCGCACACGAACGAACGCAGCGGCGCAATACTCTTTTCAATGCTCGGGCCGGTTACCAGCTTTTGCGCAATCTCGGCTGGCAGGCGGCGTTTGAGCTCTTCCCAGAAGGCGTCGTCAGACCAGTCTTCTACCTTGTCGGTCAGCGGTACCTGAAGGTAATAGCGTGAACGGGTCGGAGAGCGCTGGCTGGCCAGGGCAAAGCCACGTTCACTTTTCGCATAGATCAGTTCGTCATGGCAGGGAGGGGTGTCAGACATCAGGCCCAGCCAGCCAAAGGGGTAGACTCGCTCGTACTCGGTACGTACTTCTTTCGGAATGGTCTGACGGGATACACCATGGAAGCCGTCGCAACCCGCAATGAACTCACAATCCAGGCGATACTCTTCACCTCCGTGCTCGAAAGTCACGAAGGGCTTGTCGCTCTTGACGTCCTGAGGCTGTACGTTTGAGGCCTCATAAAAGGTTTCGAGGCCGGCTTCCTGGCGGGCTTCCATCAGGTCACGTGTGATTTCAACCTGACCGTAGCAGATTACCTCGTCGCCACCGGTCAGCGCTTTGAGGTCAATGCGTGTGCGTTTGCCGTTCACCGCGAGTTCAACGCCCTCATGGACATGGCCTTCGGTATCCATGCGTTCGCCAACTCCGGCCTCACGGACGAGATCCGCAAAACCCTGCTCCAGAATGCCGGCCCTGATGCGGCCCAGTACGTAATCGCCGGTAACTCGTTCCAGAATGATGTTGCTGATACCTTTACGGGCCAGAAGCTGGCCGAGGAGCAATCCGGACGGACCTGCGCCGATGATGGCTACCTGAGTTTGAATAGTTTTCATAACGCTCACTTTTGTTGTCTGATTCGGATGGATTTTCGTCCTTTCACTGAACAATTATTGACCGTTATGGCTGTTATTTGAATGTAAGATTTCAACTCGATCTGGTACTTTTTAAACACCCTGTCAGGTGGCAAAAGTCAGCAGTGCGGTGATTGAAATAAAGGATGTCACGGTTGTCAGAAGCAGTATGCTTGCGCATAGCTTTCCAGCCCCGTAGTTGCTTCCGATGATAGGAAAAACACTAAGCATCGGCATGGCTGCAAGAATCAGCATCGAAAGCTTGAGCTCTTCGTCCAGGGTGGGCGCAAGCATCAGCAAGAGAAAGACAAGAATTGGATGAATGATGAGTTTTCCGGTAAGAACGGTACCGATCGACTCAAGATCGCCCTTTATCGGATTGCCAACGAGTGTGCCGCCAATGGTGAACAGGGCCACTGCAACAGAGGCCTGAGCGAGCATGTCGAGGCTTTTATTGATAGTGGCCGGCACCGGAAACTCCAGCAGAGACACCAGCATACCGGCACCGATCGCCAGTAGCAGGGGGCTTCGTACCAAGCGTTGAAGTACGCTCAAAAGCTGATGCGTCAGGCTGACGGCTGCTCCTTTCTCCCGATTGCCGTATTCGATGATCATCAGGGCGATGGGCATGACTATTATATTCTCCACCATCAGCGACATCGCAAATGCCTGGGCTGGAGGTTCACCAAACACCTGAAGAAGTACCGGATATCCGATGAAAGCGCTGTTTGACAGGGACATACCCAGCCCCATAACGCCACTGGTGGACAGGCTTTGCCGCTGAATCATGCTGACAAAGGCAACGCCCCCAAGCAGCATCAACAGGGATGCAGCGCCATACACCGTCAGGTATGCCGGCTCGATCAATGTCTCAAAATCCATACCTGAGACGGTTGAAAATATCAGGGCCGGCAAACAGAAATGCAGTACAAAGCGCCCCATGCCCGGAAGCGTTTCGGCAGCAATTACCCCCGCTCGAACAGCCAGGAAGCCTATGCCGATCAGGATGAAAATCGGTCCGGTGATAGCAAGAACGTCGGCCACGTCAGCCCCGCTCCCGGTGGTCGCGGAAGGCAGACGGCGCACTGCCTACCCGGCGTTTGAAGAAGCGGGAAAAATACGCCGGATCAGCAAAGCCAAGTTCGTAGGCAATCAGCGAAATAGGGGCTGATGAGTAGATCAGCATTCGCTGCGCTTCAAGAGCCAGGCGGTCCTGTATAAGGTCACCGGCGCTCTTGCCGGAAACCGCCTTGCAGGCGCGATTCAATCCGATGGTTGTTGTGCATAATTCATCCGCATAAAACTGGCACGGCTTATGTTGTCGGTAGTACTTTTCGATCAGGTCGCAAAGTTGCTGATAGCGCTTCGCGTAATGGTCGTGGGAGCGCTGTCCCTGATCGCTTTGAAGATGCCTTCCGAGTTTAATCAGCAAGGAAAAAAGCAGGTATTCGAACAGCTGCTGTTTTCCCGGCGCATTGCTCCGATATTCGTTAACCAGCTGGTTGAGGGTCTGGTCCAGAAACCGTTGGTCGTCTTCCCGCTCGCGCAAATCAATGGCCTGGGCGGAATACATCATTTCCTCATGGGATGAAGAGCAACGGCTGAGCTGCTCATCGGCCAGAAGTACCCGTGACACGGTGATGACGTATCCCAGTGTGTCGCGTTCAAATTCAAAGCCATGAACTACTGACGGCGGAATGGTAAAAATGAACGGTCCTTCGGTGTCGTATTCCCGTCCGTCAATCCTTGCCCGTACCCGTCCACTTGCTACATAGACCAGCTGGTACATCCGCGGATGTGAGTGGACGCTGATGCTCCAGTTAAAAAGCCTGGCGCGGGACTTGATATCTTCAATATGGAAGAACTCAGGATCACTGAACGAGGGTTCTTCTTTGTACAGAGCGTAGGTTGAAATCCCTGCCCTTACGTCCATCGCAGGAAGCATGGTTAACCGGCCTCGTGTGGTTACGGAAGGGAGACGGGAGCTGCGGAGGCAGGCGCCAACCGCAACTCCTCCTGAGATCAGAGCAATCCGAGTGACAGCACCGGGAAAGCAATGATCAGCGCCAGACGAACGAGGTCTGACAATACAAACGGAAATACACCCTTGAAGATCGTTGCGATGGAAATGTTATGTGTGAACGCCTTGATGACGAACACATTCATGCCCACCGGTGGTGTGATCATACCAAGCTCTACGGTGATGACCGCCACAACGCCAAACCAGACCGGGTCGAAGCCGGCAGCCTGAATCAGTGGGAACACCACGGGCACCGTCAGCAGCAGCATCGCGATACTGTCCATGACACAGCCAAGCAGCATGAACAGCAGCAGCACGGAAAGCAGAATCATGTAGGGTGGCAGATTCAGTGAGTTCACAAAATCAACCAGCTCAAAGGAAATCCGTGACACGCTGAGGAAGAAACCGAAGATTTCCGCACCCATAATCATGAAGAAAATCACGGAGGAGGTAATCAGGGTTTCTTTGAGTGCGGCAATGAATCCTGCCATGCGCATGCCGCGTGTTACGGCAATAACCAGTGTACAGAATGCGCCAACAGCGGCGGCCTCGGTTGGCGTAAAAATGCCCATGTAGATGCCGCCGATAATAACGACAAATACGCCGGTAAAAGGTGCCAATCCTGCAAGCCCCGCAAGCTTTTCCTTGATTGTGGTGGGTTCACCGGGCTTGGCAAGGCTGGGGTTGAGTTTTACCTGAATGACAACTGTCAGGGCATATAGCACCAGGCCCAGAATGCCAGGAATCAAGCCCGCCATGAACATGTCGCCGACGGACTGCTCCGTGATCAGGGCATAGAGCAGGAGGGCAATGGACGGGGGAATGATAATCCCGAGTGTGCCGCCCGCGGCAAGGGTACCGGTTGCCAGCGAAGGCGCATAGCCGTGCTTTAGCATTTCAGGCAGGGCTACCCTGGACATGCTTGCCGCGGTTGCAACCGATGAGCCCGAAATGGCTGAGAAGATACCGCAGGACATCAAAGATGCCAGGGAGATGCCGGCCGGCCAGGCACCGAAGAGTGAACGGGCTCCATTGAACAGCTGGTCGGACATCTTGGATTTGGACGCCAGTACCCCCATCAGGATAAACATGGGGATAGGGCTGAAATTATAATTGGTCAGTACTTCAAACGGACCGTTTTCAAGGATTGCCAAAGCTGGATCGAACGCGACAATCAGTGCAAAACCGATGAAGCCAGACGTTGCCATCGCCAGGGCGATGGGAATACGGATGGCCATCAGCAGCAGCATCAGGCCGATACAGCTGAAACCTATGGCTGCAGAACTCATGATTTATACCCCATTGCTTCAAGTGCCCGGCGACCGGCAACGATCAGAGACCGGATGCATAGCATTCCTGTGCCGAGGAGGGTGGCTCCGAAAATGTACGTCATCGGAATACCCAGGTCCTGGGTGGTCTCGCCGCTCATCTGTACGTGGCCAATAGAGCCCCAGAACCGGTAGCTCATTGCCAGCGCCAGCAGGAAATAGCCAGTGAAACAAAGGCTTTGCAGGGCGGCAATTGCGCGATCTGACAGTTTCTGGGTGAACAGGTCCACCACAACCTGGGCCCGGTCTACATTCCAGGGTAAAGCGTAGAGAATAGAGAACAACAGGGCGAAACGGACGAGTTCGATCCCACCATTAAAGGTGAGATCGACCGCGCCATCAGTTAGCCCGAAAAGTGCACGAGTAGTCACTTCAGCCATCACCACAACCATCATCGCGGTGAGCATAAAGCCGGCCACAAGGAGCATGGCACGGCTGATGTGATCTACGATGCTCGCGAATCGAGACATGATAGCTCCTGGGACAGTTAGGACTGTGAGCACTGCTCAGAAAGCTCGACTGCACGCTTGTATACATCGCGTGCTGGCAGTCCTTTGTCCTCGATGCCTTGCAGGTAGTTCTCGATTGTTGCGTTAAGAACCGGCTTCCACGCCTCATTCTCAGTGGCATTCTGCAGCGTGATAATGTTGTGCTCAGCTTCTACGGCGTCGGAGCGACCGAGGGCATCAACATTGTCGAAAACCTTGCCGGCGGCCTTGGCCATTTCCATGCCGGAGTTGTTATCGATCACTTCCTGCAGGTCAGCGGGCATGCTCTCGTAAACCTGTTTATTCATGGTTACGACAAACGCCAGGCTGTAAAGGCCGATTTCAGTGTGGTGATTGGCCAGTTCATTGATACGGAAGGAGTGAACACCTTCCCATGGCAGGGCAACACCATCGATTACGCCACGCTGCATGGACTGGTAAGACTCCGGAGCAGGCATGCCAACCGGGGCTGCACCCAGTTCTTCAAGCAGTGACGCCACTACCTGGGTCGGACGGCGAATGCGCAAACCTTCAAGATCAGACGGCTCGCGAATTTCCTTGTCGGTAGTATGGATATGTCCCTGGCCGTGAGTGAACAGGAATACCGGATGAGTTTCGTCGTATTCTTCGGTGGTCAGGCCTTCGTCATAAAGGCCCTGGATGACGCAGGAGCCCTGTTCTGCGGTCTTTACGATGCCCGGCAGCTCGACAATCTGACTCAGCGGGAATCGGTTAGCGGTGTAACCCTGCACGGTGGCCGTCACATCGGCAATTCTGTTGGTGACAGCGTCGTACTGTGCTGGCGGCTTGGACAGTGTGCCGCCGGGGTACAGCTCGACTTCGATGCGGCCGTCAGACTGGGCTTCAATTTTATCAGCCCATCCCTGAAACACTTCTTTATGGATAGGAGAGACACCCGGCCAAAAGTGGGCGAAGCGCAGGGTGTAATCGGCAGCCTGGACGGCAGACGACATTGCCATGGTGGCGGTGACAGCGGCGATGGATTTCATCAGCTTTGTTTTCATTGTGCTCGACCTCTGTGGTGTCGTTGTGATTGGTCCGCCTCAGGCGAACTCTTCGGTATCGATCTCGGCCTGCTGAGCACTGCTGTACCGGGGGCCGTGAACGGTATTCTGGTTGATCAGGTTGTCCAGCTTTTCAACGGTTTTGGTGTCGAGCTGGATTGCATCTGCATTCAGGTTTTCTCTCATGTGCTCCACGGAGCGCGTTCCGGGAATTGGAACAATGAAGTCTCCCTTGGCTTTGAGCCAGGCTAGGGCAAGTTGTGCCGGTGTGCAGCCAAGTTCACTGGCTACGGCAACGTAGTCGTCCAGCAGCATGAGGTTTTTCTCGTAGTTGTTTTTGTGAAAGCGCGGCATGTTATTGCGGATGTCCTTCTCCACCAGGCTGTCAACATCCCGCAAGCTGCTCGTAAGGAAACCCCTCGCCAGAGGACTGAATGCCACAAATCGGGTTCCTGTGGCGTGGCACGCCTCGAGAGCCGCAATTTCAGCGTTTCGTGACCACAGTGAGTACTCGGTCTGGAGTGCGGCGATGGGGTGAACTGTCTGGGCGCGATTGAGTGTTTTTGCTGAGACTTCTGACAGGCCAATCGCTCCGATCTTGCCTTCGCGGATCAGATCTGCGAGTGCGCCAACACTGTCTTCGATGGGAACTTCAGGATCCAGGCGATGCAGGTAATACAGATCAATGTGGTCTGTCTGAAGCCTGCGCAGGCTTGCTTCACACTGGCTCTTAAGTGTGTCCGGCCGGCCGTCGATTTCCTTTTTTCCACTTTCCTGGCCTATCGCCATTCCACATTTGCTGGCCAGGAACAGGGACCGCCGGTGAGCCTTTAAAGCCTTGCCGACCACCAGTTCGTTTCGACCGCCACCGTACAGGGTGGCGGTATCGAAATGGCGATACCCCATATCGAACGCTTCCTGCAATGCACGTACAGCTTCATCTTCAGACAAAGGTGTGCCGTAAGCATGGGACAGGTTCATGCACCCCAGGCCGATGCCTGGCTGATCAAAGAAGGTGCTTGGCGTTGTATTCATATAGGGTCTCCGTGGTCGCTTGCGTTTACCGTAAAACGGGTGTGGCAGGTGACAAACTCAGCTGTCGGCTGCCAGACACTGTTCCAGTCGATTCAGCGTTTCCATGGCTGGCAGACACTGAGCCACGCTGGCGTTCGGCTCGCGGCCTTCTTTCACCGCAGCAATAAATTCACGGTCCTGAAGCTCGATACCGTTGTTGGATACCGCCACATCACTCAGGTCAATCTGGTTGCCGTGGCCATCCAGCAGGTCGTCGTAGCGGGCAATGTAAGTGCCGTTGTCGCAGATATAACGGAAGAATGTGCCGAAAGGACCGTCGTTGTTAAACGACAGAGACAGGGTACACAGGGCGCCGCTGGGCACTTTCATACCGATGCTCATGTCCATGGCGATTCCCAGGTCCGGGTGGTGGGGGCCTTCCAGAGCCTGGACTTTGCTGGCGGTTTCACCGGTCTGGTACTGGAACAGGTCAACAGTATGGCAGGCGTGGTGCCACAGCAGGTGGTCTGTCCAGGAGCGGGCCTGACCCTTTGCGTTGGTGTTGGTGCGGCGGAAGAAGTAAGTCTGAACATCCATTTGCTGAATCTTCAGTTCGCCGGCCTGAATCTTGTTGTGGATCCATTGGTGGCTCGGGTTGAATCGACGGGTGTGGCCCGCCATGGCAACGAGGCCGGTTCTCTTCTGGACTTCAACCAGTTTGCGTGAGTCTTCGATGTTATCCGCCATCGGGATCTCAACCATCACATGTTTGCCGGCTTCAAGGCACTGAATGGCCTGTGCAGCGTGCATCTGGGTCGGTGTGGCGAGAATCACGCCGTCAACGTCGTCCCGTGCCAGCGCTTCGGCCAGGTCCGTGGTGTAGTGGGGGACGCCGCGCTCTTCAGCAAACTGGCGGATAACGTCGGGCTTGGTGCCTACTACGGAAGTGACTGTCGCGCCTTCAATTGCTTCGATGGCGTCCATATGCTTCATGCCAAATGCGCCGGAGGCGCCTGCTACGCATAGTCTCATTCCAACTTCTCCTGATTCGAATCCACGGTAAGTACGATCAGTAAAAACTAGTACAAACTGATCATGCACGTTGCATTTGTACAGAAAATCTAGCATCCCGAGTTGTCGGAGAGTAATTGATTAACCTGTTCAGGTATTCAATTTCTGCAAAGGACTTGGCGAAATCAGGAGTTTTTGTAGCGTGATGCCGCTTCTTTGAGGAGGTCCAGGAAGTATTTCTGAGTGGGTGTCGGGTGCCAGTTCCGGCGCACAGTGGTGCCGATCGGCCGTTTCGTGTGGCTCAGATCGTATGGGATGACGCTGAGAATGTTTTGCGCCAGCTCTTTGTCGATCTGGTGGGTGGAAATGAGAGTGAGGCGATCGCCGCCATTGAGTAGTTCCCGAATAAGTATTTGCGAACTGGTTTCGACTAATCGCTTAGGTGGGGGTAATCCGTTGTCCTTGAACAGGGTGTCGAAAAATGCACGGGTGGGGGTGCCCTTGCGGGGAACTACCCAGCCGTAATCCAGGAGGTTCGACAGCTGAAGGTTTGTAACGTGAAACAGTGGGTGATCTTTTCTTGCCACAATGGCCAGGGGAGGTGCTACCAACTCTTCCTGAATGATGTCGTCGGTGGGGGTGGGGAAGCGCAAGGCTCCGAGGAGAAGGTCAATGTCACCATTGCGCAGGTGCAGCAGCAGGTCGCTGTAGGGAGCATCCACTACATCTATAACAATGTTCGGGTGGGTTTCGCTGAACAGATTGATAGCGTCGGGCAATATGGATGTGCGAGCCAGGGGCATACTGCCGATTATGATTTTGCCAACTTCCCGGGATTGCAGTGCGCTGATTTCGTAGTAACCCTGCTCAATTTCGCCAAAGGCAAGTTTGGCTGCCCGGGACAACTGTTCGGCTGATTGGGTTGGCATTATAGCTGCACGCGCTTTTTCGAATAATGTTACTCCCAGCAATTGCTCAAGCTCCCGACTCGCCCGGTGCAGCGAAGACTGGGACAGTTCCAGCTGTCGGCTGGCAAGGCTGAAGCTGTGGTTATCGGTAACCGCGATGAGCGCTCTGAGCTGGGTGGTTGTCAGCAGTGGTAAGAAGTTGGCGGTGGAGGTCGTGGTGTGTTGTCCGCGAAGGGCTATCCGGATGCCTCTCTCGAGATGGTTCATGCACCGGTCAACCCGGGCCAGCAATACCCTGCCGGTGGGGGTGGTGAACATGCCGTTGGAGTGTCTCTCGAATAACTCTGCGCCCAGCAATGATTCCAGTTTTCCTATTGCCTGGGTGATAGCCGGCTGGGACAGGAAAACCAGGGGTGCGGCCTTACTAATGCTTTGGTGCTTGGCCACTTCCAAAAAAACTCTCAGGTGTCTGAGGTTGGGCATTGCAAATTCCATGGCCGCTCCCGGAAGTTGGCTAATTAATCGGCGCATTCTCAAAAACCAATAGTATTACGGTGAAATTGAAATGGCCAGTAAAGAAGCCGCGTGTCAATACTAGGGTCAATAGGTTTTATTCCTGACCCATCAAGTGTCTGACAGGTGTATAGAGATGATTATTGATTGCCATGGCCATTACACGACTACCCCGCCACAGGTAGGTGAATATCGCGAAAAACAGAAGGAAGCTGTTGCCAGGGATCCTGATTTCATCGGCGAGAAAGGTCAGATAACAATCAGTGATGACCAGATTCGCGAAAGTATTGAAAAAAATCAGCTGCGTCTGCAAAAAGAGCGTGGCACCGATATGACTATCTTCTCACCTCGTGCAAGCTGGATGGGGCACCATATCGGTAACGAGCACACCAGTCGGTTCTGGACCGAGCACCAGAACGACCTGATTCGCCGGGTGTGTGATCTGTTTCCGAACAACTTCGCTCCGGTTGCTCAGCTGCCGCAGTCGCCAGGCGTTGATCCTGCCAAGTCCGTCCCCGAAATTGTCCGCACCGTCGAGGAGATGGGTTTTATCGGCATTAACCTGAATCCGGACCCCAGCGGTGGTCATTGGAATGGTTCCTCACTGGCGGATCGCTGTTTTTATCCGATCTACGAAAAGATGGTGGAATACGATATTCCGGCAATGGTGCATGTCAGTGCAGCTTGCAATGACTGCTTCCATACTACTGGCTCCCATTACCTTGGCGCCGATACAACCGGCTTTCAGCAGCTGATGATGTCTGATGTCTTCAAGGATTTTCCTGAGCTGAAGATCATTATTCCTCATGGTGGTGGTGCAGTACCTTACCACTGGGGCCGTTTCCGTGGCCTGGCCCTTGATCAGGGCTTTGACCTGGAAGAGCGCGTGCTGAACAACATCTACTTTGATACATGTGTTTACCACCAGCGCGGCATTGACCTGCTGCTGGATATCGTACCGACCAAGAACATCCTGTTTGCTTCAGAAATGATCGGCGCTGTGCGCGGCATAGACCCGGAAACAGGCCATTATTTTGATGACACCAAGCGCTACATCGATAGCAATACGGCCCTGAGCGCCGAGCAGAAGCAGGATATCTTTGAACACAATATTCGACGCGTGTTCAGCCGGCTGAAAGTGCCTGCCTGATAGTCAGTCAGACACTTTCACACATCATCGGACTGAACAGGAGCATTGGGTAATGAGAGAAAACGTTGTAGTACAGAATATCGAGCGCGCGGATCAGGCCATCATTGACGGGCTGGCAGAGTGTGGTGTGGCGACGATTCATGAAGCCCAGGGCCGCGTAGGCCTGCTGGCATACTACATGCGCCCCATTCAGCAGGACGTTGCGGTGGCAGGTTCTGCAGTGACAATTTCCGGCGCAGCTGGCGATAACTGGATGATGCACGTAGCGATCGAGCAGTGCCGGAAAGGCGACATGATGGTATTTGCGCCCACATCGCCGTCCGTGCACGGCTTCTTTGGCGACCTGCTGGCGACATCTGCCCAGGCACGAGGTGTAGTGGGCCTGATTATTGACGGTGGTGTGCGAGACACTCGGGACCTTCGCCAGATGAACTTCCCGGTGTGGTCCAAGGCTGTGTTTGCCGAAGGCACCATCAAGGAAACCCTGGGTTCAGTAAATATTCCCCTGGTGTGTGCCGATCAGCTGATTAATCCAGGCGACGTAGTTGTTGCGGATGACGACGGCGTAGTCGTTGTTCGCCGGGAGAAAGCCGCTGAAGTTCTGGAGCTGGCCCGCAAGCGCATGGCCCTTGAAGAGTCCAAGCGTGTCCGTATGGCCAACGGAGAATTGGGCCTCGATATCTACGACATGCGCCCGCGCTTGAAAGAGAAGGGGCTCAAGTATGTCTGAGGGCGTTCGTTGCATGTGGATGCGCGGTGGTACATCCAAGGGCGGGTACTTTCTGGCCTCGGATCTGCCGGCAGACACCTCTGAGCGTGATGCCTTACTGTTGCGGGTAATGGGTTCTCCTGATCCGCGACAGATTGACGGTATGGGTGGCGCTGACCCCCTGACTTCCAAAGTGGCAGTGGTCAGTCCGTCTGACCGGGACGATGCCGATGTTGATTACCTGTTTTTACAGGTATTCGTGGATCAGGCCATTGTCACGGACGCCCAGAACTGTGGAAACATTCTGGCCGGTGTGGGGCCTTTTGCCATTGAGCGCGGGCTGGTTCCGGCTGGCAATGGCGATACCGAAGTTCGCATCTTTATGAAGAACACCGGACAGATTGCCCGGGCCCGGGTATCTACTCCCGGCGGTCAGGTCAGCTACGTGGGCGACGCCCGTATTGACGGAGTACCAGGCAGTTCTGCGCCTGTACCCATTACCTTTGAAGACTCCGCGGGTTCAAGCTGCGGCGCACTGCTGCCTACTGGCAACACCGTAGACGTTATTGATGGCGTGGAAGTTACGCTGATCGACAACGGCATGCCGGTAGTGGTTATGCGGGCTGAGGATATGGGTATCACCGGGACGGAAAGCCGTGAAGCCCTTGAGGCCAATGAAGCACTGCGGGCGAAACTGGAGTCTATCCGTCTTCAGGCGGGCCCCATGATGAATCTTGGCGATGTCAGCGAAAAATCTGTGCCGAAAATGAGCATGGTAAGCCGAGCAACGGCAGGCGGGGCGCTGTCTACCCGTACCTTTATCCCGCACCGCTGCCATGCCTCGATTGGCGTGCTGGGAGCAGTTAGCGTGGCCACCGCAGCAGTGCTGGAAGGTTCGCCAGCCCGCGGTATTGCAAACCTCCCTGACGGCCCGCGCAAAACCCTTTCCGTAGAGCACCCCATCGGCGAAATGACAGTGATCCTTGATATGGATGAAGGTGGTCAGGTCGGTTCTGCAGCCATTCTGCGAACTGCCCGAAAGCTGTTCGATGGCACTGTCTTTACCCATGAGAATTGATAACAGGTACTGAACGATGATGGATCCAGATTATCTCCCGTTTCACGCCAACCCCAGCAAGCCGGAGTTCAAGGCTCCCGCTGGTGCGGTTGATGCCCACTGCCATGTGTTTGGCCCTGCGGATAAGTTCCCGTACCACCCCAAGCGCAAGTACACCCCGTGCGATGCACCCAAGGAAAAGTTGTTCAAGCTTCGGGATTACCTCGGCTTTGAACGCAACGTGATTGTTCAGGCGTCATGCCATGGCACTGATAACGCGGCCCTGATTGATGCTCTGGAGACGGCGGGGGAGCTGGCTCGTGGTGTTGCTGTGGTTGATCCCGCCATCACCGAAGATGAGCTGAGAGCTATGGACAAAGCCGGCGTTCGCGCCGTGCGTTTCAACTTCGTAAAGCGTCTGGTGGATACCACGCCGCGCGAGGTGTTCGTGTCCATCGCTGAGAAGATCAAGCCGTTGGGGTGGCACATTGTTGTTTACTTCGAAGCTCCGGACCTGGAAGACCTGGCACCGTTCCTCAATGAACTGAACACCACGATCGTGGTGGATCACATGGGGCGTCCGGATGTGGCCAAGGGTGTTGATCACCCGGATTTCCAGCGTTTCATCGACTTGATGAAGAATAACGACAAGATCTGGACCAAGGTCTCCTGCCCAGAGCGGCTGACCCAGACTCCGCCGGATTACTCCGACGTGGTTCCGTTTGCCCGCAAACTGGTGGAAACCTTCCCGGATCGTGTGCTGTGGGGCACAGACTGGCCTCACCCCAACATGAAATCCCACGTGCCGGATGATGGCAAGTTGGTAGACGTGATTCCTCAGATCGCGCCGACCGCCGAGCTGCAGCAGAAGCTGCTGGTCGATAACCCTATGCGACTGTACTGGTCGTGATATTTCCGGTCTGGACAGAGGAGAAAGTCTGATGACAGAAGAAAAGAAAAGCCCCTGGGGCACCATCAAGTTTGATGGTCCGATGGCGACTCAGGGCTATGCGCTGAACAAGATGTGTTTCTCGTTCAACAACGCAGAAGCTCGTGAAGAGTTCAAGAAAGATGAAGCTGCCTACTGCGACAAGTTCGGCCTGACCGAAGCGCAGAAACAGGCTGTTATCAATCGCGACATTCTGGAGCTGGAGCGCCTGGGTGGCAGTATTTACTACCTCGCCAAGTTTGCCGGTGTACTCGGACTGAACGTTCAGGACGTAGGCGGCATCCAGACCGGGCGCACCACTGAAGAATTCAAGGCATACCTGGAGAGCCAGGGTAGGGGCAAGAACAATGGCTAAGATTATTGGCGGTATTACCACCTCACACATCCCGGCGATTGGCATTGCCATGGACAGGGGGCTGACAGAGACCCCGTACTGGAAAGACTTTTTTGACGGCTACCCACCGATTCGCGAATGGTTACATGAACAGAAGCCGGACATTGCCATCGTGTTCTATAACGACCACGGCCTGGAAATGTTCCTGGATAAAAAGCCCACCTTCGCATTGGGCTGTGCCCCGAAGTATGAAAATGCCGATGAGGGCTGGGGCATTGCCACCATTCCTCCGGTCACCGGTGAAACTGAGCTGTCCTGGCACATTGCCAATGAGCTGGTTGAGCACGATTTCGATCCCACTATTTGCCAGGACATCAAGGTAGACCACGGGCTGACCGTGCCGCTGTCATTGATGTACCCGGGGCACAACTATCAGCACCTCAAGGTTATTCCGGTGTGCATTAACTGCGAGCGCCATCCGATGCCGAAACCGTCCCGCTGCTATGCGCTGGGCCAGGCGATTGGTAAAGCAGTTGAGTCTTTTGCCGGCGACCAGAAAGTTGTTTGCTTTGGAACTGGCGGTTTGTCTCACCAGCTCGACGGCGAGCGTGCCGGCATCATCAATGCAGATTTTGACGAAGAGTGCATGGATAAGCTGGTGAGTGATCCTGAGGCTCTGACCAAATACAGCAACGACGATCTAATCGAAATTGCCGGAGCCCAAGGTGTTGAGTTGAACATGTGGCTGGCCATGCGTGGTTGCTTGCTGGGCAAAGTGACCGAAAAGCATCGCAACTACGTGGCGCCGATTTCAAACACCGGTGCTGGTACCCAGTTGCTGTTGAACGAATAAAGAGAACCCAGAAAAGGCGCCGTTGCAGCGGCGCCATCAAATCCACACGCCAACCGAGAAACATGGGAGGTTGCACAGAGAGACCCGGAATTTTCGATTGCAGACCAACACAAAGACACGCTATTCGTTAATTAGAAATTGTTCGACATAGCTTCCTGTCTAAAACGACAAAAATGAGGAAACTACTCCATGATGTTCAAGAATAAATTAGCGCTGGCCATTCTGGCTGCAGGTATCTCCACTCAAGCTGCTGCGGCAGAAATCGGCGAGTTCAATGGCACCAAGCTGAGCATTGGTGGTTATGTTAAGGCCGAGGGTGTTGTTGATATGCCGGATGACGGCGATCAGGATTTCGAAGGTAGCATGCGCGAGTCACGTTTGAATGTATCTGCTGCCAAAGAGGTTAACGGGCACAAACTGAAAGCCTTTGTTGAAGGTGATTTCTGGGACAACAACACAGCGCCCGATGATACAACGTATGCAATGCGTCTGCGCCATGCCTACATAGGCGTTGATAATCTTACTGTAGGGCAGACCTGGAATGGCCAGTTCTTTGCAAACGCTCCGTTTGATGTCGAAATGGTCAACTTCTGGGGATTGGGCACCGGTACTATCGCAGGTAACGGTGCGGTAGTTCGTCCTGATCTGGTAGTGCATTACACGTTAGGTGGCCTGCGTCTGACAGCTCAAGATCCAGTTTGGTCGCAGGCTGCATTCCCTGATCTGGTAGCAGCATACAGCTACCGTACAGGTGGTCACGCATTCAACCTCGCGGTAACCGGACGTGATGTGAGTACCGAAGTTGGTACAAACCCGCTGTCGGACGCAGATAACGGTGATGACTCAGAGTTCGGTGTCGCGGTTTCAGCTGCCGCTAAGCTTCAGTTTGCTGATACCACTCTGGCCCTGAGTGCATTTACGGGTGAAGGTGCTGCGGTATATGCTGGCTGGGGTTATAACGGTGCTACTGGAGCAAGCCAGGATGCTGACGTTGACGCTGCGACCGGCGACCTGATCAAAACCACCGGGTTCTCGGCTGGTGTGACCCAGAAGTTTGCTGCTAACCTGCGTGGTACCGTGCGTTACGGTCAGGTGGAAGCCGATGAA
>Ga0209075_1001133_pt1 | contig 25480 bp, 26 predicted proteins | sample Stecom2011_FD_187523 | JGI IMG/M metagenome (GOLD analysis project Ga0209075, IMG submission 187523) | Agricultural soil microbial communities from Utah to study Nitrogen management - Steer compost 2011 (SPAdes) (version 2) | ecosystem: Environmental > Terrestrial > Soil > Agricultural land...
TTCCCAGCAGTGTACGCGCCTATGCACGGCTTCAGGTGCCGGGTGTATACACCATTACGGTAACCCAACCGGAGGCTTTCCGGCGTTATCTGGAAAACCAGCTGGAACATATCATGGGGGATTTCACCGTTCTGGTAGAGGTAGGCTGGAGCCGGGTTAAAATCCCTTACCCCTATGTTGTTGAACAGGGCGATGAGCTGGGCGCTTCGGGCGTTACCGCCAGCGAGCTGGCTCGGATTTTCCCCAGCACCGATCTATCTGCAACCGATGACGGCACAGCCGATGGCCTGCGCGACTGGCAGGAGCTTGAAGAACTACCGTTAGCCCTGTTCGATGCCTCTCGCACGGATTTTTCCTTGCGACGTTTGGTACATTACACAGGCAGTGACTGGCAACATGTGCAGCGTTGGATATTGCTGACCAACTACCATCGCTATGTTGACCAGTTCATCCGCCATGGGCTCGATATGCTATTGGGAAGCTCCCGCTTTCAGAGCATGGTGTTGCCCGGGAATGTGGTGATTGAGCGGGGTATGCCCGAAGAAGACATGCAGGCGCTTGTAGATTCTGTGGTCTGGCACAGGTTCCAGATGCCTGCCTATCACCTGAAAGCAAAGGAGCCGGGCCAGGGTATTACGTTGGTCAACATTGGCGTGGGGCCTTCCAATGCCAAAAACATCACCGACCACCTCGCCGTAATACGCCCCCACTGTTGGCTGATGATTGGCCATTGCGGTGGGCTGCGGCAGTCTCAGGTGATTGGGGACTATGTACTGGCCCATGCTTATATGCGCCGGGACGGCATTCTTGATCGGGTGCTGCCGCCAAACATTCCTTTACCGGCGTTGGCCGAGGTACAGCAAGTGCTACAGCAGGCTGCGGCGGAGATTACCGGCGACGAGGGCGACACGCTTCGGCGCCGACTGCGCACCGGCACGGTGTTAACCTACGATGACCGTAACTGGGAGCTGCGCTGGGCGCAGGAGCGTTCGCAAATTAATCTTGCCCGCGCCATCGCAGTCGATATGGAGAGCGGCACCATCGCCGCGCAGGGGTATCGGTTTCGCGTACCCTATGGCACCTTGCTGTGTGTGAGCGACAAACCACTGCACAGTGAGATCAAACTACCCGGCGCCGCAAGTGCTTTTTACGAGAGTGCGGTTACCCAGCATTTGCATATCGGCATCCGCGCTCTGGAGCTGATGCGCAGTGAGCGTTACACCTTGCATTCTCGCAAGCTGCGTAGCTTTGATGAACCGCCCTTTCGCTAAATGAAGGCTCGCGCTCACCATCTACCCTGCAAGGTCGCCACAATTCGCCGCCCGTCTGCCCTGTCTCTGTGCTCGCAAAGATAGATACCCTGCCAGGTTCCAAGGGCTAACTGCCCATGGTGTACAGGCAGGGTGAGTGACGGGCCTATGAGGATGCTTTTGATATGGGCTGGCATGTCATCCGGCCCTTCCATCACATGCTCATAGTGTGGTGCCCGTTCGGGCACCATCACGTTGAAGTGGCGTTCAAGGTCACCGCGCACGTCTGGGTCTGCGTTTTCGTTGACTGCCAGTGAGGCTGAGGTGTGCTGAATAAATAGGTGCAACAGCCCTACTTCGCAGTTGGTCATATCCGGCGCCTGCGCGAGAATTTCATTGGTTACCAAATGAAATCCTCGCGCCAGAGGTGCCAGGTCAACGAATGTCTGATCCCAAATCATGGCGGCTCCTATGGTTTATTTCTGCAATTCATCCCAAGGGTGCATGGGCACAACTGCTTCACTGACTTCCGTCTCAAAGGAGCTTCGGAAGTAATCCATGGCTTTCTCTGCCTCATTAAGCTCGTCAAATCGGGCTATGTGGTAGATGGCTTCGCCTTCGTTAACCAGCGGCAGGTTGTTCACGCAGATAACAATGCCTGAGCAAGGTGACACAATCGCCGTTTCAGACTCGCCAAACGGATCGGCCACCATGGCCAGCTTCTGACCTTTGCGTACTTTCTGCCCAAGCTTTGCAACCGGCCGCATGATGCCATCAATCTCTGCCCTCACCCATTGGGAGCTGGCTGCAATTTCCGAGCGCTTTTTCACTGTTGAGCGCCCCTTCCGTGGCGGAACCATTTCCAGCTCACGCATCACTCGCATCACACCTTTTACCCCACTGCCGATGACAACATCGTCAAAGCGCAAGGCTTCGCCGCCTTCGTAGGTAATAACGGGGATATCCAACGAGTCGGCATAGGCACGCAAACTGCCTTCCCGCAGGCCCGCATCAATAATCACCGGTGCCGCAAACGCTTCTGCCATTCGCGCAGTTTCGGGGTTCTTCAGTTCTGCCCGCACCTGCGGCAAATTGAAGCGGTGAATGGCGCCCGTGTGCAAATCGATGATGTGGGTTACATGCTCCATAATCTGCGTACGCAGAAGGTAAGCAATACGGCCGCCTAGAGAGCCTCTTTCGCTACCGGGGAAACAGCGGTTGAGGTCTCGCCTGTCTGGTAAATAACGGGTGCGGTGAACAAACCCAAAAATGTTCACGATGGGCACTGCTATCAAGGTACCGCGCAGGTTGCGGAGTGCTGAATTGGTGAGCACACGGCGCACAATTTCCACACCGGCAATTTCATCACCGTGTATGGCTCCACACACCATCAGTACCGGGCCATCACGCCGACCGTGCACAATTTCCACGGGAATGTGCAAAGGGGTATGGGTGTACAGTTTCGCAATAGGAATTTCTATCGTCTGCCGGGTGCCGGGTTTTACCTGCACTCCGGCCATTTCAAAGGGCGCTCGCGCCATCGATTATCCTCTGCCCTTGGTTTTGGTGCGCCAGGGCGCATGGTTTTTTTCAATCCAGTTCACAATCATGCCCGCTACGTTTTTGCCGGTAGCGTTTTCGATGCCTTCCAGCCCGGGTGAGGAGTTAACCTCCATCACCAAAGGCCCACGGCTTGAGCGCAACAAATCCACACCGGCCACATTCAGGCCCATGGCTTTTGCGGCTGTAATGGCTGTTTTGCGCTCTTCCGGCGTAATCCGAACCAGAGACGCGCTGCCCCCACGGTGCAAATTGGACCGAAATTCTCCTTCGGCACCTTGTCGCTTCATAGCAGCGATAACTTTATCGCCAATCACGAAGCAGCGAATATCGGCACCGCCCGCCTCCTTGATGAATTCCTGTACAAGAATGTCTGCCTTGAGCCCCATAAAGGCTTCAATCACGCTTTCTGCCGCGGTGCGGGTTTCCGCCAATACTACGCCAATGCCCTGAGTACCCTGCAAAAGCTTGATCACCACCGGCGCACCGCCGACCATCTTCAGCAGTTCAGGCACGTTATCCGGCTTGTTGGCAAACCCGGTTATGGGCATGCCTACGCCTTTTCTGGCAAGCAATTGCAGAGAGCGTAGCTTGTCCCTTGAACGGGTGATGGCAACAGACTCGTTCACCGGGAAGGTTCCCATCATTTCAAACTGGCGCAAAACTGCGGTGCCATAGAAGGTAACGGACGCCCCGATACGGGGGATAATCACGTCAAAATTCTCAAGAACTTCTTCGTGGTAATGAATTTTCGGGTTGGCCGACGTGATGTTCATGGAACAGTGCAGGCAGTCAATTACCTTCACTTCATGGCCACGGTTAATCCCCTCTTCCACCAAGCGGCGGGTGGAGTACAAATGCCGGTTACGGGATAGAACTGCAATTTTCATTTTTCAGGCCTTAAAGCCGGTTCACCGGCGAGATAGGAGGCTTCGGGATAAATCGTAGTGCGACCCGCCATTGCGGTACGCCCTAGCAGCATACGGAATCGCATGGTATCCCGGTTTGTTAGCGTCATTTCAATGGGCCAGCTTTCGCCACCAACAATCAGAGTGGTCTCAATCACCAGCCGTAATTCTTTGTGCCCACCAGAATCCGACACATCACGCTCATCAAGAACGCGAGCATCACACTCCACAACGTGGTGCATATCATTCTGTACCGGGTGAACCCAAAACCTAACCCGGCGCTCACCATTCTGCGTGTAAGGCTCTGTGCGAAATGTATGCAGACAGGAGGTGCGGGCGCCGGTATCCACCTTGGCTTTAATACGGTTTATATCCAGCTCTGGCAGAGCCACCCATTCCCTCCAGCCTAGGCTGATTTTGTTGTCAGCAGGTGTCGGCTCAACGGTTTTGAGGGCTTCAACTGTCTTTTTCGACATCCAACAGTTCCTTTTCAGTGGATTTTTCCGGCGCCAGCAACTGCACTTTGAAGGGCTCGGAATGACTGCCAGCGTAGATGCTGGTGTGTGGAAAGGGTATTTCTATGCCTGCCCTATCCAGCGTTTTCTTTATGGCAACGAGCATACCGCTTTTGCCCTCAAGCACCTTGTCTTTAGGCACCCAGAAGGAAAACTGCAAATCTACCGAAGAAGGGCCAAACGCTGTAACCAACACAAACGCTTTGGGCTCTTCCAAACAAGCAGGGTTCTTTTCTGCCAGTTCCAATAGAAGCTTTTCCACCTTCTCAGCATCTTCAGCATAGGCAATCCCCACCTGAAGGTCGATTCTGCGAATGGGAAAACGTGAACGGTTAACAACCGGCGTCTTGATCAAGGTTTCATTGGGTATGCGAACGTAGACGTTATCTCTGGTGCGCAGCTTTACACTGAGCATGTCGATACCTACAACTTCGCCCATGATGGCTTCTACTTCAATGAAGTCACCGATTTCAAAGGGTTTTTCAACAAGCAAAAACAACCCGCTGATCATATTGGATGCCGAGGTTTGCGATGCAAAACCGATAGCCACGGTAAGAATACCTGCTGCGCCCAGCACCACATCCAGCGAGAAACCTGCCTCTCTGAGCGCCGCCACACCAAACAGTAAAAAGATAATGTAGAACACCAGCCGCCGAACCATAACGGTATGGTGCCGTGAACTGCGTTTTACCATCACCTTTGAAACGCTTCGGGCCGCTAATGAGGCCAGAACAATGCCAAGTACCAGCAAAAAGCCGGAACTGAGCCACTGCCCCCAAGCTATGTCTGTAAACACATTCAGCGCTCCCGTTTTAAGATCTTCAGCCACAAGGGTTACTCCGTAGAATGCGCATTAACCAAACACCCTGTCGATAGCCCGCACCAAGCGCCCTCTCGCAGCTTTTTCCCGTGCTGGCGCCACTTGTTTGCAAGGGCCCGCCGCAACAAGCAAGCTTTCATCCACATGCAGGCTCGCAGAATTCATATCTGTTGCAACCTCTACAACCACGCCCGGTGTCCATAATTGCCCGCGCTCATTCTTGTGCAGCGAGAGTAAAGGTGTGGGCAGGCTGAAGCGCTCCAACAACAAAGGCTCCGTTCTGCGGTTAATAATCGTAACCGGAGTGATTGCCCGCCATGCACGCTTGGGTAAAGCGTCGAGCACCAAACGGCCAAAACTTGACGATGAATAACACAGCTCGCCTTCCATGGTATTTCTACCCACCCAAGTGAGCGAGGGCACCGCTAAGGGAACCTCGGTTAAGAGGGTTTGGTTAGGCCCGGCACAGACTTTCATCCAAACCACCGTGCCCACATAGATGGTGCATCGGGTGCCGCCGGGAATAGTCAGCGGGTGATAGGGCCGAATCACTGTTGGACGATTCGCCACCGCAGGTACAAAGGTTACCGTTGAGGACTTGCCCTCGCGGATAAACCGCTGCAAAGACACGCTTGTGTGCGGAAGCTGGTGGCCTATGGATTCTGTCCAACCCACGGGGTCAGTCTCGGGTGCCCGGGTGTCGGAGCGCACCTGCCATTCTTGGTCCAGAAGAGTGACCCACAGCCGAACATGCCCAAGTTTGTGGTGCTGGGTTTGACCAGAGGCTAGCTCATAGGGTTGAGCCCAAACTCCGTCACGCCGGCTTTCGGTTTCAGTATCCATAAACGCTGTCTATCTCCCACGAATACGGCTGGTAAAGTTGCGACAACTATAATCCAATCAGTGACCCCGGGCGAATATCCAACTATGTGATTTTATTGCCACAGTGCGATGTAATTACCCTTACATTCAACGCCGGAAACCGACACGAAATTACCCATGACACAACTGGTTTGGTTTAGAAACGACCTAAGAATCGCCGACAACCCCGCCCTTACCGCTGCTTGCAAAGAATCCGACCCGTCGGGAAGCCGAGCGCAGGTTCGTGCCTGTTTCATCCTCACACCGGCACAATGGCAGGAGCACGACTGGTCGCCAGCGCGAGTGCAGTTTGTTGTTGCCCACGCAAACGCACTGGCCGAAGAACTGGCAAAACTCGGCATACCCTTGTCTTTTATAGAGGCCGAACACTTCAGCGATAGCCTCACAGCGCTTGAAAACCATTGCCGTGAACATGACGTTCACCAACTGCACTTTAATGAAGAGTATGGCATCAACGAGCGCAAGCGCGACAAAGCCGTAAAACATCGCTTTGACGAACTGGACATAAAAACCCGCAAGTACCGCGACCAAACCGTCGCGCCGGTAGGCGAGATACTAACGGGTCAGGGCGAGCCCTATTCCGTGTTCACTCCTTTCTCCCGACGCTGGCGCAACTGGATTGACGAGGCCCAACCAACACTCTACTCGGTTCCTCAAGCACAGGGCGACCCGATTAAAGCAGAACGCATACAAAGCATTCCCGAAGGCTTCAAAAATGCCCCGCCTGCTTTGGTAGACACCGGAGAAGATGCCGCGCATTCGCAGCTTGAACGCTTTCTCAGCGAACAGGGCGGCGCCTACAAGGAACAAAGAGATTTCCCCGCCCTTGATGGCACCAGCCAACTTTCTCCTTACCTCGCCAACGGCGTACTCTCCGGCCGCCAGTGCTTGATAGCGGCGCGGCAAGCGCAAAGTATGGGCGGCAATCAAGAAGGCTTCCTAACGTGGATAAACGAAATCGCCTGGCGGGATTTCTATATCCATACGTTGTACCACTGCCCGAGGGTGAGCATGCACCGCGCCTTCAAGCCGGAAACCGAAGCACTGCAATGGAACGACCCCGGCGCGCACTTCGAGGCGTGGAAAACCGGCAACACAGGCATTCCTTTAGTAGACGCAGCCATGCGCCAGCTCAACCAAACCGGCTGGATGCACAACCGCTTGCGCATGGTTACAGCGATGTTCCTGACCAAAAACCTGTTTATCGACTGGCGGCTGGGCGAGGCGTATTTCATGTCAAAACTGGTGGATGGCTTTCTGGCCTCCAACAACGGCGGCTGGCAATGGAGCGCGTCAACCGGCACCGATGCTGCGCCTTACTTCCGGGTATTCAACCCGGTGGCTCAGAGTGAGCGTTTTGACCCGAAGGGTGAGTTCATTCGCAAGTGGGTGCCTGAGTTGGCAAAGCTGGATAACAAACGCATTCACGATCCGTCTAAAGGCGGTGTTATTCCGGGTGGATACCCAAGGCCTATTGTTGATTTGAAGGAGAGTAGAAAGGAGGCGATAGCGAAGTTTCAGGCACTAAAAGACTAGGAAGGGCGCACGATATAGAAGCAGGCGTGGGAGGGGCTCTCCAAAACCGTGCGGAGCCATGGATGGCGGAGCCGAGCTTACAGGGATGTATTCACAGCGTGTTTTGGAGAGCCCCTCCCACGCCTGCTTCGGCCACACACGACTTACCGAGAGCCGCAAACAGGGCAGTCGGGATCTTTCAAGAGCTTCATTTCACGCCACTGCATTTCCCAGGCATCCAGAATCAACAGTCTGCCCACAAGTGGAGTGCCTACCCCGGAAAGCACTTTAATAGCCTCCATCGCCTGAACCGAGCCAATCATGCCAACCAGCGGCGCAATCACCCCAGCTTCGGAACAGGTCAGGTCTTCATTGCCCTGCTCTGGGTATAAACAGTGATAGCAAGGGGACTCGGGGTTTCTACTGTCATACACGCTGATCTGACCTTCACCCCGTATAGCTGCGCCCGAAATAAGCGGCACACCCGCCGCCACACAGGCGCGGTTAAGAGCAAATCTCGTGGCAAAGTTATCCGAGCAATCCAAAGCCAAGCTGGCTCCAGCCACCTCCTGCGCAAAACCATCCTGATCAAGGCGACGATTAACCACGGAGATAGATATGGCCGGATTGATGCCACGCACACGAGCGGCCAGCGTCTCTGCTTTGGACTCGCCAATTTGTGCGGTTTCAAATGCTATCTGCCGCTGCAAATTAGGCAATTCGATAACATCGTCATCTACCAACGTTAAATGGCCAACACCAGCAGAGCCCAGATAAAGCGCGACCGGGCAGCCCAGCCCGCCAGAGCCGACAATCACAACCCGGGCAGACTTCAACGCCTGCTGGCCAGCGATATCAAAACGAGGCATCAAAATCTGTCGGCTAAAGCGCAGGAGTTCTTCATCAGTGAGCATGGAGGTCTCCTTGTTGGGGCCATTGGCCCAGAGTCATGCGGTCGTTGCCGCCATAGTCTTTCCGGCTTTCCACCTTAGCAAACCCTCGGGTGGAGAGTAGTTCTTGAACAGCGCTTGCTTGATCAAATCCGTGCTCAAGAAGCAGCCAACCTTCAGCCTTTAGCCACTCAGGCGCTTCATTCACAATCAAACGGATATCATCCAGACCATCAGCGCCGGATACCAGTGCAGAAGCGGGCTCAAATCGAACATCGCCTTCACCAAGATGGCGATCGCCCGAGGCAATATAAGGTGGGTTCGACACAATCAGGTCGAAACGGCCCGCGGGCAACCCGGCAAACCATCGACTGTGGAAAACCTCTACAGGCAACTTCAGCTGACTGGCGTTTTCCTGTGCCAGTGCTACTGCATCTTCCATGAGGTCGCAGGCGGTGATTTGCCACTCGGGCCGTTCGCTCGCCAGCGCCAAAGCGATGGCGCCCGTGCCGGTGCCAAGGTCAACAACCTGAGCATTCTCCGGCAGTGGTAATTCTAGCGCCTGCTCCACAAGGCACTCGGTGTCTGGGCGCGGAATAAGCGTACTTTTGCTGACTTTAAACGGAAGTGACCAGAACTCTTGCTGGCCTAACAGGTAGGCAATCGGTACGCCCTCAATACGCTTTGCCACTAATGCTTCGAATTCTGCCGCTAATTGCGCTTCCACTTCACGCTCAGGGAATGCCCGAAAGCCAGAACGGCTAAGGCCGGTTATATGGGCAAGAAGCAATTCGGCATCAAGCCGCGAGGTGTCACTGGCGATGCGGCGCGCAGCTTGTTCTAACAATGCCTCGCAGGTTGGTAAGGGCTTACTCGTCATCGGAAAGCGTGGCCAGAAGCTCCGCCTGATGCTCTTGCTGAAGCGGCACAACCACGGAATCCAAATCTCCAGCAATCACATCATCAAGCTTATACAGCGTGAGGTTAATGCGATGATCCGTTACCCGGCCCTGAGGGAAGTTGTAAGTGCGGATACGCTCAGAGCGGTCGCCACTGCCAACCAGACTTTTGCGGGTTTCTGCCATGGATTTTTGCTGTCGCTCAGTTTCGACATTTTGCAGCCTTGATGCCAGAAAGCTCATGGCCTTGGCACGGTTTTTATGCTGCGAACGCTCTTCCTGACACTCCACCACAATGCCGCTTGGCAGGTGGGTAATCCGGATGGCGGAGTCGGTTTTGTTAACGTGCTGGCCGCCCGCGCCCGAGGATCGGAAGGTGTCCACACGTAGGTCGGCTTTATTGATCTCGATAGCCTCAGCCTCATCGGCCTCAGGCATAACGGCAACGGTGCAGGCCGATGTGTGAATACGGCCTTGAGATTCGGTTTCCGGCACTCGCTGTACCCGGTGCGCGCCAGACTCGAACTTTAGTGCACCGTACACAGCATCTCCGGCTACCCGTGCGATAATTTCCTTGTAGCCGCCGTGTTCGCCTTCGTTCTCGCTCAGCACTTCTATCTGCCAGCGCCTGCCTTCAGCGTACCGGCTGTACATACGAAACAGATCACCTGCAAAAATGGCTGCCTCGTCGCCGCCAGTTCCCGCGCGAATTTCCAGAAACACGTTTTTGCCATCGTTCGGATCTTTCGGCAGCATCAAACGCTGCAATTCTTCATCCAAGGCTTCGGTTTTTTGCTCGGCAATTTCAAGCTCTTCTGCGGCCATCTCGCGCATGTCCGCGTCGCCGTCTTTCGCCAGCTCTTTGGCCTCTTCAATATCTTCCAGCGACTGCCTCCAAGCCTGAAAACACTGAACCACAGGCTCGATTTCGGAAAACTCCCGGGATAGTTCTCGGAATTTATCCTGTTTGGCGATGGTTGCGGGGTCGCTGAGCAAAGCACTCACCTCCTCGAAGCGCTCAACAAGTTGCTCGAGGCGGGACTGAATGGATGGTTTCATATTTTTTCCGGGGTGGTCGTCGCGTCTGCGTCCAACGTGTCAAGCTGATGCAATTCTCTTAGCCATTCGGTCACCTCGGTGCGTCCTTCGGTGGTGGCCTTGCGAACCTGTATGGATGGCTCGTGCAGGAGTTTGTTTGTAAGGCCTCGCGCCAAGCTGCGCAACGCGGTTTCGGGGTCGCCACCATTACGCAGGGCGCGCAGGGCTTTTTCCGTTTCTATATCGCGTAGCATTTCCGCTCGCTGTCGGAACTGTTTAAGTGTGGACACCGCATCCAAGGCACGCAGCTGGCTAAGGAATTCTTGCACACCATTGGCGATGAGGTTTTCCGCTTCGCGGGCGGCGCCTTCACGAGTCCGGATATTTTCTTCGATGACTTGGCGCAGGTCGTCAACGGTATAAAGGTACACGTCCGCCAAAGAGGCAACTTCCGGTTCGATATCCCTGGGTACGGCAATATCGACCATAAAAAAGGGTCGGTGTTTACGTTTCTTCAACGAGCGCTCTACGGCACCTTTACCAAGAATAGGCAGAGGGCTGGCCGTGGACGAGATGATGATATCAACGTCGGCCAAATAGTCCGGTATCTCGGAGAGCAGGATGCCCTTCCCGCCTCGGGATTCTGCTAACGCCTGAGCCCGCTCAAGCGTGCGATTGGCAACAATAAAGTTCTTCACACCGGCCTCTGCAAGGTGTCGGGCAACCAGCTCGATGGTTTTACCGGCACCAATCAGCAACGCCTTGTTCTTCGACATGTCTGCAAAAATGCGATGCGCCATGCTCACGGCGGCATAGGCGACAGACACGGGGTTCTCACCAATGGCAGTCTGGGTGCGCACTCGCTTGGCAACGGAGAAAGTTTGCTCAAACATGCGAGAAAGGAAGGACCCACTGCCGCCATGCTCTCGCGCCAGCGCGTAAGCGTCTTTCAACTGGCCGAAAATTTGCGGCTCGCCTAAAACCATGGAGTCCAAACCAGCCGCCACACGCATCACGTGGCGTACGGCATCTGCGTCCCGGTGCACATAAAGGACTTCTTCCAGCTCGGCCGCATCCAAATCATGAAACCCGGCCAGCCAACGCAAGACCAGAGGCGCGCAGTCGTCATCGCCCGCCAAATAGAGCTCAGTGCGGTTGCAGGTAGAAAGAATGGCGGCCTCACTGGCGCCAGACGCCGCCCGCAACTCTGCAAACGCCTCTGACATACGCTCAGGCGTAAACGCGACACGCTCCCTTAATTCAACAGGCGCGGTGCGATGATTGATTCCCAGCGTTAGCAGTGCCATTTCTTGGTTCTACAATCCTCTACCGATGAACTGAGTAAATAAACACCATTGTGCAGGCATTTTAGCGGCCAGAGCCCTTAGCTGCCACCCATAACCACTTAAGCTTCGGGAAGTGCGGACAGGTTGGGCAAGAACCAGAGCTTATGCCATTATAGGGAATCGGCGCATACCGCAGCCCGACTCAGCTCAAAATAATGATGGGTTGTGGGCTATTCAGGGGGCGCTAGTCAATAAATCACGGGAAGTTGCATGCACAAATCCGCACCGCTTTTGGTTACCTGTCTGTTTGGCCTCGCACTCACAGGCTGCGCTAGTTTAACCGATTCCGAGCAAACGTCTGGTATCGATGAGACAACCGCTTCAGATACCAAAGACATCAACAGCGCTCCCCCCATAGAGTACGCAGACTTTGAACCGGAAACACTGTATCTGCTGCTTGCAGCAGAAATTGCAGCTCAGCGGGGCCGTTTCGACGTCACTCTGGTTAATTACCTGAAAGCCGCCCAACAATCCCGGGATAAAAACGTTATCGAACGTGCCATGCGCATTGCCCAATCGCTCAATGGCGACAACGCCCAGAAGCAATTGGCAGAATTATGGTTGGATGTAGACCCGAACAATCTGCAAGCTTTAAGGGTGTCTGCAATTCAGGCAGTCAAACGCAATCAGCTTGAAACTGCCATGGGGTACATGGAAAAGATTCTGGATCAGGGCGAAGATGCAGATTTTGACAGCCTCGCCGCCATGGCCGCTAACCTGCCGCCGGAACAGCAAAAAGAGTTGATGGCGCTGTACACCGAGATGGCCGAACGCCACCCCGGCATGCCGGAATTGGAATACAGCATCGCTCTGCTGTTAAAAATCACCGGTAACCCGCAGGCGGCCCTTAGCCGACTGAACCCTCTGCTAAATGATCAACCCAACTTTCAGCCCGCTATTATCCTGAAGGGTGACCTGCTTTACCAGAGCGGCGAGGTAACGAAAGCGCTTGAACACCTGATGGTGAATACACGCCGCTTTCCGGCCAACCGTCAAATGGGCACCTTGTACGGGCGCATGTTGATCAGTGAAGGGGAACTGCAGGCTGCTCAAGATGAATTTAACCGGTTAGTACAACGCTACCCGGACAACCCCGGCTTGCGACTCTCGCACGCGCTGGTTGCCTTGGAGAACAAGCAACTGGAACTGGCCAAAGAAGAGCTTACCCAGCTAACCGAACAAGGTCACCACACTAACGAAGCCAGCTATTACCTAGGCAGAATTGAGGATGACGCCGGCAACACAGAGCAGGCTATCGGCTATTACCAAAGTGTGAATGAGGGCACTTACTACTTCCCGTCGCTTGCCCGCGCCAGCGCTCTTTTGACCAAAGAAGGCAAGCTCGATGAAGCACTGGAAGACATCCGCTCCCTACGCAGTGCGAACCCCAATCAAGCCGAAAACTTCTGGCTACTTGAAGTTAATCTACTGCTTGACCAGAACCTGCGCGAGGAAGCGCTAGAAGCGGCCACCAGTGCCCTTGCAGACCATCCGGGCAACCTTCAGATTCGCTACGCACGGGCCATGCTATTCGATAATCTGGACCAACCGGCTAAAGCCGAAGAAGACCTCAAACAGATCGTTGAAAACAACCCGGAAAACGCCGTTGCACTGAATGCCCTTGGGTACATACTCACTACTCGCACGGATCGCTTGAGCGAAGCCCGCAGCTACATTGAACAAGCGTTAGCATTAGACCCGGAAAACCCTGCCATTCTCGACAGCATGGGGTGGGTTCTATTTCAGGAAGGGCAGATCCAGCCCGCACTGGATTACCTTTCCCGAGCATGGGCCGCCTTCCCCGACCCAGAGGTTGCCGCCCATTATGGAGAGGCCTTGTGGGTAAACGGTGCTGAAGAGCAAGCGCAAATTATCTGGGAGGAAGGCCTTGAACAGGATCCCGACCATGATGTGCTTCTGGAAACCATTGAGCGACTAACCGTCACCGGTGAACAGTGATGCTACCGTTTATCCGCCGATGGGCTGCTGTACTGCTCATGATGGGGTTAAGCGCCTGTACTACGATCCAGCTAGAGCCATTACCGGAAGGCATGACAGACCAGCCGCCGGCCGATTGGCAGGACCGCGCCGCTAAGCTCGGGCAGTTTGATCACTGGCAGTTGTCGGGGAAACTGGCCGTACGCCAACCCTCGGACAGTGGCACTGCGATCATTAACCACTGGATACAAGAGGGCGAGGCCTACGATTTGGCTTTGTCTTCCTCATTTCTGGGGATGGGCAGCACAAAGCTGAAAGGTGTTCCGGGGTTTATTGAGCTCACGCTCTCCAACGGGGAAGTTTACCGATCCGGAGATCCAGACGCCCTGATGGAAGCAGCGACGGGCTGGCAACTGCCACTTGAAAGCCTAACCTGGTGGATACGCGGCCTGCCAGCACCAGCGGGTGACTTCCGGCTACTCTTTAACGACCGGGGCGAATTGGCGATGATCCGTCAGGACGGCTGGGAGATCCGCTATGATCGCTGGCACGAATTACAAGGCAACACACCGGCCCTGCCAGCCAGAATCACAGCACTGAAAGAGAAAAAACGGGTGCGCGTTGTTGTAAGCAACTGGCAGGATCTAAATCCGTGACACGCTCTATCACTCTCCCCTCTCCAGCCAAGTTAAATCTTTTCTTGCACATCGTCGGTCGGCGCCCGGACGGTTACCATGAACTGCAGACGCTGTTTCAGTTTCTGGATTGCGGCGATGAGATTACGCTGAGCCTAACCCCGGAGCAGCCCGGAGTTCGCCTTGAGAGCTCCCTTCCCGGGGTGTCCGATGAAGACAACTTGATCATCCGGGCCGCCAAAGCCATTGCAAACAAAACATCTGGCGAGCTGCCAGGTGTGAGCATTCGCATTCATAAACGTCTACCCATGGGTGGCGGGCTCGGAGGCGGCAGCTCCAATGCGGCCACAACGCTTTTGGGATTGAACCATCTTTGGGGCCTCAAGCTTGGGCTCGACGAGCTCGCCGAAATCGGTTTGTCTCTGGGTGCCGACGTACCGGTATTTGTGCGCGGCCACGCGGCTTTCGGTGAAGGTATCGGCGAAAAGCTAACTCCGGCATTACCGCCGGAAGACTGGTTTGTCGTGCTCAAACCAGCCTGCAACATCAACACCGGAAAGATATTTTCAGCCAAAGGGTTGACAAGGGATACCGCGAGAATCACAATAGCGCCCGCTTTTGAGGGAGACGCCTCGAGGTACCGAAATGACTGTGAAGATGTAGTTTTAAAACTATATCCTGAGGTCAAACAGAGCATGGACTGGCTCACACAATTCGGACCTGCAAGATTAACCGGAACCGGGGCTTGCATTTTTGGACGTTTCCCTACAGAATCCGCAGCCCGGATTATCTGGGAAAGCAAACCCTCCGGCATCACCGGGTTCGTAGCTAAAGGGGTGAACGTATCGCCTCTTCACCAAAAGCTGACAGAGCTGGAATGATGCCAAAAAAGCACGATACTGGGGTGTCGCCAAGTGGTAAGGCAACGGGTTTTGATCCCGTCATGCGCAGGTTCGAATCCTGCCACCCCAGCCACCTTTCTCCCGCTTCTTCTGACTCAACCTCCGAAAACGAGAAGGATGCCATCGTGTCCAAACTTATGATTTTCTCAGGCAACGCCAACCCCGAGCTTGCCCATGCCATCGCCAAGAAACTCCACATTCCCATGGGAGAAGCCACTGTAGGCTGCTTCAGCGATGGAGAAACGACCGTCGAGATCAACGAAAACGTTCGCGGTCACGATGTATTCATTATTCAGCCCACCTGCTACCCGACGAATGACAACCTGATGGAACTGATCATGATGGCCGACGCTTTGCGCCGCGCCTCTGCATCGCGCATCACGGCCGTTATTCCTTACTACGGGTATGCACGTCAGGATCGCCGAGTGCGCTCCAGCCGTGTCGCCATCAGCGCAAAAGTTGTTGCAGACATGATCTCCAGCATCGGCGTCGATCGCGTACTAACGGTAGACCTGCACGCCGACCAGATTCAGGGCTTTTTTGACGTACCGGTAGATAACATCTACGCAACACCCGTTCTGCTTGATGACATCGAAAAGCAGCGGTTCGAGAATTTTGTTGTGGTTTCTCCGGATGTTGGCGGCGTTGTGCGCGCCCGCGCCATTGCCAAACTGCTTGATGATGCCGACTTGGCCATTATTGACAAGCGTCGCCCCAAGGCCAACGTTTCTCAGGTAATGCACATTATCGGTGATGTTGCGGACAAAACCTGCATTCTTGTGGATGACATAGTCGATACCGCTGGCACTTTGTGTAAGGCTGCAAATGCATTGAAAGAGCGGGGAGCAACCCGTGTGGTCGCCTATATCACCCACCCTGTCCTCTCCGGCCCCGCTATCGAAAACATTAACGCGTCCGAAATTGACGAAGTTGTCGTATGCGACACCATCCCGCTGGGTGACAAAGCAAGGAACTGTGATAGAATCCGCCCCCTCAGCATGGCTGGGCTGCTCGCGGAATCCATTCGCCGCGTAAGCAACGAAGAGTCCATCAGCGCCCTGTTTGAGAATGTCTGAGTAGACGGCGCGCCGTAATACTCAATAAAACAGCAAGTTAATAAAAGCTGTTCGAAAGATACCGAGTCGGGAGCCCAATCAGGCTCCCGACTCTTTTAGTCAGCCGGAAAATCCGGCTTTTTGAAACCATCACCTGTCCCAACGCCTGGTCGCGGGCAGTTCAGGTGACGATTGAGGTACAAACCATGTCTCAGGACTTTGTTATTGAAGCATTTCCTCGTGACGACAAGGGGAGAGGTGCGAGCCGCCGCCTGCGTCGCGAAGAGCGTAAAATTCCAGCCATCATCTACGGTGCTGGCAAAGAAGCTACTCCGATTTCCATTTGGCACAATGAGCTGAAAAAAGCTCTGGAAAACGAAGCCTTCTTCTCTCACATTCTGACCATTGAACTGAATGGCAAGAAAGAAAGTGTGATCATGAAGGATCTTCAGCGTCACCCGTACAAGCTGCTGCTTACTCACGCCGATTTCCAGCGCGTTGAGAAAGACCAGGAAATCTTTGTTCACGTTCCATTGCACCTGCTGAACGAAGACACAGCTCCGGCGATCAAGACATTTGGTGGCGTTGCTTTCCGTCTGATGACCGAAGTTGAAGTAGCTTGTCTGCCAGCCAACTTGCCCGAGTTCATCGAAATCGATATGACCGATATCGAGATGGATCAAGTTGTGCACATGAGCGACCTGAAACTGCCAGAAGGCGTTCGTATTCCAGCCCTTCAGCACGGCGTAGAGCACGACCAGGCCGTTGTGTCTGTTAGCAAGCCGAAAGGCGTCAAGGCTGACGACGCAGAAGACAATGCAGAAGGCGAAGACGGCGAAGAAGGCGAAAGCAAGGAGTAATTACTCCGGAGGCGTTGGCAGATGGCACAGGATATTGTCATGGTGGTTGGGCTGGGTAACCCCGGTGCCGACTATGAGAATACCCGCCATAATGCTGGTGCCCTCTTCGTTGAAGCACTGGCCCGCGATGCGGGTCAGTCGCTCCGGCCTGAAAAGAAGTACCACGGGCACTATGCCCGTATCCAGTGGCAAGGCATTGAGCTCCACCTGCTGAATCCCGCAACTTTTATGAACCGCAGCGGCCTTGCTGTAAAAGCCCTCGCGGACTTTTTCAAAATCCCCCCCTCTCAGATTTTGATCGCTCACGATGAGCTAGACCTCCCCCCGGGCACTGCAAAGCTTAAAAAAGGCGGAGGACATGGCGGACATAATGGACTGAGAGACACCATCGCTCACCTTGGTACGAATGAATTCCAGAGGCTGCGCATAGGCATTGGGCACCCGGGGGACAGCCGCAAAGTAACCGGTTATGTGTTGGGCCGCCTAGGCAAACGTGAGACGGAAGACCTAAGTGCGATATTCGACGAAATCATGCGGGTGCTGCCTGACGCAGCCACGGGCAATCTTGCTGCTGCCATGAACCGTTTGCACAGCGTAAAGCCAGCCACCGCCTGAACCTGTCCGAAAGTAGTTTCGAGCAATATCCACCCCTGATAACCCTTACTCGCACCCACAGCCGGACACCGGTATAATCCGGCCAAATTTCCCCGTACCAGCAGAGGCATTCCATGGGTTTTAACTGCGGCATCGTCGGCCTACCTAACGTCGGCAAATCCACCCTGTTCAACGCATTGACCAAAGCAGGCATTGGCGCGGAAAACTTCCCGTTCTGCACCATCGAACCGAACGCAGGCGTGGTTGCAATGCCAGACCCACGCCTCAACAAACTCGCAGAGATCGTAAAGCCTGAGCGAGTTGTACCCACTACCATGGAGTTTGTGGACATTGCAGGCCTTGTAGCTGGCGCATCCAAAGGCGAAGGCTTAGGCAACCAATTCCTTGCTAACATCCGCCAGACTGAAGCCATCGCCCACGTCGTTCGTTGCTTCGACGATCCCAACGTTATCCACGTTGCCAACAAAATTGACCCCGCAGCGGACATTGAGATCATCAATACCGAGCTTGCACTGGCCGACATGGATACGGTTGAAAAGGCCATCAAGCGTGTTCAACGGATCGCCAAAAGCGGTGACAAAGAAGCCAAAGCCCAGATTGCGATTTTTGAGCGCCTATTGCCAGTGTTGAACGAAGGCAAACCCGTGCGCGGCATGGGGCTGGATAAAGACGAACTACTACTCATCCGCGAACTGTGCCTGCTTACTATCAAGCCAACCATGTACATAGCCAATGTGGCGGAGGACGGCTTCGAGAACAACCCTCACCTGGACACAGTGCGCAAGATCGCGGCTGAAGAAAACGCCGTGGTAGTGCCCATCTGCAACAAAATTGAAGCGGAAATCTCGGAACTGGAAGACGACGAGAAAAGTATGTTTCTGGGCGAAATGGGCATGGAAGAGCCAGGCCTCGACCGTGTTATCCGCGCAGGCTATAGCCTGCTAGGGCTACAGACGTATTTCACCGCCGGTGTGAAGGAAGTGCGAGCGTGGACAGTCAAGATCGGCGCAACAGCCCCGCAAGCCGCTGCAGTCATCCACACAGACTTCGAACGCGGCTTTATCCGGGCCGAGGTCATCGCATACGACGATTTTGTAAAATACAACGGCGAAGCTGGCGCCAAAGAAGCTGGCAAGTGGCGCCTGGAAGGCAAGGAATACATTGTTAAGGATGGCGACGTGATCCACTTCAGGTTTAACGTTTAAGCCTCCCGCTTTGGCTAGAGAGCTGCCAGACAGGCGTTTGGCAGCCCTACCTTTTCTGGCTGGTCTATTGTTTCTAGTGTCCCGTTTAGCTCTTCCGCTGTAAGCAGCCTACTTTCTCCCTCGCCGAGACCCGCCAAGGTTATATTCCCGACAGAAACCCGGTGAAGCGCCAGCACTTGGTTCTGAAAATAACCGAACATCCGCTTAACCTGGTGGTATTTGCCCTCAACCAGCGTGAGCCTAGCGGTGAAGTCAGAGAGCACCTCTAAACATGCGGGCCGCGTTGTGATGTTTTCATACGCAAAATAGATTCCCTTGCGAAACACCTCCGCATATTCATCGCCCACCGGCTTAGCCAGCGTCACCTCATAGGTCTTTGCCAGTTTTGTCTCAGGTAAGCTTATCTTGCGAGACCAAGCTCCATCGTTACTAAGCAGAATCAACCCGGTTGTGTTGAAGTCCAAGCGGCCAGCAATGTGAAGCTGGTTCTTCTGGGGGTGCTCAATAAGACTCAAAACAGTGGGATGCTTATGATCTTTAGTCGCACTAACAACGCCCTGGGGCTTGTTCAGCACCATATAAACGGGGGCATTGTTATTTAAACACTGGCCGTCCAATACAACGCGGGTAAATTCTGTCACTTTTTGTTGAATTGATTGCGCCACGCGCCCATCCAGAAAAATCCGTTTTTGCGCAATCAAAAGGCGGGTATCTGACATCGAAAAAACACTGTTTTGGCTTATAAAGCGATCTAGCCGATGGGTCTTGGATTTCAAAAAGCACCTTGTTTTCAGGATACCGCTGAAGGTAGGTTGCCCCCCAGCATATTCTCCACCACAGCGGCGTTGTAAAAGGCTTCAACCGTATGAATTTTGTCGCCACGAACGCGAAACCAGACCGCAAGCCGAACATCCCCAATGGGCTCAAAATGAGTTTGATAGTCCAGTATTGCAAACACGTGCTCTCCATCTGCACTGAGCTGGCGAACAATCAAGCTCTTTTGGATGGCAACCATTCCGAACAGGTAGGACAACAGGTCATCACGACAGAGGAAACGCATGTTCGGCCCCACGTACTCAAAATCTTCTACAGCCAGCAAGTTCTTTGCTTCATCCGGACGCTGGGCACGAATATCTGCGATGAACTGCGCCACTATTTCTTTCGGTTGCATAGTTAGATTCCACTTCTGAGATGAGAACGGCCGACAATGGCGTAATGATACACGTTATTATGCAGATTCACCCGAGACCCTGCTCCATTGGCTGCATTCAGACAGTTTTCTTTCTATCCGAGAAAACCTTCAACTTATTGTTTAAACGTACCTAATGCGCACGCGCTGCCAAACCCGGTGCAATTTAAAGACTCGATTTTTCGGCCACCCCTTGACACTTACACGCTCCATACATAATATACGCGCCGCTTCCATTGGTGAAGCGATGGCAAGGTAGCTCAGTTGGTTAGAGCACAGCACTCATAATGCTGGGGTCGGCGGTTCAACTCCGCCCCTTGCTACCAGTATTCGAAAAAGGCCGCGATTCACGTCGCGGCCTTTTTTTATTTCTGGGCAACAAAAGCGCGCAATGCCCTGCTTCTGCGGAGATGCCTTATGAGAACGACCGGCGACAGAATCCGGCAAGCGGTTTCCTTTGAAGTGATCGGGTTACTCATATCCGTTCCCCTCGCTGCCTTTGCCTTCGGCTACTCTCTTGAAAAAACCGGCGTGCTCGGATTGATAGGCGCCACGCTGGCCACTGTGTGGAATTACATTTTCAACTTAGGTTTTGATCACGCCCTGAAGCGCTTTACAGGCTCAACCCGAAAATCCATTAAACTCCGCTTTCTACACGCACTCAGCTTTGAGCTCGGTCTGCTAATGGCCTTCCTTCCAATTATTGCCTGGTGGATGGAGATTGAGCTGCTGGAAGCGCTTCTGGTGGACGTTTCTTTTGCTGTGTTTTATTTGGTGTACGCTTTTGTTTTCACTTGGTGCTACGACACAATTTTCCCAGATTCTGATGCGGCGCAATCCTCTGGTCAGTGAGCCCCAGCTCGGGACAGTATGTTCAGCACAAAAACTCCAGATACAATCAGCGCCATACCAACCATGCCCCAAGCGTCCAACTTCTGCCCGAATGCCAGCCAGCCCACAGCAGCCATCAGAACAATCCCCAAGCCTGCCCAGATCGCGTAAGCGATGCCAACCGGAATGGTGCGTAACGCCAACGACAACAGATAGAACGCAGCAGCATAACCTAGAATGACAACCACCGAGGGCGCCAATCGGGTAAACCCTTCACTCGCTTTGAGCGCTGATGTGGCTACTACTTCTGCCACTATGGCTATTCCCAACAAAACCCAGTTATTCATCATTTAGACCTTTATTCTCGATAATAGTTTTGCGCAAAGCTCGGCAGAAAGCCTTGTGAAACGGGCATATTATGTTCAGGCATGTCAGGATTGCATACCGTTATAAGCCCCATTAAATCTATATGGCATACTGACGCCCGAAACAATTAACGCCGACTAAGCACTCTTAAGGAAGTTACTATGAAATTTGAGACGATTGCTCTCCACGCCGGTTTCAAAGGCGACCCGACCACCAAGGCGGCCACCACTCCAATTTACCAAACTACGTCCTACACGTTTGACGATACCCAACACGGTGCAGACCTGTTCAATTTAAAGGTTGCGGGCAACATATATACCCGCATCATGAACCCGACCAATTCTGTGCTTGAAGAGCGCATGGCAGCTCTTGAAGGTGGCGTAGGCGCTCTCGCCGTTGCTTCTGGCATGTCGGCCATTACCTATGCTCTGCAAACCATTTGCCGGGTTGGCAACAACATTGTCAGCACCAGCCAGCTTTATGGTGGAACCTACAACCTATTTGCCCACTCCCTTCCCAATCAGGGCATTGAGTGCCGTATGGTACGCCACGATGATTTTGATGCGATAGAAAAAGCCATCGATGACCAGACCCGCGCACTGTTCTGCGAGTCCATTGGCAACCCGGCTGGTAACGTAGTCGATATTGCACGCTGGGCCGAAGTCGCGCACAAGCATGGCATACCACTGATTGTGGATAACACCGTTGCCACACCTTATATCTGCCGCCCTTTCGAGCACGGCGCAGATATCGTGATCCACTCCCTCACCAAGTACATTGGTGGCCACGGCACCACCGTAGCCGGTTGCGTTGTAGACTCAGGCAAGTTCGACTGGAAAGCCAACGGCGCAAAATTCCCGATGATGAACGAGCCGGATCCTTCCTATCACGGCGTGGTTTACACCGAGGCTCTGGGCGCTGCCGCCTTTATAGGCCGCTGCCGCGTTGTGCCGCTTCGCAACACGGGTTCTGCCCTCTCCCCATTCAATTCGTTTTTAATTATGCAGGGCCTAGAAACTCTTGGCCTGCGAATGGAGCGCCACTGCGAGAATGCCGAAAAAGTTGCCAACTTCCTGCAGGATCACCCGGCGGTGGAATGGGTTAACTATGCGGCACTGGCTAACAGCCCCTTCAAAGCTACTTGCGACAAGATTTGTGGCGGCAAGGCCTCTGGCATAGTGAGCTTTGGCATCAAAGGCGGCCGCGAAGCAGGGGCCAAGTTTATTGATGCTCTAGACCTGATTTACCGCTTGGTGAACATTGGCGATACCAAGTCATTGGCCTGCCACCCAGCCACCACTACCCATCGCCAGTTAAACGCGGAAGAACTCGAAAACGCGGGTGTAAGTGAAGACCTGGTGCGTTTGTCTATCGGCATTGAACATGTGGATGACATTCTTGCAGACATTACTCAGGCACTGGAAAAAGCTCAGGCTTGATTAAGCGCAACCGGGTACGACTAAAGTCGTGCCCGGTATACTCGTTTACACCTCGTGATTGCCCTTACCTACCTTGTAACTACCCCACCAGCCTATTATTCTCTAATGCTCCCCCAGTTTTAAAGAGAGTCCGGTTGCAATGAGCGAAAGCGCAAAGCCCCGCGTCACCAGTGGTTCCAAATTCCGCAATGAGCATGGCTTCTCAGCTATCAAGGATGGCGTAAAGCGCTCGGCAAATCAGGAACCCGTATCGGTTGAGCGCAAGCCCAAATGGCTGAGGGCAAAAATGCCCGGCGGCGAGCGCTTTGAGGCCGTGCGTAAAAACGTCACTGAAAACCGGGTGAGCACCGTATGTCAGGAATCTCACTGCCCCAACATTGGCGAGTGCTGGACAGCTGGCACGGCAACAATCATGGTGATGGGGTCGGTATGCACCCGCGCCTGCCGCTTCTGTGCGGTTGATACTGGCAATCCTAATGGCTGGCTAGATAAAGACGAACCGGAAAACACCGCCAAATCGGTCGAACTTATGGGGCTACGTTATATTGTGCTGACCTCTGTCGATCGAGACGATCTGGATGACGGTGGAGCCGCCCACTACGCGGCCTGCGTTTCAGCCATCAAACAACGCACACCGCACGTTGCTGTAGAAGCACTGACACCAGACTTTGATGCTGTTATGGCCCACGTGGAGAAGGTGGTGGATTCGGGTCTTGAGGTCTTTGCGCAAAATGTGGAAACCGTGGAGCGCTTAACACGCCGCGTTCGTGACCCGCGTGCTGGTTACCAGAAGACACTCAGTGTGCTCGCCCACGCCAAGCAATACCGGCCCGACATACTCACTAAAACCAGCTTGATGTTAGGCTTAGGTGAAACCCATGAAGAAATCCTTGCCACCATGGACGACCTCCGCGACATTGGCGTGGACATCCTAACGCTTGGCCAATACCTACGCCCGACCCCGAACCACCTGCCTGTAGAGCGCTATGTAACCCCAGAAGAGTTTAATCAATACCGTGAGATAGGCTTGGAGAAAGGCTTTATGGAAGTCCCCTCAGGCCCCATGGTGCGCTCAAGCTACCGGGCAGACCGGGTGTTCGACAAGAACAATCTGGGGCTTGCAGTGCCAGACGTGCCTGCTGCCTCGAGTGCAATGCAGATTCCGATAAAAACTCTGGACTAAATTCTCCAGCATCTCTTTGCTCGACACAAAAAAACCCGCGTTCACTTTATGAAGGCGGGTTTTTTAATCGGGTTGGCGATTAGAAGAAGTAAGTCACGCCGCCGAACAGACCGAAATCACCATCCTGAAGATCAACCTCGCCAGTCAGGCTCAGGTTTTCCTGAAGCTTGAAGCGACCTTGGCCGGTAAGGCCCAGATAATCGAAATCTCCAGTTACATAACGTGCACTTGCACCCACTTCAATTTTATCATTGAGCTGATGACGAATGCCGCCGCGCAAGGCTGGCGCTGTATCATCAGCAGACGCGCTAGAACAACCAAAGAATCCGGCGCAAAACTCTGCTTCAACCTCTTGGTAATCTAGGCTAGCTCCACCCCAAACGTCTGTTTTAGCATCTAGTGCATGGCGATAGCCGCCACCCAAGTGCCAGTTTGTGTAGTCAATATCATCCGACAGCATGCGGAAGCCGCCAAATGCAAAAATATTCTCGTTAACCAAGTATGAGCCGCGAAGATCAAACCCTACATAGGTCTGGTCGCCATCGGCGCTCAGCATAGCAAGGCCAGCTTCTGCATATGTATAGCCCAGCTCAGCTGCGGCCGAACCAGAAACCAAAACACCTGCCAGAATTAATCCCTTAAATCCCTGTTTGATCATAATATCCACTCAACATTTCAATCGCGTTAAAAGAAATACATCCACGCATCGATTTTAAGGGATAAGATACTATTTGCAACTATTTCGGCTTGCTTTGAGCGACTATCCACAGACTCGTTAACCAATACTTGGCCTAGCGTTTACTTGCCAAGCCAAGGATTAAGGCATTCTTCACTGCCCTTGCTGCATCATCTGTCGCTGTTGCTGCATTTGCTGACGCATCTGTTGCATCTTCTTATCCAGCTCGTCCCGCTGCTCTTGGGTGAACACGCTATCCACCTTGGCCTGCATGAGCGCTGAGAGCACCGCAATCTCGCCGGTCACGTCCCCAAGGTCTTCCCCGTGTTCGCGAATGGCGCCTTCATCGTAATCCGCTTTGATTTCAGCCTGCATTTGCTCCTGCAAAGCACGGGCTTCTTCACGCAAAGTACCGATTTCACCCTGCATTTCGTCAAGAATGCCGCGAATCTCTTTTTGCTGATCTTCGGAAAGCCCAACCATCTGGGCCAATTGGTCAACCTGATCCGGCTGCCCGGTCGGTGCTTGCTGGGCGAACGTGGGTGCCGAAAGGCTCAAAGCAACAAGAGCAGTACCGAACAGTTTTGCGAGCGTCATAAAATCTCCGTGAACAATTTGGTTTAAATGGCTAGCTGGTTCATACCCTAATGCATACCACCTTCTTTTTTCACCCCGATACCCCTTCTTTTTATACAGGTTGTGAGCCATGCCCTCCTGAAACCCGCAACACGAGCGCATTGAAACAAGTGTGAAAGTTTAGTCATTCCCCTTCATAATGGCCCAATTCACAGATATCCGGAGCGTAAAAGATGACCATCAACTGGTTTCCAGGGCATATGCACAAGGCCCGCAAGGAGATCAAAAAGATCATGCCTCAGATGGATCTCATTATTGAGGTGCTAGACGCACGCATTCCTTTCAGCAGTGAAAACCCACTGGTGCCAGCGTTGCGCGGCGACACCC